>Ga0074046_10004443_pt1 | contig 11459 bp, 9 predicted proteins | sample BogForMeECP23OM3_FD_94441 | JGI IMG/M metagenome (GOLD analysis project Ga0074046, IMG submission 94441) | Bog forest soil microbial communities from Calvert Island, British Columbia, Canada - Bog Forest MetaG ECP23OM3 | ecosystem: Environmental > Terrestrial > Soil > Wetlands ...
CCTGGGCTTGCAACAATTCGGTAGTACCCCACGTGGGTAATACAGCCGTCTCATGGCAACTCAATGAGAAATCAACCACATCCCGCTCTTTTTGGCGTGTTCGCAGTAAACTACCGCTAGTTGTTGCCTTGAAAACATCCAGTGCCCTCACTAATCCGGCTGAAACCTTCCGTCCATGCGCCCAGCGTTTGCATGCGACAACACACCGCTTTGGGGCCGAACCGCGTTTGCGAGAAACCGCATAGATGTCCACTCCGCCTTCCCTGGTCTTGTCCGTCAACTCAACGTCATAGCCAAAGGTGCGCAACATCTCCGCAACCAGATGCTTAAAATAGCGTGAACTGAGTTGGAATACTCGCTCTGGTTCGGATACAACTGCTTTGGCGCATTCCGTCATTATGTTTGAGAAGGCATTGTTCACTTCGTTGCGGGCGCACGAATCTATCGCGCGAGCTGCAAAGTCGGCCTTCGACTCGATGGGTAGACGGAGCATTTCCCTAAGTAGACCCTCCCCGCCCTTCCTGACGATGGCATTGAGCCGGTCCAAGGGGTACACCTCGAAATATCCATCTGGCGAGCGAATCATGAACGCTCTCTGGCCCAGATTGGCCGTCTCAAGTAGGAGCTTGGGTACTTGAATGCCGCTATTCTCGATTCGGGCGACTTCGCCCCAGTAATTAGTGCGGTCTAGAAACTGGTTCCGCGCTTGCACGAGGTGCGGCAAGGTTATTCTTGCTAATCGTTCCTCAATGCTCACCCAAATCGGAATGGGATAAATGCGAATAGAACTTCCATCGAGGGAGGTTACGAAGTACTCATGATTTATCGAGGACGGCCGGAACTTGGCCGGCAAGTGGACGACACCCGTGGTGGATACGGAAGAAACGAACGTCCGACAGTTCTCATAAGTCACGGAGGTGGTCCTCACAAAGATGCGAATGTGGCGTCATTCCCAGCACCACCGAGGCTTGGGGCATGAGTAAATTTGCATTATAAATCACCGCCCCGAAGTCTCGCCCGAACAATTCCCACAACACAAAGGAGAATGAAATGGCAACAGCAGTATCAACCCTGCATATCAATGAACCTGGCGCCGACCTTGCCAGGAAAACCGTCTTCATCAAGCTTCACCTGGGCCTGCTGGGCAACAGTCGCAAGGTGAGTTCATCCCAGGTTGAAGTGGACGCCGACAAGGAACTCATTCGGGTAGCGAAATTTCGTCGCGTGATCGCCGGCTGTCTACGCTGGATCCGCAACTTACTTGTTTTCCGGCAGATGGGCTGAAGATCGGTCACACGCCGTAGGGCGGTAGGGTCTAAGAACTAATGCATGTTCAATTATGTCAACTAATACGATTTTTGTTGACGCCAAGTGGACTTGATGATAGACACTGTTGAGCATGAGTCCCGCTGCAGATTACTGCGTGCATGTCGCTCGCTTCCGATCCGGAGAGCGGTTCCCAGTTCTGCTATATCGCGAGACGCTCCAGCCGGTTGTCCTGGCGACCCGCTACATCCTCGATGAGTGTAGGCCGAGGAGCCAAGCGAGCACCCTGCTGCGTAGCTTGAGAGTGCTGCAGTGGTTTTACGGGTGGTGCGACACCGTCGGCGTGGAGTTGGAGTCGCGACTGCGGCGGAGACAACTGCCCACGGCGGCAGAGATCACGGGGTTCTGCCGCTATCTGCGCACACGGAAAATTTCTGAGGTAGGGTCTTTGGCTGGCCTGACAGGTCGGGAAGTGGTCGATACGCTGTCGCCAGCGACGTTCAATTTCTATCTGGGCGTGGTCGAGCGGTTCCTCATCTGGGCTGTCGATGAGTTCGTTCCCGTGGTGGGGCCTGCCCGTGAAACGAGGACGAGTGCGGAAACGAGCCGGGAGCGGATCCAGCGGGCATTCCGGAGCAACAAGCTTGCCGGAAAGTCGCTGAGAAAGCGCTATGGGTTGGACGAAAACGAAATTGCGGAACTGCGAGCAGTGGTCAGACCGGCATGCCCGCGGAATCCCTTCAAACCCACCGTGCGGTTTCGTAACTACGTCATCGTTGAGTTGATGCTGGCGACGGGACTGCGCCGTGGGGAAGTGCTGAAGCTCAAGTTGAGCCATCTTCCGCAAGGACCGAAGAACACGCTGACGGTGGAGAGGGCGCCGGACGAAAAGGGCGACCCTCGCCGCAACGAGCCAGCGGTGAAGACGCGCGAGCGTGAGATCCCGATTCCCAAAGCTCTTGCCGTGGAGCTATGGCGTTATGCGCAGAAGCACCGCAAGCCCGGCCGACATCCTTATCTATTCACCAGCCAGCGTGGCGGGGTGCCCCTGGATGTTTCGGGGTTGAACGGGATCTTCAGTTGTCTTGTAAGGAGCTGCTTCCCGGATTTACGGGGAAAGTTGCACCCGCACAATATTCGCCACACCTTCAACAACCGGCTGCTGGAGAAAGCGCGGGAGCTGGGCTGGAGTGACGACCAACAGCAAAAAGTGCAGACGTATCTGAACGGATGGGCGGAGGGATCCATCATGCCGGAGATTTACACACGCGCCGTGGTTGAGGCGCAGGCCATGGAGCTTGCCGAGAGGTACCAAGCGGAACTTTACTGGAGTTAACAGAGTGCCGGTCCACGCGAGAAAGAGCTCGAAGTCCCTCAGGCCGCGGTACGCCTGGAAGAACCCAGGCGTTGTCATTGACAGGAGCGGTCATACCGTCAGCACAAAACAAGAGTGCTGGCGGCTCAATGAGGTTACTCGCGCTGTAATCGTGAACTGGAAGCTGATGGAGAATGCTGCGGACATTGAAGATGCGATGAAGGCCTATGTCGTGCATTCGATCGAGGCCCATGCGCCCCACACAACTTGTCGAATCTTCAAGGATCTCAGGTCGCTGCTCTCCGTAACCGGCCCATTACGTTCCCTCGCGGCGCTCACCTACCCGGTTCTGGAACGGGCGCTGGCCGAGATGCGGAGACGCGGCGCCGGGGTGAGGTTCAGAGCGACACAGCAATGGTATCGATGGGGTGTGGCTCAGGAGGTGCCGGGTTTTCGCGAAGACATTCTTAGGCGATTGGACCAGATTAAGATCTCAAGCTGGCCAGTTGGACAGTCCGTCATGTCCCGTGATCCGGCGAAAGGTCCTCTCGACGAGCAGGAGCACTGGCTGGTCCGGCAGGCGCTGAAATCGGAAAGAGGAACGCTTCTTGAGCGAGTGTGTGTCATGCTGCTGTTGGAGCTGGGGGCTCGTACTTCACAGTTGTTGCTCCTCAAGGAATGCCACATTCACATGTACCGTAGGACTTCGGGAGAGGCCTTCTACGCACTCGACGTCCCTCGTAGGAAGCAGCGGACAGCGGTTGGCTATGAGACCAAGCGGCGGCGCATTTCCAGCGAGCTTGGCCGTGCTCTGGAACAACTTATTGAACAGAATCACAGGCAGCACGGCAACCGTGGCCCGGACATGCCTCTGCTATGCACGAGCCGGCACACGTATTTGAGAAAATTGCCCGACGCGCTGAAGAAGGAATACGATCTCCATCTCTCCGGAGTGGCCTTCGATCGCCACGTCCGCGAGTTCGCCTTGAGGGCAGGCATTGTTTCGCCGCGCACCCAGAAGATTCTTGGGCTATCGGCATTGAGGTTTCGCCATACTTTCGGGACGCGTCTGGCCGCGCAGGGTACGCCGGCGAGGCTGATCGCTGAAATGCTGGATCATTCTCAGGTGAGCAGCGTGCTGGTATACGTGAAATCCACCAGCAGCGCGGTCGAACGGTTGAACCAGGCGCTCGGCGGCAATGAACGGTTCACCACGGTTATCCGCCGATTTCTGGGAGAGGTGCGGCCCCGGACGGGAGCGGAGGCCCCGGGGAGCATTATCCCCGGCGCGACTCCCACCTTAAAGAATCTCGGCGGGATCGGAGCGTGCGGCGCGGATTTCTTATGTCACCTGTACCCGCCGCTTTCCTGTTATGTCTGCCCAAAGTTCATCGCCTGGACGGAGGGCCCGCACCGTCGGATGTTGGAGGAGTTGCAGCTTCACGTGCAGGGATTAAGCCAGCGCGACGGCAATCCCAGTAATCGCATTCCCAAACAGCTCGAGGGTGTCATCGAGGCGATCCAGGAGTTGCTGGAAAGGCTCGAAACATCGCGGGGGAGAACCGATGACGCGAAGCGGTAAGACGCCGGAGATCCGTCGGCTCCTGGGGATGGTTCGAGAGGCCCAAAAGCTTGGAACCTATCCGGACATCGTCTGGGAGTCGTGCTGTTGGGAGATCCGGCAGTACGACCGGAACCGGCGAGCGCACAGTCGCGATAGGGATCGCTTGCTCTTTGCCGAGCGCCGGGAGCGGCGCGCGGATCCCGTTGTGCCGTTTGTCTCCCTCTATGGAGATTTCGCCAAGGCGCTGATTCGCCTGCGGGCGAGTAACCGCGCCGTGGGGGCGAGTCGCCAAGCGGCGATGGTACGGGCACTGCAATTTTTGTACGCGACGACCCAGAATTCTCATGACCGCTCGGACCCCACCCGGCTTACGCGCAGGCATTTCCATCTTGCCATGGAGGAGGTTCAAAGGCAGTGCGCGGCGGGCACGGCATACAATATCGGGAATGCGCTGCGGGAGGTCGCGGAGTTCTTGAATGCTCACCAACTCAGCCGCACGCGCATCCGGTTTCAAAACGTCGTCCCGAGGCCCATTACAGGGGATGGCCTGGATTCGGCCTCCCAGGCCGAAGGCTTAAAGAAGATGCCCGCAGCAGAAGTCCTGGAGGCGTTAGCGGAGATCTCCAGTCAAGCCACGGACGATGACGAGTGTATCGTGCTTCGGATTATTGATCTCTTGGTGGTGGCGGGATTCCGTGTGGGCGAAGTGCTCACGTTGCCACGCGACTGTTGGGTAGAGGAAACGGCTCTCGATCCGCGGGGTCGAGATATCAGGGACATCACAACGGGTGAAACAGTAAAGAGATGTGGCCTGCGTTACTGGCCTGAGAAAGGCGGCGATCCTATCGTGAAGTGGCTTCCGATCTGCGCCGAGCCCCTGGCGAGGCGAGCGGTGGCCGATCTCGTCCGGCTCTGTGAGCCTGCCCGACAGGCGGCGGCCGTTCTGGAGAAGAATCCCCATCGGGTACCGCTTCCCGGCAATCCCGATCCCGATGCCCTGCTCTCCATTCGAGAGCTGATGAAAATTCTGCCCGTTCATCCCGATCAGGGTACGATCCGTCGCTTCCTGTACAAGACCCTTGGCCTGGAGCCAGCCAAGCGAGCACGCTTGCATGGCGAGCACAATCCCTCTTGCCTATATCGCGTCCGCGACATTGAACGCGCGCTCTTAAAGCGCCGCGGAGCATTGGAAGTCCTATGTCTCTCCGGTGGCCGGGCCCAGATGCTGTCCGCGTCGCTGTGCGTGACATTCCACAACCAGCTCTGTTCGAGCCGGCCGACGTTGACGTTCCTTCCGGAATTAGTGGATGCCGGCGTCCTCCGCGGCCTGCTGGGTCACCGGCAAAAAAACACGGTCTTTTCCCGCCACGGCTTTCAACAGCGTAACGGTTCTCCGATGAGAATCCATACCCACGCTTTCCGCCACTGGTTGAACACTTTGGCTGACCAGGGTGGTTTGTCCGATGTGGAACTGGCGCGGTGGATGGGGCGACGGGACATCCGCCAGAACCAAGCTTACAAGCACGGGACCGTGGAGCAGCGTGTCGCCTGGGCGCAGGAGATGTTGGTAACGGGAAAACTGCAGGGTGCAACGGCCAGCATCTATCACAACATTGAAGACCCAGTGGAAAAGGAGGAGTTCCTCCGGACATTCGTCGGCGTGGCTCACTTCACGCCGTATGGGGTCTGCACGCATGATTTTGCGATCACTCCCTGCCCCTATCATCTGAACTGCCTGGCTGGCTGTTCTGAATATCTACGCACGCAAGGGGATGCGGAAGAAAGACAAAATCTGATCCAACTCCGAAACTTTACCGCGGGCGAGCTGTTGAAAGCGGAGCATGCGTTCGAGGGCGGCGTTGGTGGCGCCGGCAACTGGGTTGACTTCAACCGGCGGACCCTCGCCGGAATCGAGTCTGCCCTGGCAGTCGATGAGCAGGATAAGCACGCGACTGGGGCTAAAGTGGCCGTGTTCGCCGGGCAGCATGCCATCGGCGCACCGGTCGAATGACATGGCAACTCATATGAGAACAACGAGAAAGGAGAAAGCGTCGAGGGCGTTCCGCCAGGGGCCGAGGCCCCTGCGTGGCGAATTACTGGTCAAGGCAGCCCGGGCGGAACTTGGCCGCATGACGAACCTGTCCCCGCAGACCGATCCCATCAATATGCTGCGGCTCGCCAAGCGGCTCAAGGTAACGCGTCAGGCGCTTTACAACAATGATCTCGGGCACGTGGTCGCCGAATACGCTGAACTGCAGCGCAAAAACTTCAGCACGGCGGTGGCAGCAGCCTCGCTGCGCCGTCCCTTAGAGGGGCGCATTCGCGAGTTAGAAAAGGAAAACGCGGAACTCCGCCAGAAGCTGGATGGCTGGATCGAGCGCTGGGTAACGGTGGAATACAATGCTCGGCTCTTCGGCAAGAATGCCGACAAACTCTTCGAGCCGATTCCGCCGCCGCCGCGCAAGACGCTCGCCTTCAGAAAAGGGAGGGAAGCCCGTGGATGAGATGAACGAAGACGGTCGGGGCCAAGGCGTGAAAAAGAGTGGCCAACAACGGGGCACGGAAAACGTCGAGAGTGTGGTCGCCTATCTGGACCAACTTGACCGGACCGGAGAGATGGTCCCGCTGAGTCCCGACGGTGGACCGAACTACAGCGAGATCGCGCGGCACTGTGGATTCGGACGACAGGTGTTCTACACCAATGAAAAGGCTCGCGCGCTGATCGAACAGCGCATGCACCGCTTTGCGGAGTCGCGCGAGAACCGGAAGGTAAGAAGCGCGCTTCACAAGGTCGATGCCCAGGACCGGCAGATCCAAAGACTCGAGGAAAAGGTGGCCACCCTCTCGGCGGAAGTCGAGGCGCTACGCCAGAGGAACCGGGAACTCGAAGAGCGCCTGCGGCAATACGAACTGATAGAAGAAGTCATGGACGTAGGAAGGTATCGCCCTTGACGGCAGAAATCACCATGCTGGTGACTTCGGTTTATCCCGGGCCGCGGGGCGGCGCGGTGTTCTTTGGAAAAGACCCCTCCGGCAATCGGCTGCGCGCCGTGGCCGACGGGGCTCATATCGGTCGTCCTCCCCAGCGTGGCGAGACCTGGCGACTTCGGGGAACCTTCGCGCGGCACCCGCGGTTCGGCGATCAGTTGCAGGTTGAGAACGCCCGCCCGCTGAAACCCGATGGCCGGGTTATCGCTCATTACCTCACCCAGCATGCGGCCTTTCGGGGTATCGGTATCGGACCGGCAAAGGTGGCACGGCTGTCGAAGACTTTTGGCGACGGGCTGGCCCCCTTGCTGGATCATGCGGATGTCGAGAAACTCAGTGTGGTGCTGGGCAAGGAATGTGCCGGCAAGCTCATCCAGCGATGGCAGGAGAACGCCCAGGAAGCCAGCGTAGCGGCTTTCCTCGATGCCTGTGGCGCAGACGTTCGATTGGCCTCCAGAGTGCTGCGCTACTGGCCGGATCGCACGGTAGAGAAGCTGCGCGAAAACCCCTACCGTCTTCTCTTCCTGACGGGGTGGCCGGCCGCGGACAGGATCGCCCACTCCTTGGGCATTGGCGCGGATGACGACCGGCGTTTGGTCGCGGCAGTCGAGTCGGTCATCTATTCGCGGCTTCATGCCGAAAAAGACACGCGGGTCGATTCTACTGCGCTCCAGGCCGGCATTTTGAAACTGCTTCGCGTTCGGGAACTTCGGGTAGCTCAGCGGGCGATCAAGCTGGCCATCGCGGACGGCACCCTGGTGGGCGATGAGCCGGCCGGCTATCAAGCTTTCGGCTGCGCGGTGATGGAAAAGTTTCTCGCCACGACATTCCAAGGACTGCTCTCGCTCCCGGTTCCGGAGCAGGATCAGGGTGGCGGCGCCACGCCGGTCCATGACGCTATTCTTTCGTTCGAGCAAGCGAATGAGATTTACCTCAATACTGAGCAGCAGTCCGCTGTGGAGATGGCGATGTGGCAAAGGCTGAGTGTCCTCAAAGGCGGCGCGGGCGTTGGTAAGACCATGGTCCTGAAAGCCATCGGCGCTGTCGTTGCAGCGAGGAATGGCCGCGTGGTCCAGATGGCTCTGGCCGGCCGTGCTGCTCAGAAAATCCGCGAAGCGACCGGCCGGGAAGCCTTTACGATCACCGCAGTCCTGAATCAACTCAAACAAGGCCGCCTCGCGCTGGGTGACAACGATCTCGTCGTCATTGACGAATCGTCGATGTTGGACCTCATCCTGGTTTATCGCTTAATGCGGGCGTTGCCTCAACGGGTGCGACTGCTGCTGGTGGGCGACCCCTTTCAACTGCCCCCCATCGGGCCCGGGTTGGTCTTTCATATGTTAGCGGGGAGCGATGCCGTGCCCCAACAGGAGCTCACTCAAGTGCATCGCCAGGCCGCGGGCAGCCCCATTCCGGCGCGCGCGCACGAGATCCGCCACGGGCGCGTTCCTCCCTTCGATTCCTTCGCCGGTCCCGCGCCAGGAGTGGCGTTCATTGAAGCCGCAAGCCGCCACATCCCGCGCACCGTCGTTGACGTTCGACAATCTCTGGCGAATCACGATGAGGTGCAGATCCTCGGAGTCACCAAACGCGGCGAAGCCGGGGTGGAGACCCTTAACGCGGCTATCCACAAGCTCGTCGCGACCGGCCAGCCGTGGGTGCCCGGATGGGACCTGGCCGAGACCGAGCCCGTGATCCACCTTGTGAACGATTATGATCGCGATCTCTTTAACGGCAGTCTGGGACGCATCCGCCGTATCGTTTCAGAACGTTCGGAAGTAGGGACCCTCCGCTATGCGATCGAGTGCGACTTTGACGGCGTGGTCCACCGGTTCACCGAAGATTCGATGGACCGGCTTGAACTGGCCCATGCAATCACCGTCCATAAGGCGCAGGGAAGCCAGTTTCAGCGCGTCATCATTCCGGTGGTGTGGAGCCGCCTGCTTGACCGCACTCTCATTTACACGGCCTTGACGCGTGCTATTGAGCAGGTCGTGTTTGTTGGTGACCGGGAAGCCCTGACCCACGCCATCGAGGCTCCGCCGCATTCCGAAAGACGGCGGGTTGGCTTCCGGTTCTGACGCGGGCGCATCTTTTTCCCACTAGCTGCCCACCTCCGTGGGGCTCCGGAGCTTGCCCTCGCAAGCCCGCAGGGCCGCGCACCTATCTTGGCACGCAAGCGCTAAATCCTGGGGTCGCAGGGGCAAAGCCCCCCTTCTTCCATCTCTACTACCGATTCGCGCCAGCAAAATTCTCAGCGCGTGTCAGAAGTGCCTTTTCCCCGAACCAGTTTCGCGTATCCAAGGACAATACGATCGTCACCGCATTCGACGCGTGCCCGCCCAACAGGTTTCGAGCGACCCCGCGATGCGTCACTCTTCGAGAACAATTCCGGGTTGTCGGTCGCGAGTCTTAAACAAACCCAAAGGAGATAAGTCCATGTCAACAACGTCAGCGGTTTTGGAAATGGAAACGAACGGCCAGGACCTGGCTCAGAAAACGGTCTGCGTGAAAGTGCATTTGGGACTTCTCGGCAACACCCGCAAAGTCGGCACCTCGAATATTGAAGTCGATGCCGACAAGAAACTGATTCGTGTGACGAAGGTGTTGATCGATTCCGAGGAGCTCAGGATGATTCGCCGGCTCGATGGCGAGCTGCGGCGATACCTCGATGACACTTGTTTGCCCTTTGAAGCCGGCATTCATCTTCTGCCGCTGCCGCTGCTCGAAACCGTGGATGAGGAACTCCAGCAGTTCGAGCAGAAGCGCAGCGAACTGGTGGCGAACTTCCTTTCAGCCTATCCCGCCTTGTGCCAGCAGGCTGCGGAACGCTTGCGGACTCTGTACGATCCCAGGGACTACCCGCCCATCGATCTGGTACGCTCACGATTCGCCTTTACTTGGCAATACGTAAGCTTCGGAGTGCCGGGGCAGCTGCGAGAAGTATCCGCCAGGGTTTTCGAGAACGAGCGGGAAAAGGCCGCCCGGCTGATGTCCGAGGCCTCAGAAGAGATTCAGCAAGTATTGCGTTCGGCTTTGGCGGAGATGGTGGAACATCTGCGTGAGCGTCTCACGGAGGACGCCGACGGTAAGCCCAAGCAGTTGCGGGAATCCGCCGTCCAGAAGCTTCGCGCTTTTCTGGATACGTTCGATTTTCGAAATGTCACCGATGACCGTGAACTCAAAGAGCAAGTTGAGAAAGCCCGCGCGTTGCTTAATGGAGTCAACACCGATGCGATTCGGAACGTTGACGCACTGCGGGCGCAAGTCCGTGAGGGCATGGCGGCGATTGCTTCCCGTCTGGATACCATGATTGTTAACAAGCCGTCTCGCAAGTTTCGCTTCAGCCACGATGCCTGACCCGCGACGGCGCGGATCGACGGGCCGGATTCCGCCACGTTTCTGATCCGTCAGATAGTGGATTATGCGCAAAATGGCGAACTGCCTCGCGCCGCTACGGAAAAGTAGACACTCGCATAGTGGACACTCGGAATGGCCAAATCCGCCCTATCCCACAGAAATGTCTACTCATACAGACATAGTGGACACTCGTCACAAAACAGAAGCGAAAACACTGCTCGACTCGCCAGACCTTCAGGCCATCCGCACATTGGATGGTGATCTCCGTCGCTACCTTTACGACACGTGCCTGGAAGGCCGGCTACACACTCGGAAATGGGCAGGCCCCCAAGGCGAAAAGCGAACGGCTATCGAAGTCGTGGCCAACCAGATGCAGATTCTGGATCGGGCACCCAAAAACGGAAACGGTGCAAAAGGGGCTGAATCATCGAAGCCTGCGGAGCCTGTTGATGAGGGGGACAACCCTTTTAACGAGCCGGGGAGCGAAACAGCCGACCAAGAAGTTCCATATCAGAGGAATCTCTCACTTCCCGTTCATCGAGTCTTCCAGGACTGAAAGCACAGGGTAAGCGGCGTTGTAGTGCTTGTGCAGAAACAGTGGGTCACGCTTCTTGTAGAGCACACGGCCAATTTCATCAGCGAGTGGAACCAACATCTGTTCGTACCGGGTCGGGCGTTCATGCAACCTCCTTAAAACAACCACGGTTCGTGAAACCAGCATTAGGCACAACGACGCGAGTATACCGCGATCGGCCGCGCGTCCGAGAGAGTCCAGTCCCGCACTCCGATTCTTGGCCCGGATCAACCCCTCCTGGCGCTGGCTCCCTCAGCGAATCTTTAGCGGGATGCTGAAAAACTCGGCTTTTGACTTGCTTCATGATACTTAATTGTGGTATCTAATCCTCCAGAGTAATCCTAAGGAGGATATCAGATGCGTGGAGAAGACATCCATCAGGACCACCTTTA
>Ga0074046_10004444_pt1 | contig 11458 bp, 13 predicted proteins | sample BogForMeECP23OM3_FD_94441 | JGI IMG/M metagenome (GOLD analysis project Ga0074046, IMG submission 94441) | Bog forest soil microbial communities from Calvert Island, British Columbia, Canada - Bog Forest MetaG ECP23OM3 | ecosystem: Environmental > Terrestrial > Soil > Wetlands ...
CAATCGTTCAAGCTCCCGCGCAATTTCATTGGCAAGCCGCGGCGGCAAAGGACGCCCCTCTCCAGTCAAGAGCTTATCGATTTTTAGCGGCTCCCGGCGCGATAGCACTTTGATCCCGCGAATGCCTTGGCCGAATAGCAGCCCCTTGATGCGATTGATGTGCGCAGTTCTCTCATGCACCAATCGGCTGCGTTCGCGGTGGGACCGGCGCAGAGCCTCTTCTTCGACAGAGGGGATGCGCACGGCCGAGAATACATGCCGCTCGCCCCTCCACCACGCGATTAGCGAGCGCAGTAGCATGACCACATCAATGCGATCGGTCTTCGCCCGGCGGCCGCGCCGATTGACCTGCAGGCTGGCCGCATCAATAACTAAACATTCGATGCCATGCGCCTTGAGCGCCCTTGCCAACCAGAACGCGTCGTATCCCGCTTCGTAGCAGAGCACGATCGATGGCGCTTTGCCGTTCAACTTGGCCCAGCGATTTCGGGCGGCCATGAGCTTTGCGATCAGCGCCTGCGTATCTCCGCCTGGGATTGGATACAAGCTCGGCTGCGCCCGATCAGGGAACTGGATTGCCAGCAGCCAACTGTTCTTGCTCAGCTCTAACGCACCGTAAAGGATGTCGCCGGCGGGAGTAGCAGTGCGCTGAAGGTCCATTTGAAGATCTCCTTTCATCACAATCAGACGAAGGAGAGTGCAACCCGAGTAAGGCGGCCTTCGTCCGCCTCATAGCATCTTTGAAGAGAACGCCGGTGGCGGCGGGTACCAGCAGATGAAGGGCCGGGGCTAATTTTGACCGTGCCGGCGATGCTGCGGAGATGGTATTGCCGGGGGAACCGGCACTCTTCAGCGGGCTGCCAGGCGGTTTTGAGCTGCCGCGGGGTCTCTTATGGCGAGCACCAGCGTAACCGGGCCAAGCCCAGCGGTAATCGTGGCCAGCAATGCGGTGCGGAGGGAGCAATAACGGCGTCATGACGTATCGATCCAGACCGGGGCCATGGCCCAAGAACGGTGTTTTGGCTTGGAGCCGCGGGCGAAGATCTCGATGACGATCATGGACCCGCCGCAGCATGGACATGGCCGCGGCAGCACGCGGGGGCTGTCCTGCGGCGCTCCTCTGCGGTTAACGCCTGTTACCGGCATGACTGCCAGCAGTGCTCCTGCCTTGCCTCCCTGGCCGCGGCCTTGCAATCCTTGATGCGCTTCGAAGGCTAGCGGACGCGGCGAGGATCAAATTCCAAGCGACGCAAGCGTAGTCTCCAGCATCCTTTTTGTGAGGGGCTTGGATAATATCGGATGGCTCCACCATTCGGCCGGTACTCCGCTTTGCGCACCGCCAGTAAGAAAGACGATCGGAATGTGCCGAACGGACAATTCGGCCGCTAATGGATATACAAGCTCGGAGCCGATGTTGATGTCGAGAAGGCCGAGTTCGCGCCCATGATATTCACCGGCTCTCTCGCATTGCGTCTAGAGGTGTTATCTAAATTAGTAGACCGACTGATTGTTCCGGCCGGGGTTAATGCCGGCTGATGCGGCCAGATGACGGCTGTTCAACCGAAGAGCGCAGCTATAGCCTTTTCTTGTCCTAGGACAGGCGGGCGCGCCGAGCCTTCGAGGCGGAATTCCTGCGTGCTCGCCGCTCATCCTTCCGTGCACGGAAACGCCGAGGAGGATCACTCGTGGAGGTGAGATCGACGATAAAGTGTCCGGGGTGCGGGCATCGCGAGAGCGAGATCATGCCCGAGGATGCGTGCCAGTACTTCTATAAGTGTAAGGGCTGCGGCGCGGTGCTTAAGCCGAAGGCGTGGGACTGCTGCGTCTTTTGCTCCTATGGCGATGTGCCGTGTCCCACAGCGCAAAAGAATACGGGAGGCTCCGGAAGAAATAATCCACCGCCCTCATCGTTTTTGGTTTGAGTTCGGCGCACCACGGCGCGTTAAGCGCTTTGAGCGGCAGAAGATGCAGCTTCAAAAAAAGCGTTCTCTTCTCACAAGAACTGATAAACGGCGGGAGCCTTTGCTGATCCGGGACGCGTGGTCTGGATGAGGTGCTTCTTTTCGAGTGATTGTAAAACTGAGTGAACCGATCCCAGCGGTAATTTTGCTGGCTCGGCCAAAACAGCGGCCTTCTAACACGATTTCCACATCAGACCCGGGCTCAGCGCCTCTGGGTTCGCGCACTCGGAGCCGGTCAAGAATAACCAGACGAAGCCATTGCTGCTGACTTGCTCCCCGTAGCGCCTTCGCTCATGACCTATGCGCGGATCGCGTCAATTCCTTCGCCCATCCGGCCAGGAGATCTCGAGCACTGCTGACGGCATTGTCAAGCGAGGAAGCGCCCTTGACTGGGATACGGAATTCATGCTTGCCAAAGTCCGATGTCACGTGAAGCACAACGGTGACGTTGTAAACGGGGTCAGACCGTTCTTCCTATTTGAAAGAACCAACCTCAATGAGATCCACTTTCACTTGTGACAGCATTATTACTACTTATACTTTGTATTACCTTGTCGAGCCGTACATAAACAAGATCGGCGTAGTACGCCCGGCCAACTGGGCGTCTTGAAGCTTATTGAACGCCCTTCCTTTTTTTGTGATATGGATAACGGAAGACGATTTCGCGAGACCGGGATCAGCCATGATGCGAGCAACTAAGACGCCCCACGACCCCCACCTGCGCTGCTTCCCCCTAACGCCTCCGCTCCCGTAATGAGATCAAGCAATTCGGTGGTGATTTCCGTCTGCCGGGCCTGGTGCGCCTGCTGCTGCAGTTGATCGAGTTTTTTCGAGACGTTGCCTTGCGCCGAATCCATGGCCGCGAAGCGGGCCGCGTTCTCGCTCGCGATCGATTCCACGGCCGCCTCGGTAAGGCGCGCGAACACATACTCCGCCGCGAGCTTTTCAAACAGCGGCCCTGCTTCCAGGTTGTGAAGAGGCGCCTGACGCGGCTGGTTCATGGCAAGCGAAGCGATGTCGAGCGGCAACAGCAGAGCGCGTTCTATCAACGAAGGGCTGCCCTGCCTGTAGCGGCTGAACATGACTTCCACGCGCGAGATCTCGCCGCGCACAATGCGGGAATACAGCGCCGCTGCAAGCTCGCTGACCGAGCTGGGAACGCTTGCAGCTCTCGTGGCCATTGGGCTTGTCCAGGCAACCTGGCGTCCCCGCTCGGCGGCAAAAACCGCGCCACGGCTACCGAGGACAAAAAGCACGTCCGAAGCTTCAAGCGCTGCTTCCGCCGCTTCGACCAGCCGCTCGTTGAAACCGCCGACGAAGCCGTGCTCGCCCGCGCACAGAACGAGCGCCTTGCGGCCCTTTTTGTCCGGCTTGTCCGTTGCTCCCTCCGGCATCAGAAGAAGGGCGGAACCGATCGCCGCGGCCATGGACTCGGCATAGCGGCGAATGCCCGGAAGTGCGCGCTGCGCTTCCTGCATGCGCATGCCAGCCAGCGAGCGCATTGCGCCAACGATGTTATGCAGCTCCTGCATACTGGCGATGTGACCTTCGATGTCGGCGAGACGCGTCATGGCTGAGGGACCGCCGGCGCATGCTCTGGCGGCATGACCGAACGCGCGAGAGCCGCGAGGGACACTTTAAGGCGCGCGCGAAAATCATCGGGAAAATTTTCGCCAAGCCAGAGGGGAAGCGCGGCGCGAAACGCGCCCATGCGATCAAGCGGCACGCCATCGAGCACCCTATCGTTCAGGGCGCAAAGAAGCGCTGCCTGCTCTCCAAGCGGAAGCGGAGCAAATTGCGGCTGGCCGAGCACCGAGCGGATGCGCCGTCCATGCTCGATGACTTTGCGCGTGCGCTCATCCACCATGGTGCCGAAGCGGGTGAACACTTCCAGCTCCAGGAATTGCGCATATTCGAGCCGGAGGCTTTCCGACAAAGATTTGAGAACCGGAGCTTGCGTCTTGCCCCCTACACGCGAGACGCTGCTCCCGACATTCACCGCTGGCTTTTGATCCTCATAGAACAAGCGGGGATCGAGGTAGATTTGCCCATCTGTGATCGAGATCAGATTTGTTGGGATGTACGCGCTGATATTGCTGGCCTGCGTCTCGGCTATCGGCAGCGCGGTAAGAGAACCGCCGCCGCGTTCGGGCGCGAGCTTTGCGGCTCGCTCAAGCAGGCGCGAATGAATGTAGAAGATATCGCCGGGATAGGCTTCCCGGCCCGGCGGCCGCCGCAGCAGAAGCGATATCTGCCGGTAGACGGCGGCATGCTTTGTCAACTCGTCAAGGACGAGCAGAACGTCGCGCCCCTTCGCCATGAAATATTCAGCCATGGTGCAGGCCGCGTAAGGTGTGAGCCATTGGAGACCGGGCGCTGCATCGGCTTCGCCAACTACAAAGAGACAGCGCTCGGGCGCCCCATAGCGGCGCACCGCCTCGATCACCTGCACAACCGATGACGACTTCTGGCCGATGGCGGCATAGACGCAGATGACATCGCTCGACCGCTGGTTGATGATGGCGTCGGTGGCGATGGCCGTCTTGCCCGTTCCGCGGTCGCCGATGATGAGTTCGCGCTGCCCCCTGCCCAAGGGGATCATGGCGTCGATGACGAGGAGGCCCGTCGCAAGCGGCCGCGCGACCGGTCGACAATCGCGGGCGCGGGCTGCTCGACAGCCGACAGCAATGTTGTCCTTGGCGGCTCTTCGCCATCGAGCGGCAACCCAAGCGCGTCAACCACGCGGCCAAGCAAAGCCTCGCCCACGGGAACGCGCGCAACTTCGCCGGTGCCGCGAACGATGCTGCCCGACGCGATTTCACATGTGTCGCCCAGCAGCACGCACCCAATCACGTCCTCGCCGAGATCAATGGCAAGGCCGCGCACGCCGCCTTCGAAGATCAGCAATTCGTCGAGGCGCGTTCCCGGCAAGCCCTGCACCGTCGCCACGCCGTCTCCAACCTGGACCACCCGGCCGATCTGTTCAAGCCGCGGCTCTAAAGACAATGTCTTGAGCCGCCGGCGGCTCTGATCAAGCCAATCGTGAAGATCGTCAGTGAGCGTTGGCATGAACGTCTATCTCAGAGCGTAAGGCCGCCAGCGCGCTCTGCCAGGAAAAACGAAGGACAGCAGCCGGAAAATGCAGCTCCGCCCCGCCGATGAGGTCCGGATTCACCTCGAAGGCGATGGCAATGCCGTTTCCGAGCGGGCGGCCGAGGCGGTTTCGCCATCCGTCAGCCGTAGCGGGAGGGAGCGGCGATGCCGTCACGACGGTAAGAGTATGGCCGTCTTTAAGCTGCGCGGTCAACTCATCGAGTTCTGTCTTAGGAAGCGCCTTGAGAGATTGTTCGATCCGCTCGATCCATGCCTCGGCGCGAGCCTGCATGGGCACTTCGGCGAGAAGCCGCCGCGCGAATTCAGCGCCAAGGTCGAGCGCCACGCTCCGGGCTTGCTCCAGCGCGCCTTCGCGCTCCGCTGCCAGCGTCTTGCGCGCGCCGTCGAGCAGCGCTTGCGCCTCCCGTTCCGCCCGCGAGCGGCGCGCTTCTGCGGCTTCCTCCGCTGCCGCCGCGGCGGTCCTGAGCGCCGTCTCGCGCTCGGCGCTTATTCTGGCCCGTTCAGCTTCTATCGCGGCGAGATGGACCTTCGCTTGTCTTCTACCGCCTTGGCCTCATCATATTGGCGCCGGACCTCGGCCTTGCGCGTGTCGATCACGCGCAGCACCGGCTTGTAGAGAAACCGGTTCAAGAGCCAGACCAAGATAGCGAAATTGATGGTCTGCAGCGCGATGGTCCACCAATCGAGATGCATGCTCAACCTGTATAGGGATTGGCGAAGAGCAGCAGTAGAGCGATCACGAGGCAATAGATCGCCATTGTCTCAATCATGGCGAGCCCCACGAACAGGGTGCGCGAGATCGTGCCCGCCGCTTCGGGCTGGCGCGCGATCGCATCCATTGCCGCGGCAACCGCACGTCCCTCGGCAAGCGCCGGTCCGATCGAGCCAATTGAAACGGCAAGGGCGGCGCCGATCATGGCGATGACCTTCGGGTCCATGAAACCTCCTTTATCTCTCTTCGAAAGTGTCGGCGGCCGCGCCGATAAAAACGGCGGCGAGAACCGTGAAGATGTAAGCCTGTACAATGCCGATCAATATCTCCAGGGCCATAAGAGGAATTGGAACGAAGAGGCCAGCCAAAGCGACAATGAGCGCGATGATGAATTCGCCGCTCATGATGTTTCCAAACAGGCGCAGCATCAGCGAGAAGGTCCGCGTCAGCTCGGATAGGATATTAAGCGGAAGCATGATGAGCTTCGGCTTGGCAAAGCTCGCGAGATAGCCGCGCAAACCTCTGGCGCGTATGCCGAAGTAATGCACCGAGAAGAAGACGATCAGCGCGAGTGCGGCCGGCGTTTCAAGCTTGCTGGTAGGCGCTTCTACGCCCGGCAACAGGCCCGAGAGATTAGCCGCAACCAGGAAGATGAAAAGCGTGCCGAGCAGCGGCAAGAAGGGGCGGCTATCCTTGCGAATGACGTCCTCGATCTGCGCTGCGATGCCGGTGACAACGATCTCAAGCACGGCCTGGCGTCCGTCCGGAAGCGCTTTAAGGCGGCGAGTCACAAGCCAGCAGGCCGCAGTCAAGACGATTATGAGGACCCACGTCGTCACGACGGGGCGCGTGATCGTGACCGGACCCAGATGAAACAGAACGGTGCTGGTGAGCGGCGACGTCTGCATCAACCCGTCCTCCCCGCATTGCGCAAGGCAACTGCACGGGCAAGCAGAAATCCGAGGAAGGCGCCGAGAAGCGAGGCTGCGCCGAGCTTCGCCGCAAGCGTAAGAAAGATGGCCGCCGCCGCCATGCGGCCCAGCGTGAGCGCCAAGGGGCCGAGCCAGTTTTTTCGCGCTGCCAGAAGAGCCGCGGTTCGCTGCACGGCTGCGAAGTAAAAGAGACCGAAAATGAAGCCCGCAATCCCCATCGCCATGGCAAGTTCCGGCATCGAAGGGGAAGGTGCGCCCGTCATTCGTTGTGCATCCTCTTCCACGCCAATACGCATCCGGCCGCAAGCCCAGCCACGAGCAGGCCCAACGTCCAAAAAATCCCCATATGGAAAGTGCGGTCGAGCCAGCGGCCAGCGAACAGCCCGAGCAGCGTAGGCAACACAATCGTCCAGCCGAGCACACCGATCATCGCGAGGTTCTGGCCGAGCGAGCGTTCGCCCTCACGCGCCCAAAGCTCGCGCCGCTCTTGTCGTGTCTTGACGGCCTCGCTGAGTTTCTCGTGATTATCGGGCTCCTGCGTCATGGCTCGCTCTCAGGCACAGTCGCGACCCGTTCGCCTGGGATGGCTGGTGCGCGTTCGGATTTCAGAAACCGGTAAATTTGCCGGATCGCTGCAAGGTAAAGTCGTTGCGCATCGGTACGCGCCGACCGCTCTTCCTCGGTCTGCCGGCGGAATGTGGCCAGCACCTCGGTTTCAAGGTGATGCAGGTCGTCGCTCGCGATGGCTTCGCGCGTCGCGATTGTAATTGTATCGCCGTCGCGGACTTCAAGCATGCCGCTGCGCACGGCAATGTGGTGTTCGGCGCCCGTCCGATTGCGCCAAGTCGCGACTGAAACAGAAAGGGCGGTAAAGAAATCCGCGTGTCCAGGCAAGATGCCAAATGCGCCCGTCTCATCCTCCGCTCGCAGGTGCGTAACGTCGCTGGCATCGGCGATAATGGCAAGCGGCGTCGTGACAATCAGCCTCATGCCGCGCTCCTCCTGCCGTTGGCTTCGCGCTGGCGCGCCTCTTCGAAATCGCCCACCATGTAAAGCGAGCTTTCGGCCCAATCGTCGGCTCCGCCGTCCAGGATTGCGCGGCATCCGGCAAGAGTCGCCTCCAGTTCGACCGAGCGGCCGGGCTTGCCGGTGAATGCGACGGTGACCATGAAGGGCTGTGTGAGAAAGCGCATCAGATGCCGCGCCTGCTTGACCGCCCGGCGGTCCGCCGCGCTGAGCTCCTCGATACCCAGAAGCGCGATGATTTCCTGAAGCTCGCGATAATGGGCGATGGTTTTGCGAACATCCTGCGCGATACGGTAATGCGTCTCGCCAACAAGGCGCGGATCGAGCAAGCTTGAAGTCGAGGCGAGGGGATCGACCGCCGGATACATCCCCTCGCTCGCCATGTCGCGGGACAGGACGATCGAAGAATCGAGATGGCTGAAAATCTCGGCGACCGCGGGATCCGTAAAATCGTCGGCAGGCACATAGACGGCTTGAATGGACGTGATTGCCGTTCCGGCGACCGAGGCGATGCGTTCCTCAAGTTCGGCCACCTCGGTTGCGAGTGTCGGCTGGTAGCCGACACGTGAAGGCAGGCGGCCGAGCAGACCGGATACTTCGCCACCCGCTTGAACAAGGCGATAGACATTGTCGATCAGCAGCAGCACATTCTCGCGAAGGGCATCGCGGAAATGCTCCGCGATCGTGAGAGCAGTCAATCCGGCCCGCCAGCGGGCACCGGGCGGTTCGTTCATCTGCCCAAACACAAGCGCCGTGCGCGCCAGCACCCCGGATTCTCTGAGTTCGAGCAACAGTTCGTGCCCTTCACGCGAGCGCTCGCCAATTCCCGCAAAGACCGAGATTCCCGAATGCCGTTCTACTGTCGTGCGGATCAGTTCCATGATCAGCACGGTTTTGCCGACCCCGGCGCCGCCGAACATTGCAGCCTTCCCGCCTTTGACAAGCGGCGCGAGAAGATCGATGACCTTGATGCCGGTGTAAAAAAACTCCTGGACCGCCGTGGCGCGCCCGATGGCGGGAGCGGGCGCGTGGATCGGTCGGCGCTCGATGCCAGCTGGAAGCGGCGGCCCGCGATCCGTCGGCTCGCCGATAGCGTTGAGAAGCCGTCCAAGCACGGCCTCGCCGACAGGCACGCGGACGGGTCCACCTGTCGCCCTGACGTTGGCGCCGCGGCGAAGCCCGGCTGTATTTTCGAGCGCGACCGCACGCACCGTCATTTGATCGAGATGCTGGTGGACCTCCGCGATGAGTTCGCGACCGGGATCGGCTTCGATTGCGATCGCTTCTTCCACGCCGGGCAGACTGCCAGCCGGGAATCTGACGTCAATAACTGAGCCGTGGACGGCAATGACGCGCCCGGAAAATTGGCTCGCATTCTCCACCGGGACCTTCATGAGCTTGCCTTGTCCGTAGAGCGCATGTTCATAGGGACGAATTCATGTTTAGGCATCGAACCTTTGCAGAGCATTGACGTTGATCAACAAGACCGCGGGCTTCCAGAAATCTGTATCGACGCTCCTGACCCACATAGTGTCATTGGTGCTTCGAGGTCGACGACGCCTCGCAGGCTAAACCGGCGCCAGAGCGCCGGTTACATTTCCGCCTTATGCCAGTTCGCCCTATTTGCGGGCATTCCTGCGGCGTTTTGGCTTCTCGGCGATGCGGAACCTTAAGCATGAGACAGGTGCTTTCACAGACCGGGCTCTTCGTCAAGCTGGAGGCAGACATGGACTTGCAAGGTAAGACGATCCTGGTCACTGGCGCCGCTCGGGGGTTGGGCCAAAAAATGGCGGAGCTTATCTCCAACCAAGGCGCCAACCTTGCCTTGGCCGATGTCGATCACGAAGAGCTTAAGGAAACCGTCTGTCTTTGCTCCAAGGATGGCAATAAAGTTAAGGATTATGTTGCGGACGTGACACAAGAGTCCTCCGTCGTGGAGCTGTTCCAAAGCATCCAGAACAACTTTGGTGGCGTCGACGGCTGCATCAACAACGCCGGTGTTACGAGCGATGGCCTGCTCGTCAAGGTGACAGACGGCAAGGTCCAGACGGCTGCGGCTGTGACCTGCCCGCGGCATGATCGGGAGTTAAGATTATGGTTCGGCGTGAGATTGTCCTGAGTAACCCGGTTCGAACGGCAGCCTCAAGACCGTGTCCGCGACCGAACTGGGCGCCACGGTTGTGCGAGCCGTGCTGGAGCGTTCGAAACTCAAGGGTTCGGATGTGGATGCCGCCGTTATGGGAAATGTCATCCAGGCCGGCAACAAGATGAACCCTGCCCGGCAATCGGCCGTGAATGGTGGACTTCCAGTCGACGTCCCGGCGATGACTATCAACCGCGTCTGCGGCTCGGGCGCGCAAGCCGTCGTGTCGGCCGCCCAAGACATCATGCTCGGGCTGGCGAACTGCGCGGTGGCGGGCGGCATGGAAAACATGGATAGGGTGCCCTACCTCGCGGCAGGCGGGCGTTGGGGCTACCGGCTGGGCGACGGGCAGCTTTACGACAGCATGTTGCGGGACGGGTTGAACGATGCGTTCTCCGGCGAACATTCGGGCTGGCACACCGAGGATCTCGCAAAATCCTGTGAGATCACACGCGAGATGCAGGACTGTTGGGCGTTGCGATCGGAGCAGCGCTTTTCGGCGGCGCAGGCAGCGGGCAAGTTCAAGGATGACATCACGCCGGTCGAAGTGCATGGGCACAAAGGGCCGAAGATCTTCGACAAGGATGAGCATAACCGGCCAGATACGAGCATTGAGGGCCTCGCCAAGCTTCGCCCAGCTTTCCGCAGGGACGGAACGATTACAGCAGGTAACGCGCCGGGGCTGAACAGCGCAGCCTCCGCGATGATCGTGGCCGAACGCGAGTGGGCCGAGCAGCACAAGCTTGAGCCGATGGCGCGGCTTGTTTTTATTGGCGCTGTCGAGCCGGGCATGTTCGGGCTCGGTCCAATCCCCGCTGTCCGGCAGGCGCTGGACCGCGCGGGCTGGAAAACCGGCGATATCGAACGGATCGAAATCAACGAAGCCTTTGCGACGATCGCCATTGCGGTGATGCGCGAGCTTGGGCTTCCGGAAGACATTGTCAACGTCGAAGGCGGCGCCATCGCGCACGGCCATCCCATCGGGGCGACAGGCGCGATCTTAACAACCCGGCTTCTCTATTCGATGCAGCGGGACGGCATCAAGCGCGGAGTCGTGACCCTATGCATCGGAGGCGGCCAGGGCATTGCGCTTGCTCTGGAAAGCGTCCGCTGAGCCGCGCTCCTTAAACCTGTTGGCCGCCGCCATCGCGGCTTCGACAAGGAGAAATGCCAATGATGGAAAGAGTGAACCCAAAGGAAGTTTCTCCGCTGAGCGCAGCCCCTACTCGTGGTCCCCAAGCTGCTATTGCGGGACCGGGCAACAAGGGACAGCCATTGCCTTGGCAGTTAACCTGGTTCAACGATGCGGCATTGGAGTTATGGCGCGCCTGGTTCCCTTTTCCTCAACTCAAGCCGCAGGAGCAAGGCGCTCGCCTGAATAGACCGGCCTTGGCGAAAAGTTCGGACTTAACGGACAGCCGGGAACATGTGGAACCTCAAACGAGCCTCGACCGGATGCTTCATGCCACCATGGGGCGCTTCACGCTCGGCCTCTCGCCCTACGCGCTCTGGCTTGCTTACGCTGATTGGGCGATCCATCTGGCGGCGTCGCCAGGAAAAGTCCAGCAGC
>Ga0074046_10004445_pt1 | contig 11457 bp, 9 predicted proteins | sample BogForMeECP23OM3_FD_94441 | JGI IMG/M metagenome (GOLD analysis project Ga0074046, IMG submission 94441) | Bog forest soil microbial communities from Calvert Island, British Columbia, Canada - Bog Forest MetaG ECP23OM3 | ecosystem: Environmental > Terrestrial > Soil > Wetlands ...
CACTCCCGGCGCTGACCGCACCAACAGCCTGGCTATGATCACTGACTACGTCCCCGGCACCTACGTCGCCCACGACATGCTCCACATGCGCGGTGGCCACCAGACTACCTGGCTGCTGGACGGCATCCCCATCATCAACACCGCCATCGCGCAAAATCTCGGCGCCCAATTCGATCCCAAAGACATGGATTACCTCGAGGCCGATCGCGGCAGCTATGGCGCCGAATCCGGAGACCGCACCTACGGCGTCTTCAACGTCGTGCCCCGCACCGGTTTCGAGCGCAACAACCAGGCCGAACTCGTCCTCAGCGCCGGCAACTTCTACCAGACCAACGACGCGCTCAGCTTCGGCAGCCACACCGAACGTTTCGCCTACTACGCCAGCGTCAATGCCAACCGCAGCGATCTCGGCCTGCAGCCGCCCGTTGCCGCCGTCGTGCACGATGCCGTCAACGGTGTCGGCGGCTTCGGGTCCTTCATTTTCAACATCAATCCCTCCAACCAGCTTCGCCTGATGACGTCGCTCCGCCGCGACTACTTTCAGATCCCTTACGATCCTTACCCTAACGACCTTGAGAACAACGGCGGGTACGCCACCATCGGCCTTCGCGACGGCCAGCACGAGGCTGATGCCGGCGTGCTGTTCAGCTGGGTTCACACTTTTAACTCGCATCTCATGACCACGGTTTCGCCCTTCTACCACTACAACAGCGGAGACTACGCCAGTAAACCCAACGACATTCCCATGGCCACCACGGAAAACCGCGCCTCGACCTACGCCGGAGGCCAAGCCAGCTTTGCCGCCAACTACAAAAGGAACGACCTCCAGGCTGGATTCCTCAGCTTCTACCAGCGCGATAACCAGCTCTTCGGCCTGGTCTTCAACGACGGCAGCGGAAACTCACCCTTCACCGACAACGAGCATCCCACCGCGAATCTCGAGGCTTTTTACATCGACGACAAATTCAAGCCTTTCTCCTGGCTGACGCTCTCCGCCGGCATGCGCCCCACGCGCTTCTCCGAAGGCAACTTTGCGGCTACTTCAATCGCGCCCCCCGTCGACGAATCCGCCATCAGCCCGCGTTTCGGCGCCACCGTCACCATCCCGCGCCTGCGTTGGACATTCCGCGCTTTCTACGGACACTACTACCAGGCTCCGCCGATCGAGACCGTTTCGGGCCCGCTGATCGCCCAGTGCCAACCGCCGCAATGCGGCTTCCTGCCACTCCACGGCGAGCGCGACGAAGAACATCAGTTCGGCGTCACCATTCCTTACCGTGGATGGATCCTTGACGCCGACAACTTCAAAACCGAGGCTTCCAATTTTCTCGACCACAACAACATCGGAGCCTCCAACATCTTCTTCCCCCTCACCATTTCCCAAGCCTTGATTCGCGGATGGGAACTCACGCTGCGCTCTCCCCGCTTTGCCCATCGCGCTCAGGTTCACCTCTCCTACTCCAACCAGGTCGCCTATGGCGGCGGCATCGTCACCGGGGGACTGACGAATTTCGCCCCCGTCTGCCCTCCAGGCATTAACCTCTGTCCGCTCGATCATGACCAGCGCAACACGCTCAACCTCGGTGGAGACGTCAGCCTCCCCTGGCGCGCCTACGCCTCCACCAACGTTTACTACGGCTCCGGCCTCACCAACGGACTTCCGGGAAATCCTTACCCAGGTGCCTATCTGCCGCAGCACACCACCTTCGATCTCTCGCTCGGCAAAGATTTCGGTGAACGCTTCACCGCGTCCCTCACCGCGTTAAACATAGCCAACCGCCGCGTCGAGGAAGACAACAGCCTGACCTTCGGCGGATATCACTGGAACCTGCCGCGCGAAATCTATGTGCAACTGCGCTATCGGTTCCACTATTGAGCGGTGAGTCGGTTGGGGTGCGCGAGCAGCCCGGTTTTTCCTGAGACCTGAGACCTGAGACCTAAGACCTGCCGTTCGGGTTTGACGCTGTTCCGGTACGCTCCGTATAATCTAGGGCGTCCACACCCTGATTACCACGCTTGCGGTTGCTGCGTGAACAGAGCCGGGTGGCGTTCGCGTCTTGCGCGCTCGCGGCGCCGGTTTCAAGTCTCAGGTCTGTGTTTCGGTTCTACGACTGATAAGCTCGGGTTGCGATCCGTCTCGTTGAGCCCAGCGAGCTGGAAGCTTCCAGCATTCCTAAAATCCGAAGGAGTTCAAAAGGATCCAAATGATTAAGAAGTGTGCGCGCGTCACTCTTGCTGTTATGTTCGGCCTTTCCCTCTTGGCTCTGGCCCAAACCACCCCGGCTGCCGGCGCTCCCGCAGCGGCCCCTCCACCTGACTCGCCCTCGGCTGCTGCTGCGGTGGCGGCCAAGGCGACGGGAACCAAAGTCGGCACCATTAACATCGAACAGGCGATCTTCGCCTCCAACGAAGGACGGCGCGATTTCGAGGCGCTCAGCAAGAAATTTGAACCCAAGCAGAACGAACTGAAGGGCCTGGCCGACGAGATCGATAGCCTCAAGAAGCAGCTCAGTGCCCAGCAGGATAAGTTGAACGAGGAATCGCGCGACAAGTTGGTCAAGCAGATCGAAGTCAAGCAGAAGAGTTTCGATCGCGCCACCCAGGACGCGCAGGAAGATTTCCAGAGCCAGCAGGGCGAAATCGGAAATAAGATCCTCACCCGCATGGCGCCACTCATCGTGAAGTATGCCAGCGACAGCGGCTACGGCATGATCCTCGATACCTCCCAGCAGTGGCCGCGCGGCCCGGTGATCTGGTACGGACCGGCCGTCGACATCACGCAACCGATCGTGGAAGCCTTCAACGCTCAATCTGGCGTGCCGGCTCCCGCTGCGGGAAGCGCATCACCCAAGCCCGCGGCAAGACCGGCCACCAAGCCGGCTGCACCCGCGACCACTCCGCCGAAACAGTAGCGACACCGCTCGGGTAGTTTCAGTTCCAGGTTATTGATCAAGACCGCGTGCAGACGCGGTCTTTTTTTATTTGTCTTTCTAGCCGCGCAGGATCAAATCGCAAGCCGCAGGTGTCTGTAGGGGTAACGGGCCCGTAGCCGAGGAACACTATATGTTCAGCACACTTGAAAGCACCTGGGACCAGTCTACCCGGCGGGGACGAGCCACACTCGTTTCCTTCGCCATGCAAGCACTTGCATTGAGCTTGCTGCTCGCCATTCCCTTACTCACAGTTCAGGGACCACCCATGCTGCGGTGGTTTGAAGGACCGATTATCACGCCACCCCCAGCCCCTGCGCCGCCAGCGAGAGGACCGCGGCCAATTCATTCTTCGAACATCAGCCAAGGCGGACAACTGCTGGAGCCGCCAACCATTCCAAACTCCATCGCAAACCTGAATGAACAACCAGTCGCGTCTTCGCCGGATGTAAGCGGCCTCGGCGTGGAAGGAAGCACGGGCACAAGCAGACAAGGAGTGTGGCGCTCGGTCGGACCTTCGGTCGAAGTTGCTCCACCGCCGCCTTCTGCGCCCACCCATCCGCTCCGCCTCTCGCACTGGGCAGAGGGCAACCTCATCCACCGCGTGCAGCCGATCTATCCGCCAATCGCTCGCCAGGCGCGCATTCAGGGCACAGTCGAATTGCGGGCAATCGTCAGCAAGTCGGGGACGATTGAGAATCTGGCCGTCCTCAGCGGACACCCGATGCTGGTCAAGTCTGCGTTAGAAGCGGTCCGGCAATGGCGCTACCGTCCTTACTTGCTCAACGGTGAACCCATCGAGGTGGAGACGGATATCACGGTGAACTTTGTGTTATCGGGCAGTTAACAGCGTGTGCCAGAAGTTGGATTCGTATCAGGGCATCGCTTCAGCGATGCCGCAACCGATTCGAAATCAAACACCCCTTTAGGGGCTGGCGGCGAAAGTCGACTTCTCCACCGCCCTTACCATCAGCAGTTTAACGTCGCGACGCGGCGCGCTCGTTATAATCGGCTACGTGAAAACTCTGCGTTCCGATTTGTCGCAAAAGCCCGGCCGCTCGCTGCTTCTCGAGGGCCGGACCTGGGCTGAAGTTTCTCTGGCTGCGCTAGGCGAAAATTTTCACGCCATCCAAAAGCACGTCGGCGCAGGCGTCACCGTCTGTGCGGTGGTCAAGGCCGATGGCTACGGCCACGGAACGGTCGAGTGCGCGCGTGCCCTCGAATCCGAGGGCGCCGAGTGGCTGGGCGTAACCGATGCCAAGGAAGGCGTGAAGCTGCGCGGCGCCGGCGTCAAGGCTCGCATCCTGCTGATGACCGGAATCTGGAAGGGCGAGGAAGATGGGGTTGTCGCTCAAAATCTCACTCCCACCGTCTGGGAACCCTGGCACCTTGAGTTGCTCGAACGCACTGCGCGTACACGGCAGAATGTTTTGCCCGTCCATCTGAAACTAGATACGGGCATGAACCGTCTTGGAGCGTCACCCGCGACGCTGCCACGTTTGTGCGAGATGCTGTCCGCGTGCAGACACCTGGCTCTTGAAGGGGTGAGCACGCATTTCGCGTCGGCGGAAGTGCTTGACGCCGAAGACGCTCGCAGGCAGATGAAGTGCTTTGATGAGGGACTTGCAGTTCTGCAAAGTTACGGGCTCCGGCCTAACTTGGTTCACATGGGAAATTCCGCCGCGACCAGAGCGCGGCCGGAGACGTGGAAGAGGATGGTGCGCCCGGGACTAGCACTCTACGGGTATTCGCTTGCCCTCACCCAGGCTGGAGAACCCGTCGAAGTGGCGCCGCTGGCGCTGCATCCGGTGCTCACCTGGAAAGCGCGAGTGCTGACGGTGAAGGAAGTCGCTGCAGGGCAAGCCGTCGGCTACAACGGCACCTTCGTGACCAAGGCGCGGAGCCGCATTGCCGTGCTGCCCGTCGGCTACGCGGACGGCTATCCACGCCTGCTTTCCAATCGCGGACGCGTCATCGTAGGCGGAGAATATGCCCCCGTGGTGGGCCGCGTTTCGATGGATTTGACGACGGTGGACGTCAGCCACATTCCAGGCGTCGCGGTCGGAGATGAAGTCATCCTCATCGGACGAAGCAGCGGCAAGAGTGTCGATGCCGCAGAACTGGCGCGCCTCGCGGAAACCATCCCCTACGAAATTCTGTGCGCCTTGGCGCCCAGAGTGCCCAGAGTCTACCTCTGAGCCGTCAGCCCTCGGCCATCATCCAGTTCCGCAGGGCGCCCGAGCTTAGCCCAGCATTTCAGCGCTGGGGAGGGTGGAAGAGGTGATTCAAGTCCCGGAGGAGTCTGTTTCGTAGCCTAATCGTGGCAGAAAAATCAGAAAAAGTGGAGCTTGCCCTCCTTGTTCTCAGCCGCGAAGCGGCGGCATGTGTTAGCCCAGCGCGTATGCGCTGGGTACCACAGCGGAAAAAGTAGAGTCCCGCAAGGGACGGTACTCGGGCACGACACAGACTCCGGAGGGACGACCGAGTTCTCAGGCAGATGTTTAAAGGGCTGGGCGTCGGGAAACTGCTGAATGCCGAGTGCTGACGGCTAAGTGCTGAATTCCGCAGTTGAACTGACCCTAGTCGCTAATCGCGCCCCGTTGTTGTATTCCTAGAATAGAGATGGCCACGCGCTACGCTCAATGGATGTACGACTGGGAAACCCGGCTCACCTCGGTGGACAATAACCGCGTGGTGCGTCCGCTGGACTGGGGACTGGATTGGACTCACAACTGGCCGGGCAGCAACGGTGGGCCAGCGTCACAAGGCTCCCGCGATCTGCTGGAATATTTTTGCCGCTTCAACGACCGCATCATTCGCGCGAGTGACAATTTTTACGCTTACCAGAAGCCCGCGGATTTCCGCTTAGAGCGCCGCGAAGTTCAGGTCTTCAGCACGCGCGAAGTGCCCGACCCGCGCCTGGAAGAAAAAGTTCGCGGCAAGCATGCCGAGTTTCTCCGCTTCACCTCGCCGGTCGCAACGCCTTATCCCGAAAATGATCTGGTGAACGCGCGTTGGTTCCCGGCCCGTGGACGCCGCGCCGTGGTCCTCTTGCCGCACTGGAATTCCGACGCGATTTCCTACAACGCCCTCTGCCGGGTAATGAACTGGATGGGCATTGCCGTGCTGCGGCTGAGCATGCCCTATCACGACATTCGCCGTCCGGCCGAGGTCTACCGCGCCGACTATGCCGTTTCCGCCAACATTGGCCGCACCCTAGATTCCGTGCGCCAGGGCGTAATCGATGTGCGTTGTTGTCTCGACTGGCTGGAAGCACAGGGTTACAACCGGCTAGGCATCGTCGGCACCAGCCTCGGATCGTGCTACGCATTCATCGCCGCCGCGCACGATCCGCGGATCAAGGTGGCGGTCTTCAATCACGCCTCGACTTACTTTGCCGACGTGGTCTGGCACGGCCAGTCCACACGCCACATCCGCGAGGGTCTTGAAACGGCCATCGATCTCGAGAATCTGCGGCACGTCTGGCGCGCCGTCAGTCCCATGGTCTACTTCGACAAATTTTCCCGCTGGCCGCGCCGCTCGCTCGTTGTTTATGCCAAGTACGACATGACCTTCCTGCCGGAATTTTCCGAACAGGTAGTCGAGGAGTTCCAGAAACACAGGCTGGATCACAAAGTCGTCGTGCTGCCCTGCGGGCATTACACCATGGGGGAAACGCCGTACAAATACATGGACGGATGGCAGCTGGCCAGTTTTCTGCGGACGGCGTTCGACTAACTCGTTCGACTACCTAATGAGTGCGGACCCTGCTCTCAGCGCACCGAGGCTGTCGCAAGACGCTTCGGCCCCGCCTCCAGCAGGTGCGCCGGGCACTCAGACATCATCAGCTTGAAGTTCTCAATAAAGCGGGCCGCCAGCGCATCGTACTTGTGAAAATACTCTTCCCGGCTGGGCCACGTGTTCGCCGGATCTAGTATTCGCGACGGAACTCCTTCGCATTCGACCGGCACATCGAAGCCAAAAACCGGATCTTTCTTATACTCCACCTTGAGCAATGATCCGCTGAGCGCCGCATTCAGCAGCGCGCGCGTGTAATGGATGCTGATGCGCTTGCCCACGCCAAACGGACCGCCCGTCCAGCCTGTGTTCACCAGCCATACGTGGGCACCGTGCTTTTGGATCTTTTGTTTCAGCAGCTCCGCATAGGCCAGCGGATGATGCACCATGAACGGGCCGCCGAAGCACGTGCTGAACGTCATCTCCGGCTCCACCCCAAGCCCGATTTCGGTGCCGGCAATCTTGCTGGTGTAGCCCGAAATGAAATGGTAGATGGCCTGATCCGGGCTCAGCCTGGAGATGGGCGGCATCACGCCCGAGGCATCGCAGGTAAGAAAGATGACGTTCTGCGGGTGCCCGGCGCGCTTCTCCGGCAGGTGATTCGCGATATAGGAAAGCGGATAAGCCGCCCGCGTATTCTCCGTGACGGTGTCGTCGTTAAGGTCCAGATGCCGCGAGACGTTATCGAAGGTGACGTTTTCCAGCACGGTTCCAAACTGCCGCGTGCAAGCATAAATCTGCGGTTCGGCCTCGGGCGATAGACGGATCACCTTGGCATAACAGCCATCTTCGAAGTTGAACACTCCGTTGTCGCTCCAGCCATGTTCATCGTCGCCAATCAGGCGCCGCTTGGGGTCGGCGGAAAGCGTCGTCTTTCCCGTCCCCGAAAGCCCGAAGAAAATTGCGACATCGCCCTCGGTGCCGACGTTGGCCGAGCAGTGCATGGAGAGCACGCCCTGCAGCGGCAACAGGAAGTTCAATACCGTAAAGATGGTCTTCTTGATTTCCCCGGCATAGCTGGTGCCCCCAATGATGGCCAGCCGTTCCCGGAAATTGATAAGGATGAACGTTTCCGTACGCGTGCCGTCCACCATGGGCGAGGCCTGAAACCCGGGCGCTGCGATCACGGTGAATTCGGGCATGTGATGCCGTAGTGCATCCTCACCACGAATCTTCAGGAACATGGTGCGCGCAAACAAACTGTGCCACGCCTTTTGCGTGATGATGCGGATCGGCAAGCTGTACTCCGGGTCGGCTCCCGCGTAGCAGTCCTGCACAAAGACATCGCGCCCCTGCAAGTAGCCCTGCAGGCGCGCCAGCAGGGCGCTGAAATTCTCACTGGTCACGGGCCGGTTGTACTGGCCCCACCAGATTTTCTCCTCGGTCGATTGCTCACGTACCACGAACTTGTCGGTCGCAGCGCGCGCCGTGTGTTTCCCCGTGTCCACTACCAGCGGCCCCAGGTGCGAGAGACTTCCCTCGGAACGGAAAATGCTCTCCTCATAAAGCGCCGGCGTCGGCAGATTCCAGTAGGCACGCCGCAGATTCACCAGCCCGTGGTTGGCGAGGCCGTAGGCACTGGCCAGCTTCCCTGCTTCTTTCACCGCGGGAGATTGCACGTCGAGGTAGATGTTCATTGCCAATCCCTCACCAGCTTGCGGTCGCCGAGGTAGAGTTCGTTGGACGAATTCGGATCAAGCGCCCACTTGATGCGATCCAGTCCCTCGGTGACATCGCGAATGGTGCCGCAGTAGCTCAGCCTCAGATGCCCCTCGAAGCCGAATTCCTTGCCCGGCACTGTGACCACCCGCACTTTCTCCAGCAGGAAATTGGAGAGCTTCTGCGAATCCTTCATATAGGCACTGAAGTCCGGGAAGCAATAAAACGTGCCTTCCGGCTTGTGAACTTTGACGCCGTCGAAAGCGTGCAAGCGTTCCAACATCACGTTCCGGTTGTTCTCCAGCGTGACCCGCAGGCTGTCGACCGACGATTGCACGCCGTTGAGCGCGCCTACGGCCGCCCACTGCCCTGGAGAAGAAGGCCCGGAGGTCTGCTGCGACTGGATGGTCGCCATAGCCTCGATCAGCGGCTGGTTCGCGATCGCCCAACCGATGCGGAACCCGGTCATGGCATACATCTTCGATACGCCGTTGATCACCACCACCTTCGATTGCTCGAGCGGTGCCTTCATAAAGTCGTAGCCGATCGGCGCGCTCTTGCCGTCGAACACCAGCCGGTTGTAAATGTCGTCCAGGATGAGATAAATGCTCTTCTTCTCGCAAAACTCGACCATCTCCTGCACGAAATCCTTTGAGTACATGGCCCCCGACGGGTTATTCGGACTGTTCAGAATGATGGCTTTGGTGTAGGAGCCGCACGCATCCGCCATTTCCTTGACGGTTGGGAAAAAAGTTCCGTCCTCCGCCGTGACCGCCACCGGAACACCGCCCGCCAGCTTCACCATCTCCGGATAGCTCACCCAGTAGGGAGCCGGAAAAATCACTTCTTCCTTCGGATCTAGGATGGCGTGCAGCAGCACCATCAGTGATTGCTTGGCGCCGCCCGAAGCGATCACGTTGTGTGCCGACACGATCTTCTTGTAGTGCTCTTCGGTATAGCGAACGATGGCTTTCTTCAGCGCAGGGATCCCGTCGGGCGCCGTATACCGGATTTCTCCGGTGTTCAGTAGTGCCGCGCAGTTGATCACTGCATCAATCGGGGCCTTGCTCTTGGGTTCGCCGCCTCCCAGATGAATGATGGGCTCTCCTTTGTCGCGCAGCAGAGCCGCAGTTTCATTCAGCTTGAGAGTTGCCGATTCCCGGATCGAGCGGGCAAGCTGACTAAGACTCATGACGTTTATTTCCTTCCGCCCGTGTATTAGATCAAAGACTTCTCACCTTTAGTTGTGGTTGCCATCACATCCCTGTGTGACCCCCGCACCTCCTCGCCGGTGATCTTGGTGCTAGCATTTCTTGTTGACCGGCTCCCTCAACCAGGAGGATGGCGAATGCTGAGTGGTCAAGAGCTCGCGAAAATCGAACGCTACATGCGCGAGGAGCACCGTAAGGATCTCGAAGCTTTGGAGAGGCTCAAGCGGTTTCTCCCGGAGAATGAAAGCGCTCCGGCTGACAGCCCGATAAGCGGACCTCAACCTGAACATATCGACGGAGAATCCGCGGGCGCCTCCAACGACTTGGCGGATTTTATGTACCAGCGGGAGTTGTAGCGCGCCCCGTTTGGACATTATCTACGCCAAGTACGACATGACGTTCCTGCCGGAAATTTCCGAGCAGGTGGTCGAGCAATTCGAGAAGCACAACCCGGACCACAAAGTCGGCGTGCTGCCCTGCGGGCATTACACCATGGGGGAGACGCCGTACAAATACATGGATGGCTGGCAGCTAGTCAGTTTTCTGCGGACGGCGTTCAAGTAGGACTCATCTCATCTAATAGAGTCGGGACCCGACCGTTATTGGTGTCATGGCGTGTTTAACGCCAACTACAGGCTAGGCCTCTCGACAGGAAATCCTCCGCCGATGTGACGAGAGTCACAGACAACGTCCCAAGCCTGCATCAGAATCCGCTGCATCACAATCGGCTATGGGGAGGGGCAATGGCGTGCACTGCGCTTCGTTACTCACAAAAAGTCCCGCCTTTCTTGCACAGATCAGGGCTCCGTCGAGAGGCGAAATCTGTACCTCGTCGTGTTTTTGACGTCGGCATGAACAATGGCGATGATTCCGCCTATTACCTTTCAAAGGGATGCAAGGTGATTGCGGTCGAAGCCAACCCACTTCTTGTGCAGCGTGCCCGGGAGCGGTTCTCGGCGGAAATCGCCTCGGGACAGATGGTCATTGAGCATCTCGGAATTTGGGACCGTCCGGGAAAAATCAAGTTCTGGATCAATGAAGAACGAGATGTGTTTAGTTCGTTTGATCGTAGCAGAGCCAGCCGAGAAGCGATGAAGTGCCACTCGGTCGATGTTGAATGTGTAAGGTTCGATGCCCTACTGAGAAAGCATGGTGTGCCCTACTATCTGAAGCTCGATGTGGAGGGGGCGGAGCCATATTGCCTCACCTCCCTGCAATCGAGTGAGCTTCCAGAATACGTCTCAGTGGAGGCCGAAAGCCTGGAGTACCTGCTTCTGCTCTGGCAAGTGGGGTACCGGCAATTCAAGATTATCGACCAGATGCGCCACAATTCCCGATTCCCGGACTTCACGAATGAAAACTCATTTTTGCGGTTAGCGAAGCGTATGTTCGGGTATGGCGATCGCTTCAAGAACAGGGTTTTCAAGGTCGCTTTTCCACGGGGCTGCTCCGGTCCATTCGCTGAAAATACACCTGGAACTTGGCAGACCGTAGAAGAGGTAGCCTACAACTGGCTGCACCTTTATTTCGGCCACAGCAATCGAGGTAGCCTTAGCGCCGGCTCCTGGTACGACTTCCACGCCAAAGCATCAAGTCCGACGGCTCGAAATGAGTTCCTCATCTCGGAGCTACGACCGAGCGCTTGAAGTGATTTCACTCAGAACCTTGCGGTCCAAGAGGTCAGCCGCCTTTCGCGGACAGGAGTGTCCCTGCCGCAGTAAAATAGCTTCCGGTGCCCAACCATGAAAAATTCCTCGATGTCCCGTCCGCTCTATGAAGTTGATCCCGAGATTTCGAACGCTATCGACAACGAAGTTCGCCGCCAGCATGAAGGGCTGGAGCTGATCGCTTCGGAAAAC
>Ga0074046_10004446_pt1 | contig 11453 bp, 5 predicted proteins | sample BogForMeECP23OM3_FD_94441 | JGI IMG/M metagenome (GOLD analysis project Ga0074046, IMG submission 94441) | Bog forest soil microbial communities from Calvert Island, British Columbia, Canada - Bog Forest MetaG ECP23OM3 | ecosystem: Environmental > Terrestrial > Soil > Wetlands ...
ACGGCCCTGGTTTTTGACGGAAATGTCATCGGTCTTCAAGGAGTTGCTTTCAGTGGATGGAAGGCAATAGGCACGTCAAAAACCGTCACCAGGGCCGATGGCAATATCGTCTACGAGATAGATCATCAGCCCGCACTGGACATCTATAAGAAGTACCTGGACTTTGGCGATGATCCCGTAGCCGCGGTTTCACTTGCGGGTGAATATCCTCTGGTTTTGAATCGGGATGATGGCTCTTCTGTCATCAGGGCGCCATTCACCATCAACCAGGATAAGTCAATGGTCTATGCGGGGTCTGTGCCTGAAGGTGCAAAAGTTCGCTTTGGCATGGCGCCGGGCATCGAAATTGTCAATCAGGCCATCGAACAAATGTCGGAATTCAAACGGCAAACTCCAGAGGTAGAAGCCCTTGTGCTCTTTTCCTGTAAGGCGCGGCACATGGCACTGGGGCCAATGGTTGAGGATGAAATCTCCGCTGTTCACAAGCTTTGGGATGTTCCGATGGTTGGATTCTTTACCTATGGCGAAATAGGGCCTGCATTGCATGGGGGGTGCGATTTTCATAACCATACGCTCGTGCCCGTCCTGATTTACGAGAAGTAAATCGTTCGCGCTAAGCACCACCTTCACTGAAAAGGAGGTCTATATGAAGCCATCGGTATTCTCCGCCACTTCAGTACAAGAAGCCGAAGCTCGCCTTGGGGATGCTTTCAAAGAGGGACTAAAACCCACGCTGGCAATCGTTTTCAGCTCCATCGCCCACGACTTGAAGGAATTGGGTGCAATCTTCGCCAAGCACGACATCGACGTTTTCGGGGCAAGTACCGCTGGAGAGATTTTGAATGACGGGGTTCATGAAGAGTCAATTGTGGCGATGCTGCTCGATATTGGCCGCGAATTCTATTCACTGGGGATGTTTGAGGGAAAGGACAAGTCCTCCCTGCAGGTCGGTCAAAACATCGGGGGGTGGGCAAAGACCTTTTACGACAATCCCGCGTTCATGGTAGTGTCGGGTGGTCTTCAGGCCAATGGCGAGCACATCGTCAACGGGATTGTTTCAGCAATAGGGCGTCAGGTTCCGTTGTTCGGAGGGCTTGCCGGTGATGATCTTAAGTTTCAAGAAACGTCTGTATTCAGCGCATCACAGGTCACATCAAATGGCGTTACGGCCCTGGTTTTTGACGGAAATGTCATTGGTCTTCAAGGAGTTGCTTTCAGCGGGTGGAAGGCAATAGGCACGTCAAAAACCGTCACCAGGGCCGATGGCAATATCGTCTACGAGATAGATCATGAGCCTGCACAAGACGTGTACATTAAGTACCTGAACCTTTCCAAGGATACCACAGCGCCGGCTTCCTTTGCGGGTGAATATCCCCTGGCTGTGAGTCGGGATGACGGCTCGTCTGTCCTCAGGGCGATAATGGTTATAAACGAAGATAAGTCAATTGTCTACGCGGGGTCTGTTCCTGAAGGCGCCAAAGTACGCTTTGGCATGGCGCCGGGCATCGAAATTGTCGATCAGGCCATCGAACAAATGTCGGAATTCAAAGGACAAACTTCCAGGTCAGACGCCATTGTGCTCTTTTCCTGTAAGGCGCGGCAGCTTGCCCTTGGGCCACTGGTTGAGGATGAAGTGGCCGGTGTTCGCAAGCTTTGGGACGTTCCGATGGTTGGATTTTTCACCTATGGCGAAATAGGGCCTGTGTTAGGTGGGGGGTGCGATTTTCATAATGATACGCTCGTACCCGTTCTGATTTACGAGAAGTAAGTTATTCAAGGGTTTGCGGCATGAAAGCTGATCTTGACAAGCTGAAGCACGCCGTCGGGGAGCTGATTGTTGCCGATGACGGCAAAAAAATGGTGCTGGAATTGCTCGGTCAAATCGAGAAGGGGTTTAAGACGCTCGACTTCAGATTGGAGAGGGCGTTGAAAGACAAGAACACCCTTTCCACCTTACTCTCCAAGACATCCGAAGACCTTGAAAAATCATCGGCACTCATCCAAAAGATATTCAGCGGCTATCTCGAGACCATCGTGAAGGCGTCCCTGGCGATCTCGGCGGAGATCGACATCGAAAAGCTCCTCAGAAAGCTGATGCTGATCATCCTGGAAAATGCGGAGGCGCAAAAAGGCGTACTGGTGCTAAGAAAGGGAGAACGGTGGCTGATCGAAGCCGAAAAGGAAAAGGACCTGGAGAGCGTGACCGTCCTGCATGGGCAGCCTCTCGAAGAAAGCAGCAATGTGCCCATTTCCGTCATTAATTCCGTAATCAAGACGCATAAGGATGTCGTTCTGGAAAGCGCCGCGGAGGATGAGCGATTTTACAACGATCCATACATGGCGGAGAACAGGCCGATATCGGTTCTGGCCATTCCACTTGTTAGACAGAACGTTCTGAAAGGCGTCTTGTACCTCGAGAATAACCTTGTCAGGGGAGCTTTCACCAGTGAGCGCATCCAGGTTTTGAAGATTCTTTCCTCCGAGGTCTCGATATCCATCGAGAACGCGCAGTTGTATTCCAACTTGAAAGTCCAGGAGGAAGAGTACCGGAGTCTTTTTGAGAATCTCAACGTCGGAGTTTTCAGAGCATCCACCGACCGCAATCCTCGTTTTCTTAAGGTGAATCGAGCCTTCGCGCGGATCTTCGGTTTCGATTCGATGGAAGATCTGATGCGGACCAGCCCTCGAGAATTGTATCGCGATCCGAGCGACAGGAATTCTCTCATCAGTACGGTGGCGCAACGCGGCTCGGTGGAGAACATGGAAATCGCCATGGCAAAAAAGGATGGCTCGACCATCTGGGTTTCACTCAGCGCAAGGGGGACTTTAGGTCCCGATGGGACCCTTAGATGGATGGACGGCATTGTGGAGGACATCACAGCCAGAAAGCAGGCCGACGAGGAACTCGGAAGATATCGGGAGCATCTCGAAGACCTGGTGGAGCAGCGCACGGAAGATCTGCAGGTCGCCAAGCGGGAAGCCGATGCGGCCAATCGGGCCAAGGGGGATTTCCTGGCCCATATGAGCCATGAGATCAGGACTCCGATGAACGCCATCATCGGCATGATCTACCTTGCCCTGCGGACCGATCTCACCCCAAAGCAGCACGATTATCTCTCGAAGGTCGAGACATCGGCCCATTCGCTCCTTGGCATCATCAACGACATCCTCGATTTTTCCAAGATCGAGGCAGGAAAGCTCGAAATGGAGCGGGTCGACTTCATGCTCGACGAGGTGTTCGACAGGATAGCGGGCATACTCACCCTCAAGGCGCAGGAAAAGGGGCTGGAACTGCTCTTTTCCATCGCGTCGGATGTTCCCCAGTACCTGGTGGGAGACCCCCTTCGGCTGGGACAGGTGCTCATGAACCTCATGAACAACGCTGTCAAGTTCACCGAAAGAGGTGAAATCACGGTCACGGTGGCTGTGGAGGAGGCGATTTGCGACGCAGTCAGGCTGAAGTTCACAGTTAGAGACACGGGGATAGGACTGAGCCAGGACCAGAAAGAGCGCCTTTTCCAGTCCTTTACCCAGGCCGATGGATCGACCACCCGGAAATACGGGGGAACGGGTCTGGGACTTGCAATTTGCAAGCGCCTGGTCGAGATGATGAATGGAACCATTTGGGTGGAGAGCGAGCCGGGGAAAGGGAGCGCCTTTATGTTTGTCGCCGCGTTCGCCCCTTGCGGGAAACACCGAAAACCGGCGCCGCTCTCCGAGAAACTCCGTGGAATGCGCGTTCTGATCGTGGATGACAATGCAGCGGCCAGGGAGATGCTGACGGCATATCTCTCCGATCTCACCTTCGAGGTTGAAACCGCACCAACGGGTATGAGAGCCATCGAAATGCTCGAGCGGGCGGAGGAGGAAGCCCTCCCCTTCGGCCTGGTGCTCATGGACTGGAAAATGCCCGGAATGGACGGGATCGAAACTTCCCGGCGGATCAAAAGCAACACGAAGATTTCCCAAACTCCCGCCATTCTCATGGTGACGGCTCATGGCCGGGAGGAGATCATGCAAGAGGCTAGAGAAGCGGGGCTTGACGGTTTTCTCATCAAGCCGGTAAACAGGTCGACCCTTCTTGAGACGATCGCCGGCATCTTCGTGAAGGGAGAGCCCCAGCATTCGAAGATTTCCGAGAAAAGCCAGTCCTTTGCATCCCTTCTTGCCGGAATCCGTGGAGCGCGCGTGCTCCTTGTGGAAGACAATGTGCTGAACCAGCAGGTGGCGACCGAACTTATCGAGTCGGCCGGGCTCATGGTCAGCGTGGCCGGAAACGGGAGGGAAGGCGTGGATGCTGTGCTTGCAGGTTCCTTCGATCTCGTCCTCATGGACATCCAGATGCCGGAGATGGACGGACTGGAGGCAACCCGTATCATCCGGGGACGCCACCGGCTCCAAGACCTTCCGATTGTCGCCATGACGGCTCATGTGATGTCGGGGGATATGGAAAGGAGCCTGGATGCCGGGATGAACGGCCACGTCGCCAAGCCCATCAATCCAGATGAACTCTATGCGACTCTTCTTCGCTTCATCAAGCCCGGCGTACGGGAAGTCCCCGAGACTTTCCCAATCCGGGAGATCGGCGCCCAGCCCCCCGTTGATCTTCCCGATATTCCCGGAATCGACACATCCGACGGGCTTCGCAGGGTAGCTGGAAACACTCGGGTGTACGTGAAGATCCTCAAGGGATTTCTCGCGGATTACCGCGATGCGGTTCCATCCATCCGCTCCAGGATGGAGGATGCGAATTTCGATGAGGTGGCAAGAGCCGCCCATACCATTAAGGGAGTGGCTGGAAACATCGGTGCGCGGGACCTTTTCGATGCCGCGGACAATCTTGAATCGGCCTTGAGAAAGGGAGAGGCGCGGGAGGCATGGAAGCTTTATGACGCATTCGAGGAGCGCCTCGGCGATGTGCTATCGGCTCTGACCTCGATAGAGGAGTTTCCCTGCGGGAATGGCGGCCAACAACTTCATTCCGGAAGGTCCGATCTTGAAAGCGCCCGAAAACTGGTCGAGCAGATGACCCCGTTGCTCGCGGAGAGGAACTTGAAGGCTGGAGAGATTTTGGGGCAACTGAGGGCTGCATTGGCCGGAACCGGCCTGGATGCGGAACTGAATAAGCTGGAAGGCCACATCGATGAATTTTATTTCGAGGACGCCCTCGCCGTTCTGAGTGCGATCGGGAGCAGAATAGCAAGCATGGAAGCCTGAACATTCCTGTGGGAATTATCTGGATTTCAGTAGGGAGGGAACGTGATGGAAACTGTTGAGAAGCCTCGGGTTCTTATCGTGGACGATGAACGTGCCAACATCACTTTGCTTGCGGAAGCCCTCAAGGAAGATTTCGAGATCCTGGCAGCAAGGAGTGGTTCGCAAGCCATAGAGCGGGCAAGGTCCTCCCCCCCACCCGATATTATCCTCCTCGACATCATGATGCCGGGTATGGATGGGTACGAAGTTTGCCGCACATTGAAAGCGGATGACTGCACCAGGCATATCGCTGTTGTCTTCGTTACCTCCATGAGCGAGATGGAGGATGAAACGAGAGGTCTGGAACTGGGGGCGGTAGACTACCTGACCAAGCCTATCAGACCTCCCATTGTGAAAGCCCGAGTAAGGAACCATCTGGAATTGAAGCTGGCCAAGGAGAAGCTTGAAAAACAGAACTCCATCCTTGAGTCGATGTTCGGTCGCTACCTCTCCACCGAGGTGATGAATTCTCTTCTCGACGATCCTTCAACTCTGGAACTGGGAGGCGAGAAACGAAAGGTCACCATCATGCTGAGCGATCTGAGAGGCTTTACAGCCTTGTCAGAGCGTCTCAAACCCGAGCAGGTGGTTCAACTTCTGAACTCTTACTTTGAAGTCATGGTAGACGTAATCTTACAATACCAGGGCACCATCAATGAGATCATCGGCGATTCGCTGCTGGTTATTTTTGGAGCGCCCAAAGAGATGCCTGACCGAGCCAAAAGGGCCATAGCCTGTGCAATAGAGATGCAGAACGCAATGGCAAAGGTCAACGAGCAAAACCGTAGCCAGAGCCTGCCTGATCTGGAGATGGGAATCGGCCTCAACGAAACCGAGGTGATTGTCGGTAACATCGGTTCAAGCAAAAGAAGCAAATATGCCGTGGTAGGCAGTGGCGTCAACATGACGAGCCGGATCGAATCCTATACTGTGGGAGGACAAATACTCATTTCAGAATCCGTGCGCCTGGACGCGGGAGAGATTTTGCGCATTGACGCTCAATGGGACTTGCTTCCCAAAGGGGCTGAAAGACCGTTGAGAGTGTACGATGTTGGTGGGATTGCCGGAGGTTACAACCTGGCTTTGACAAGCAAAGAACAGCTCCTTATCACACTGGCCCGGCAAATTCCGATACGGTATACTGTCCTCGAAGGAAAAGACGTTGGGGTGAAAGAACAGGAAGGCTCTTTCGTCCGGCTCTCAAAAAACTGCGCGGAGATTACGTTGAATTACCCGCTCAGCGTTCACACGAATCTCAAGATGAATTTGGAAGATGTGAGTGAAAAACTGTCTGTCAGAGATTTTTACGGGAAAATAATCAAGTGCCTTGAGGAAAATGGATATTCGAGTGTGATCCGATTTACCTCGATACCGCCTGAGGTTGATGCCTATTTCCAGGCGCACCTCCAGCACCCTGTTGGACGTGGGGACAGGCAGAAGCCACACCCCATCTCTGCTCGGGGGTCCAAATTGGAACGCTGAGGACGGCAAGGGCCTCCGCTTATCTATTTTGCTTGCGGCCCGTTTATATGGATTTTGTAGAAAAAGTGAGAAGTGAACTCGGAATATGGGCAAACGGACGTCAGCTTTTTGGATACGCGGAGGGGTGCGAACTCCGGAACCACAGCTTTCTTACCGCGAGGATTTCGAGGTTTAAAACGAGAGTCCGGGCAACAACATTGCGCTTTTTAAGAACATCTAACATTGTAGATCACACTTAGCCTTAGCGGGGTGATGAAAAAAGATTGGAATTCCCACATCAGGGCGAAAAACCCTGTAGACGTCACCCCGGCGGAAGCCGGGGTCCAGTGTCTTTTGCTTTACGATGGCGAAATAATTAGCAATTTTCAGGCGTTTCTCCCACCAGAGAACCCTTTTTCATCACCCTGTTAGGTCCGACTAGGTTCGGAATCCATACCGGAAACCCATGTCAATTTGCGCCTTGCACTTTGATCCACTATCCAGAGGCCGCAGCTCGGATGATATTTGCCATAACGAGAAGGCTGGAGCGCTTCGCTTGAAAACACTTACGGATTTTGATAGTGTGATTTTGATTATCAACCGGCCCCATTTCCCTCTCTCGTTATTGGCAGCAGCGGTTTTAAGGTAAAATGAGGCCCATGCTCCGAGATTTGAAACTACAGCTCCTGTTTCCGATGGCTGCTCTGGATCGCCCGAACTGCTTCTCGACAAATCCATACGAATTGGTTATGCATGCTGTGCGGAAGGTCACGGCCTTCCGTTTCTTAAATAGGTACGGAGCTTGCACCCCTTTTGGGAAAGGACCCGGCAGTCCCCTGAGGCAAGCTGCGGGCAAAAGAAAAGTAACATTTTGACGTGTCACGGTTTCATAACAAATGATAAAAAAATTGATCGCCGTTGCCATTATTTTTGGAATTGCGTCATCGGCCGGTTTTCTGCCGTCGAAGAAATCGATCGGCATCAGGTCCGCCTTTGCCGTTGATAATGCCGTTATCGACGAAAACGACAGGGTGGTCCTTCAGGGAAACATCCATCCCAAGGCCAGGCCTGAGTTCGACGTGGGGCCAACCGACCCCTCACTGCCGATGAAGCGAACGATCCTTCTTTTGAAGATCGCCCCTGAAAAGCAGGCGCAACTGGATCGGCTCGTTGCCGAACAGCAGGACCCCTCTTCCCCGAATTTTCACCAATGGCTCACTCCGGAGCAGTTCGGCGAGAGGTTCGGAAGAAGTCCGGAAGAGATCGCCACTGTAAAGGGCTGGCTTATCAGCCACGGGTTTACCATCGATGAGACGGCAAAAAGCGGCGCCTGGATAGACTTCTCAGGTACGGTGGCCGATGTTGACAGCGCCTTTCACGCTAACATGCACGATTACCGGGTTGAGGGACAGCTTCATCATGCCAACTCGACCGATCCCTCGATCCCGCGCACGCTAGCCGACGTGGTGGCCGGGCCGGTTTCGCTGCACAATTTTCCCCGCAAGGCGATGCACACCCCGCCCCGGCGCATTTTTGACGTCGAAAAACCGGAGACAAAGCCGCAGCCCGGTTACACTGTGTCGGCCACCAACCACAATCTCGCTCCAGGCGACTTCGCGGCCATCTACGATGTCAACACTGTCTACAAGCTGGGCTATGACGGCGCCGGCGTGACTATCGCCGTCGTGGAACAGACCAACCAAGGCGGAGCCATCGCCAAGTGGAATACCTTCCGCTCCACCTTTGGACTCCCTTACAATCCTCCCGTCGTCACAGTGAACACCGATCCCGGCGATACGGGGGCCGCTGATGACTCTGAGGAAGACCTCGACGTCGAATGGTCAGGCGCTGTGGCGACGGGAGCTACTATCAATTGCGTCGTCTCCGGTGGAGCTGGTTCTGCTTTCGGCGTTGACCTTTCTGCCAAATATATCGTCGACAACAACATGGCTGACATTATCAGCGATAGTTACGGCGACTGCGAGCCGGATTTGAGCACGACCTATTATGATTCGGTCACGACCTGGAGCCTTTTTTATTACAACTTATGGGAACAGGCGGCCTCTCAGGGAATAACGGTGTTTGTCGTCACCGGAGACTCCGGCGCCTACGCTTGTACAGACGATAACGGTAATCCTGAAGCGCCCAAGGCGGTGAACGGTCTCGCCTCAACTCCCTTCAATACCGCTGTGGGCGGCACGCAATTAAGCGATCTATCGACCTACTGGAGTCCGAATAATAGCACCAACGGCACCTCGGCCCTGCCCCCCGCCTCCGGGGCGGCCTGGAGCAACTATGAGGTGGCCTGGAACAACTTTAACGCACAAAACTCCTGGGTCTATTGGGCCTCCGGAGGGGGGGCCTCCGCCCTTTGGGGCAAACCGGCGTGGCAGGTGTGTCCGGGCGTCCCCAACGACGGGTGGCGCGATATGCCCGATGTCTCTCTTAATGCAGACACCAACGTCGGCTACAGGATTTACAGTTGCTACAATGATACCGGTTCTTGCGGGTCTGATTATTGGTCCATTATCGGCGGGACTTCGGGCGCATCGCCCACTTTGGCAGGCATCATGGCGTTGATCGTTCAAAGTAAAGGTGAGCGCCAGGGCAACTTCAACAGCGTTTTCTACCAACTCGGCAACGCTCAGTACAGCGGGGCGAGCGGCGCAAGCCCCGTTTTCCACGACATCACCAAAGGCAACAACGGCTTTGGCGTGGCCTTCCCCGGCTATTCCTGCACAGCTCACTACGACCTTGTAACGGGCCTGGGTTCGGTGAATGCGACCAACCTCCTCCTGGCGTTTCAGGAAGTAGGGGCACTGACGGTCACGATCAATCCGGCTGCAGCCGCAAGCGACGGCGCGCAGTGGAGCGTAGATGGCGGGGCCGCGCAGAACAGCGGGGCCGCGGTCAGTCTGGCGGCTGGTTCTCCTACGGTAAGTTTCAATACCATTACAGGCTGGACCACTCCTGCAAGCCAGACCGTCAATATCGTAAATGGGCAGGCCACATCGGCGAGCGCAACGTATGTCCTTTTACCTCCAGTGGTTGAAACATTTACGATAGATAGCGGCGCCCTTTCGACTCCGAGCCGGACAGTTACGCTTAACAACACGGCGGCCGCGTCTCTCGCTTACTATGTGGCCAGCGAGTCTTCCACTTTCGTTGGAGCGGTATGGAAGAAGTACTCCACGGCCCCTCCCTTTACCCTTAGCGCTGCAAACGGACAAAAAAAGACCGTCTATTTCAAGGTGAGAAACGCCGCGGGCGTCTCGCTAAAGAAGAGCGCTTCAATTTTCCTGGCCCAGGTGCCGGTGGTTACCTCTTTCAAGATCGACGCAGGGGCCGCAACCACGACTAATCCCACGGTAACGCTTAACAACACGGCGACCGAGTCGCCCACGTACTATATGGCCAGCGAAGACCCGTCTTTTGCCGGAGCAGTCCCGCAGCCTTACTCTAAGGCTCCCGAATTCACATTGAGTGCGGGGGGCGGGACCAAGACGGTTTATTTTGAAGCCATCAACAGTTACGGATCATCGCTGGCGGCGGCAAGCGATACAATTGAGCTCATCGTCAAACCCGTGCTGACATCGTTTTCGATAGACAGCGGCGCCCTGACCACTTCGATCCCGAAGGTAACGCTTGACAACACAGCGACCGGGTCTCCCACGTCCTATGTGGCCAGCCAGTCTAAGACTTTCTCCGGAGCGGTATGGAAGAAGTACTCCACGGACCCTACCTGGAACCCTACCTTCACCCTGAGCGGCTCAAACGGACTAAAGACCATCTATTTCAAGGTGAGAAATGCCGCTGGAGTCTCGAATGTGCTGCCTGCCACCATCACGCTTGAGCCTGATTGAATTGGGACTAAAACGGAGAGATTGAACGCCTTCATGGAAGCGGAGACAGAAAAATGGGTGAGATCCACTGGACGGAGATCGTTTTCGGTGCGGCAACCTTCGTTGTCTTAACGACATATCATGTATACTGGGTCTGGCAGATGCGCCGGACGCCCCTTCAGACATATCGGGGCGTTACAAAACATCTGAGGCGCGTGTGGGTGGAATCAGTCATTACCGGGAACCGGGACATGCTCTCGGTGCAGACGTTGCGCAACTGGATCATGGCTTCCAGTTTCTTGGCTTCTACGGCCATGATCATCGGGTTGGGGCTCCTGAGCTTTGTTTTCAGACCCGATCACATCTCCGAAATCCCCTTCGATCCTACCCTGATATTTTCCCGGATGAAGACCCTGTTCGTGGTCAAAATGATGGTGCTGATGGCGCATTTCTTTTTTGCCTTCTTCAGCTTCACTCTTTCCATCCGCTACATGAACCAGATCAACTTCATGATCAACGTCCCCGTCGAGTGCGACCCCTTGCTGACGCCGGAGTTAATAGCCAACACACTGGATACGGGAATGTTGCATTACACCATGGGCATGCGGGCCTTTTACCTGTCGGTGGTGGCCACACTCTGGCTCTTCGGGCCGGTGTGGATGTTTTTGGGCAGCCTGGTCCTGGTCTTCTTTCTCCATAAGCTGGACCATTGCTGTGCACTGGAATATTCCACCGCCCGGTGTGATATAAAGACGCACGGATTGGAAACACAACCATGACCTCCCGGCGAATTGAATGGGTTGCCTGGTATGGTCCCATGAGGAACCCCTTCCTTTTCGCAGGCTCATCAACGCAGGCAAACCCTTTGGGAAACAAAGAGCGGGGAGTGGGGAG
>Ga0074046_10004447_pt1 | contig 11452 bp, 10 predicted proteins | sample BogForMeECP23OM3_FD_94441 | JGI IMG/M metagenome (GOLD analysis project Ga0074046, IMG submission 94441) | Bog forest soil microbial communities from Calvert Island, British Columbia, Canada - Bog Forest MetaG ECP23OM3 | ecosystem: Environmental > Terrestrial > Soil > Wetlands ...
AGTTCAATCAGGGTTTTGCGACAGTCGAATACGCCGCCTCGGCGCTGGTCGACCTCGGACTGCACGCGCGACCGGACGGCGCGAATGCCGAGGTCGTCGCTTTCGAGAAGCAGGAGCTCGAAAGACTCGGAATGCCGAAAGCGATCGCCATGCGGCACCGCACGCCGCATTTCCAGCACATCTTCAGCGGCGGCGGATACGCTTCCGGCTACTACAGCTACCTGTGGTCTGAAGCGCTCGACGCCGACGGCTTCGAGGGCTTCGAGGAGAGCGGCGACATCTTCAATCCCGATCTCGCCGAGAGGCTGCTCGTATACGTCTATTCCGCCGGCAATCTGCGGGATCCGGAGATCGCTTACGCGAGCTTCCGCGGACGCCCGCCGGAGCCCGGCGCGCTGATGCGCCAGCGCGGATTCGCCTAAAGCCGAGGAACCTGTGGTGAATTCCCTGCTGCTCCGCGCACGAAATCCGCTGTTCCGGCGAATTTTTCCGCTGTTCCGCCTGCAACGGTGATTTTCTGTCAACCAATTGAACTTGCAATAATTTTGGCGACAGAAGCTGCGGCGGACGCGGCCCGTTTGGCGAAATCCGCTGTCTTTACCGCTGTTACCAGCAAACCCGGCCGGGGTGGGTCAACCCATCGCTCACAACAAAAACGCCAGCGCTTCTTCGCACGGGCTCTCGACCTTCAGCGCCAGCAGCCCGTCGGCGCGGGTCTGGCCGAGGTTGACCGCGGCTGCCGGCTTTCCGGCCCGGGCAGCCGCCTCGACGAAGCGGTAGCCCGAATAGACCATGAGCGAGGAGCCGACGATCAGCATCGCGTCGGCCTGTTCCAGATGGCGCGCGGCCGCGTCGAACCGGTCGCGCGGAACGTTCTCGCCGAAGAACACGACGTCCGGCTTGAGCACGCCGCCGCAGCCCCGGCAGGACGGAATCTTGAAGGACGAAAAGTCGGCTCCCTCGAGATCGGCGTCGCCGTCCGGCGCGTCGGCTGCGTCGAAGTCGAGCCAGCCCGCGTTCAGCCGGCCGAGTTCGTCCTGCAGCTCGTCGCGCGACATTGTTCGCCCGCAAACCATGCAGCGGACCAGGTCGAGCCGCCCGTGCAGGTCGATCACGCGGGCGCTGCCGGCGGCCTGGTGCAGCCGGTCGACGTTCTGGGTCAGGAGAAGCTCGCTCTTTCCCATCGCCTCGAGCCGGGCCAGAGCGCGATGCGCGTCGTTCGGCCGGGCCCGGCGAAAGCGCCGCCAGCCGACGAGGCTGCGCGCCCAATAGCGCCGGCGCGTCGCCTCATCGCCCATGAAGGCCTGATAGGTCACCGGCGGCATGCGCTTCCATTTGCCGTCGGCGTCGCGATAGTCGGGAATGCCCGAGCTGGTGCTGCAGCCGGCGCCGGTCAGGACGAAGAGACTTTTGTGCCGGTCGACGAAATTTTGGAGAAGACTGCTGCTCGCCGTCATCGTTCCAAAATACCGCCGCAAGGCGGACGGCGCCACAACCGGCGTCATGGCCGGACTTGTCCCGGCCACCCACGCGGTTCCCTTCCGCGTCGGTTTGAAAGATCCATATTTTCAACAGATTGAGACCGCAGCGTAAAGCAAATAGAGGCTTTGCAGCGCGGGCGCGTGGGTGGCGGGGAGGAGCCCGGCCATGACGGCGGGAAGGGGGTGGCGTTCAAAGCGCGACGACCCCGAAGCGGATCGGGAACTTGCCGAGTTCGGCGCGCGCGGTCTCGACGGCCTCCGCAGGGACCTTCGCCGTCAGGACGAGGCCGCTCTCGGCGTGGCGGGCCGCGACTTCGAACGCGGCGCCGGGCAGCGCCGCCGCGAGCGCTTCGCGCGCCGCCTCCTCCGCCGCGATCTCGCGCAGACGCGGCTTATAGATCTTGCCGACCGGCGTCATCGGCATGTCGTCGATCATGACGATCGCGCGCGGACGCGCCGGCGCCTCGATCACGCCCTCCTCGATGAATTCGGCGAGCGCGTCGCGGTCGATCGCGGCGCCCGACGAGGGAGTCACGAACAGCATCGGCATCTCTCCGGCGTAGGCGTCTGGGCGGCCGACCGCCGCCGCGATTCCCACTCCGGGGAAGCGCAGCGCGACGTCCTCGATCGCGGTCGGATCGATATTGTGGCCGCTGCGGATGATCACGTCCTTCGCGCGGCCGGTGACGTAGACGTCGCCGTCCTCGCCGATCCGCCCGAGATCGCCGCTGCGCAGCCAGCCATCGTGGAACGTCGCGCCGACTTGCCTCGGGTCGAAATAGCCGCCAAACATCTGCGGTCCGCGCGCGAGGATCTCGCCCACCGGCGACGGCCCGCGATGGAGCTTCCCGTGGGCGAGAATGGCGACTTCGGCCAGCGCGACCGGAAGCCCGACCGATCCCGACCGCTGTTCGCGATCCCACGGTGTTTGCGTGATGGCGCCGGCAAATTCCGTCATCCCATAGACCTGGCGCACGCAGTCGCCGGGCCAGATTCGGAGGAACCGTTTTTCGATCTCCGGCGGACAGACCGACGCGCCAGTTGCGAAGAAGCGCAGGCGCGAGAGGTCGCGACCTTGCGAGGGCGCGTTGGCCGCGACGCCGAGCCCAGTCGGCACCAGACCGCCGATCGTCGCGCGCTGGTCCTGAAATTCGCGACCACGTCGGGATTGCGGAAACCCCCTGCGGTCGGAAGGATCATCGCCGCGCCGACGCCGAGCGCAGGCAGGCTCCCACAAAAGGCGCCGCCGACGTGGAACAGGGGGAGCGCGATCAGGAACCGGTCCTCGGGCCGCAGGTCGAGGGCGAGCATCGAGGCGATCGCCGAGGCGACGACGTTGCGGTGGGTGAGCGGCACGACCTTGGGAACACCGGTCGTGCCGCCGGTCGGCAAGAGCGCGGCGAGCCCGTCGGGTCGGGCTTGTTCGGGGTTCGGAGGCAGGGCGGCGGGCGCGAGCGTCTCCCCGTCGAAGGCGACGCGCCCGTCCATCGGCAACGCGACGATCCGTTCGACGCTGCGCGCGAGCGCGCCGACGCCGTCAACTTTTTCATAAAGCGCGCCCGGCGCGCCGGGCGGCGGAGCGAAGACGATCTTCGCCTTCACCGCATTGAGCTGCGCGGCGATCGCCTCTCGGGTGAACAGAAGATTGAGCGGCTGCACGATCGCCGAGCTCATGGCGGCCCAATAGGCGATCGAAGTCGCGGTGACGTTCGGAGCGAGGATCGCGACGACGTCGCCGGGCCCGACGCCGTTCCGCCGCAACCACAGTCGCGCGGCTTCGACGAGGCCCAGAAATTCGCCCGCGCGTGTGACGACCGGCGCGGGGTCGAGGGCCGTCCGGAGATAGACGAGCGTTTCGCGGTCTGGATCGGCGCTCAAGCCCTGCCTGATGAAACTGCCGACGTCGGGGGAGGCCTCCAGAATCACGCCCGCCCGCGCCTCGAGTTCGCCGCGCTCCTCCCCGCTCAAGCCGAAAGCCATGCGACGTTTCCCCGTTGGGCGTCTCGAGCCTACCCAAGGCGCCGCCTGATACACAATAGACAAGGGCGGCCGGTCCCACCTCCGAGGACGTTCGCGGCCGTCTTTGCGTTCTTTGCGACGACTGTCGTCGCGGTGAAAGGGAAGCGACGGCCTCGCCGAGCCGCTGCCCGCCAAAGACGGGCAGCTGCTCGATACGTCAATTCGCGCAGTTCGGCGCGCGCATGATAGCCGATGTCGGGCCGACCGTCATGTGTTCCTGTCGGGTTGAAGCGCTTATGCGAAGGCGGGCTCCTTGCCGAAGGCGAGTTCCTTGGCGCCCGGCGCCAGGACCGAATCCCCCATGCTCAGCTCTTCCCGGAACGCCTCCAGCCGCTCCGGGTTCGGCTCGAACAAGGCGGCGTAGGCCATGACATCGCCGATCCGCTGCGGTCTGCCGATGACCTCGGACTCGCAGCCGACCGCTTTCAGGACCCTCAGGATGCGCGCGTCGACCACCGAGACGATCTGGGTCAACCCCGCAAGAAGCGCGACCTCGCCGATCCCGGCGATCAACTCGCTCAAGACATAGCCGACGCCGTTCTTCATGCGCTCGGGCTGCCCGGGCGCCGCGACCGCGCAGATGCGCGAGCTCTCCCAGATCGTCGCGCTCTCCACCGCCTCTCCCGCCTCGAGCAGTTGCGGAAAGACGTCGCGCAGCATGTTCGGCCCGGTCGTCGGCAACAGCCGCAGCGAGCCCCAGTATGCTCCCGTCGCCGGGTTGACCGACACGAGATACAAGGGATTGAGGTCGTCGAACCGGTCCCGCTCGTAGCCGTCCTTGACCACGACTTCCCAGCCGAGTCGTTCGCCGAAGATCTCGGCCCGATTGCGGAACATTGCATCCATCTCCCGCGGGAAAAGCGACGCATAGGAACCTTCAATAAGCTTCAACATTGTGGTGCTCCTCTAAAGAGGCTCGCCGATTTCCGCGGATCATTCCCGTTGTCGTCGACCCCCCTCTTAGAGGTGGCGCCGCTCCGGCCAGCCGGCAAGCTTTTTGAAAGAGAGAATGGAAGTTTACTGTATAATTGAACGAATGAAGCAGTCCTAAGTTTCACTTGCCAGCCACTCAATCCGAGTTCAACTCAACTCGACTGGTTGCACCAAAAGCTGATGCAGGTCGTTTAACTGCACGCAGGTTGGTTGTCCGGTCGCTGCTCTTCGCCTCGCGGCAATCGAACGGCAGCAAGATTCGGCCCGGGACATGCGGCGCGGAACGGTTTGTCGATGGGGAAGGCGGCTCGCTCCGACGCCTGGACCGGTTGCGGGCCCGCGATTACTGCAGCGGGACCGGTTGCGGGCCCGCGGTTACTGCAGCGAGACCGGTTGCGGGCCCGCGGTTACTGCAGTGCCGTCGCGGGAATTACGCCGGTTGCGATGGCGACGGCGATCGCGTGGGCCAGGTTCATGCAGTGCAGCTTGTTGCGGGCGGTGTCCAGGATGGCCTTCACGCCGCCGAAACCGAGATTCATGATTTCGGCAATCTCCTGATATGTCTTACCTTTTGCAGCCCAGACCAGACATTGCCATTCGCCCTTGGACAGCGTCACCGAGGGCAAAGGCTTCCATTTGACGTCCGCCGCCGAATCGATGAGGGCCGACAACCTCTGCAGTTTGACCATGTTCGTCCGTTTGTAGCGGGCCCATTCCGTCTTGGAGTGATCGCTCGTGAAGGAGACCAGCGACCGGACGCCCTTCCCGTTCCGAACTGGGATCGAAAAGCCGTTGCGCCCGATGCCGTGCTTGGCTGCGTCGGCAAGGAATGCGAGCACGGTCGGGTCGTCGCTCGCCACCGCGTCCCAGTCGAACGGAAGCAGGGCGTTTCGTCCCCGCGCGACGACAGGATCCGCGTAAACGTAGTCTCTGAGAAAGTATCGTGTCTGCCATCCGATCGAATAGGTGGCGATCGCGGTCGACAGACTCGCCTCGGATTTGTCGCCGGACTCGAACCGCAGATGGACGATATGCCGCACCTCGATCTCCGATGCGATCGCCTTCAACGTATCGCTGAGATCTTGCTCGCCGTAACCGAAAACCGTGTCGGTCAGTCTGATGGCGGATCTGTCGATGTTGATGCCCGCTAATTCGCTGTACGCCATCACGATCCCCCTAGGCTGTCGGGGTGACGCGGAACGTCTCGACAAGCGCGGCGATTATTGGCCAACGAGCGAATCCGCGTCCGGTCGAAGATGAACCTTCCTCAACGGCCCAACGCATGTGCCAGCGCAACAAAAAAGGGTCCTAATCTGCTCCCCAAACACCCTTATCAGACTGCAACGAAACACGATAGACCGCCTTCGACACTTTCGGCAAGGGTCAGGCCTTTGCGCTCTCGCAATGGACCTGGCCGCCCGGCCCGAGCAGGCCCGGGGAGCGGATCCTCACCGCGGCGCCGCGCGCCCGACGATCGCCTTGCAGTCGACGCCTGTCAACGCGCCGTAATGATGCGCCCCGCGGGACTCGAGGCGCGAGCGGCAGAACGCGTCCGCGATCGGGGAGGCGGCCCGGATCAACGCGGCCCCCTCGAGCCCGACCGCGAGCCGGTCGCAAAGATCGCGCGCGCGGCCCTCGAAGTCCGGAAGATCGCGCATGTCCTCCTTCAGCGCCGCCACATGCCGGTCGAGCGCGGCGCTCTCGCCTTTCGCCGCCCCGACCTCGGCGAAATAGGCTTCCAGCGTCTGCGGCGAGCGGTGGACGGCGCGGGCGATGTCGAGGCACTGGACGTTGCCGCTGCCCTCCCAGATCGCGTTGAGCGGCGCCTCGCGGTAGAGGCGCGGCATCGGCGAATCCTCCATGACTCCCGAGCCGCCGACGCATTCCAGCGCCTCGTAGGCGTGGCCGGGCGCGCGCTTGCAGATCCAGTACTTGCCGATCGCCGTGCCGAGCCGCACCAGCGCGTCCTCGCGCGCCTCGTCGCGATGATCGAGCGCGCGCCCGAGGCGCATGGTCAGCGTCAGCGCCGCCTCGGCCTCGATCGCGAGATCGGCGAGCACCGCCGACATGATCGGCTGATCGATCAGGAGCGCGCCGAACGCCCTGCGCTGGCGGCAATGATCGATCGCCTGGGAGACGGCCATGCGCATGCCGGCCGAGGAGCCGATCATGCAGTCAAACCGGGTCATCGCCACCATTTCGATGATGGTCGCGACGCCTCTGCCTTCGGGCCCGACCATCCAGCCGAGCGCGCCGCGCAGCTCCGTCTCGCTCGAAGCGTTCGACACGTTGCCCATCTTGCGCTTGAGCCGCATGATCTGCAGGGGGTTCTTCGTTCCATCCGGCCGCCAGCGCGGCACGAGGAAGCAGGAGAGGCCGCCTGGCGCTTGCGCGAGCACGAGAAACGCGTCGCACATCGGGGCGGAGACAAAGTACTTGTGGCCGACGAGTTCATAGGCCTTCCCCAGCCCGTCGGCGCCGACCGGAATGGCGCGGGTCGTGTTGGCGCGCACGTCCGAGCCGCCCTGCTTCTCCGTCATCGCCATGCCGATGGTCACGCCCTGCTTCTGGTTGACCGGGACGTTGCGCGGATCGTAGATTCTGGCGGCGATCTTCGGCAGCCACGCCGCCGCGAGATCGGGCTCCGCCTTCAGGCACGGCACGGAGGCGAAGGTCATCGTGATCGGGCAGCCGTGCCCCGCCTCGACCTGGGTCTGCATATAGGAGCGCGCCGCGCGCGCGACATGGGCGCCGTCGCGCGGCTCGGTCCAGGGCGACGAATGGATCCCCTCCTCGATCGCCGCCTTCATCAGCGCGTGGTACGCCGGATGGAAGCGCACCAGATCGACGCGCCGCCCATAGCGGTCGTGGGTGTCGAGCTCCGGCGGATTCTGGTTGGCGAGCGCGCCGAGCTCGAGAGTGTCGGCCGATCCCACGCGGGCGCCGAACGCCCCGAGCGCATTCTCGGCCCAGGCCGCGCCCTCCCGGCGCACCGATTCCTTGAGCGCCGAATCGGAATCGTAAAGGTTATAGTCGACGAGTTCGGTCGGCTGGTTGAAGACCTCGTGGGTGACGGCGCCATAGGGATCGAGGCCGGCGGCGCCCCGCCCGCTCGTTTGTCCGACGACCGACGTCATGGCGTTCCTCGTTTGGTTCGTCGCCGACTCCCGGCTGTCCGGCATGCTAAATCCGAGACGCGGCGCTTCTCAACCCCCTGTGCGCCGCGGAAAAGCCCGGTCATCAATCTGTCGCCGAGCGGCGCTACCGACGCGGACTGCAAAAAGCCGACAACAAACGGACCCCCAAACGATGCTGCGCGCGATCGCAAGTCTGACCTTCGCCGGCCTGCTGTGGGGCGCCGGCCTTGCGCCGAGCTCCGCGGCGGCGCCCAAACACCTCATCCTGATCATGATGGAGAACCATGGGACGGACACGATCTTCGGCAACAAGCAGGACGCGCCCTTCCTCAACGCGCTGATCGCCGAGAGGGGCGTGCGCTACGCGACGCAATATTTCGGCGTCACGCATCCGAGCCTGCCCAATTATCTCGCCCTGGTCGCCGGCGACGAGATGGGCATCCACGACGACTGCAAGGCGGGGGCCGATGTCAAGTGCAAGCCGATCGAATTCGTCCCCGACGCCGAAGAGGTGCCGATGGCCGGCGAGATGCTGACAGAGGAGCAGGAAAAGCGAGCCTCCGACACGCCGCATCTGTTCGCCGGCAAGACTCTGATCGATCAGCTCGACGAGGCCAAGGTCACCTGGAAGATCTATATGCAGGGCCTGCCGGCCGACAAAATGTCGGAATACGGACCGCTCGACGCCTCGGGCAAGGTCATCGCCAAGCTCTACGCGCAGAAGCACAATCCATTCCTTTATTTCTCGCGCTTCGTCGACGATCCCGCGCGCATGGAAAAGCTGCTGCCCGACGACGGATTCGGCGCCGATTTGCACGGCGGCCTGGCCCGTTTCACCTGGATCTCGCCCGACGAGTGCCATGACATGCATGGGATTTCGGCGGCGTCGGCGGCCGCGATCGGCAAGCCGAACTGCGCCTTTGCGAGTTCCGGCCTCGATCATGCGGTGATCCGTCTCGGCGACGATTATCTGCGCGAGACCGTCGGCGCCGTTCGCGCATCGCCGGCATGGAACGACGACACGGCGATCGTCATCGTCTGGGACGAGGACGACTACGCCGGCTCGGCCGGCGTTCAGGGCAGCCCGACCGGCCGCAATGGGGTGACGCTCGGCGGCGCGCGCGCCCCGCTCATCGTCGTGACGAGCAAAGACGCGCCGGCGCGTAAGATCGACACGCCCTACAACCACTATAGTCTACTCGCGACCCTCGAGGCCGCCTATGGCGTCGAATGTCTCGGCCATGCCTGCGAGGCCAAGGATGCGCTGATCGACGGGCTGTTCGAATAGGCGCGCGAACTGCAAGTCCGTTCAGCGAAATCCGTTCCGCTCCAGGTTTGCGGGGTCAAGCGCCACGCGGCGCGCGTGACGCCGTCGGTCTGGCTGAACCGCCCGACGATTGCCTCGAGCGCGAGCTCGCGCCGCTTTTGCGAGGTGACCGTCGCGGTCACTTCGACCCGGCCCGTGTTCTCGATGAATGCGCTGTCCAGCTCGCTGAAGTGGAGGTCCGGCACTCCAGCGACTTCCTGAACGAGCATGAATCTGATGTCGGGCGCGCGCGCCGCGCGGCAATCGATCGAGACGAGGTAATGCTGCTCTTCCTCGTTCAAATCGAGCGGCTGACGGTTGACGGCCTTCACGATCGGCCTCAGCACCGTGTTGGCGCCGATCAGGAGCGCGGCGGCCAGCAGGCCATAGAGCGCAAGCCTTTCGCCGGCGAGCAGGCCGACCGCCGCCGAGCACCAGAGGGTCGCGGCCGTGTTGAGGCCGCGCACGTTGAGGCCCTCCTTGAAGATCACGCCGGCGCCGAGAACGCCGATGCCGGACACGACCTGGGCCGCGATCCGCGACGCGCCCTCGCCGTCCGAGACGATGTGGGAATAGGTGACGAAGATCGCCGCGCCGAGCGCGACCAGCGTATTGGTTCTCAAGCCCGCCAGCCGCTGGCGCCACTGCCGTTCGAAGCCGATCGCGGCGCCCAGGAACGCGGCGTTGACGAGGTTCAATCCGGCTTGCGCGAGTGCTGTGGTCATGACGGAACCTCCACAAACTCGAGAGCGGAGGCTCGAAGCGCACGCCGTCGGACGGTTCGCCGTTAGCACGTTCCCGCGACCGCCGGCGCCTATCCTGTAGGAGCGGGAGCCTATCCGATGGGAAGGGGTCGGCGCATTGAAGGGCCAGCGCTATTAGGCCGATGGCGGCGGCCCGAATGACGTGGCGACCGCGCGGCGGCCAAGAGCTCAGCCGGTGTCCAAGCGAAAGGTCACCGACATGGGCGTCGTCGAGGACGGCTGTGCGTTCGTTTTCGGGATTGACGCGGATTGTCATAATCGCCTCCTTGCCGGGCGAGCCGCCTCGGGCCGTCGTTCATGTTCCTTCAGCTTGCCAGAGAGAGTCGCAAAGGGGTTGCGCTTCGCGCGTCTCTCCGTGCGCTCCACGCGCAAACAGGCCGTCCTCTGACTTCGTCACGCCGCCAACGGCAGATGAGCGCATTGCGTGGCCGGGCGCTGAGGCGCCGTCGCGGCGGCACGGCTATCGCCGTTCCCAGCCCGGCGATAGCCGGCGAGGTCGATTACATTGGAGAGCTGGTTCATGGCTCGCCTCCGCTTGGTTGATGTCCAAAGCCGGAAGACGAACGTCCGAGAGGCTGGGCCTTGCAGACGTCTCGGCCACGAGTTTCCGGCCGCGGACGCTGATGCTGGCAGGCGATGGATCCGCGACCCCGTGCGCGAACGCGCCGCCCGAGATGGTGCTGCCCATGTCTTTTTCAGTTGGGTTCGGGAACGCCGACCGGAACGCATTCCGAGCCGACGATCGGCTATTGATCCCGCATCCTGACCGTGTCAACCAAAAAGTTCACCGTGAGTTCGCCCTCGCGCACTTGTGACGATGGGCGGGTTTTGAGGCAAGTCGTCCATGCCGCCTTCCCGATTCGACCGTCGGCTGACCCCCGCCCGCCCCGACCTCGCGGCGTCCCGCTTGCGCGGCCTCGTCGACGCGCCGTGTTACGTCGAGGGCCGCGCGATGCGGGTCGTCGACGCGAGCGCGCCGCTGAGGCGTTCGCCGGCGCCGGACGCGCCGCTCGAGACCGAGGCGCTCTATGGCGAAACGGTCACGGTCTATGACGAGAGCGAGGGCTGGGCCTGGGCTCAGCTCGAGCGCGATGACTATGTCGGCTACCTGCCGCTCGTCGCGCTCGGCCCGCCGGCTGCGCCGACCCATCGGGTGTCGGCGTTGCGCACGCACGCCTATCCGGGCCCGAACATCAAGCTGCCGCCGCGCATGGCGCTGTCGCTCGGCGCGCGGCTCGCGGTCGTGCGGCAGGACGGCGATTTCGCGGTGACCGCCGAGGGTCTATGGCTGTGGAGCCGCCATCTCGCGGACGTCGGCTCGCGCGAAGAAGATTTCGTCGCGGTCGCCGAGTGTTTCCTGGAAGCGCCCTATCTCTGGGGCGGCCGGACATCCGAGGGGATCGACTGCTCGGGCCTCGCGCAGACCGCGCTGACCGCCGCCGGAATCGCCGCGCCCCGCGACAGCGACATGCTGGACGCCCTCGGCGAGCCCGTCGCCTTCGACGCAGCGGCCCCGCTGGCGCGCGGCGATCTCGTGTTTTGGAAAGGCCATGTCGGGATCATGCGCGACGCGCAGACGCTGCTTCACGCCAACGGTTTTCACATGAAGGTCGTCAGCGAGCCGCTCGAAGAGGCGCGCGGCCGGATCGCCGCGAGCGGCGGCGGGGATGTGACGAGCGTGAGAAGACCGGCGCGAGGGTAGAGGCGAGCGCCGTCCGCGTCGTTTCGCTGAGGGCGTTCCGGAAACGACGCCCATCGTCCCACTCGCTTCAACGCCGCCGAGTCGGCGCCGATTCGCCTCAAAAAATCGCC
>Ga0074046_10004449_pt1 | contig 11444 bp, 8 predicted proteins | sample BogForMeECP23OM3_FD_94441 | JGI IMG/M metagenome (GOLD analysis project Ga0074046, IMG submission 94441) | Bog forest soil microbial communities from Calvert Island, British Columbia, Canada - Bog Forest MetaG ECP23OM3 | ecosystem: Environmental > Terrestrial > Soil > Wetlands ...
CTATGGGTTTGCTGCCGTCTCAGGCGCCGGTCCAAGATCCTCGTTGGCTACCCACCCCAGCTGACTTCCCTCTGCGGTTTGCACGAGGCTATAACCAAACGCCTTCCGAATCATCCGCACAAGCGTCCCCTTCTCGAGTACTGCATCCGGTCCGGTGATTTGTTGGGGCCCCGATTGGTACATTTTTACCCTGTCGCGAACGGCCGTTTTAAAGTCATCGCCCGTGCCTGAAGCTACAGCAGCGTAGGCCGCCGCATTCGGATCCGGCCCTGTAGAATGGCATGCGTTCAAGGCTAGTGAACCTGCCACCAATAGGAAAGCACGAAGCGGGACAACCCTTATAAATGCGCTGGTTAACCGAAAATTCGTTGTCACAATGACGTCCCACACGTGATCTTGGACCACGCGTGGGCAGAACATCCGTGCCACGACACACGTACTCGATCAACACAAGAATTCGCGAGGGTCATTCACATGACCTGTCAGAGCCAAAGCGGCAACTAAAAGGGAACGACAATACTTTGCGGATAACTTTTTAAATCGAATAGAAATACCTCTATCCTTCGGCTCCGAAATGCGCAGCCTATCAGTGATTGCCAGCGCCCTTGTCCGTTGTCGCCTCACCCATGTCCGTCGACTCCTCGTTAACCTTCGTCTCGAGATCCTCAGCCGCCCCTTCTTCCGCGTGCTTAATTGACTTGTTTGGCATAATAATCAACAACTAACAGGCCTCACGTCAGTCGGCAAGGTCATGCAAGCCAATTCATGGTATCCTTTCGGGTGAGTTTTGCCTGCGACAGTTGCCTATGACGCCCCTCCAGTTCTCAAAGGATCATGAAATCTAATACGAACGGGTTACTGACCGATACCAGCGGTTCCGGCACATTCGGTCACGTTTCCTTGTTTATGTTGCGTTCGCTTCTGTGGTTCCCGTTTTTATATTTTCTCGCCATCGTTGCTCAAGCCGAGCCCGATACGGCTCAATCGGGCTTCGAATTTGGCCGGCCGATGTTTCGGTATTTTACGATGCGAGATTACGGAGCAGCCGACCAAAACTGGGTTGCCATTCAGGATCGCAAGGGCCGCATGTTATTTGGCAACCGCGATTGCGTTTTGGAATATGACGGCTATGTCTGGAAGAAAATTCCGATCGCCGGTGGTGTCTTCATACGAGCTCTGACAATGGATCAAACCGGTGCGATCTGGGTCGGCGGAGTTAATTGCTTGGGCCAGCTAGTGCTCAAAGACAATTCCTACGAGTTTAAGTCGTTGGAACGCCTGGTCCCGGATTCGTGCAAGCCGTTCGGCGACTGCTGGGGCGCATTTGCTAACGGCGACGAAGTTTATTTTTCGACGAACAGAGCGCTGCTGCTCCTGCGAAATGGTGTCATCACACCAATCCCCTGGCCTTCGGACACCGGATTTTCGTGGCTGCTCATTGCTAGCTCCAACCGAGTGTTCATTCACGCCAGGGGACAGCCTTTGTATGAAGTCGTCGACGATCACCTCGTCTCTCTGATCGATGCAAAAGCTCTTAACGGTACGAAGGTCGAGCAGGTTCTCGAGCCGGTTCCCGGAGAGATGCTGCTTCTCACGAAAGATCATGGGATTCTTAGAATGCACGCTCGAACGATCGAGCCGTTTTCAACTGAAGCGGACGCTGTTTTCAGAAATCATCCAATCTGGACCGGGAAGACTTTGCCAAATGGCCTCTTCGTTGTGGCGCTCCAGCGTCGCGGCCTGCTTGTCCTGGATTCACGCGGACATCTCCACGGGACGTTCTACGAGGAAAATGGCTTGCCGGAGCCCACGGTTCTTGACCTTGGCGTTGACCGGTCCGGGGGTGTCTGGATCTGTGGAGACAGCGGAATAACGCATTTATCCTCGTCATGGCAGATTTCCGTCTACGATGCGCAAACGGGTTTGGATCGAAGCTCGCTCGTAGACGTAGCCCGTTACAACGGCTCGTTGTACGCGGTCGCGCGGGATGGTCTGTTTAGATTGGTACCGGTCAACGATGGGACCAAATCCCCAAGGTTTCAAAGGGTTGAAGGTGTTGACATGCGCCTTTTTTCCGCTGCTATACACCCGCAGGGCTTGCTCTTGGGCGGCGATGCAGGCGTTACCCTGGTTACGGAAGGGATCTCGAAGCAAATTTATGAAACCACCGCCACCGAGAGCGTATTGGAACTGACTCGCTCGACAAGAGACGGAAATCGCTTCTTCCTGGCGACCACCAAAGGGTTGGCATCAATCAGGTATTCGAACGGAAATTGGATCGATGAGGGAACTCTGCCTGATTTCAAGGGGGAGGTGCGTTCGATTGCGGAGACGCCCAACGGCGATTTGTACTTTTCGACACTCAGCTCTGGATTCTATCACGTGAAACTGCAAAAGGATGCTAGGTCGATCTTCGATGGCGCCACCGCAGAGTCCCTCTCCGAGGCGCAAGGATACCCCTCAGTACAGGGAGTGACCCACTTAGTCCCGTGGGGCGACCGGCTGCTGTTTAAAACAGACGACGGCGCCTATCTGTATGACGCCGAAAATAACAAATTTACCGAGCCTGAGTTCCTGGCCAGAGCCATTAACAACCGAAAACTGGAATCGATGTGGGCTAGCAACGTAGGTTCCCCTCATGTTTGCCTGTTCACCAGCGGCAGCGACACTTCGTCGGATTTCGGTAAGCGCCTTTCTGTTATTTTCGAGAACGGCGAGGTTAAATCGGTCCCGTACACGGTCGCAAACTTCATTGGGCACATTGAAAAATTCTACGACGAAATCGGCGAACAAGGCCCTCTGCTCTGGGTAGCTGGGACCTATGGCCTCGCCCGAATAGAGAATCCCCAATCCTTGCCGAAGCCTGTGGCGTTCGGTCTTTTTGCGCAGGAAGCGACCACGAATCACGGCGAGGAAGTTTCCTTACCGGACCAAGAACACCCCCTGAAACTACCATACTCCAAACGAAATTTCCGAATCCGTTTCGCGACCGACTCGTTCGCGGGTCCCGACCAAGTGCGATTCCGATCCAGGTTAGAAGGCGTCGACACGAATTGGACACCTTTCTTTACCGAGCCGATTTGGCAATCTGGCTCATTGAGCGAAGGGCGGTACCGGCTCCACGTCATTGCGCGGGATAGTGACGGGGCCGACAGCCGGGAGTTTGCACTGACCATCGCCATAAAACCTCCATGGTATCGGACGATGTGGATGTATTTTATCTATGCATCGGGCGGCGTCGTGGCCATTGCGGGATTGATTCGATGGAGATTCTGGCAACTCCAGAGACGCGAAAGACAATTGGTCTCCACCGTCGAGATCCGGACCAGCGAACTGCGCGAAAGCCAGGAGCGCCTGCTCGAAGCGAAGGAAGCTGCAGAAGCTGCGAATCGGGCCAAGAGCGCCTTCCTCGCAAATATGAGTCATGAGCTGCGGACCCCGTTAAACAGCATCCTCGGTTATACTCAACTTCTGTTACGCGGCACGGGGCAGACAGAAGATCAGCGCCACAAGCTCAAAACCGTTTTTTCCAGCGGAGAACATCTGCTTGAAATGATTAACGAGGTGCTCGATCTCTCCAAGATCGAGGCAGGCACGGTTTCGGTTAGTATGCATCCATTGCAGCTCCGGCGTCTGCTTCGGTCACTCGTGGATGAGTTCGAACTCCGCGCCGGTGAAAAGCAGCTCCGTTTCACTTATTCTCTCGACGGGGCAATCCCCGACTGGATTGGGACCGATCCGGTCCGGCTCCGGCAAGTACTCTACAATCTCATCGGCAACGCCATCAAATTCACCTATGCCGGTGAGGTATCACTGCGCGTTCAACTATTGGTCAATCAAATGCGATTCGAGGTGACAGACACCGGCAAAGGAATTCCTGAAAAAGATATTCCAAATCTCTTTAAGCCTTTTTATCAGGCGTCCAACAACGACCAAGCTGCGCAGGGTGTCGGATTGGGTCTCTACATCAGCAAGCGGATTATCTGTCTTCTAGGTGGTGAGCTGCATGTAACGAGCTCCGTCGGATCGGGAAGCACATTCTGGTTCGAGTTGCCCTTAAACGAGACCTCTGTCCCACAATCCGAGGTGCGGACCGGCCGGATTAGCGGCTACGATGGCGTTCGGAGAAAATTACTGGTGGTCGACGACGACGACGCAAACCGACAGTTTCTGAAAGAGCTTCTCGAGAATGTTGGGTTCAAAGTGAGAGAAGCTACCTCCGGTAAAGCAGCGCTGGATCTGGTGCATCAGGAAAATTTTGACGCGTTGATCTCCGATATACGTATGGCCGACACCGACGGCAATTCTATGTGCCGCCAAATACGCTCCGAACCAAAGCTTGGCAATTTGATTGTAATCGCCTCGTCGGCCAGCGTCTACGAGGACGACCGGCACAACGCGATCTCTTCGGGCTTTGACGATTTCGTGCCGAAGCCCGTTCGCGAAGCTGACCTTTTCCGTGTCTTGGCCACTCACCTGAACCTGCGCTGGATTCGAAGCTCCGAGACGACGACCGAAAACGCATCTTTCGGAACCTCGTTTGCAAACACCCGCGGCGCGATCGATACGCCACTCTACGAAACAGTGCCTCCGCCAGATAAAATTCAGCAACTCATCATCTTTGCCAAGCGCGGAGACGTGATGGCTTTGCGCACCGAAATCGAGAAGCTCGGTTCCACCGATTCCGAGTACCGGATTTTCTGCGAGCGACTTACACTGGTCGCCGCTGAATTCCGGATGGGCGCTATCCAGACAATTCTGCAGGAAGCGGCTCAGAAGAATAACGGCGCCCCGGCAAATCGGCTCGAATCGAGTCTCGGATAAGACAGCGGGCAACATGCTGGCAGGAATCCGGCAAAGAATAAAAGCGAGAGGTTAATGAAAACCGTAATGGTAGTCGACGATGTACCGGCAAACGTTGATTTTGTGCTCGGGTTTTTGTACCAAGCAGGTTACAGGGTATTGGTCGCCGACAGCGGTGTTCGCGGCATCGAACAGCTTGAGCTCGAGACCCCGGATCTTATTCTTCTCGACCTGATGATGCCGGGTATGGACGGAATCGAGACGTGCCGCCAGATCAAGTCGCGAGATGTCTGGAAACATCTCCCTATCATCATGATGACTGCGGCTGACGAACTATCCAAGAAGCTCGGAGCATTCGAGGCGGGAGCAGTCGATTTCCTAACGAAACCTATCCAGCCGGAGGAAGTGCTGGCTCGTGTGCAAACTCATCTTCAAATTCGTGAACTCCAAGCACAGCTCGAACAAATGAATCGAAGCCTGGTGCAAAAGAATCAGGAACTGGCCGAAGAGATCGAACTTCGGCTCGACGCTGAAAAACAATTGGAAAGCTCCCTTGAGCAAGCCTTATTGATATCCAACCGACAAGGGGAGGTCCTCTTTGCGACGCGCCAGGCGCAGATCCTCCTCGATACCTTTTTTTCGGCGGCTCCGAAACATCGCCTGCCGGCAGAGCTGCAGAACTGGCTCACAGGAGGCGATAATCAGAGACCCCTCAGTGTTTCGCACAGGAAACGGGGAGAAATCGAGATCGACCATTTCGCGGTTTCGACCTCTGGGACTCTTTCGCTGATGCGGATGGAGCACCGCAATGGCGATAAAGGCCCTAAGGCGTTGCTTGCCCTTGGCCTGACAGCCCGCGAGGCAGAAGTTTGCTACTGGATAAGCGAAGGGAAAACGAATCCGGAGATCGCGATCATTCTGGACTCATCCATTAACACTGTTAAAAAACACGCCAATAATCTGTTTGCCAAACTTGGCGTCGAAACCAGGACCGCGGCAGCCCGCACCGCCCTGAACGTACTCAATCCGCAGTAGTAGGCGAATGTGGGTTCACACAGAGGTCACGGAGGTCACGAAGGTTTTCAAAGATTTCAGGAAATAGGCTGGAAATCGGGCCGTCCGGACAAGTTTTATATCTCCTTTGTGACCTTGGTGACCTCTGTGTGAGTCTCTAAAAACCGGCGTTCACGGCGCCCCTCACGGCGTTATGACTTTCAACGCTTTAGGAAGCACGTCAAAACGTACCGGCGTGGTCCCGATCGGATGGCCATCAACGTGCACTGACAAGCGCTTCAAGGACCAGACCTCCACCATCTTCGCCTTGAACATTTCCATTTTTGGATGGAGTTGGCGGCGGCCACGGCTGATCGACCAGAAATGATGCAACAATTCCAACTTGTTGAAATCCCTATAAAGGCCGATCGACAAGAGTCCGTCATCCAGAATAGCGCCTGGGCACACATTGAAATTTGTTCCGTAGTAAGGTCCGTTTCCGACGGCCACGAACGAACACCTCAATCTGACGCTCCTCTTCGGATTACGAAAGCGTCGACGCCGTCGTTTGAGTGGTGACTTTCCTCGGAACGAACTCTGGTAGGCCTCATCGACCGGCCGGTCGAATCGCAGTTCCACCGAAGTCTGCCGGTGCATAAGTGCTAAACGGATCGCCCGCGCGATGCCATGGAAGCGCCCGCCCTTCACCTCCTCTCCGATCGGGAAAAGGTCGGCATCTACGCCGACACCAGCAACCTCAAAAAAAGCGTGATGCTGGTCCGCCAGTCCGACGTCAATGTGCCGCGTCAGGCCCGCCTCGATCAAATCACAGACAGCATCCGGGTCGCGCGGGAGATTCAGGCTCAACGCCAGATTATTAGCTGTCCCAAGCGGAATGATGCCGAGTGTCATTTCGGTCCTCACGAGGGCCCCGGCGACCTCTCGAACAGTGCCATCGCCGCCTGCGACGACCACCAAGTCCGCGTTTGCGTCAGCTGCCTCCGCCGCTCGTCCCGCTAAATTTAAACCATGGTCAACGGTAACTTCACTCAAAGAATCGCTAATCGCCTCCAAACGCTTCCGAATCCGTTGACGCGGCTCTGAATTCCGCGCGCCACTCGCAGGATTCTGAAACAAGACGATCCTTCGATACCGTACCGACATACCAGTGTATTTATTATACGGTTTGTCCGAACGATCGCGAGTAGGCGAATCGTCCCTCTTTGCCACTCCGACCGCCGCGGTCGCCGGCCCAAGCGGGCTCTTTCACCTCTTACCTCGCTAGTGTCCTGTCCCCGAAATAGCAGGCATATTGCCGGACCTGCTATTTCGGGGACAGGACACTAGAGCCTTCGCCCCTGGATCTGCGCTTGATAACTGTTCACAATCACGTCGAGAACTTTCTGACCTGTGATGATGCGGTCTGTCGCGTAGTCGACATTTCCATCGCTGCTGATCACCGCGATGCCAAAGTCGCCAACTCGGTAAGCGTCAGCGACTGCGCCTGGATCAGGCAGTATCACGAACGGAATGTCCGTCCGCGTAACCGGACCGGTTTCCCTGGTGAACGCTACGAAGAACAACGTATATCTGGCCGCCAGTTGTTTCGCACGGCGATTCAGCTCCTTGATTTGCTTAATAAATGTCTTCTGACTCGGATTCTCGGCGAAGATCAGCACGACCGGATGGCCGCGGACGTCACGAAGCCTGCGCACTTTGCCATTCACGCCGCTCCAAAGAAATTCAGGAGCAGGACGCGGAACCGAGGGCACGAGAGGAATAGTTTTCGATTTGGGCGTCTGAGCGTCAGCAGCGATTGACAAAAAACAGAATCCAACGGCAAAAAAACATATCCAGAGGCGACTCATACCTTCATAATGTCGATCTCTTTGTTCTCCGCATGCGCGTCGATCTCTTTAACGTATTTGTCCGTCAGTTTCTGGATCTCTTCCTCTAAATTGTGACGTTCGTCTTCCGTGATTTCCCCAGATCTTTCGATCTTCTTGATTTCATCAATACCGCTGCGGCGACTGCTGCGAATGCGCACTCGCGCTTCTTCAGCCATGTGACGTACCGTCTTCACCAACTCCTTGCGGCGTTCCCCTGAAAGCTCAGGGATAGGCAATCGGATCAATTTGCCGTCGACCGCGGGGGTGATGCCAATCTTCGACTCCTTTAGTGCTTTTTCGATATCCTTTGTAATTGAGCCATCAAACGGCTGAATCAAGAGGAGCCGCGGTTCCGGCGTAGATATTAACGCCAGCTGTTTCAATTTCATCGAGGTGCCGTACGCCGACACATCCACACCCTCTACCAGAGCCGGCGATGCCTTTCCTGTTCTGACTGCGGCAAACTCATGTAGCATGTACTCCACTCCTTTCTCCATCCCTGCCTCCGCCTCGAACAAAATCTCGTCAGGTGCCATAATTCAAATGCTAGGTTTCGCGTCCCGGGTCATTCCGCGGTCACAAGAGTACCCACTTTCTCGCCGCACACTACCCTTTTAATATTGTGCGGCATCGCCATATCAAAGACCACAATCGGAACCCGATTGTCCATGCAAAGGCTGAACGCCGTCGAATCCATAATTTTGAGCCGCTTCGCCAATGCCTCGGTGTAGGTGACCGTCTCGTAACGCAAGGCCTTCGGATTAGTCTTCGGATCGCTGTCGTAGATGCCGTCGACCTTTGTGGCCTTCAGAATCACCTCAGCTCGGATTTCGCTCGCTCGCAGTGCCGCCGTCGTGTCGGTCGAGAAAAATGGATTGCCGGTTCCCGCCCCAAAAATCACCACTCGACCCAACTCCAAGTGCCGAATAGCCCGTCGCAAAATGAACGGCTCGGCGACATTGGCCATCTCGATTGCGGTTTGCAATCGAGTGACCACACCGATCTGTTCCAACGCGCTCTGCAGCGCCATGCCGTTAATTACCGTTGCCAGCATACCCATGTAATCGGCCGTTGTGCGATCCATCCCGCGATGGCTGGCTGTGAGTCCCCTCCAGATGTTCCCGCCTCCAATGACGATAGCAATTTCCACCCCTAGATCGCGCACCTGCTGAATGTGTTTCGCTATATCCGTAACGATCCGCGGCGAGATCGTCTCATGGCTTCCAGGCTCACGAAGTGCCTCGCCGCTTAACTTAAGCACGATCCGTCTATACTTGGGCTGCCCGGCTACCGATTCAAGATTGGACATGAAAAACTGATTACGGCTTAGGCGAGACGCCCGCCGAAGTCAAGAGATTGCACATTTGGGTCCCCCTATCAGAGATAGCGGCGCGTGGGCGGAAAGAGACTCACAAAAAGGTCACGAAGGAAACATAAGAGAAGATTTCCAATTTCCCCCTAATTCATTGAACTTTTAAAAACCTTTGTGACCTTTGTGCCCTCTGTGTGAGTCTTTCTTGCGCCTCCAAGCCCGGGTTGACTAGTCTCTTACAAGTTCCCCGAACTTTCGCTCGTCCACTATTTTCACCCCCAATTGGCGTGCCTTCTCCAGTTTGCTTCCCGCATCTTCACCGACAAGAAGGTAATCCGTTTTTTTGCTCACGCTGCCAGTCACACGTCCGCCATTCCGCCGAATTAGTTCTTCAAAAACTTCGCGTGACTCGCGCAACGTCCCCGTAATAACCCACGAAGTGCCGCGCAGGGTATCGCTTTCAGCTTCCTCGCGATCGGCCTCTCCAAAGTTCAATCCGTGCTGTTTGAGTGCTTTTATTAACGCAACGTTATCAGGATTCTGAAACCAATCCCGAATGCTCGTACCAACTACGTCGCCCGTGTTTGGAACACGAGTCAATTCCTCGAGCAAGGAGCCTTGGAGCGCTTCCAGGGTCTTGAAATGGTCTGCGAGCTCGCGTGCCGCAGTCGAACCGACGTGCAAAATCCCTAACCCGAAAAGCAGCCTCCACAGAGGCTGCTTCTTGCTGGCTTCAATTCCATTTAAGAGGTTCGAGATGCTCCTTTTCCCCATACGATCCAACCGGCTCAGTTTCGTTTCATCGAGTTCATAGATTTGGTCTACCCGTTTCACGAGCCCCTTTGCGACCAATTGCTCGACCATCATTTCACCTAACCCCTCGATATCGAGCGCCCCTTTATGGGCAAAATGTTCCAAACGCCGCTTCACTTGTTCGGGGCACTCTACGTTCGTGCATCGCACGTCAACCTGGCCCGCAAGGCGAATCACCGGCTCGCCGCAACTCGGACATCGCGACGGCATCTCGAACGGCTTCTCGCGGCCGGTTCTGCGTTCCTTCAAAACCTCAACAACCGCAGGGATGATTTCACCGGATTTTTCGATCACAACGATGTCCCCCTCGCGCACGTCTTTGCGCCGGATTTCGTCTCCGTTGTGGAGCGTCGCCCGAGAAACCGTCGTCCCGCTCACAAATATCGGATCAAGATTAGCCACAGGAGTCAATTTTCCGGAGCGCCCCACTTGCACTTCAATGGATAGCACTCGCGACTCACCACGTTCCGCCTGGTATTTGTATGCCATCGCCCAACGAGGCGCTTTCGAGGTGTAGCCCAGCTGTTCCCGCAGGTCGTACCGGTCGACTTTGACGACCGCGCCATCTATCTCGAATGGGAAATCGTGCCGCATACTGCCCAAGGCTTGGATCGCCTTAAGAACGTCGTCTACCGATTGCGCAGTCCAGATCTTCTCGTGAGTCGGTAAGCCCCACCTCTTTAACCGGCTCAAGGCCTGCTGGTGCGTCGATACCTCATCTCCAGTCAGAAGGCCGAAGCCATAAAAAATTGCACTCAGCTTTCTCTTGGCCACAAGCGCCGGATCGAGCTGTTTGAGGCTGCCGGCGGCCGTATTTCGCGGATTAGCAAAAAGCTGCTCACCGGTTCGCTCGCGTTCAGCGTTCAACGAGGCGAAGACCTTTTTTGGCAGAAAAACCTCTCCGCGTACCTCGACCTCTTCCGGCACGGAACCGTGCAAGCGTAGCGGCACCGCTCGAACAGTCCGCATATTCGCCGTTACATCATCGCCCACGACACCATTCCCACGCGTTGCCGCATACTCTAGATTACCGCGCCGGTATAGAAGGGAAATTGCTACACCGTCCACTTTGGGTTCGATCACTGCATCGATGGTTTCGCCAGGAAGCAGCCGCTCTAGTCGCCGGAAAAAGTCTGCTACCTCCCCCTCCGAGTAAGTGTTGTCCAGGCTCAGCATCGGCGTACGGTGTGTCACTTGGCGAAAGCTCTCGAGGGGAGCTCCGCCAACTCGTTGAGTCGGCGACTCCGGCGTGACGAACTCGGGAAATTTTTCCTCGAGATCCCGGAGTTTACTGTACAGCTGATCATACTGCTCATCGCTGATGATCGGAGCTGCCTCCAGGTAATAGCGTCGATCATGGTCGGCGATTTCCGCCCGCAGTTTTTCTATCCGACTCTTGGCTTCCTCGACTGTTTCCATGGAAAAGGCGCTTAATGGATTCGAATGGAAAGTACCGCCAGAGGTAACCGGAAGCCAGAAATCACAAAAGAATCCGCAGCTGCAGAGAAAAATCACCACAATCGGCTAAACGCGATGAGAAGCTGCACGCTCAGAGAGACAGTTGTGGCGCATTTTTGCCATTCAATGAGCGGTTTTCTTCTCTCCCAATCCCAAAACCGGTCTGGTTCACTAAC
>Ga0074046_10004452_pt1 | contig 11441 bp, 6 predicted proteins | sample BogForMeECP23OM3_FD_94441 | JGI IMG/M metagenome (GOLD analysis project Ga0074046, IMG submission 94441) | Bog forest soil microbial communities from Calvert Island, British Columbia, Canada - Bog Forest MetaG ECP23OM3 | ecosystem: Environmental > Terrestrial > Soil > Wetlands ...
CCGCATCGCGGACGCGTGATGCTCAATGACCGTGTGCTGTTCGATTCCGCCTCAGGCGTCAACCTGCCCAGCCGCCGGCGCCGCATCGGCCTGGTCTTCCAGAATTACGCGTTGTTTCCTCACCTCACGGTAGCGGAGAACGTCGCCTTCGGCCTCGCTTTCGGCCCCGCGTTCGGCGGTGACCGACTGCCCCTCCCGGAGCGCGAGTCGCGCGTGGCCCGGGTGATCGATCAGGTTCACTTGCGAGGCTTCGAAGATCGCTTCCCCAGTCAACTCTCCGGCGGGCAGCAGCAACGCGTGGCGCTGGCGCGAGCCCTCGCCATTCAGCCTGAGGCGATCCTGCTCGACGAGCCGTTGTCCGCCCTCGACGCTTACCTGCAAAGCCAGGTGGAGACCCAGCTCATGGAAATCTTGCGCGACTATTCAGGCGTGGTGCTTTACGTGACCCACAATCTGGAAGAGGCGTACCGAATTTCGCGCTCCCTGCTGGTGCTGGCCGAGGGAAAGGGTGTCGCGTGCGGCGCCAAGGAGGAGATCTTCCGCCGGCCTCCCACCTACGCCGTCGCCCGGGTGACCGGCTGCAAGAATTTCTCGCGCGCTCGCGCGCTGCCGGACGGCCGGGTGGAGGCCACCGACTGGGGCGTGCCACTGAGGGTCGCGCCTACGGTCCCCGCGGCGTTCGACTACATCGGCATACGCGCCCACCACATCGGATTCACCTTGAAGGGAGGGCCGGGCGATGAGTCTGACCGGACGATCGAGAGGTTCCCGGCCTCCGACGTTCCTGAGAACTGCTTCCCCTGCTGGCTGGCGGGAGCGATCGAGACGCCCTTTCGCGTGACCCTCTACGTGCGCTTGCACGCTCCTTCTCGCAACTCCGACGATTATCACTTGCAGGTGGAGATCTTCAAGGACAACTGGGCGAGGCTCAAGTCGCGGCCCCTTCCGTGGCACCTGCAACTCGAGCCCGAGCGCCTGTTTCTGATGACGAAGTAGCGCACGGAACGTCTGAGAGAATTAAACACAGAGGCGCAGAGATACGGAAAACAGGCCGAGGGCTACTCAAGATGCCATGGTATCCTGGCGATTCCCATTCTTCTCTGTGTCTCTGTGTTGAGAGCTCTTTCGCAATTCTCTCACACGTTCTCAATCGAGGGTCGGCAATCGGCAATGCTCCCAGCCACTAACCGCCGGGCACTTTACTCTTGAACTGGTATTGGCGGCGGGGGAGTTTCCTGACAATTTGCTCCAGACCCCAGAAGGCGGCGTCTGAGCCTTCGTCTTTGAGGTTCTGCAGCGACTTGGTATTGGTGCTGCCGCAACGCGGGCACTGCATCCACGGCCGCCCCAAGACCTGGACCGGCGTCCCCTCCGAATAGAACACTGACCTCTCGGTGTCGCTGCCGTTCTGCATCATGCAGCCGTAGCAGATGTGCCAGGCTCGGCGCAGGGTTTTCTTCTTGAACAACCAGTCCCAGCGGTCCATCGAAGCTTCTCCGTGTGCGACCCTTCTGATTATGTTCGAGGTCGAGAGAATGTTCAAGGTGCAGGAAGCAGAACATGAGCAGTGCGGCCGCTGATGAACTTGAGCTCCTTCTTGGGACCCCGCGTGCTCGCGGCCAAGCGGGTCGTCAGCAGCTTCCTGAGAACGGGCGGCCCTGATACCCCTGAAGACTGAATCCAGCCGGAAGTGTGATAAAATCTCGGACGTCGATAAATTGACGGAACAGGCCCGTAGCTCAGCCCGGTTAGAGCGCTACCTTGACACGGTAGAGGTCTGGGGTTCGAGTCCCCACGGGCCTACCATGTTTTTGAAGGGTTAGCACGAATCGCGGAATTCCCTTCCACCCGTATTCCACCCTGATTTCTCTCGTCGCAGTACAGCCAAAACCCCGCGTTGTCGTCAACCTCGGAGCATACGCGGCGCACTGTCGAGTCGGCCGGGCGTGATTTGCGACCTCCCGGACCGTTGTGGCACTGTACTCAGTGCGTGGCGGACCTTGCGCCGATCGACCAAGAGATCAGCGAGCGGGGAGATGCGCCCCCTGGTTCTCAGGACGGGATGCTGGTCAACCGTGGGAGCGCGGGGGTAATATCGGACAGGTGTGACATGCGATCTTTTCTGGCCATAAGCCTGATACGCTCCTTCTGTGCGGCTGCGTGCTGCGTCTTGCTTACGCCGCAGGCTGAGGCATTCAATTCTAACAAGCCTCTTACCGAATACACGCATACAGTCTGGGCCCACAAAGACGGCATCCCGTCCGCGTTCATTTACTCGATCGCGCAGACTCGGGACGGTTACCTTTGGCTGGCCACGACAGACGGACTTGTCCGATTTGATGGCGTCCACTTTGTCCACTGGCGTCCCAAGACGGGCCATACGGCGCTTTTGGGCGTTGTACGGAGTCTGTGTGCGGGGCGGGATGGAGGTCTCTGGATTGGGACTGCCACCGGCTTGGTCGGCCACATTCGTGGGGATGATCTGACAACCTTTTCCGTTGGGACGCAGGCAGAAGCAATGCTGGAGGATCGCGATGCTACTCTTTGGGTAGCCACAGAGAATCGTGTATTGCGATTCCGCGCCGCAACGCAAGAACAGAATGGTGCTGCGATTACACTACCGGGACCTCTCTTGTCCGGGCCGCTGCAGGATAAAAATGGTTCTATATGGTTTAGCACGGATAAGAGGGTGGTCCGCGTTGACCCTGGCGATGGTGATCTCCAGGGCCGGCTCGTGAAGATAGCAGAAGGCGAGTTTTGGCTGAGTAAAGACGCCAGCGAAGCCATTTGGATAACAAGCCCTAACGGGTTTAGTCGGCACGTAAATGAAGGGCAGACGTTGAGCCGAATTGGGATGGCGACGAAGACCCTCAACGTCCACACTGTCCTGCGCGACAGCCAAGGAAACACCTGGATCGGAACTCTCGGACAAGGACTGGCGCGGCTGCGTGCAGCTTCATCGAAGTTGGAGGAGATCGAGAGGTTTTCGCAGCCTGACGGGCTCTCGGGGGTCGCTGTGTGGTGTTTGCAAGAGGACCGCGAACACGACGTCTGGGTTGGAACACAGAACGGCCTGAACCGTTTTCGCGACGAAAAGGTTACCACATTGACGCGGCGCGAAGGCCTGGCGAGCGACAATGTCGATGCACTCGCTGCTGGGCCGGACGAGAGTGTCTGGGCTTCGACATCGGTCGGGGTCAATCGAATTGATGGCGAGCACCGCGATTTGTACCTCAAGGGCGTAAGTGTGTCCGGGTTGTTTGTCGATCGAGAGAATACACTCTGGGCGGGAACGAATCGGGGAGTGGCACGGATGGAGAACGGGAAGTGGCGATACTTTTCTGTGCCCACGGGTATCCAACTGCCAGGCGTGACGGTGATCACGGAGGGCGATGGGAGCGGCGTCTGGCTTTTAGCCCCCCAAGAAGGACTGTACCGCTGGGCCAACGGCCGTATCACTGACTTTTCGCAAGAGCCGCTGTTGAAAGGCAAATCGATACAGGCGGCACAGGCTGACCCCTCAGGAAGAGTGTGGTTTGGACTCTATGAAGGAGGCGTCGTTGTTTTCGACGGGACCCGATTTCATGGTTACTCGGAATCCGATGGCTTGACAGGCGGATCCGTAAACGCGGTGTACATCGATGACCAGGCTGCCGTCTGGATTGCATCGGAGCGCGGGCTGAGCCGGTTTGACGGCCAGCGATTTTTCACCTGGAACACTGCAAACGGCCTTCCAGGAGAACGGGTACTCTGGACCCTCGCGGACAGCGTTGGCCGGCTGTGGCTCGGCTATAGCACCGGAGTGGCGTGCGTGAGCCGGTCCGAACTCGACCGGGCGGCGCGAGACCCATCGCACCGCGTGGCTTATCGTTTTCTCGACGATGGTGACGGCCTGAAAGGCAACCCGGACCGAGGCTGGCAATCGCCGGCCGTTCGAGCCAGTGATGGCAAGCTCTGGTTCAGGACTTCGGAAGGAGTCGCGATTATTGATCCGCGAGACCTGACGAGAAATCGGGTTGTCCCACCGGTTCACGTCGAGCGCTTGGCTGCCGACGGCGCGGTGATTGACATTACGCAGCCGGTTCGATTGCGGCCGTTGACCCGAGAGGTCGAGGTCAACTACACGGCACTCAGTCTCGCAGAGCCGCGCAACGTTCGGTTTCGCTACAAGCTCGAAGGATTTGATTCAGACTGGCGGGACGCTGGCGCGCGGCGCCAAGCGTTTTACACCAACCTGCCTCCTCATGCATACCGCTTCCGCGTGCTAGCCTGCAACAACGATGGTGTTTGGAACGAGTCGGGCGCCACTCTGGAGTTCGATCTTCTTCCCGCATTTTTTCAAACGCAGTGGTTCCGTCTATGGTGCGCCTTGGTCCTGATCATGCTCGCTTGGGGCGTGTATCGTTTACGGGTGTGGCAGGCGACGAACCGCTTGAGGGACCGCTTTGAGGAGCGTCTGAGAGAAAGAACCCGGATCGCCCAGGAGCTGCACGATAGCTTGATTCAAGATGTTATGGGCATCAGTCTGCAAATCGAGGTTACCGACGAGTTGCTGCCAGCCGATTTCCCAGCCAAGCAAACGCTGGCGCGCGCCCTGGCTCTGTCTAAAGCGGCCTTGGATGCCGGGCGCCGTACGCTTAATGACCTGCGTACCGCCTCGTTGAGTGCCGCTGATCTGGTCCAATCCTTCTCGCTACTGGCGAAAGAATCTAAGAGAGACGCTGGAACCGAGATCGATGTCATCGTCGAGGGGCGCGAGCGCCCATTGAAAGCGGTGAGCGGCTACGACGTTTTGCAGGTTGGCCGCCAGGCTATCACCAATGCGCTTCAGCACGCCCATGCCAGTAAGATTCATGTCCTGTTGAGTTACGGCGAGCGACTCTTGCAGATTCAGGTTCAGGATAATGGTTGCGGAATAAACGAGGAGACCGTAAACTTGCGGCGTCCAGGCCATTACGGAATCGCAGGAATGAAAGAGCGCGCCGAGCGGCTGGGTGGTAGTATTACCATCCGAAGTCGCGTAGGCGCGGGTACGGAAGTTAATTTGACCGTTCCGACGCACCTCCTATATCAACATGATGCGCGTCGATCCGGTTGGCACTTTCGAGACCGCTGGCACGACGTAACCAGAAGGCTCGGAATTCGAAAGCCGAAGCGGGGCCACGGACCGCAGGTCACGCCTACGGAAAGCGGTCCCCAAACAGATGACCCGGACGAGACAGATTCATGAGGGACGCCGGCAAGATACGAGTGCTATGCGTGGACGACCATCCCGTCGTCCGCGAGGGGATAGCGGCAATTATCAATCTACAGGGGGACATGATCGTAGCTGGCGCGGCTGCGACCGGAAGCGAGGCGCTGGAACAATTTTCCAAGTTACGCCCGGATGTGTCTCTGGTGGATCTGCAGTTGCCCGACATGAGCGGCTTTGACTTAATCAAGAGAATCAGAGACAAGTCTCCCAACGCCCGCATCATTGTCCTGAGTTCCTACGAAGGTGATGTCGACATCAAACGCGCGCTGGAAGCGGGAGCGCAGGGATATCTGGCAAAGGGAATCGTCCGGAACGAACTACTGGAAATCATCCGCAGCGTTCATGCAGGAAAGCGGCGCCTTCCTGCTGCGGTTGCCCAAAAGCTGGCCGAGCACGTCGCTGATGAGGCAATGAGCTCGCGCGAGCTCGAGGTGTTGTCACTGATGGCCGCTGGAAAGCGAAACAAAGAGATCGCGAGCGAGCTCTCGATAGCGGAAGATACCGCGAAGATGCACGTACGAAATATTCTTTCCAAGCTTCAGGTCAACGACCGCACCGAGGCGGTTACCATCGCACTCCGCCGAGGCATCATCCGCCTTTAGCACGAGTGACATAAATGGTTGCGCATCCGAATTCATTTTGGATTTTGGATATTTTGGATTTTGGATTGAAGAACCCGCTGTGATCGTGCCTCTCTTCAATCCAAAATCGAAAATCCAAAATCCAAAATAGACGCCCCCCGCGACTTCGGTCATCCTATATAACACCCTTTCGAGCACCCCTCCATACACCCAAAATAGCTATCGGCCACACACCCACTTTGGCGTTTTAGCGCCGCTAGCGACAGGCGTAACTTGGTCCCAGACGCGAGTTCTGTGAAAGGGTTCGCGTCGTAGGAGGCCGAGTTGGACAGGCTTTACTCAAGGTTTCCCGCTGGCAGCGTTGGATTGGCTCTTCTTCTCTTGAGGCTGGTCGACGGGGTCGGGCTAGCTGGGGAAGGGGTACGCCTCTTCACCCCTGCACGAACCTCGTCGGAGCCCACGAGCGCCCTCCTTCTCAGCTTTGTGATCGTCACGACCGCGGTCATGTTGATCCTCGGTTTGCGAACATCTTTGGCAGGCTGTGCTGCTGCCATTTGCACACTCGGAACGGCGCTGTACGTCAGACAGCGCTTAAACCTGTTAAGCAACGAGATGGAGGCGTGGCTATTCCTGTTCGCTCTGGTGTTTTCCTTATCGAGCGCGCTCGCTCTGCTGGGTCCCGGCGGCTATTCGCTGGACGCTCGTCTCTCCGGATGGCGAATGATCAAGTTGTCGTCTCGGCAGTCGACTTCAAAGGACGCAGATTGATATGAAAGTGTTTCAATAACTTTGCTTGCGGCCTCGGCAGCTCGACTCGGCGCTAAGCAACCGAAAAGAAGGTGGATATGTGGATCGTTAAACTTGCCCTCTCGCGGCCCTACACGTTTGTGGTGATGTCGATACTCATCGTGATCATGGGGGCACTCGCCATCGTCCGAACCCCAACCGATATTTTTCCGAACATCGACATTCCAGTGGTCAGCATCATCTGGAACTATAACGGTCTCGTGCCTGAGGACATGAGCGATCGCATCGTCAGCGTCACCGAGCGAAGCCTTACTACAACCGTTGATAACATCGAGCACATCGAGTCGCAGTCGCTGAATGGAATTGCTGTGGTTAAAGTGTTCCTGCAGCCGACCGCGAACCTTCAACAGGGCATCGCACAGATTACGTCGAATTCTGAGACCCAACTTCGGCAGTTGCCCGCGGGCACGACGGCGCCGCTCATTATTGCCTATAGCGCATCGAGTGTCCCCGTTCTCCAGTTGGCTCTTTCCGGGAGCGGCCTTTCAGAGCAGCAACTGAATGACTATGGCCTGAATTTCATACGGACGCAGCTCATCACCGTGCCTGGGGCAGCGGTGCCTTATCCTTATGGCGGCAAACAACGTCAGGTAATGGTGGACCTGAACACGACGGCGTTGCAGTCGAAGGGCCTGTCAGCGCTGGATGTGGTCAACGCGATCAGCGTGCAAAACCTGATCCTGCCCACAGGAACGTCCAAGATCGGCTCCCGCGAATACGATGTTTCCATTCCCAATGCAGCACCGCAGACGATTGCGGACCTGAACCGAATCCCTGTTAAGACGATAGGCGGCACAACTATCTACCTCAAAGATGTGGCCTGGGTACGCGACGGCTTTCCCCCGCAAACCAATATCGTGCGCGTGAACGGGCAGCGCTCAGTATTGCTGACGATCCAAAAGGCGGGGAATGCGTCAACGCTGAGCGTGATCGCGGGCATTAAGGCCCTTCTGCCTCAAATCAAAACGACGGTTCCGCCCCAACTACAGATAGCGCCCCTGGCCGATCAGTCGATTTTTGTTCGTAGCGCGATCAGCGGAGTCGTCAGGGAAACGCTGATTGCTGCGTGCCTCACCGCTTTCATGATTCTCATTTTTCTGGGCAGTTGGCGAAGCACCGTTATCATCGCCACCTCGATCCCTCTGGCTATCCTCACCTCCATCATTGTGTTCAGTGCGATCGGAGAAACGATCAATATCATGACCCTCGGAGGGCTCGCTCTGGCGGTCGGCATCCTGGTAGACGACGCCACGGTCGAGGTCGAGAACATCAATCGCAACCGGGAGGCGGAACCAGAGAAGGACATGGACGAAGTTGTCCTGGACAGCGCGTCGCAAATTGCAACACCTGCCTTCGTCTCCACGCTGTCGATCTGCATTGTGTTTGCTCCGATGTTCTTGCTATCCGGCGTGGCACGGTACCTTTTCGTGCCGCTCGCCGAAGCAGTGGTGTTTGCTATGTTGGCCTCGTACCTGCTTTCACGGACGATTGTTCCGACTATGGCCAAGTACCTGTTGCGCGGAGATAAAATGGAAGCGAATGTTTCTGCCGCCAGCCGCAATCCGCTGGTCCGGCTTCAGAAGCGTTTTGAGGAGGCCTTCGAAACATTTCGTCGGAGCTATCGCAGCCTGCTGGAAATTTGTCTCCATCACCGACGCGCTTTCCTGATTGGGTTCTTTGCGGTCTGCGTCGGCTCACTGGCAATCCTCGTTCCTTGGCTGGGTCAGGACTTCTTTCCCAGCGTGGACAGCGGCACTTTCAAGCTTCATCTGCGGGCTCCCACCGGAATGCGCATTGAGGAAACGGCCAACCTTTGCGATCGGGTCGAGCAGTCGATTAAGCAGCAGATTCCGGCAGGCGAAATCCAGAGCGTCATTGACAATATCGGCTTGCCGTACAGCGGCATCAATCTCTCTTACAGTAATTCGGCACCGGTGGGAACGTCGGACGCCGACATTCTTGTGACCCTGTCCGCCAAACACCATCCCACCGACAACTACGTTCACCAACTTCGTCTGACACTTCCCAAACAGTTCCCGGGTGTTACGTTCGCTTTCTTGCCCGCTGACATGGTGGCGCAGATTTTGAATTTTGGCTTACCAGCTCCGATCGATGTTCAGGTGGTGGGAAGCGACCTGGAGGGAAACCGGCGCTACGCCGATGAGCTGCTCGGAAAAATGAGATACGTTTCAGGAATGGCTGATCTGCGAATCCAACAGCCCTTCGACGAGCCTTATCTGCGCCTCAGGGTCGAACGTACCAAAGCAGAAGAGCTTGGCTTTACGGCTCACGATATTGCGCAGAATCTGCTGGTATCACTGAGCGGCAGCTTCCAAACTTCACCCACGTTCTGGGTTGACCCCAAGGACCGTGTCAGTTACCAGATCGCGACCGAGACCCCGCAATACCGCACTGACACGTTGCAGGATGTAGAGAACATTCCCATCACCGGCACAGACCCGACCGCCCCTCCCTCGATCATGGCCAGCCTGGTGTCGATGCAACGGGGAGCAGGAATGGCAGTGGTTTCTCATTACAACGTTGCGCCGGTGATTGACGTCTTTGGCGCCGTCGCAGGGCGCGACCTGGGTGGCGTGGCCGGCGACATCAACAAGATTATTGATGGCACACGCCAACAATTACCGCGCGGTTCTCGGGTGGTTGTCCGCGGGCAGGTTCAGACGATGCGATCCTCCTACATCGGCCTTCTGAGTGGACTGGCGTTCTCGATCGTGCTCGTATACCTGCTGATCGTCGTCAACTTTCAGTCCTGGCTGGATCCTTTCATCATGATTTCCGCGTTGCCCGCGGCACTCGCCGGGATCGCCTGGTTCCTATTTATAACGCACACGACTCTGAGCGTACCCGCACTCATGGGAACCATCATGTGCATGGGCGTCGCAACCTCAAACAGCATCCTGGTGGTGAGCTTTGCCACGGAAAAGATGGTGGCAGGAAGTGATTCCGTCAGCGCGGCACTCGCGGCAGGCTTCACGCGTTTTCGACCCGTGCTGATGACTGCCCTGGCCATGATCATCGGCATGATGCCAATGGCTCTCGGGCTGGGTGACGGCGGAGAACAAAACGCTCCGCTTGGCCGGGCCGTCATTGGAGGGCTACTCTTCGCGACCGTTTCGACGCTGTTCTTTGTCCCGGCTTTTTTCAGCGTTCTGCAGAGTTCAAGCCGGCATCCGGCCCAAACCGGAAACGGGGACTAAGTGCTGCATTTCACAAAGTACGGCGAGAATGCAACCGGGGTTCGGGATTCGGGGTTCGGGGTTCGCACAACAAATCCCGAATCGCAATATTCCTCGGCGAATCCCGAAACCCGAACCCCGAAACCCGGAATACGTCACCGTAACGATGAATCCAGAACTAAGCGCCAACGGAGTGGAGGCACTATGTTGATTCAAATTGAAAATGACGGACAGGTCGGCGGGCAAACACTCCCGTTGAATGATGTGGAAGTCGGGAAGCGCCCGCGCAAACCCCGGCTGAGCTTGACGAGTTTGGCGAGCGTGGCGATGGCGTTGGTCGTGGTTGCCGCCCTCCTGGTAACCGGCATCCGGTCCCGTGTCAAGGCCCGCAACACCTTAGGCGCGGAGACAGCTCAGGTGGCTCTACCGGCAGTGTCGGTGGTATCGCCGAAACGAACCGCGCCCGCCCAGGAGATCATCCTTCCGGGAAATATACAATCATTCATCTCCTCTCCGATTTATGCGCGGACGAATGGGTATCTGAAGCAGTGGTACGTCGATATCGGAGCGCACGTCAAGCAGGGCCAGTTGCTTGCCGTCATTGACGCTCCGGAAATCGACCAGCAACTGGAGCAATCGCTCAGCAACCTCAATACCGCCAAGGCGAACCTTGCGCTTGCCGAGATCACCAAGAACCGTTACCAGGCGCTACTGAATACTCACGCTGTTTCCCAGCAGGACGTCGACAATGCAGTGGGCGCCTATAACGCCAATAAGGCGATCGTGGAGACCAGCCAAGCCAACGTCAAGGAGGTTCAGGCACTGCAGTCTTTTGAAAAGATTTACGCTCCGTTCGACGGCGTGGTGACAGCCCGGAACACCGATATCGGCGACCTGATCAATTCCGGCAGCAGCAGCGCGGTGAGAACCGATCTCTTTCACATCGCTCAACCGGGAACGTTGCGTGTTTACGTAAACGTGCCAGAGGAATACTCGCGAGGGGTGAAGGTCGGCATGACAGCAGGTCTCGATCTCGCTGAGTTTCCAGGCCGCACATTTCGGGGGAAACTGATTCGAACTGCCGACGCCATCAATGCGACCACCCGCACCTTGCTGATTGAAATCGATGTGGACAATCCTGCGGGCACGCTGCTCACGGGCTCTTATGCAGAGGTCCACTTGGCAGTCCCGACGCAGGGTTCTACCTACCTGCTTCCAGTGAATACTCTGATATTCCGCTCGGAGGGTTTACGTGTCGGCGTTGTGAGAGATGGGAAAGCGGTGCTCACTGCGGTGACTCCTGGACACGATTTCGGCAATGAGATAGAGATTGTCGCCGGCCTCAAGGCAGGCGATCAAGTCATCGTCAACCCGCCAGACTCCATTGTTTCCGGACAGCAAGTCCAAATTGTTCAGGCAACATTGCCGGGAGATATCCAATGAAACGCCTTCTCAACATGATTGGGGTCGAGAACCCACGGAAACCAAGGGTAGCGCAGACCTGCTTTCCAAGGTCTGCGGAACCCTTTTCCGGCGAAGGGAACATTCGAGCCGCAGACCTTGGAAAGCAGGTCTGCGCTACCCTTGCTACCCTTGCTCTAC
>Ga0074046_10004453_pt1 | contig 11440 bp, 5 predicted proteins | sample BogForMeECP23OM3_FD_94441 | JGI IMG/M metagenome (GOLD analysis project Ga0074046, IMG submission 94441) | Bog forest soil microbial communities from Calvert Island, British Columbia, Canada - Bog Forest MetaG ECP23OM3 | ecosystem: Environmental > Terrestrial > Soil > Wetlands ...
CGTAAGCCATGTTTGGGTTGGGCCCAGCCACACGGATCTATCTGGCCGCGGGAGTCACCGACATGCGCAAGGGGTTCGAGGGGCTCTACGGCCTAGTCCGGGATCGATTGTCGTGTGAGCCTCTCAGTGGGCACCTGTTCTTGTTCTGCAACGGCCAGCGCAATCGGTTGAAGGTGCTCGTTTGGGACGGGACCGGACTCTGGGTTTGTGCCAAGAGGTTGGAGAAGGGGCGTTTCACCTGGCCGCAATCCGGGGATGCGCAGGGCAAAGTCGTCCTGAGTCACGAAGAGCTGTCCTTACTATTGGGTGGGATTGACCTGGCCAAAACCAAGCATAAGCGGTGGTACCGAAAGGCTCTACCAGAAGGCAATGCCGTCGCATGAGGTGCATGGTTGCTTGAACGTTTCAGGCGACTCTGGTAAATCAATAACCCATTGTGAGTGCGCATTCCATCCCTTCCGCACCATCCGATCTGGAACTCATCGCACTACTGAGGAGTAAGCTGCAGTACGCGGAGCTGCGGATTCGCGTATTGGAAGAGCGACTGCGGCTGATGCGGATCGAGAAGTATGGAGCAGGCGGAGAAAAACTTTCGCATGCGCAGATGCAATTGTTTGAGCTTGAGCCTGTCGTCAGTGAAATGATCGAGCAGGCGGAGAGCGAGCACGCGCCGGTGCCTCGCTCGACCAAGAAATCCGTCAAGCATCCGGGCCGCCAGGAATTACCAGCGAATCTTCCTCGCGTAGAGCGGATTCTGCCTTGCACGCCGGATCAGCGAGTGTGCAAACGCTGCGGCAAAGAGACAGTGGTGATCGGCTACGAGGAGAGTTCCCAGTTAGATGTTGAGCCGGCGAAGTACTTTGTGCTGGTGACGAAACGAGAAAGACGGGCCTGTCGGTCGTGTGAGGATCTCGGGGTGTTCTCAGCACCACTGCCACCAAGGATCATTGAGAAGTGCTTGGCCAGTGACCGGATCGTCATCGACACGGTCGTCAGCAAATATTGCAATCACACGCCACTGCATCGTCAGAGCGTGATTCTGGAGAGAGACATCGGCTTGGAAATCAGCCGAGCAACCCTGGACGGGTGGGTTCTCAAAGTCGGCGAGTTGCTCATCCCCATGGTCGCCGCGATGAGGCGAGAGTTGATTAGCGGAAGCTACATTCAGGCGGACGAAACCCCAGTCGATGTACAGACGCGCGAGGGCCGGGGACAGAATCACCAAGCGTATCTTTGGCAATACAGTCGCCCCGGAGGAACCGTGGTCTTTGATTTCCGAGTGGGCCGTGGACGGGATGGACCGAAGGGGTTCCTGGGACAGTTCGAAGGCATTCTCCAAACCGATGGATACGTGGCTTATGACCAGATCGGCGGGCCGAGAATGGTGCATGCCGCTTGTTGGGCTCATGCGAGAAGACAGTTTTTCGAGGCAGTGCAACTAAATCCCCGAGACCCGGTTGCAACGCTGATTGTGGCGCAGATGGGCGAACTGTTTGCTGTTGATGCGGAAGCTCGCCACAAAACGCAGACTACTGCGGCGCGCCATATCCGGCGTCAGGAGACATCGAGACCTCTTCTCGATAATATCCGCAGCAAGATTGAGGCAGCACAGTCGATTGCATTGCCCTCCAGTGCACTCAGCAAGGCTTGCCGGTACGCGCTCACGCTTTGGAAAAAGCTCACCCGCTTCTTGGAGTATCCAGAACTTGAGCTGAGCAATAACCTGGCGGAGAACTCCATGCGTTCGGTAGCTCTTGGTCGAAAGAATTGGTTGCACATCGGCAGCCCACAAGCAGGACCGAAGGTTGCGGCGATTCTCTCGGTCGTGGAAAGCTGCCGTCGGGTGCAAGTCCCGGTGCGCGATTACTTTTCCACGGTTCTCCCCGGGCTTGCCGATCTCCCGATCCGGTGCCTTCCAGACCTTACTCCCGCTGCGTGGGTCGCCCACCATTCATAGACTCAAGCGACCTTGGTATTAGCGTGAAATTTTGCCACCAAAAACATGGTTTCCTGTTTGCCTACCATCCACGAACTTGGTTGGTTCTCTTGTCACAAACAGCGTTTCGTCGCGGCGGAACTGGATGACCGCGTCTCAAAAACATGCGTCCGTCACCGATCTGCAGCGGCATCTACCAGTGTCCGAAACCAATTTCTGCGTCGTGAGAGCGGCCTGCGCGACGGGACGCTGCCGAATGCACCAGGTGCTACCGTCCGCGGCTGTATCTTGGGCTCGCCGCCAGCATCTACCAGACTGTAATCGCAGCCCGCGACCCCGGGATGATTCTCGTCGCAGGGAATCAGCATCTCGGCCTGCAAGTCACCGTTCGGGAGTAATCCGAGGGCGGCAATCTCCCCCTGGTCGGTGATGGACGAAGCGTAAATCAGAAACGTTGAGTCAGGCGGGACGAGCCTGTTCAGGTCGACTACCGAATTGTCCTCCCACAAAACTGCCGTGAATGCATAGTCGCAGTTCCACGAAATGCCTGCGATTTGCGACCTAGCATTGATAGAGTCGCCCTCGCTGTTTGGGCTTCCGGGAAGCGCGCCGAGGTCCTTCATAAGGCCGTCCTTCCAGAGAAAGGCATGCTGAATTGGACCTGCTGCAGCAGAATCGGGTGGACAAAATCGCGGAATGCCAGCCAAACCTACGACTTCTCCTGCATCGTTGATCCAGCTAGCCTCCCCATTACCTGGACCTTCAAACGGTGGGGCAATCAGGTCAATCAACCTGCTTCCATCCCAAACGAAGGGATGGATTTGATTGCCTCCGGGCAACCATAAGCCTCCCACGACTTCGCCACGATCGTTCAACCCGTTGACGGAAGCGGTCTGGTCGCCGGCAAAGTTACCGAGATCCTTCATACCTTTATTCGGATCCCAAAGAAAGGGATCAAAAGTGGGGAGACCGTCATCTGAGTTCGGAATGGAGTTGATGTAGGAGAATCCCGCAATTTGACCCTGTCGGTTGATCAACGCTGGAAATGTATCGGGGCCACCTAGCGTGCCGATATCCTGCATCGACCCGTTCTGCCAAATGAAACCGCGGGTCTGCGTCCCCGCGCTGCTTCCTGCGAAAAACAGGTCGTAGAACGAGTACGGATCGGAGATCACATTCAGAGCGCCTCCGGTTATCTGACCGCGATCGTTGACCGACAGTGCGAAGCTCTGGTTTCCTCCTAGCGTCCCAAGATCACTGATCTGCCCATCGGTCCAGGAGACGGCGCGGAGTTCTGGAAGTCCGGTGATCGGGTCCGCCTGTCCGTTCTGGGCGAATCCGACGCTTAATCCGATCGAATTGACCCACAACGCCACACTGCTGGCGCCGCCGGGAAGAGATCCGAGGTCAGTCTGAATGCCGTTCTTCCACTGAAAGGCGTGGGCGACATAGCAATCGTAGCCCGGTACCAGACAATAGCTCGGGTCGGGATCCGGAGTGGATGTATCAGCCCATCCCACTATGAGTCCGTGTTGGTTGATGACTCTGGCAAAACCGTCGGGATCGGCGAAGCCTGGAAACCGGTCACTCAGGCTGAGCGTATCGTAGTAGCTGGAGGGGTCGCCGAATGTGCCCATGTCGATGAGCTTGTAATGATGGTGCTGGACTTGACCTTCGATGTTTTGTGCGGTCAGCAGAAGCGGTGCCCCGAGTGGAGCAAATAGCCCAAGCACCGCGACTAACGTGATTGAATTCGCTTTCATGTCTCCTCCAGGCATTCGTTACTGTCGGTCGGCTTACCTCAGCTGTTGCCGTAGGAAATTCCGGTAATGCGAAATCCAAGACCGACGACTTGGATTAGGCACCGGGCTGTTTACTCCCTGCAGTAATAGAGCATTGCGTCCCGAGATGGTCGACACTGCATTCGGGGTAGTTCCGTCTTTACAGCCTGAATCATCTGCGCCACACGGAATAAGCAGAACCGCGTGGATATCGCCACTGGGGAGCAGGCCTGCGGCCGCGATCTCGCCGCGATCGTTGATGTTGCTCGCCCAGAAGACGTAGATTCCCGAATCAGCAGAAATCAGCGTATTCACATCAACCATGCCAGCGTTCTTGTCCCATAGGAATGGGCGGGGCGCCGATTGGTCGCAGACTCCAGACCAGCCCACAGCCTGCCCTCGCGAGTTGATGTCCAGAGCCACGCTGCAAGGGTCATTCGCGACCGTCCCAAGATCGAAGATTTCTCCCCTCTGCCATAAAGCTGCGTGGTAGGTGCCGTCGGCAAAACTTGCTTCGCCTACAATCTGGCCTGCGTCGTTGATCTTGTACGCGTCACCGATGGTCCCGCCGAATGTACCCAAATCCGTGAAAGTTCCTTCTTCCCACAGGAACGGATGACGTGCTTGTTCGAAGTTATCTCCCGCTAGGTTCGCATTTCCGACGACTTGACCTCGATTGCTCAGGTAATAAGGGCTAAGCTGAGTTCCCCCGAGCGGGTCCGGGATGTCGGTCATCGTTCCGTTCTCCCACAGGAACCCGTCAAAAGTTGGGACTCCCGTTGTCGGTTGGGGCGTCGAATTGGTGAATGAAACCCCCAGAATCTGCCCGCGGTCGTTGATCTCGATCGCAAAGGCATCCGGGCCACCTAGCGTTCCCAAGTCCCGCATCCGACCTTTCTCCCACACGAATGCGCGGGCCTGTTGGCCGAACCCGGGATAGGGAAATGGGTCCGGTGTGGCGCTTTCGGCGAGGCCAACCACCTGGCCGCGATTGTTAACGGAGGTGGTGAAACTTTCATTGCCCCCCAACGTCCCAAGATTGATGAGCCGTCCGCGTTTCCACAGAACTGCCTGGGCTTCAGGCCAGCCAGTGATGGGATCGATAGTGTCGGTCTCCGACTGTCCCGCAATCAAGCCGTTGCCGCTGATGTGGCTGACGCAACTGCTATGGATTCCTGGGAGCGCACCCAAGTCGGTTAACACTCCGTTCTTCCATTGGAAGGCGTGAAAGATCATCGGATCCGGTTGTTGCAGGCCGTATGAGCTCGGGAGGATGAGGGGGTTGAAATTCGGATAGTTTGGGTCCGGAGTGGCAGTCTCGGCGCAGGCGGCAAACACGCCTTCACTGCTCAAGGCGTTCAGGGGGCTTGCCTCAAAGCCGACACTGCTATTGGGACCACCGAGTGTGCCGACGTCAACAAGCTTGTAGCGAGTATGTTGTGCCGTCATCTGTACGGGGATCGCTAATGTCAGGAATACCGTGATCGCGAGTGCTGTTGGATTCCTCATTGTCTCCTCCTTAAGTCAGCTGGCTGGACACGGCCGCCGCCGGAAGCCGCTGCCTAGCATTCAACTTTCGTGGACCAGCAAGGCGTATTGCACAGACCCTCCGCGCGCCCTAGAATGTGCTCCGGACGGCTTCCAAGACCGCGGGGCGTCAAGCATCGCGAACCGTAGCTCAGCCGGGGTTTAGGAGTCTTTCCGAAATGGCGAAGAAATCCTGAAGAATTCCTTCCGAGGCTATGGAAGAGAAAACACAACACTTGTACGGGTTTGGTCCCTTCCGGCTCGATCCGAAGGAGTGTCTTCTAATTCTCGATGGAAGACCTGTGCCCCTCCCGCCGAAGGCCTTCGAGGCTCTGCTTTTTCTGGTCGAGAACGCAGGTCATTTAGTTGACAAAGATGAGTTGATGAGAAGGCTCTGGCCTGACACGTTCGTTGAGGACGGGAATGTCGCCAAGCACGTCTCATTGCTGAGAAAGATCTTGAGCGAGGCCACCAATGGTCGGGAGTACATCGAAACCATCCCCAAACGTGGCTACCGATTCGTGGCGGAAGTCAGTGACCTTGCGGATCAGGGAGCGGGTCACCAATCTCGCACGGTTTCCGGCGCAAGCCTGATTGGCAAGAAAATCTCTCACTACAGAGTTCTCCAGATCCTCGGCGGCGGGGGTATGGGGGTGGTGTACAAGGCGGAAGACCTCAAGCTGGGCCGGCCAGTCGCCTTGAAATTCCTGCCCGAGGAGTTTGCCAGCGACGCACGAGCGCTCGAACGATTCGAGCGTGAAGCGCGAGCCGCGTCCGCGCTGGATCATCCGAATATCTGCACTATTCACGAGTTTGGCGAACATGAAGGCCAGCCATTTATCGCGATGCAGTTCCTTGAAGGACAGACGCTGCGGGAACGGCTGGCTGTGTCTGCCAGCCCGCCGCGTTTAGCCGAAGGTAACGGTACAAAGCCGCCTGTCCGAGTGCCAGCTTTCACTGCCGATGAATTGTTGGACGTTGCGATTCAGATTGCAGCCGGGCTGGAAGCAGCACATCAGAAGGACATCATCCACCGCAACATCAAGCCGGCGAACATCTTCATCACGCGTCGTGGGGAGGTTAAGATCCTGGACTTCGGATTAGCCAAAGTCGTTGCGGGCGAACCCGCGCGTATCGCGACTAAACAGGACCACGTCGACGGAGCACGCGGCACAACATTGCCCCTTGTGGATCTGACCCGAACCGGAGCAACCATGGGAACGGCTTCGTATATGTCTCCGGAGCAAGTGAGGGGGGAAAAGCTGGACCCGCGCACTGACCTGTTTTCGTTTGGGCTAGTGCTGTACGAAATGTCCACCGGACAGCAAGCGTTTGTGGGCGAAACGGCGCCGGCAGTTTACGACGCTATTCTGCACCAGCCCGCACGACCAGCGCGGCAACTGAATCCAGAGACTCCTTCCGAACTGGATCAGATCATTGGGAAAGCCTTGCAGAAGGACCGCGATTGTCGGTATCAGTGCGCGGCCGAGATGCTGGCGGACTTGAAGCGGTTGACGCGAGACCGACGAGCCCGACACAGCGGCTGGCCGATAACTGCTGCCATCGCCTTCTCACTGTTATTGGTTGCCGCTACGATCTTCTGGTTTGCAACGCGTCAGGCATCATCCCTGCCCGAGGTGAAACTTCGACAGCTCACCGCCAGTTCCAGTGAGGATCCCGTGCGGTACGGTGCGATTTCTCCCGATGGCAAGTATCTGGCGTACGCTGACCTGAAGGGGATTCGCCTCATGCTGGTCAAGACCGGCGAGACACAAACAGTTCCCCAGCCAGAGGTTTTCAAGGGCAGCAGGGTGGACTGGCAATTCTTCCGCTGGTTTCCCGACGGAACCAGATTTTTGGTAAATCAAAACCCTCCCGACGAGCGCGCGAACGGGTACTCGGCGACTATTTGGAGCGTCTCCGTGTTAGGCGGAACCCCACGAAAACTCCGCGAAGACGCTGGTATTGAATCTATCTCTCCCGATGGGTCCCTGGTCGCCTTCACCACGGACACTCATAACGTGTGGCTGATGGGACCGAATGGAGATCGGGTCCGAAAACTTTATGACATCGGCCCGAACAGTGAAGCTTACGATTACAAGTTTTCGCCTGACGGGGAACGTTTGGTTTACACGGAATATCCCGAGGGGGTACTTGAAAGCCGGGACCTGAAAGGCGGACCTCCCGTCAAGATGCTTTCTGGAGTGGGAGATCGCTTGCGCGATTATGTGTGGCTGCCGGATGGGCGGATGGTCTACACGTTAGCGGAGGCGAGTCCAAACGTGGAGACTTGTAACTTGTGGGAAATACGCGCTGATACGCACACTGGCCAGTCTAGTGGGGTACCGCGGCGCCTGACAAATTGGGTCGGATTCTGCGTCGAGAATTTGAGCGCCACGGCGGACGGCAAGCAAATCGCCTTCCAGCAATGGGCTGGTCGTTCGAGTGTGTACGTTGCGGATGTCGAAGCAAATGGGATGCACATTACGACTCCAGTTCGGCTGACGGTAAATGAGAGTCGGAACATTCCTACAGCCTGGACTGAAGACAGCAAGTCGGTTGTTTACAAAGCGACCTTTAACGGAGAAACAGGGATTTACGTACAGCGGCTTGGCCAGGATAATCCGGAACCGATGGTGACGAGCGCGTCGGACCTCTTCGACCATACACCTCTGAGCCCGGACGGCGCGTGGATTCTGTACGATGCTCAGCCCGGTCCTGGAGCGCACAATCAACTCATGCGAAGTCCTATAGGCGGGGGACCAGCACAGGTCGTCCTGACGGGGGCGGACCGGGGAGTACGGTGCACTCGCCCACCTTCCGGTTTATGTGTGATGGCTGAAGGCGGCTTGGGGCCGAGCTTTACCTTCAGCGGGTTCGACCCGCTGAAGGGACGCGGTTCGGAGGTTGGTAAAGTCAATCTAGATCCCGAGTCTGATTTCTTTTGGGATCTATCGCCTGATGGCCGCCGTATTGCGGTCTTGGAAGGTCTATCTGGTCGGATTCACATTTTGTCTTTGACTGGCGAGGCTATGCGGGTGATTAACACAAATGGAATGGAGGCCACACAATTCATCAATTGGACTGCCGACGGCAAGGCCCTGTTTGTCTCCCGCCCGACCCGTCGAGGCTTCGAGTTGCTTCGGTTGGATTTGAACGGTAACAGCGAGGTCTTGTGGGAAGAAAGGGGCGGATTGGGCACGTCTGCCTTGCCTTCACCAGACGGCAAACATCTTGCTATTCGCGGCTGGAGCGTAACCAGCAATTTCTGGATGATGACGAATTTCTGAGAACGGATGATCGGTTGTCGATTCGCTCTCCGGGAAGCACGTCACAGATCTGGCAAGATCTAAAAGGTAATGCGCGCGGTCAGCTGAATTAACCGTGGCGCTGTGCTCCCGCTCAATCCCGCGCCCAGGATACTGGTTGGCGTGCTAACGGTCTCGGTAATCTGGCCAAAGGTGCTGGGAGTACCGATGTCGGTGTTCGGTTGATCGAAGTTGGGATGATTGAACAAGTTGAAAAACGAAGCTCCCACTCCGAAACGGGCTCCTTCCCACCCTGGGATCTTGGTTTCTTTCATTAGGGTCAGATCTGTGTCGAAAAAGCCGGGTCCATAGAACTGATTTCGACGTTGCGCGCCATACGCATATGGCGACTGAGCGACCGGCGATGAGAATTCAGACTCATCCAGGCACCGCCTCCGGGGCGTGCTGCATCCCGGATACGAGGTCCCCAGAAAATTCGCATATACCGGGCTGCCTCCGAATCCACTCGCACCGTAGTTGAATTGACTCAGAAGGTTGGTCGCAGCAGAATCGAAGACGGTATACGGGAAGCCACTTCTCGCGAAGATCGTCCCAGCAACCCGCCAACCCGTTAGGAGCAATGCGGGTCCACGCCGGTACGGAAGTTCCCACACATAATTCGCACTGAAGTAGTGCCTGGTGTCATAGTCGGCATTTCTATAGTTGTACCTCCGAATATTGTTGGTGTCTTGTGGATTAAGAACGCTTCCCGCGCTACCGCCATCGAACAAAAAGAATCCGCCGTTGGAAACCTCGTCGAGTGCGTGGCTCCAGGTGTAATTGGCCTGGAGCTGAAATCCCTTTTGGAAGCGGTGTCGAAAAGAAACCGCGAGACCGTTGTAATTCGAGACTCCGGCGCTGTGAATCTCATTGACTGCGGAAAAGCGCGCATCGGGTGCAGCAGCCGGCAAACCGATGAAGCCGCTCGGACAAGCTGAAGGCGGACAGTAGGCATTTATTCCACTCAACGAAATGGGTATGAAGATCCCGTGGTTACCCACATAGTTGAGGCTGAATGACGTATCCGCTCCAATTCCTTGCTGTACTCTAAAGTTCCATTCCTGATAGCGCGGCGCCTTGGTGTCGACCGTGTTGGTTACATTTGGCGGGGTGAAGGGCGAAGGATCTGCGGCTGTGATACTTGCCAGCGTGCCGTTATTCGTAAAGCCGGTCACAAATGCTCTATTTGAGCTTACCGCATCATTAAACAGGTTCGTAGTTTCTGCGGGCGAAAGATTGTCGCTGGAGACGGTAAATGAATTAAGAAGTGGTGAATTTGAGGATAGGTAACTGGCGATTATGCCGGGAAGTGTGTCCACGAACACCCCTATTCCGCCGCTCAGCACCGTGCTTTTCAGACCGGACGGTGTCCACGCAAAACCCACCCGAGGTTGCCATACCGGCCCCGTAAAATGACGCCAGGCCTGATGCAGACCCGGTGTAAGCGCTTGCTCGTATGGGAGAGTGACATCATGGTTTAACTCGGCGAACGGGAGTGCCAGACGGGAAAAGCAGTTGGATTGGCACACCGGGTTGGAGTTGTGGTCTGCGCGCAGGGAGAGGGTCAGATGCAGGTTCCGCCTGAGTTTCCAATCGTCCTGTCCATAGAAGCCCAGCTCATAAAACGCAAACGGCTTGACTCGCGTTGCGGGAAAGTTCTGCATCAGAGAGTCGCCTGCAGGCCCATTGCCGCCGGCAAAGAAGTCAGCAACCGTGAAGACCGTGGCAAATCCTGCAAGCAGAATTCCGTAGTTGTGATCACTCAAATCGGTGCGGTTGAAGTTCAACCCGAAGGCAAAGCTGTGATTGCCTTTGCTGAACGTGAGGTCATCCAGAATCTGGTAATTGGCGAAGTTCTGGCCGGACGGAAAGAACCAGTTCTGTCCACCCAGTGGGGTGAACGTATTATCACCCAACGCGACCGTCGTGGGGAAAGCGGCCAGTGCCGCAGAGGGATTGGGCTGCTGAAACACTGCGCTGACATACTTAGCTGAAACTATGAGAAGGTTTACCGTCCGGGAGTTGGCGACGTGTGTCTCGCTGATCTGTCCCTGATAGATAGTGGGGGTACTCTGCGCATCGAAAAGCGGACTGATCTTGTCCGTGTAGGTTGCTTGCACTCCCTTGTTTTCCCGCAGGCGAACGAAAAGCTTGTCTTTCTTTCCGATGTTGAAATCAAACCGGCCACCCAACAGATACTCATGAGTGAAGCTGCTGGAATTGGCGCGGAAGCTCATGGCACAGGGCTTCGTCGTACCCAGACCTGCAGGCCCGACCCACCCATTGCACCCGGTCGCATCAAAGGGTGGATTCCCGGCAACAGCCCGTTGCGCTCCAGGAGCGTTGTTCCAGAGTGTGAACATTTTTTGGTAGAACGGAATCGACGCGCTGAGACCGGTTGAGCTAAGGTTGTCCAGAGTAGCCTGCTCGAACTGAGGGCTTGGAATTAGAGTAAGTGTTCCATAGTAGATCGGCAGATCGAGACGGATACCTTCATAATCGACAAAGAAGAAGGACCTGTTCTTCCGAATTGGCCCGCCCAGCGACGCGGCATACTGATTGGCGTTTTCAAAAGGTCGAGGCGTTACAGGCGTGCCTGGGGGAACGTCTTTGTTGAACCAGTCGTTTGCATCCAGAGCGCGGCCGTTCCACCAGTAGAGTGCGTTTCCGTGGAGGTCGTTGGCTCCCGACTTGGTGAGATAGTTCACATTCGCTCCGGCAAAGCGGCCATATTGACCTGAATACCCGTTGTTAACCACCGTCGCTTCCTGCACTTCGTTCAGACCCAGCGTTAGTCCAGTTGCTCCTGCGATGTTCCCGTTGAAAATGGGATCATTCTCATCCATGCCGTCCAGCGTAAACAGGTTCGAGGTGGCCGGAAGGCCGTA
>Ga0074046_10004455_pt1 | contig 11437 bp, 6 predicted proteins | sample BogForMeECP23OM3_FD_94441 | JGI IMG/M metagenome (GOLD analysis project Ga0074046, IMG submission 94441) | Bog forest soil microbial communities from Calvert Island, British Columbia, Canada - Bog Forest MetaG ECP23OM3 | ecosystem: Environmental > Terrestrial > Soil > Wetlands ...
AGCAGATGCGTGGCGAAGCAATGGCGCAAGGTGTGCGGGCTGATCCATGACAGGCGCGGCTCGGCGGCGGCCCATCCTTTGAGCGCCTTGAAAAATCCCTGCCGGGTCATCGCGCGGCCGAGCCGGGTGATGAAAACGGCGGAGACGCGACGCGGAACTTTCTTTCTGCCACGCTTGCCGCCAGCGGTTGGATTTAGAATTTCATCTCGGCGATCAAGGTAGGCCTCCAAGGCGCGAATCGCCGCGCCGCCCATCGGCACCATCCGCTCCTTACTGCCCTTGCCGAGCACGACGACGGCGCCGGCGGCGAGATTCACCTGGTGCAGTTGCAACCCGACCAGCTCGCTAACTCGCAGCCCGCAGCCGTAGCCCATTTCGAGCATCGCGCGATCGCGCAGTCCTCGCGCGTTTTGCGCGTCGATCGCGGCGATAAGATTTTCAATATCGCCGGGCGAGAGCGTGCGCGGGAGTTTGCGCGGATGCGGCCTGAGTTTCACGGCGGGTGCGGGATCGCGCTCGATAATCTTTTCGTCCACCAGCTCGCGCGCGAGCCCGCGCAGACTGGCGAGATGGCGGCGCTGCGAGCTGACGGCGAAGCCCTGGTCCGCGAGCGCCTCGAGGTACGCGGTCAGCGCGGTGGCGTCGAGACGCTCGGGCGTCAGGCCAGCCTCGCGGCACCACGATTGGAAAAGGCTGAGGTCGTGCGCGTATGCCTCCATCGAATGGCGGCTGAGCCCGCGCTCGACTGCCTGGCGCGACAGATGCCGATCGATCAGCTCGTCCCAGCCGGCGGTGCTCACGCTGGTGCTCCTGCGCGGGGATTCTGTTCTACCTTTTCGAGCAACGCGGCGCGCAGCTCGCGCATCCGATCGAGATCCTCGATTTTTCCGCCATCGCGATCGCTCACATAAAAGACGTCGAGCGCCTGATCGGCGTTGGTCGAGATGCGCGCGAGATGAATCCGCCAGCCGAGCCGGAATAGCGTGTGGGTGATCGCGAACAGCAGGCCCACGCGGTCCTGCGTGAACACGTCGATGACGGTAAACTGCTCGGAGGTGCGATTGTCGACGGTGACCTCGGTCGGCACGTGGCGCACGAATTTGCGGCCGGCGCTCTGCACGTGATGCGCGGCGGCGACGAGCGCCGCGATATCCTGCTGGCCGGTGATGACGCGTTCAAGATCGTGCTCCACGCGCAGCCAGCGGTCGTCTTCCAGTGCCATCGAGACGGCGCCCATCTGATGCGACACGCGAAACACGTCCATCGCGATACCGTTGGTGCGCGTGGTGATTCGGGCCGACAAGATGTTGAGATTGTTGGCGGTCAGCGCGCCCGCGATCATCGAGAATAGTCCCGGCCGGTCCCGTGTCACGACGATGAACTCGCTGAACTCGAGTTCGGGGAAATGCCTGATGCGGCAAACCAGCGGGCGGTCCTCGAGCGAGCGCATCAGCTCGAAGTGCAGCGGGATGTCGTTTTCGGGCACGGTGAAGAAGTAGCGGTCGGGCATCTCGTCGAGAAACGCGCTGACGTCGGCTTCAGGAGCCGACGCGGTGAGCAGGGTCTCGCGGACGGCGGCTTTGACGGTCGCGAGCCGGCGCGCGGGATCGACCGCCTCATGATCGCCCTGCTCGAGAACCTTGAGCGCGCGCATGTAGAGATCGCTCAGCAGCATATCGCGCCAGTTGTTGTAGACCTTCGGCGCGACCGCGCGCATATCGGCGTAGGTGAGAAGGTAGAGCGCTTTGAGGCGATCGATCGAGCCGACGGTGCGCGCGAATTCTTCGACCGTGGTGTGATCGTCAAGGTCACCCTTCTGCGCGACCTGCGACATCATCAGATGGTTGCGGACGAGGAACACGACGAGATCGATTTCCTCGCTGTTGAGTCCCAGCCGATCCGAAACTTCGGCGGTCAGGCTGGCGCCGCGCTCATGATGATCATGACCGTGGCCCTTGCCGATATCGTGGAGCAACAGCGCGAGGAACACGAGCGGCAGGTGAGGGAGCTCGCGCGCGACTTCCGTCAGCAGGGGAGTGGTGTCCTTGAACTCTCCGGCGCGCAGGCGTTCGAGCTCGCGTACGGCGACCAGCGAATGCCGATCGACGGTGTAGATGTGGTAGAGGTCGTGCAGAACGCGCGCGTAGAGGTTGCCGAACTCGGGGATGACTGCGCCGAGCACGCCCGACAGATGCATCGCCTCGAGGGTTTCGGCAACGCGCCGGCGCGCGGACAGAATCGTCATCAAAGCTTCGGCGACGCGCGGGTCTTTGCGCATATCGTCGTCGATCAGGCCAAGATTGTCGCGCACCAACTGGTACGTGCTGCCAGAGAGGCTGACGTCCTGCGCTTGGCAGTCCGCGTATATTGTGATCAAGTTCAGCGGATCGCGCTTGAAGAAATCGTGCTCGGCGATACTCAGCAGGCTGCCCTGGACGATTACACCAGGGCGAATCTTGCGCGTTGGCGTGCGGCGAAAAAATCGTCCGCCGGGACTGTTCTCGGTTACGCGCGCGATCAAGCCTTCGGCAAAACGGTGAATCGTCGACGCGTGCTGGTAGTACGCACGCATCAGGGCGGAACCGGCGGCCTGTCCGTCCTCGGGCTTGAAGCCGAGCAGCGGCTCGATCCGTTCCTGCATCTCGAAAGTGATCTGATCGAAGTGGCGGCCAGTCAGGAAATGGAGCGAGTTGCGCACTCGCCAGAGAAAATCGCGCGCCTCGATCACTTCGGCCGCCTCGGGCTCGGTGATGACGGCCTTCTGCACCAGCTCTTCGAGCGAGTGGACCTTGTACTTGACCTTGGCCAGCCACATCGCGGTGTGAAGATCGCGCAGCCCGCCTTCGCCTTCCTTGATCTGCGGCTCGAGCAGGTAGATCGAATCGCCGTACTGGGCGTGGCGTTTGCGGCTTTCCTCGAGCTTGGTGGCGAAGAACTTGTCCTGGTTGCGATTGAGAACCTCGGCGATGAGCAGCTCGTCGAGATCGGCGTACAGCTTCTCGTCGCCGCACAAAAAGCGCGCGTCGAGGATCGCGGTTTTTTCCTTCAGGTCCTCGTTGGCCAGCCGCACGCATTCCTTGGCCGTGCGAACCCCGTGCCCCACGATCAGCCCCGCGTCCCACAGCGCGTGCAGAATTATCTCGGTGACGACTTCGGCGTACGGACCGCGCTTGTAGTCGTGCAGAAACAACAGATCGACGTCGGATTGCGGATTCAGCTCGCCACGCCCGTAGCCGCCGCGCGCGACCACCGCAATCTTCTGGTTGAGCTTGGGCGATCGGCGGCCGTGCTCGGCGTCCGCGTAATAATAAAGCGCGCGCAGCAGGTCGTCCATCGCCGCCGTCATCGCGGCCGTGATCTCGCTGCCGCTCGCGCCGGCGAAATGGCGCTCGGCGAACTCGGCGCGAACCGATTCCAGATAGGTGCGCGCATTGACGCCGGGCGTTTTGCTCGAGACGAATTGCGCGAGCAGAGCGGCCTGGCCGCGCGGCGAAGATGCAGTTGCGTGGACCGGCTCGGCGCGATTCGCGCCCGTGACGAGACTCACAGATTTCCCACCGCGAGATCGGCGTTGAGGTAGTGCGCAACGGCTGTGGCGATCGCGCCTGCCAGCAGGTCCTGGTAATCCGGCGCCGCGAGCCGCGTCGCCTCAGCGGCGTTCGACATGAAGCCGCCTTCGATCAGCACGGCCGGCATATGCGCGCCGACCAGCACATAAAATGGTCCCATCTTCGCTCCCAGCGCGTTCACGTTCAGTCCAAGTCCGGCATCGAGATCGGCGACCGTCTGCGCGTCGATCATCCGGGCCAGAGAGGCTGCTTCCGACGCCTTATAGTTCTGCCGCAGGTCGGTCAGAATGTAGTTTAAGTTGGAGGCGTCCGGTGTGCCATAGCCGTCGGCGCCGCCGTTCTCCATTCGCGCCAGCCGAATCGTCGCGCGGTCGGTGGTGTTGTTCAGGTAATAAACTTCGATTCCCGTCGTGTCGGTGTTCGGACTCGAATTGAGATGCACTGACACGAACAGGTCGGCGCCGGCGCGATTTGCGATTCGTGTGCGCTCGGCGAGGCTGATGAAAACGTCGGTCGAGCGCGTGAGCTCGGCGCGGATACCGCGGGCTCCCAGAGCGGCCTTCAGGCGCATCGCGATCTGCAGCGCGAGATCCTTCTCCATTGCGCCGGCGGACGATTGAGTGCCGGGATCGTAGCCGCCGTGGCCGGGATCGATCATCACCAGGAAGTGACCGGGTTGACGATTGTCCTCATTCGCATTGGCTGGCGCGACCGGTTGTGCGACAGAGACAGGACGAGGGTTCTCGGCCGGCGCGAATGACACAGGGCGCGCGGCGGATGGGGCAGGGCGATGCGGCGCGTCATCGTGAACAATGATAGGAGCCGCGATATATGGATCCGCGCCGGAGGATGCGACTCGCAACACAATTTCATTTCTGTTTTTGAGCCGTGCGATCGCGTAGTCGGCCTTGCCAATTACCTCGACCACGATTCGCGACTTGCCATCCGACTCGATCGTGCGGACGCTGGCGATCGGCGCCGTTTCGTAACCGAACAGCGGGCGCGGAGGGATCGCGACATGAGTGCGCGCCAGTTCGATCCAGAGTTCGCTGCCGTGCGTGCTGAGATCGAGGGGTGGAGCTAATCCGCTGAATCCGAAATGGATTTCGAGAGTCGGACCGTGATGCTCGATTCGCGCGGAGGTCAGAACCGGCGCGGGAACGCTGGCGCGCGCGGCCACAACCATCGCACAAATCATCACCGTCGCGACGGCCACCGCCATCAATCTCCGCATTACTGCACCCCTCCACCCAGCACAAGGATAACGACCGTTGGAAGTGATCGCCACGCCACCACCCATTATTCGTGATTTGTTCTCCTGAACAAAAAAACGTTTCACGTGAACATTTTCGTGAAAACTCCAACAGAACAGCGCCATTTCTGACCACTTCCCAAGAAATTGACAGCCATTGCACTTGGCTGCTTAAACATTGGGTGCAGGGGATACCCTTGGCCGTGGCGACGGTAGCGCAATATTAAGCAGTTGGCAGGAGCCGCGCGCGCCAACGGCGGGCGGTCTTAATACTGGGGGTGCAGGGGTCACCCCTGCTGCTTGAGGCGGGCGGCCAGGCGGGCGAGGGCATTCAGCGCGTCCATCGGGGTCATCCGCTCAATGTCGAGTGCGCGCAGTTCATCGACGATACGTTCGTCGCGCGGAGAGAACAGACCGAGCTGCGGCGCTGGAGCTTTCGCGCGGCGGTCGCGGGCGATTCGCGGCATCCCGGCTTCGTCCAGTTCACCTTGCTCGAGGTTGGCGAGAATTTCGCGCGCGCGGCTGATAATCGAATCGGGCACTCCCGCCAGGCGCGCCACCTCGATACCGTAACTGCGCGACGACGGCTGCTCGATCACCCGACGTAGAAAAATCACCTCGTCGCCCCATTCGCGTACCGCCATGCTGAGGTTCTTGACGCGCGGGCGCTCGCGCGCGAGGTCGGTCAGCTCGTGGAAGTGCGTCGCGAACAGCACCTTGGCGCGCGTCTGATCGTGCAGGTACTCGGCGATGGCCCATGCGATCGCGAGTCCGTCGAAGGTGCTGGTGCCGCGGCCGACCTCGTCCAGTAGTAACAGGCTGCGCTCCGAGAGTCCCTTGAGCAGGCGCGCCGTCTCGCTCATCTCGACCATGAAGGTGGACTCGCCGCGGCGAAGTTCGTCGCGCGCGCCGATTCGCGTCAGCACGCGATCGATTAGCCCGATAGTCGCTTCGGCGGCGGGAACGAAGCTGCCGATTTGCGCCATGATCGCGATCAACGCGACTTGGCGCAGATACGTCGATTTGCCGGCCATGTTGGGGCCGGTAATCAGGAGAATCTGGCGCGTATCGGGCTCGGCGTCGAGGTCGTTGGGCACGAACTCGCCCGAGCGCATCCCGGCTTCGAGCACCGGATGGCGTCCGTCGCGGACTCGAATCCGCAGGCCGGTGTTGATGGTGGGACGGACGTAGCCGCGATGCCGCGCGACTTTCGCCAAGGACATCACTGCGTCGAATTCGCCAACCGCGCGAGCGGTTTCGAGGATCGTCGCCGCGCGCGACTGCAAGTCGCGCAGCAGCTTGGTGAAAATCTGCAGCTCGAGTTCCTTGAGCGCCGATTCCGCCGTCAGGATTTTGCGCTCGAGTTCCTTGAGCGCGGGCGTGGTGAAGCGTTCGGCGCTGACCAGCGTTTGCTTGCGCTCATAGTCGGCCGGCACGCGCTCGAGATTGGGCTTCGTCACCTCGATGTAATAGCCGAAGATATTGTTGTAGCGCACCTTGAGCGACGGGATTGCGGTGCGTTCGCGCTCGGTTGCCTCCAGCTTCGCAATCACGCCGCGCGCTCCGGACGCCAGGCCGCGCAGTTCATCAACCTCGGTGCTGAGGCCCGCACGAATCACGTTGCCGTCGCGGGGATTGACGGGAGGTTCGTCGGACAGCGTCGCCGCGATTTGCGCGACCAGCGTGGGCATCGGCGAGATCCGCGCGGCATGCTCGCGGATGAGAGGGCTCTTTAGCGCGCCCATCGCTTGTTTGAGCGAGTCCGCCGCACCGAGCGCGTCGCCCAGTCGCAGGCAATCGCGCGGCGACGCGCGCATCGCGCCGATGCGTCCTGCCAGCCGCTCGAGATCGCCGATTCGCTTCAACGATTCGGCGAGAGTGCCGCCAAGGTCGGCGTCGAAGAGTTCTTCGAGCGCGTCGTGCCGCGCGCGGATCGTGTCGAGCGCGAGCAGAGGGTAGGTGATCCAGTTGGCGAGCGTGCGCGCGCCGACCGCGGTCAGGGTCTCATCGAGAATTGAGAGCAATGAGCCTTTGCGCGCGCCGTCAGTCGAGGCGATCAGTTCGAGATGCCGCCGCGTGGTTTCGTCGACCAACATGTATTCGGCTATTCGATAAAGACGCGGCGCCGCAATATGCGCCAAGTCGTGGCCGAAGGTGTCTTCAACGTAGAGCAGTGCGATCCCCGCAGTATGCGCGATCGATTCGTGGAAATCGGCGGCAGCCGTCGCGAACCGATTCGAGAATGCCGCAGTCGCCCGCTGGGCGCCGAACGATTCGTGATCGAGCATCGTCAGGGGACAGTTTGAGTCTTTCAGGAGTACGCCCAACTCGCCGTCCTGCGCGGCGATTACTATTTCGCGCGGCGCGATTCGCGAGATTTCCTCACACAGCGTCGAGGCCTCGCGAACTTGCGTAGCGAGAAACTCGCCCGTCGAGACGTCGAGTGCTGCCAATGTGAACCCGAGTCCCTCCGCGCCGGTGACCGCGACCAGGTAGCTCTTCTCGGCGGCCGTCAGCACCATCTCTTCGCCGACAGTGCCGGGCGTGATCACGCGCACGATTTGCCGCGGCATCAGCTTGGGTGTCTTGGGGTCGGGCGTGCCTTGCTCGCAGATGGCGACCTTGTGGCCCGCCTTCAGCAGCTTGGCGATGTACGGTTCCGCGGAATGGTAAGGCACGCCGCACAGCGGGACACCGTCCTTGTTGCGCGAGGTGAGTTGGATGTCGAGCACGCGTGCGCCGACTTCGGCGTCCTCGAAAAACATTTCGTAAAAGTCGCCGAGGCGGAAAAAGAGGATCGCGTCGGGGACGCGCTGCTTGACGCTCAGGTACTGCGCGATGAGGGGTGTTTGCTTGACTGCCACTGATGCGATTGCGGCTCACAATAGCAATAGCAAGGGCCGCTCGCCCACTTTTCGCTTTGCCGAATTCATCTCGATTTACTATGGTTCGAGTGTTAACCAGGCTTTAATCCGCCGACATTTCTCGACAGGAGATTAAGAAAAATGGCATCAGCATCAGCGTCATTGGAATCGGCGACCCGCGGCGCCAAGTCGAGCGCAGCGCTTGAGTTCCTCAAGAGCTCGCCCAAAAAACTTCTCATCAACGGCAAATGGGTGCCGTCGAAGTCAGGTAAAACTTTCGAAACCCTCAACCCCGCCAACGAGCAGGTGCTTGCGCTCGTCGCCGAGGGCGACAAGGCCGACGTGGACGAGGCAGTCAAGCACGCGCGCAAGGCCTACGAGGGAGGCAAGTGGGCGAGCATGAGTCCTCACGCGCGCACGCACTTCCTGCTGAAGATCGCGGAGTTGATAGACAAGCATGCGGAAGAGCTGGCAGAGCTCGAGACCCTCGACAACGGCAAGCCGCTGTTCGAGTCCAAGAACATCGACATCCCCGGCGCCGCCGAGACCTTCCGCTACTACGCGGGCTTCGCGACCAAGATTTACGGCGACACCAACCCGTCCGATCCCTCGATGTTCAACTACACGCTGCGCGAACCGGTTGGCGTATGCGGGCAGATCATCCCGTGGAATTTCCCGCTGCTGATGGCGTCGTGGAAGATTGCGCCCGCGCTCGCATGCGGCAACGTCGTCATCCTGAAGCCCGCCGAGCAGACTCCGCTGACCGCGATTCGCCTCGGTGAGCTTATCTGCGAGGCCGGCCTGCCCGAGGGCGTCGTGCAAATCATCACGGGCTTCGGCCCAGGCGCCGGCAGCTCGCTCGCCGAGCATCCCGACATCGACAAGGTCGCGTTCACCGGTTCGACCGAAGTCGGCAAATTGATCCTACAGGCCTCGACCGGCAACTTGAAGCGCGTATCGCTCGAGCTCGGCGGCAAGTCGCCAAACATCATTTTCCCGGACGCTGACATGCCGTCCGCGGTGTTCGGCTCCGCCTTGGGCATCTTCATGAACCAGGGTCAGGTCTGCTGCGCCGGCTCACGCGTATTCGTGCAGGAGAGCGTTTACGATCAGTTCACCGATTCGCTGTCACAGATGGCGAGCGGCCTGACACTCGGCAATCCGCTCGACCCGAACACCCGCATGGGTCCGCTGGTTTCCAAAGAGCAGCACGATCGCGTCAAGGGATATTTGAAGGCAGGCAAGGCGGAGGGCGCGACCGCCAAGACCGGTGGCGAGCCGGGCAAGCAGGAATCCGGCTACTTCATCCAGCCGACGGTTTTCACCGGCGTTAACAACCAGATGAAGATCGCGCGCGAAGAAATATTTGGCCCGGTCGCGTCGGCGATTAAATTCAAGGACGAGGCCGATGTTGTCTTCCAGGGCAATGACACGGCGTACGGATTGGCGGCCGCCGTGTGGACCAAGGATATCAACCGCGCCCTCGGCGTTGCGCGCAAGCTCAAGGCCGGCACGGTCTGGATCAACACCTACGGCATGATCGATCCGATGTCCCCGTTCGGTGGCTACAAGCAATCGGGCTTCGGCCGCGAGCTGGGCAAGTACGCCATCGATCTGTACACGCAGATCAAGTCGGTCTATGCCAAGATCGGTTAATGACGAGCTAGTGATCAGTTAGTCGAAAACAGTTTCGAGTAGTCAGATAAGGGCGCCCAACCGGGCGCCCTTTACTTTTTGGCGGCGGGGAGTGCAGTATTCCCAAAATGTAAAAAAATCACGTTTTCGGGATGTAACCATGTTTCGCTTGACCCGAAGAATCCCTTATATTGACGGCAGTGAGCCAGTGGTGGTTGGCGTCCGGCCGCACAATAGGGACGGCGGCGGGCTACGTCTCATGGCGTGAGGATGTGCCGTCCGGGCGGGCGGCGTAAGCGGATGGTGTGAAATCGCATCGCCGGGAAATCCGACGGCGCGACGGGGTTCACTGATGGCGGTCGAGAACAACGACGATCCGATCGAGGCGATGATCGCGCCGCGAGCGCCTCGTCGCGCGCCGCAAGCAGCCGTCCCAGCGACTCCCGCCGAAACGCCAGCCGAAAAATTGACTACCGAACAGAACGTTCCCCCCGAAAAGCCCAAGCCCGAACCGCGCGAGCCTCATTCTCCTGCGCTGCGTCCGCCGACGTATTCGCAGATCGAAGGGCGGCTCGAAGTTCGTCCGATCGGAACTCCGATGGGCTTGCGCGAGCTCGCGGCGCTGCACAAGCGGACCTGGAAAATGCTGAACGTGCAGGAAAAGCGAGTGCACATGTTGCTTTGGCCGCTCGCGATCCATTTCGGCCTCTACGCCGTAAGTCCGGGCAGCGAGCGGCGGCGCCCACCGCTGATTGGCGCATTTTGGGCGCGATGCCTGGCGGAAGCGCCGCTGACGCTTGGCCATCTGTATCCCGCGCAGTTGTTCAAGGGGCTGCTTGCGTCGGAAGTATTCGAGTTCGGCGGGATGGTGATCGACCCGACCTACCAGGGCAAGGGCCTGGTCAAGATGATGTCCGACACCGCGCGACTGTTTGTTTTTTCGCGGCGTCCCAAGCTGCTAATCACCAATCCGGTCGAGCCGCTTTACGAAATGTACAAACAACTCGGGCTCAAGACGGTGGGCCGCGAGCCCGTCGAGCATCCGCATGCGTTCAACGTCCGCGTCTGGCTGATGTACGGCAAATTCGACGAGATGTCGAAACCGTACTTCATGTAGGATTCTACTTGCTCAGCTAGGACTTCGTTTTCTGCTCCGCCTTGGCGCCCCCGCCCATCAGCGTTCCAGCACCCTGCATGATCCTGGTGCCGACGCTCAGCAGCGCGTCGGTGACGCCCGGGAACAGTGACGCGAGTTTTTCCGCTACCGCGGCGCCGGGAGGGACGTCAACTTCCGTCAGCCCGAACGCGGCCGCGGCCAGCACCGCCCACGTCACCAATCGCGGCGGCATCGCCGTCAAGGCGGATACCGCTTTGAGCGGATCGTGCTTGAGCGCGTTGCGCGCCATCGGCGTGTCGATCACCCCGGGCATCACGAGCGACACTTTTATTCCGGTGTTGAACAGCTCGACGCGCAGAGCTTCCGTCATTCCGACCAGCGCGAACTTGGTCGAGCTGTAGCCGCCGAGCGGGCTGACTCCCCGGCGTCCCGCCAGCGACGAGATGTTCACGATGTTGCCCGACTTGGCCTTGCGCATCACGGGCAGTACGGCCTGCATCGCGTTGAGCGCGCCGAAGACGTTTACCGCCATCATCTTTTCAAGATCATCGGGGCGCATCTGCTCGACCGTGTCCGTGATGAGCAATCCCGCCGAGTTGATCAGGATGTCAACTTTGCCGAACGTTTCCTTGACCTGCTCGATTGCCCAGAATACGCGCGCGCGATCCGTGACGTCGCAATCGAGCGCGAGCGCCTTGCCGCCCGCCTTATTTATTTTGTGTGCGAGTTCTTCGAGCTGGACGCGCCGGCGTGCGAGCAAAGCGACCTGCGCGCCTTGTTCGCCGAATGCGAGCGCGACGTCGTGGCCGATACCGCTCGATGCCCCGGTTACCACCACCGATTTGTCGAAGAAGTATCCGCGCACCGGTCCTTTGGATTCCCGCTTGGCTTCGCTCATTGGGGTCACCTCGATTGGGCGCCGCGGCACGGAACTGATGGTGTGGGCGTCGCGTTTCTGGCATTGTGCGCCGGTCATACGAGCAGGCGCAAACCCCCGTGG
>Ga0074046_10004456_pt1 | contig 11436 bp, 8 predicted proteins | sample BogForMeECP23OM3_FD_94441 | JGI IMG/M metagenome (GOLD analysis project Ga0074046, IMG submission 94441) | Bog forest soil microbial communities from Calvert Island, British Columbia, Canada - Bog Forest MetaG ECP23OM3 | ecosystem: Environmental > Terrestrial > Soil > Wetlands ...
AAAAGCGGGGGCCTGTTCATTCCAGCTGACGCTGGTGTGCGGCCGGGAAACTATGTGACATTACCCTCCCAGACCGTGGATCATCGGGGCGTGCTCTCGGTGCCTTACGCAGGCGATGTCAAAGTTGCCGGGCATTCTTTGCCGGAAATCGAGCATGACATAGAGCAGCGTCTGCGCAACCGAGCTATCGAACCGAAGGTGGTTGCTTCGATGGCCGACCAGGTCGCTGCCACGGTTTCTGTGGTTGGAGAGGTAAACACGCCCAAAAAGGTCAGGCTCACTCAGAACGGAGAGCGGATCCTCGACGTGATCGCCTTAGCAGGCGGACCCAGGAATCCCGGCTACGAAACCTACGTTACGATCCAGCGCAGGGGCCGCAAAGCAACCATGTTCTTCAATTCCATGGTGGTGCATCCCGAAGAGAATATTTATGCAATGCCAGGCGATACGCTCTATGTTTATAGAGAGCCGCGCCGGTTTGTCGCATTCGGAGCGGTCGGCGTCGCAGCCGGCATCGGGGCATCGTCGGCGCTGACCGGGCTTTCCGGCCAGTTTTCCTTCGATCAAGAGCGTGTTTCGCTTGCAGAAGGCGTCGCGAAAGCAGGCGGCCTGCTGGATAATCAGGCCAACCCCGGTCAAGTGTTCATTTACCGCATGGAGAGCAGGGATATTCTTGCAAAGATTGGCGTGGATTTGGCGAAATTCCCGCCCTCGCAGACCGCTATCCCCACTGTCTATCGTGGGAACTTTAGGGACCCCTCCAGCTACTTCTTCGCGCAGCAGTTTCCTATGCGCCATCGCGACGTCTTGTATGTGTCTAATGCAGAGAGCGTCGAAGTCACGAAATTCCTGAACTTCGTAAATACCATCGCGAGTACTGGGGCCAATATCCCGCAAAGCGCCGCAGCAGCCCGGCATGGCGGCGAATATGTCGCAAGAGGTAGCGCGCCCGGCCTCTAAGGCCGGCGCCGCTCTTCCGCCCCGCGAAAAAGCCAACGCAGGCTCGTCAATATTAATCGGTTCTTATAGTCTCACGAGCTAATTTTTGTTTATGCGTATGCTTGGCTTTTTCGGGACTTGTAATGCTTGAATTACCACGTCAGTTCATCGCGGGGAGCGACGCCGCGCCGCCGCAAGATCCGGAGGTAGTGCCGGGGCACGCGCTTGATGTGCAGCGCTTGCTCGCTGCCGCTAGGCGCCAAGGTCCGGTCTTCGCCGCCATGGTTGCCATCGCGCTCGTTCTGGGCGTGGCATATCTCATTAAGCTGGAGCCGCTTTATACCGCAGATGCATTTGTCCTGATTGACAATCGCCGGATAAGGGCGGTGGAGAATGCCTACGACTTAAACAGCGCAAATGCCGACATAGCCTCGACGCTGGTAGACAGCCAAGTCGAGTTATTCCGCTCGGCGAAGATTTCCGCAAGGGTCGTTCGCAGCCTCGATCTTTTAAACGAGCCCGCATATGCAAACATCCCCTCTGCTCCCGAAGGCCGGTTCTTGAAGTTTCGGCGCCACATTATGCAATTTTTGGGCCGGTCTGTCGTGCAGACCCAAAACGCGTCGCGGCCAGACGACGAGGGCGCGCGGCTGCGCAGGGCCGCCGAAGAGGTCCGCAACGGTATGGATATCCGCCGTGTAGCAAGAACGATGGTGCTACAGATTTCATACACCTCGCCGGAGCCGGAACAAGCCGCCCGTTTTGCAAATGCCTATGCGGAAGCCTACCTTGCCGATCAGCTCGATGCGAAATTCGAGGCGACAAGGCTCGCGAGCCGGTGGCTTGAAGAGCGGATGTCCGAGCTCAAAACTAAGGCATTGAGTTCCGATCTAGCTATTCAGAAGTTTCGTGAGGAGAAGGGCCTGATCTCCTCCGGCGGCAAGCTTGTAAACGAGCAGCAGCTTTCGGAAATCAATACGCAGCTCGTTGTAGCCCGCGGTGAAACCGCACGCGCCGAGGCACGCTATAGGCGCATCGATGCGATCATCAAGGGGCATCAAACGAATGCAATCGTATCGGAAGCGATCGGAAACGCCGCTATCGAGCAGCTTCGGGGCAAATACCTCGAAACCTCGAAGCGCTACGCAGAGATCCTGGCCAAGCTCGGCAAAGAGCATCAGGCTGCGGTAAGCTTGCGGGAAGAGATGAATGAATACGAAAAGCTGATGTTCGATGAGTTGACGCGCATCGCCGAAGGTTACCGGAGCGAAGTGGAAATCGCAAGCACACGGGAAAAATCGCTTACTGCCGATTTAGAGCGAATAGTCGGGCTGAATGCGACAGAGAACAAGACGCTCGTCACGTTGCACGAGCTGGAGCGCGAGGGCGAAACCTACCGTAATCTGTACCAGACCTATTTGCAGCGCTACCATGAGGCTTTGCAGGAGCAATCCTTCCCGATTATCGAGGCGCGCATTATCACAAGCGCCGCAGCGCCGGATTCGCCTAGCCACCCCAAAAAGATAGCTATATTCATTCTCTTTGGCTTGCTCGGAGGCGCGGCAGGTGCAGCCATCGGCTTCTACAGGGAACTCCGCGAGAAGGGCTTTCAAAGCGAGGATCAGATCCAGTCCCAGCTTGGGCTTGAATGCCTCGGGATATTGCCAAAAATAACGGGCCGCACACTGGTCTCAGATAATTACGCTGTGCAGGAACAAGCGGAAGAAGCAGACGAAGAGGCGCATACTATTGCGCGAGTCAATCCGAAATATACCGTCGCTAGCTTCGGCATCCTTTCCTATGCCTTGCTAAGGCCTGCGTCCAGCTTTGCCGAGACACTACTCGCCGTCAAGCTCGCGGCCGACGTCAAGATCGCAGGAAACCGGTGCAAAATTATTGGCACGGTATCGGTGATGCCGGGCGAAGGAAAGTCGACGTTTTCCAAAAATTTGGCGTCACTCTTGGCGCAACTTGGAAAGAAGACGCTTCTTGTCGATGCCGATATGCGCGTGGCAAGACTCACCCGCCAGCTCGCGCCGTCAGCGTCTAAGGGATTGTTGGAAGCGGTAGTGTATGGCGAGCCTCTTGAGAGCCTCCTCATGGTGGAGCAACGCTCAGGACTTTATATGCTTCCCTGTGTCATACCGCCGAAAATGTCGCACACCTCCGATTTTCTTGCATCTAACCGCATGAAGGAGTTTCTGGCCGAGGCACAGAAGCACTTTGACTATATCGTGGTCGACCTGCCGCCGCTTGGACCCGTATTGGATGCGCGCGCGATAGAACCTCAATTAGATGGTTTTGTACTTGTTGTAGAGTGGCGCAAAACAGGGCGGAAGATTGTCCGGAACATCTTGGCAAATAGTACAGAAATCTATAATAAGAGCTTAGGTGTCGTTATGAACAAGGTAAATGTGAACGAACTGCGGCTCTATGCCGAACCCGGATCGCATTACCGCCATTATACCGAATATGCCGAGTCTTATTATTTTGAAGGCACCAAAGATACAAGGCCGTCAGCGAGCCTTATGGGCCGGTCAGCGAGCCTTATGCGCCGCTGGATTATTTCTCATCTCAAAAAATAGACCAAATAACAACGATCCAAAACGCAGCGCCAAACAGGAGGCAAGCTGCCCACGCAAGAGGAGCGCAAACCGGATGCGCTCCATCACAATCGCGGCGATGCCCTTCCTTCGAATCTCTGCGCATCGGGCGTCTCCGGCTTCCCTCATAATCATCTACGTGATAGGTCATTTGCCAACCCCGCAACTGTGTGTGAGCTCTGCCGGCTCACTTTGATTGTGATGCTAACACAAGAAAATTAGTGTGCGGTTAGGATATGACACGCCTATCCCGTGCTCAATTTGAGCCGCCAAGCTTATGCGGAGCTTTAGCGCATGCGGCCGTCAACAAATGTTGATTGGAATGAGCGTATTGTCCGCTGTACCGCTGGAGTATCTTCCTATGTACCAGCGCTAGCCCGGCCTAAAGACGGCGCGGCGTCAGCTGGGCATAAAGGTCAGGCAGGGCGCCATGCCGCGTGCACGGAATGATGGCCGGGCAAGCCTTCACAGCCGGGCTCGATATCAAAGCCGGATCGAGCCGTCCGATATCCGGCCGAACCTCGCGGCGTCAAGCGCGACATAAGCTTGCGTTTCCGGATCGCGAAGGTAGAGCCTATCGGCGATGAGCCTTGGGTCGAAGCCATCCCGCACAAGATCGGCCTTCTTATGCTTGAAGGTGGACGTGACCTCGATCTTGTCCGTAAGCCTCAAGAAAAGCGGCCTCGCATAAGAGGGCAAGCGGCTTTGCAGATAGGGCCCAACCCCCTCGATATCGAAGGCTTCATCGGTGACGAGAACCGCCATGCCTGCCCGTCCCTCGGAACCCGGGACCGCGACGCCGTAAACGGTCACGTCGAGAACGCCCCGCAAGCCCGCCAGGCAATCGCGCACTTCGGACGTGGACACGTTCTCGCCCTTCCAGCGAAAAGTATCGCCAATCCGATCTACGAAATAATAAAAGCCCTTTTTGTCCTTCAGCATGAGATCGCCGGTTCTGAACCAGCCATCGCCCTTTTGGAATACATCGCGCAGGACCTTTTTCTCGGTGTCGGCTTCAGTCGTGTAGCCTTCGAATCTTGCCGCTGCGCTTTCCGAAATGCGGCCGATCGCTTCGCCTGCCTCGTCCGGTTCGCAAGGAATGCCAAAGCCGTCCCTGCCGCGCATAATGGCGCCGGTGTCAACATCATGTTTTACGAGCTTGATCTGAGAGTTCTGCGGGAGAAACGACGGCACGCGGCCGATGGAGCCTGGGACGCCATCCACATTATAAAGCGAGAATGTGCCCTCTGTTGCAGCGTAGAACTCGAGGATATTGGCAATATTGAAACGCTGCTGGAACTCCTGCCACACAGGCGCGCTCAATCCGTTTCCGCAGCAAAGCCGTAAGCGGTGGCGTTTTTCATAAACGCTGGGCGGACTACCGGCGAGATAGCGGCAAAGCTCGCCAATATACTGGAAGATGGTGCATTCGTTCACCGCAACATCTTCCCAGAAGCTTCGCGCAGAGAATTTCTCGCGGATAAGGACCGATCCGCCACCGGCCAAAATCGCCCCCGGCGCTGCGACCCCCCCGATGCTGTGATACATGGGCAAGCAGTTGTATAGTCGATCCTCCGGCGTGATGGCCATCAACCCGGAAAACCAGTGCGTCCAGGACATGATCCTGTGGTGGCTAACCTTTGCTGCCTTCGGTAGACCTGTCGTCCCGGATGTATAGATATAGAGCGCCGGATCGTTGATGGTCACATCCCGGCGCTGAGCTGAATCGAGCGGTTTACCCGGCAAGCCCGCTACGGCAGCGCTCACATCTGGTACCTCGGGCGCGCCTGCTCCATGCGCCCAAATATGCGGCCGGCGCTGAAGGTACGGTCCGGCATCTTTGAGAGCCGCAAGGTGGTCCAGTGATGCAATGATAGCTTTTGAGCGGGCTGCATCGATACAATGGGCCAGCGAGGCTCTCTCAAGGTTTGTGTTTATAAGCGCTACGATGCAGCCGATGCCCGACAAACCCAGCCAAATAGGCATATATTCGGAACAATTGGGCAGGAGCAGCCCCACGCAGTCGCCTTTGACAAATCCCTGTCCCAGTGCCCAGCGGGCGTAACGGTTAGATAGCTCCGCGGCGGCCCTGTAGTTCAAGTTGCCATTACCGGATAAAAGGGCAGGCGCGCCGCCGAAGCGCTCCGCCAAGTCATCCATGAGTACGGGAAACGTGCGATCCGGTGCTTTTGCAATCGGCGCGGTCGCCTGAAGCGCCCGGATCCAGGCGCTTGTAGCCGAGGGTCCCGGCTTTCCGCCGATGGGCAGGTCTTTCCCGGTCTTGGAGGCGCTCTCAGATCTCTCGCGCATCATTCGACTCCGTTACAAGCTCATTCGCTCGCGTCGGCGTTGCCGATACGCTTGTGCGCGACGGTGTAGGACGGTATTGGAAGCTTCCTTAGCAAGATGGCATAGCCTCCTAGGAAGTTTGTGCGCAGTGCAAGTCTCGCTTGGGGCTCTATATATTTGGCGACAAACCAGGCCAAGCCGCCTACCAGACAAATTGGGAGTACTGGTGTCAGCAACGAAGGTATGAAGGGAGCCCAATGCGTTAGCCGTATGGAAAGAGCGACCACCATGTCTTCATGCAAAAGATAAAGCGGATAACTTATAAAGCCGGCGAAGACGAGAACAGGGGCGCTCAATAGCCTGCGGGCGGAGGCGCTCATCACAGCAGAGATGAACAGCGCTCCGAAAAACAACGATGCAACCTTCAAATCCAGGTGCGTGCCCCTGAAAAGCGCTGCGGAGAGCAGGGTAGCGGCAACTCCATAGTATGCCCAAACCCGGTTTTTGTCCTTAAAATAAAGATAAAAGCATGCACCGGCAGCAAACCAGCCGTAGTGTTCCGAGCTTAGCCCATTCAATAGACTTTGAATGAAATCCAACACCGGAAAGCTACTATTCTTCCAGATAAAATGGATGATGACAATCGCCGATTGTAAGCCGAACAGCGAGATGAGCGTAATGATCGCAACCTCGGCGCTTACAGCAAAATAAACGGCTCCAAAAAGAACGTAGAATTTCATCTCAACGAATAGCGTCCAAAAGGAAGCCTCCACGATTCCCTGATTTGGCCCGAGAAGGCTCTCCCACACCTCCTGCTGTAGGAACGTTAGGCCGGGTAGAAAGTCCCTCAAGACGACCGCGCCAAGAGGCCTTTCTGGAAGCAATGGTGCTGTAGCATATATGAAGACCGAGCAGAATAGCATTGCTGGGAATAAGCGTACCCAGCGCCTAAACATAAATGAATAAAACGAGACGCATTTCTCCAAAGTCATCAGAATAACAAATCCCGATATCATAAAAAATAACTCAACTCCGTAGCCGCCATAGAAAAATAGTGCGACGTCAGAATATCGCGCGGCCGATGGTAGCAACTCTGGCCATCGTGAAAAGGTGTGGTATAAGACGACCCCAGTAATTGCGATTCCACGCAAGCCGTCTAAAAACCTCAGCCGGCCCGCTGCGTCCGGACTGTTCTTCTGACGTGTGGCACTCGGGGAGAGGCTAGAATTGACCATAGAACAATTCTTTCCCATTGATGAAGTGGGGTAAGCTGATTGATTATAGGTGTAAGGGTGAGGCGCCTAAAGGAGAAGTCAAAGCCTTGCCGTTGGTTAATACGGCCGCTTGCCCCAGCTGCCATCATCCAATTTAGACTGAACTATCGGGTGCCTCCGCAAAGGAGGTAGAGTGGCGCCGTTCCGCTCACTGTTCATCGTAGCACGGACCTTGAAGCCTTTGGTTTGCCGATTAACTTTGGCAATAATTTAGGATTGCGTTTACCTCTGTACTGACCATAGTACCTAGAGCGAACCCATGAGAATTTGTCTGTAGGGCGGAGCAATCGAATGGTGGGGCTATGGCTCAATTTTTAAGGCTTCCCGCATTCCTGCAGCAAGACGCAGGAATGAAGACGCCGTTCACGGCTAACGTTAAGACAAGCCGGCTCACAAGAAAAATGATTTTCGATATGCTGGCTCTATACGACGTGCTTGCCATTGTCGCGAGCGCATGGCTGTCGTACTACTCCTATTTGGTGCTTTTTCTGAACACGTCTGTGGAGAAGCCGAGCTACCTTGTCGTTATTGCATCTGTCTCTATTCTATTTCACACGATAGCACGCCAAAGCGGGCAATACGAGCGGCAACAGAACTTCAGTTTTGCCTCGCAGCTGTCTGCACTAATATATATCTGCGCGGTCACGATTGCATCGGCTTTTGTGATGCTCTTTTTCTTAAAAATTCAAACAGAATTTTCAAGAATATGGCTGGTTGTGTGGATGGCTCTGCTACTCCTGCTCCTAGCTGCCGGCCGTGCAATAGCAGCGCAGTACATTGATATATTAATGCGCAAAGGCATGCTCCGGCGTAATGTTGTATTGGTTGGTTCTGGGGATCAATTCAAGTCCACGAAGAAATCTTTGCAGGAGGATGAGTATCATTTTTGTCTGGTCAATGCGCTCGAACTTTCAGAGTTCGCCGCGTGTGATTCGTCCGGCTGTTGCGATAATTCTCCCGAGATGCAGACCTTCGTAAGAGAGGCCCAGGATAAGCATGTCGACGCAGTGATCATAGCTTTGCCTTCTGCTAAGGGAAAGGAATTAGAAAAGATTGTACAACAGGTGCAAATGCTGGCGGTCGACGTTCAGATCCTTCCGGATTTTGGCGGAGCCAATATCGCCCTAAGGCACCTCCAACAAGTAGCCAATTTATCTCTTATAACAACGGTCTCAAAGCCGATCTCCGAATGGGGTGCATTTCTAAAGATCATAGAGGATTATATTGTCGGAATCTTTTGCCTGATCCTGTTCTTACCTGTTATGGCAGTCATCGCCATCGCAATCAAACTCGATAGCGACGGCCCCATCCTCTTCCGGCAACGCCGGCATGGATACAATCATCAGGTTATAGAAGTTTTGAAGTTTCGTACTATGACTGTTCTTGAGGACGGAGACGTCATCAAGCAGGCGACCAAGAACGACAGGCGAATCACCCGCGTCGGTGCCTTCCTGCGACGCACGAGCCTCGATGAATTACCCCAGTTTTGGAATATCGTTCGCGGCGAGATGTCTGTCGTGGGCCCGCGGCCTCACGCGCTGGCTCATAACACCTATTACGGCAAACTCATTGAGAACTATGCAAACCGGCATCGCGTAAAGCCCGGAATTACAGGCTGGGCCCAGGTTCATGGTTTCCGGGGGGAGACAACAGATCCTGATATGATGGCGAGACGCGTCCGTTATGATCTGGAATATATAGAGAATTGGTCGATTTGGCTCGATCTGAAAATCGTGATTATGACGCCCCTGTTCGGACTATTCCGGCGTAGCGCGTATTGACACCGCCCGGCGGCCAACCGTTGGGCGCGATATCCTCAACCTTCAAGCCCACGGCATCGCAGCCGCGAAGCTTGCGGCGCTTTAGCAATCCCGTGCGGATGGCCCAGACATGTTTGGGCTGCAGTGGAGGTTCGGAGCCTGCGAGCTTGCGCTTATCCCGAGGCCATCGTGCGGCAGGCGCCGCACTTGTATTTTGAATGGCGTCCAACGTCTCTCTCCATTAACAATGGAGGAGACTCAAGGATGATTGAGACATCACAATTGCGGACTAAACGCACCGGGATGCGCCGGTTGAAAGAGGGCTTGCTGCGTTGGGAACAGCACCGGGCGGCATTGCGATGCGAGCGGCAATAATGCGAAAGGTAACAAGGTTGACATGAGAAAGCGGAATGTGTCGCATTTTCTAACGAAACCCCAAGGCAGGCTCGAAAATACAAATACAAATATGACCTTCTCGATGCCGCGCCAGACTGCCGCGAGCTTGAGGCGGATAGCACTGGCGAGGGGCACCGATTTGCAGGGGCTCGTCGAACAAGCGGTCGATGAATGGCTGGCGCGCCAGCAGTTAGTTCCCGAGGCTACACGATAGATCGCCGCCTCAATGCGGGACGGCAGGCGTCCGGCGTTATGGTATATCCTGGCGGCGAGGGAAATGGGGGGCTGGTCATGAAGATCGCTATCGCCACGAAAGATTGGCTGACGGTGAGCGGGCATGCGGGCCAAGCGCGATGCTGGCTGCTGTATGACCTCGCGCCAGGCCAAGCGGGCGAGCCTTTACCAGAGCCGGCGCGCGTGGAATTGGCGAAAGAAGAAGTGCTGCACCATTTCCGCGACGATGCTCCCCATCCCCTGGACGGCATGGAGATCGTGGTGGCAGGCAGCGCCGGCGACGGGTTTATCCGGCACATGCAAAAGCGCGGCGCTGAAGTGCTCCTCACTGGCGAAACCAGCCCATCGGCGGCACTGGCCCGCATTCTTGCCGGGGAAGCCTTGCCGGATCAGCGCTTCGACGTCACCACTGCGCTCTGCAAGCTGCGCGATTTGTTCTCGCGGCACTGATACTTCGGGAACGCCGGTGGAGTTAACCCTGAAGCCACGCCAAGCGCCGCTCAATTTGTTCAATTAAAGCACGAGTCAAACGGACGAATACACATTCTGGAACTTTATTACCCCGAATGTTTCCGCTGCTAGGTTACGGTGCCCCCTGCGACGTTGCGTGTGAAGAAATCGCAGGGGCGCTTCGCCAGTGGCTCGCAACCGTCATTCCCGGCCCGCCTCCACGCGGCTAAACTCCAGCGGGAATCCAGTAATCGGGACGGAAGACGCATTGTAAGTCAATACCATAGCACCGGGCTTACTGGATCCCCGAAGTCTCGGGGATGACGCTGCCGCGAGAACGCATCCGCCTGGCAAAGCCCGGGTAGAGACATCGGGGCAATCAAGTTCCGGATATTTTGTTAGGAATACCGGCTGCGCAATCCGTGCAAGGGCGTCTTCACCCATGGGTTTTGGCTGCCGATTGGGGGCCTTCTCATCGGTGCCGTTTTTGGAGCCATTGTCCAGGCAACAAACTTCTGCACCATGGGGTCCATTTCCGACATGGTGACTTTTGGGGACAGCCGCCGTTTCCGGGCGTGGGTGCTTGCCGCCGGGCTCGCAGTGCTGGGTGTCCAGCTCCTGGCGTTCGAGGGCGTGGCAATGCGCAACCCCGCCGCGAGGACGGCACGGCAGTTCAGCAATTATGTCGCATGCCGATACTTTCGAATGCCGGCTTAAGCCCAATATCCGCCAGTCTGCAGAACGATTACTTTCCAATCGCATGAAAACAAGCTCAAAACATTTGTTTTTGCATCGTGCCATTGAACACTAGACGCCTGCTGCGCGCGCTTTTCGACGCTGCTGTCTCAGCCGCCCAGCCTGAGCGCTGCATGGCGCGGCACATCCCTGAGCCTCCCGTCAACGGAAAGATCATCGTTATCGCTTGCGGAAAGGCCGCGGCGGGCATGGCGCGCGCCGCCGAGCTGCATTACGAGAGCAAGGGCGCCCTGCACCGTGTGACGGGCCTTGCCATCACACGCTACGGTTTCGGCTCGCCTTTGACCAAGCTCAGGCTTATCGAGGCCGGGCACCCCGTTCCCGATGAAGCAAGCGTACTCGCCGCCGGGGAGGCGATAAAAGCGGCACGCTCCGCCGGGCCTCAGGACCTTGTGCTGTTCTTGATTTCGGGCGGCGCGTCGGCGCTTTGCGCAGCTCCTGCCGGAGCGATAACGCTCGGGCAGAAGCAGGCCTTGACGAAAGCGCTCCTCAAAGCCGGAGCGCGCATCCGCGAAATCAATTGCGTGCGCAAGCATCTGTCCCGCTTCAAAGGCGGGCGTCTGGCTACCTATGCATCGCCGGCGACGCTCGTCACTCTGGCTATTTCGGATGTGCCGGGCGACGAGCCCGAGACCATCGGCTCGGGGCCTACCTGCCCCGATCCCACGACGCTCGCCGAGGCGCGCTCAATCCTCTCGAAATATAGGATCGAGGTCCCGCCGCCAGTCGAGGCTG
>Ga0074046_10004457_pt1 | contig 11434 bp, 8 predicted proteins | sample BogForMeECP23OM3_FD_94441 | JGI IMG/M metagenome (GOLD analysis project Ga0074046, IMG submission 94441) | Bog forest soil microbial communities from Calvert Island, British Columbia, Canada - Bog Forest MetaG ECP23OM3 | ecosystem: Environmental > Terrestrial > Soil > Wetlands ...
TACATCGCAGCCGGCATTGTTCCACACAGCGCCAGCGGCACCTTGAATCCACAATCTACTTACAAAGATAACTTCAACGAATATACGGGCAAGCTCGATTTTAATTTGACCGAGAAGGACAAAATTTCCGCGTCTCTGGGCATGAAACGGGATACCCAACTCTGCCCCTTCGCGCAGAACGGTTGCACAAGTACAGACACTACCATCCCGTTCCCGGTCAACTGGGGCAGCAATTCGTATTTTCTGAACCTTGCCTACACCCGTTCGTTTTCATCCACCCTGTTGAACGAGGTGCGGTTTACGGCACAACGGCTGAACATGCTGATGGGCAAGCCGGCAGTGACCCTGCCCAACAACACCGCTCTGGGAGTCGGAAACACACCCGATCAGGCCACCGGCCCGCCCGAGATCTACTTCTACAACGAAGGCGACTGGTTGGGATTCAGCTATCGCGGCCCGACCACGGAGGTCAACAATACGTTCGCGTTGACGGACACCGTCTCCTGGGTCAAGGGCAAGCACAGCATGAAGTTTGGCGGCGCCTTCTCGCCCTTTGAGAACAACACGATTTACGACTACTACGTCAACGGCGAGTTCGATTTTTATGGAGCGACCACCGCCTCCGGCAGCGGCTCGGATTTCGCCGATTTCCTGATGGGACTGCCCGACGAGTACTATCAGTGGCCGAAAGCTCCCTCCAGTATCCGTAGCAAGTACTTTGCGGGTTTCGCCCAGGATGAATGGCGCATCACCCGGAACCTGGTGCTGAGCTACGGGCTGCGGTACGAATACAGCTCACCGATGTATGACACCAAGGGGCGCTCGTTCACCATCGCGCCGGACGCACATTCGACTCGGTTCGTCAATGCGCCGGTGGGATTGCTGTTCCCCGGCGACCCGGGCGCGCCGAGCGGAGCTAATTATCCCGACACGAAGAACTTCGGGCCGCGCTTGGGCTTTGCCTGGGACCCGAGCGGTTCGGGCAAGACCAGTGTCCGCGGCGGCTTCGGCATGTTCTACGACATCCTGAAGGGCGAAGCCAATTTGCAGTTCAATGGCCAGGCGCCCTTTTTCGGCTATACTGACTTCAACTTCTATTTGCCGGGCGGGGGCTACCCAGTGGGGTACGTCAGTATGGACGGCAACCCCGGACCGAATCTCCTGAGCGATCCTTTCGGTTCAACCGGCACCGTCAATCCATTCCCGTCGAAGCCCCCTGCGCCCGACATTAATTTTGGTGATGCCGGCTTCCTGCCCTTCGGGGGAGGCGGAGTTTATTTTGTCAATCCGCACATGAAGACCCCCTACAGTTACCAGTACAACCTCAGCATACAGCGCGAGATTGGCCGCAGTTTCAGGGCCGATGTTTCCTACCTGGGAAGCATCTCGCGCAAGCTGAGCGATTTAATCGATACCAACCCGTTCATACTGGGGACGCCGCCGCCCGGCCAACTGCCAAACCGCGTCCTCTGGACCCAGCCCGGCGCTACCTCCGGCGACTGGAGCTACACGCCGACCTTCGCCAATGTCGGCCATGCGAACTACAACGCCTTCCAGGCCAGCCTGAAGAAGCAAACGTCAGAGCACAAGTATTTCGGATCCAGCTACTTTACGATTGGCTACAGCTGGGCGAAGAACCTGGACAACGCCTCGGGATTTCGGCAGTCCTCGGCCAGCGTGCCGTCCTATCAAACGAACCTCTTCTATGCCCTGTCGGATAGCAACATTGGTCACTCGATCACCGCGAGCGGCGGCTGGGACCTGCCCTTTGCGGATTTCTGGCCGTCAGCACCCAAACGGCTCACCAAAGGCTGGAGTTTGTATCCTATCGTCACTTGGCGCGACGGGTTCCCGATCGACATCACTGCCCACCTGCCGCAAAACCGTAGGTATCCGGGTCCGTCGGGCGCGGGAGACTCGCAACTGGTTCGCGTGAACCTGGTGGGCAACTCCGTCACCACCTTTGACCCTTACGCTCATACCGACCCCACCACCCTTGGCGCCATTTACGTCAATCCCTCCAACTTCGAGTGGGCGAGCCTGCAAGCCCTGAACGGAGTATGGATCGTGCCTACTGCCGGCCAGCAGACCTACGGCACCCTGCCGCGCAACTTCTTCCGCGGGCCCGGACGCACCAACGTCGATTTCTCGTTCGCAAAATCGACTTCGCTGTGGAGCGAGCGTACCAAGCTCGAGTTCCATGCCGACTTCTTCAACATCCTAAACTCCACCCAGTTCTATAACCCGAACGTAGCGAACCCGGACAGTGGTTTGTTCGGCGAAATCACTCAAACTTACCCCGCGCGCGAGATCCAGCTTGCCTTGCGCTTGACCTTCTGATCTTCTGTAGACTCGCTCAGGGGCGGCCCGGTGGCCGCCCCTTCATTCTTGCTGTCAGGAAATGAACGGATGACATGGCTGAGGGCTGACGGTTAATTAGTGTCGGGCATCTCCAGCAACCCGCTTCGTAGCAGACCGTCCAGCGGTCTTTGGATCACAACCCGGTCAATGAGTGCTAACGCCTGTTCTCGAGAGGCACTTCAGCAGCGCTATCTGTGCAACTCCGGCACTTTACTGCCCCTGCCCCAGCGCCTTCTCCAGATCATCCGCGGCTTTTCCGATTGCCACCGCGACGTTCTCCAGCACTTGGCCGACTACGGGAACCTGGGCATCAGCTTCCCTCCATTTTTCCTGATCCATGTATTCCCGAACCGCCGCAATCGGCTTGGCCCCGTACCCGGTGTAGGCACCGGGAGCATAGACCTGATGCTTGAACCACGGGCGCTCCGGTAAGCCTTTGTCGGTTAGAAACGTTCTCTGAATCTGCATTAGCTCTGCGTTCAGAGCGGTGGCGGTCTGGGCCGGTAAATCGGTTCCGCCAGTTTGCCATTTGGCAAACGATGCCTGGTATCTTTCCGCGCTCTTCGTGATCGCCTCAACTCCGTTCTTCAGCGGCGCAAAGTTCATGAACGGTGGAACCGGCTTCTCTGGAGGTGGGACAGCGGTTTTGCGGGGGTCGGCCGTTGCTGCGAACACGCCTTCTTTCAGCTCCAGATTGCGCTCGGTGATTTCGTCCTGCTTGTCTTTGAGCAGCTTCTCCAGCTCTTTCACATACCGTCCGATGGTCTCCGCCTCTGCGTTGTACTCGTAGGGAATCACGTCGGCATCTGCCAGTCGCATGACCGCAATTCCCCCAGTCTGTGCCAGCGCGCGGCCGTAAGAGAAATCGGTATCCACAAACTTGGTGTACCAATAGAAATCGTCATAGATGGAATGGTAGGCGTTGGCATCGTTCTCACCGCCGTAACCGATGTTAAGAGTGGAGATGCCTGCATGGTCTATGAATGGTGCGTAGTCCGAACCGTCTCCCAGCGCGTTGATCCGCACATCGTTGCTTTTTCTGATCTCGGTCCGCTCCTCGGCATTGGGTGCCTTGGCAATTCGCTGCAGACGTGCCCGTTGCTGGACGGAGATGTGTCTCTCCGGATCTTGAATGTCAAGAGTTACATCGTTAATGAGGTGCTGCAGGTCATGCGTACCACCGGCGCGGAAGAAGCCCCTGCCATTGCTATCGGAATTGATGTACGCGACGGCACGCTTCTGAAGTTCGTCAAGATGGGTTTCGACCCACTCAGTCGAGCCCAGCAGGCCGGGCTCTTCGCCATCCCACGCGCAGAGGATGATCGTCCGCTTCGGATTCCATCCTTGTTTATGCAGCTCGCCGAGCTCGCGAGCTTCTTCTAAAACCGCTACCATCCCCGAGATTGGGTCATCGGCGCCATTGACCCAGGCATCGTAGTGGTTTCCACGGATCACCCACTGCTCTGGCGCATCGGATCCGCGCATGGTGGCGATGACGTCGTTGACCGGCTTCAGGTCCCAGTTCGAAGCTACCTTTAGATGAACTTTCGCGGGACCGGGTCCCACGTGATAGGTGATGGGCAAGGCTCCTCGCCATGCGTCTGGCGCAACCTGTCCCTGCAAGGCGGTAAGCAGCGGCAGCGCATCGCCCCAGGAAATCGGCAGCACGGGAATCTTGGTGATGGTTTTTGCGTCTTTGATCTGGAGCCGCTTCGCGTCGGCAGTGGCGCCGACTCCGGGGGTTAGAGGATCACCGGGATAGTCCGTGTCCATGACGCTGCCGCGTTGCACGCCTTCGCGCGGCCGCCACCCACCCTTGGGATAGTCGTCGCCGTTGAAGAAGCCATCGTCCTTAGGATCTGAATAAATGATGCAACCAATCGCCTCGTGCTCGGCTGCAACTTTGGGCTTGATGCCGCGCCAGCCTTCGCCGTAGCGCGCGATTACGATTGCGCCCTTGACGGAAATCCCCAGACGTTCGAGTTGCTCGTAATCTTCACGGTTGCCGTAGTTCACGTACACCAGAGGGGCGGTCACGTCTCCGTCGATGGAATACGCGTTATAGGTCGGCAACTGCTCGGCGATTTGATTGGAGGTCGGATCGCCAGGGACAGCAGGTTCCTGCAGTTTGGCTCGGAACTTGGTCGGCTCGATCATTTCGACGATGCGCTCTTTGGGCGTCGGGAAAAGCACCTGGAAGGTTTCGACGCGGGCGTCAAATCCCCATTCTTTGAACTTGGAGAGGATCCAGTCCGCATTCTCCTTGTCGTAGGGAGAACCCACGTGGTGCGGACGTGCACTCAAACGCTGCATGTTCTGACGCAAGTTCTCCGGGACGATGCCGGCCTGGAGTTTCTTCTCCCAATCGCGCTCTGTCCTGGAGGATTGCGACGAGTAGCCAGCCAGACGGGAAGTCTCGGCGGGCGGGGTCTGCGCCGATTGCGCAAAAGTGAGGTGAGCGGCGCTGATGATTGCGACACCTGCGACAAAAGAGCGTAGTAAAGTCAAAAAAACCTCCTCATGCCGTCACTTTCTGGCCCGGATTGATCGCGGTGAATCGCCGAACTAGAAAGCAAAATAAAGGTTCGACTTCCATTTCTAAGTGGCAGACGATGACTCACTGCAAATTCGCAGTTGAGTGACAGACACTCGAGAAAGGAGCTGCCCATTGATGTTACCGTACCCGGGGTCTTCTTGGTTAGTTCGGCCGCGTGGTGAGCAGCGTCGTGGGCGCGCGTCTCGCACCTGTCCCACGTCAGCGGAAATGGGACAGTTTGAGGCCGGAAGTTAAGCTACACATTTGAGCATTCAGTTCACCCGAAACAGGGAGTAGACTGGCGGCGACAGCGGGGCCCCAGCCAGCCCGCATTGGGCTGGCTGGGGTGCTGCACCGGCAGTCTACTCCGGCGCCCCTCAGCGGGGCCGGAAGGGTGAACATGCCGGAAGAAAACAAGCCAGAAGGTAATCCTACTGAAATGGCGGGGCCGACCCGCTCCGCCGAGACTGCTCGTGCGCTGATCCGCAAGACCAAGCGGGCGACACGGCGCAGGTTTCCCACCGAAGACAAGATCCGCATCGTCATGGAAGGTATCCGGGGCGAGGTATCGGTGTCGGAACTGTGCCGTCGTGAAGGGCTTCATCCCACGATTTACTACAAGTGGCTGAAGGATTTTATGGAAGCGGGCAAGGGGCGCATGCGAGGCGACGCTCTGCGCGAGGCCAGCAGCGACGAAGTGAGAGCGCTGCGGCAGGAGAATGAGCGGCTGAAGCAGTTGGTGGCCGATCTGAGCGTGGCCAACATGTTGCTCAAAAAAAGCCAGAGCTAGGGCTCCTTGGGCGACGGAGGTACGAGCGGGTGAGTGCGGAGAAGAAGCGGGAGCTGATCGAGTTGGTGCGGCGGTCGCCACAGCCGAAGCGAGCAACGATTGCGGAGCTAGGGATGGCGCGCTCGACGTTCTATCGTTGGCAGCGGCGCTATCGCGACCAGGGCGAAGCGGGACTCACGGATCGGAAACCGGAACCGGGCGCAGTGTGGAACCGGCTGCGGCCCGAAGAGCAGACCGTGATCCTGGAAACCGCCCTGCAGCAGCCCGATCTGAGCCCACGCGAGTTGGCCTGCTACGTCACCGATCATGCCGGTTTCACGGTGTCGGAAGCCAGCGTGTACCGGGTGCTGAAGCGGCACGGGCTGAATCGCACCATCACGCTGGTGGGCTTTCCTGCGGGCAAGGAGTTCCGCGTGAAGACGACGGCACCGAACCAGTTGTGGCAGAGCGATGCCAGTTACTTCTTCGTGGTCGGCTGGGGTTGGTACTACTCGATTCTGGTGCTGGACGACTTCTCACGTTTCGTCTTGGCCAGTGATCTGAAATCGGACATGACCGCGCACTCCATCAGCGACGTGGTGGAACAGGCGGTCGCGTTCACGGGCATGCGGCAAGTGCCGGTCGAGGATCGTACGAAGTTTCTCAGCGACAACGGTTCGGGGTACCTGGCGCGGGTCTTCGAGGAGTATCTGCGCATGCTCGAAATCCGCCACATCTACTGCGCGCCGCATCATCCCCAGACCAATGGCAAAATCGAGCGCTTTCACGAGACGCTCAGGGCGCGCATGAACCTGCTGGTCTATACCAGCCCGGACGAACTGCGCCGAACCATGCAGAACTTCATCGAGTATTACAACCATCGCCGCTATCATGAGGCCATTGGCAATGTGACCCCGGCGGATGTGTACTACGGACGGCGGGAAGAAATCTTACGCAGGAGGGCCGAACAGAAACAACGCACGATTGAGCAGCGGCTGCGTTACAATCTGGGCCGCTGGAACCAAGAACCAAGGGCGAAACTGAAACTCAAACCGTCGCTTGGCCCGGGGGCCAAGCTGGTCTCAGAGGTTCTGACGACGAACACAAACAGGAAGAGTGTTGTTCATTGTTATTGGAATACGGACTATCAAAGTCGGCGATAGCTCGAAGGCTTGGAATCGACAGAAGTAGTGTCACCGAACGCATCGAACTTGCCACCCGGAGGATGAACTCCGCGAGGACGCTCGAGTATAAGCGCAGGGCGTCAGCGATTCAGGACCCAGAACATTTTCGGGACAAGGTTCGGCGATAGCTCGAAGGCTTGGAATCGACAGAAGTAGCATCACCGAACCCATCGAACTTGCCAACCTGAAGATGAAGTCCGCGAGGGCGCTCAAGCGTGCACACAAGGTGTTGGCGGCGAAATCTCTGCACTCCTTATCCCCCTGGAGCAGGAATCCTTCTCGGGCTCACCCCACATTGAAATCCTGTGCTGATTCAACCACTTAGGTCAGCCAGACCCCACATTGGGGGGACTAAGGGTGAATGTCCCAGCCTGGAAAAACCTCTGCTGTGATCGCACCGAGTGGAAGTGGTAATCTCTCGTCTGAGGCAAACTTCGGCGTGCCAGCCCCCGGCGAGGAGCTGGAGATTATGGCACGAAGACGTTATCAGAACCCCAGGCCGTTCAAGCGGGGCCACTGGTGGTACATCCGCCCGTTGGTGGATGTGTTCGCTGATGGCCAGCGAGAACGAAAACAGAAACGTATTCGCCTCGCACCGGCAACGCTGTCCTTGCGCGAGGCGCAAAAGATCGCCGTCGAGAAGCTGCGGCCCATCAACCAAGGGCTGGAGACCATCGGTTCGGCGATGCCATTTACCGAGTACATTGCCACCCATTACCGGCCACTGGAGATGCCGTTGCTTGCGAAGAGCTCCCGTGGACGAACGGATGGCGTAGTCCGCAACTATTTGGAGAAGGCGTTCGGCAGACTCTCGCTTCGCGAGTTGACAGCCGCGACGCTACAACGCTATTTCTCCGGAATGACCGACTCGAAGCTCTCGCATGAGAGCATCGACAAAATACGCGACGTGTTGAGCGCAATCCTACAATCCGCCGTGAAGTATCAGGTTCTCATCAAGAACCCGATGGAACAGGTCACACTCCCGCGCCGCAAGCAAGGTAAGCGCAGTAAATTGTATCTTTCCCCCCAACAGTTCGAGACGTTCATCAGAAACATCCCAGAACCGTATGCTTCGATGGTATATGTCGTTATCTATACGGGGCTCCGAGCAAGTGAGTTGATTGGGCTGCGGTGGCGAAACGTCCACCAAAACGCTATCACGGTTGAGGAGCGCTGTTGCCGTGGCGACTGGGGTGTGCCTAAATCGGAGGCATCGGCAGCCACTATTGCGGTGAATCGCTGCGTCATTGAGCGTATTCATCGCTTGAAGCTGCTGATGGTCGAAGTAAAAGCGGGACGGGCAACGCGGAAGTATCGGGTCGTAAAGTCGGATGGTCCGGACGATCTTGTATTCCAGGGCGTCAAGAGCGGCCAGCCGATGCGCGACAACAACATCTTGTCTCGTTTCCTAAAGCCAGCGGGCAGGCAGTGCGGGCTTCCGTTCGTGAACTGGCGGTGCCTGCGAACTTCACATGCGACTTGGCTGAAGCTCGCCGGGGCCGACGTGAAGGATGCGCAGGCGCAGATGCGCCATTCGCGAGCCAGCACGACGCTGGACCTTTACCAGCAGTTCGTTACCGAACGACAGGTTGAAGTGGTCGAACGGCTCAGTACGCTGATGTTGCAGTAGAAGCTAGCCCAAGTTAGCCGAAAGGGAAACTCACAATGTCGGTAAGTGCTAGAAAACATGGTGGCCAGGGACGGAGTTGAACCGCCGACGCCAGCCTTTTCAGGGCTACTTTATGCTGTAGTGTCAACAACTTAAGTGACTCCAGGTGGCCGCCTAAGTCCTTGAGAAGTCGTGAGAGACGTGCGAATCGTGGGTTGGAATCGTGGGTTCGAAAGGACAGTCGCACAAAGCCCCACAACCATCGGTTTCACCTCGACATCGGCGAGCAAGCTCCTCGTCTTACCGTTGTCAGCTATTACCACATGTGTGGTATACTTCTACCACATGCTTGACCTTCGCTCCAAGGCGCGTCAGCAACTGCTGGCTTATTACTTCACAAACCCTACGGCCCGTCACCACTTGCGCGATTTGGCGGAGCGGCTGAGCATCGATCCGTCTAACCTGTCGAAAGAGCTGGGACGCCTGGAGCGCGATGGCCTATTTCGGTCGGAAGTGATTGGCCGCCAAAAGTATTTTCAACTGAACCGTGAGTATCCGCTTTTTGATGAAGTGCGCAAGATCATTGCGAAGACTATTGGGGCGGCGCACTTGATCGCACAATCCCTCAAAAGAATTGAGGGAATAGATGAGGCTTATTTGTACGGATCGTTTGCAAGCAATCAACAGGACGCTGCCAGCGATATAGACGTGCTCGTGATTGGTGCCCCTAGCGAGGAAGTCTTAGCGCAGGTCACACGACGGCTTGAGCGGCAACTCGGGCGCGAATTGAACTACACCGTCCTAACTCCGAAGGAATTCGGGTCGCGCCGCGCTCGGAAAGATGCGTTTCTGGAAAACGTCTGGCGCAATAAGCGTGTTTCGCTCATAGGTCCCAATGAAGAAGCTAAAACCGCACGCGGTTGACTGGGCGCAAATCGAGCGCTTCCTCGCGAGCGCGGATAAGAAGCTGGCCTCGGCCCGCAAAATTCTCGCTTTTGACGAAGAAGCTTGTCTTCAACAAGCCTACGAAGCAATGCTCAAAGCTTCGCTGGGGTTCATGTTCAGCCACGGATTTCGTGCAAGAAGCCAGCCTGGGCACCACATCGCCATTATCGATTTCGTGCGGTCGCGCATCGACAAGAAACATGCTGGGTTGCTGGTCGTCTTTGATCGTCTCCGCCGGAAACGCAATATAGCCCTTTATGATGACACCGGGTTCGTTTCTCACCATGATGCCGAACAGGCGCTCGAATCTGCCGGCAACTACTTGAGCGTGGTCCAGGCTGATATTGCAGCCCGAAAGCCTTAAATCGGCCCCTGCCCTTCGCCCAAACATAAAACGCTGACTTAACGGCCGGCTAGAGCTTCGCAGACAGGCACTCTGGAACCATCTCCTTCAATTCGGTTGGTCACTGGCAGATCACTTTTTGCTGATTGAGGCCGATGATCGCCTTCTCTGGAAGGGCAGGCTGAAAACGAGAGTAGACCACGGAATAGGTTTCAGTGTTCTCGTCTGTTTTGCCTGAACTTCCTGTCACAGAAACAGCCAAGGTGCGTTCAGAATTGTAGAACGTATCTTGGGAGCGGTTGGCGGCGTAAGCGTGCGTCTTCTTAAAGCCCGGAAGGTGAGCACCATACCATACGAGGGTGGCGTCCACCTTGGAGTCATAAACTGCATAGAAATCGGTTTGCATTTTGCTCCCGCAGACGTTCGACTCGGGCAAACGAGTGGGTTCGTTACCTAGATGGAGTCGAGAATCCGTGGCTGGATAGAGAGGGAGATTTGTCAGTGGGTCCACCGTCAGGAGTTTCGTGTTGCCACCCGCGATCGCCACAAGACAAAAGACGAGCGTGATTGCGAGAATTAGCGAAGGTTTCATGTTTCTACTCGGCATCAGCCACGGGAAACAGCTTTGATCGCTTGCCATGGATTGCATCAGCGCCTCCGTGATTACCTGGTTCTTAGGGGCGACATTTAATTTCAATGCGAAGGTCGGGCGGCCCATTGCAATCCGGCGCCTCCAGGATTTCAACGGCGTGCATGGGTTCAGGCTTCATCCACTCCACGCTCCATGCCCCGGGGTGAATTGCCTCGTCCGTACTCGGAATGTCCCGAACACTCCCGTCCGCACGACGGTAACGAACATGTGGTGTCTTGCCCCCAGTGTCCCAACTGAGAAGGAGACTCGGCCAACGGTGGTGATGCATCGGCACCGTTGTACCGGGCGAAACACTGACTTCGAGCACGCGTACGAATGCGTTTTCAAAAATTACTCTGTGACTTTTGGGCGCAGCTTGCACGGCGTCGAATCCGTCGGGAAAACTGGACTTATCCTGTCCATAGACAGCGAAATGCACGATGAAGAGCCCTAGTAGAAGCGCGCTCGTCGCCAAAAGCACTCGTCGTTTCCGGATTTGCACAAAGCGTCTCGGTTGGTTCATGGCTTGTCCCTCATGGACACTCGCTCAAGTTAGCCGGCCTCGTATTTCTATCGTTCCCGGCGTCAAAGACGAAGAAGCTTCGGGACTTTAGTTGCTGGCGGCGGCCACCCTCGTGCCGTGGATAGTCAAGAATCTGTTGAACGGACCGCCGGGCACTCCCATGTCTCCAGTTTGGGTAAACGAGATCGGCGTGATATCGGACCACACCTCGTGCCACATCGTCTTTTTACCGTCGGGAGAGGTCTCCAATTCGTCGATGGTGAACTCCTTGCCATCCCACTTCATCGTGACGTCGTTGAGCGCACCCTTCAAGTCGCAGGTGTAGGGAAGCTGGTTGTTGCACTCCATGCCGTGAAAACTTTTCGTCTTGCCGTCCCACCAGATGATCCCAAGCAGAAAAACGTCCCCACCGGGAGTGGGCAAGTGTTCTTCGTCGAGGAACGTGAATCCGCCTGGCCCTGCGCGCCACGTTTCCTCTCCGGTTCCGTTGACGCCGTTTGGCATCGCGGCGTTCGGCTCGAACTTCACGCTGA
>Ga0074046_10004459_pt1 | contig 11432 bp, 10 predicted proteins | sample BogForMeECP23OM3_FD_94441 | JGI IMG/M metagenome (GOLD analysis project Ga0074046, IMG submission 94441) | Bog forest soil microbial communities from Calvert Island, British Columbia, Canada - Bog Forest MetaG ECP23OM3 | ecosystem: Environmental > Terrestrial > Soil > Wetlands ...
AGCTTCCCAAGCTGGATGTCACGGGTTCGATCCCCGTCTCCCGCTCCATCAAACCGCAGCGGATTTAACGCGGGAGCAGAATTTATTTGCCCGTGCTGGCTGCGGACGACGACGCGGCCCTCATCTGGATCAGGCCGATTCCCAGGCCTCCCACGGCGCCGGCGAGCAGACCCAGCAACACCAGCATGGGTACGCTCTCAAGAAGTGCATTCTTCAGTAATCTCGCCATTCTATGTTCTCCACTCGGAATTTGTTGCCTGAATTAGTGTAGCATTTGCGCTTCCATTCCCGGCTCAGGGAGAGGCCGCAAGAGGTTGTGGCAGCGAGAGATGGCGGAGCAGTCCTCACTCACGGGGATGAGGGTGAAGAGTTTTTCAACTAAAGGGAAGCTGGCGCAGTAGAGCCGGGAGTTCTTAGCAATGACCGCCGGCCTGTCTTTTTGCAGGCCGACGTGGCATTTTTAGATTTTGTCTTCCTTTGGAGATGCAATGAAACTTTGCGGCTTCGCTGTTTGCGTCATGCTTTTGTCGTGCCTGTGGGCGCAGGACACTCCGGGCGGCGTCGTCCCACCAGAGGTTAAGAACGCGGCTGCGGCGGTCGGCAGTCAACGGCCGCGGATCGGACTGGTGCTCGAAGGCGGAGGTGCGCTCGGGTTGGCGCACGTCGGGGTGATCAAGTGGCTGCACGAGAATCGCATACCGGTGGACGTGATTGCCGGCACCAGCATGGGCGCCCTGATCGGAGGAATCTACGCCACCGGGGAATCGCCCGGCCAGATCGACACTCTGATCCGGAGCGTTAAGTGGAACGAAGTGCTGCGCGGTGTCACGCCCTATAGAGACCTATCGTTTCGCCGAAAGGAAGACCGGCGGGACTATCAGAATGCCTTCGAATTCGGCTTGAAGCGAGGCACGCAGTTTCCTAGTGGCTTTAATTCCGGACAGCAGGTGGGATTGATTCTGGACCGGGTGGGGTTGCCCTATTCGGAGATGAAGAGCTTTGACGAGTTGCCGATTCCGTTCCGCTGTGTGGCGACCGATCTGGTGTCGGGCAAGCCCTACGTGTTCGACCAGGGCTCGCTGGCGAGAGCGATGCGGGCCTCAATGTCATTGCCGGCATTTTTTACTCCGGTGCGCGACGGCAGCCGCGTGCTGGTTGACGGCGGGCTGCTCGATAACTTGCCGGTGGATGTCGCGCGGCAGATGGGCGCCGATATTGTCATCGCAGTTCGTTTGAAGATTGCGCCATTGGATCCCAAGACGCCGCTCTCGACAGTGGGCGTGTTGCAGCGCTCGGCAAGCGTGAGCATCTCGATCAACGAACTGCACAGCATAGAGGAGGCGGACATCCTGCTGACGGCGGACGTGGAGCGATTCGATACCACCGATTACAAGCTTTTCGACAAGATCGAGGCCGAAGGCTACAAAGCCGCCCAGGCCAAGAGCGCGCTACTCGCTCGTCTGCGGGTGGACGATGAGGAGTGGCAGCGGATCGTGGCTGCACGGGAAGGGAAACGCAGACCCGTGCCAGTGCCCGAGTTCGTGGAAGTCACCGGCGCCAAAGGGGACGTCCTCAAGGGCCTTCAGCACAAACTGTCCGGCTTGGCGGGTACACCGATCAATCCTCGTGAACTGGACGAGAAGATGATGGACGTTACCGGTCTGGGGCGCTTCGCCAGAGCAGGGTATCGCGACGTGGTGCGGGACGGGCAACATGGGCTCGCGGTCGAAGCCGAAGAGAAAGATTACGCGCCGCCGACGGTCCATCCCGCATTGGTCATCGACGGGTCCGACTACAAGAATGTTCTGTTCGAAGTTGGAGGGCGCGTCACGTTCCTCGATGTCGGTGGCTTCGGCTCGGAGTGGCGGAACGATTTTATCGCCGGCTCCGAGTACGGACTGAAAACAGAATATTTTCATCCCTTCACGTCTTACACGGGCTGGTTCGTCGCCGTGCATGGGACCGCCGACAGCAGCCCGTTTTTTGTGTACCAGCGCAACAAGCTTCTTGGGGATTACCGCAACCGTGTGATGGGCGGAGGTCTGGACCTGGGTTATACACTTGGACGGGGCGCGGAACTGCGCGTGGGATATGAGGCCGGATACCGGAAGATCAACGAGGATATTGGGATTCCTGTGGCGCCGGAGGTCCACGGACGGTTCGGAATGACGTCGGTGCGCTACCGGCTCGAACGCTTTGACGATCCCGTGATTCCGCGCAGGGGAGTGCGCCTGGAGTCAACCTTTAAGTTCTACGACACTGCTCCGGGAACGCCGGACGTGGTACCGACCGAGGAACTGCGTCTGGGGCTGGCCGAGCGGACGAGCCAGAAATCGTCGGTGCTGCTCTTCGCCTCGGGAGGCACCGCTTTCTCGACCAGGAACACTGGCTTCCCGCCCTTCAGCCTCGGCGGCCCCTTGCGCCTGGGAGCATATGGCGAGAACGAGTTCTTGACGAACCAGTATTTTCTGCTCCAGCCGGCATTCCTCTACAAGTTGCGCGAAATCTCGCCGCTGCTGAAACAGAATATATATCTACTTACGATGTATGAGGCGGGAAAGGCTTACGGGCAGCCGGTGAACGCCAGGAAGATCGCGCAGGACGCAACCGTCGGAGTTCTGTTCCAAACCCTATTCGGGCCGGTGTTCTTTGGCGGGAGCCTCGGAGATAACCAGCATCGCAAGTTCTTCTTCGAGTTGGGCCGATTCTTCTGAGAATAGCTGGTGGAGAGCCGGGCGTCCTCGCCCGGCCGGACGGGCGCTACGCCCGTCGCTCCACTGACTGCCGCCCTATGATAAAAAAGAATCATTCGAGGTGAATTGATGACAGAACCCAGTTACGAAGAATTGAAAGCTCGCCTTGCCGATCTGGAAAAGCAGGTGGAAACGAAAAAAAGAAGCGGCGCCATGGAGTTCCGCGTGAGCGAGAAGGGCGGCGTCAGCGTTTACGGACTGGGCCGCTTTCCGGTGACGCTTTACTACGAACAGTGGACGAGGCTGCTCGACGCTGCCCCCGATCTTAAGGTTTTTATTGAAGAAAACAAGAGCAAGCTGAAGCTAAAACAGGGCTAGCAGCCCGTGGTTCAGGAACGATTCGTATCAGGGCGTCGCTTGAGCGATACCGCAAGTTCTTCCGCCTGTAGAGACGGGGCTTGCCCCGTCTCCGGAGATGCGGCAAGCCGCGTCTCTTCGGGAAATCAGACGCCCCCTTAGAGTGTGCGTGAAAAGAGTGTGCGTGAAAATTGACTTCACGCATTGAGGGGGGCGAGCGAATCGGGAATCCAGCCCCGGTAGGAGCGAACCAGTTTAGCCCAGCGCTTCAGCGCTGGGAAAAGTGAAAGGAACGATCCAAGTCCCGGAGCGCGGGATCTTGGGAAATCGCGAAGTGTGAAAGAAAAACTGGTGCGCCCGGAGAGAATCGAACTTGAGCCGTTTTGCGGGCGTGAGCGAAGCGGGAGCCCGCAGGCGAAATCCCGAGCGGAGCGCGGGATCTTGGGAATCGCGAAGTGTGAAAGAAGAACTGGTGCGCCCGGAGAGAATCGAACTCCCAACCTCTTGGTTCGTAGCCAAGCACTCTATCCAATTGAGCTACGGGCGCAGCGCGGCAGAATTGCGTGCTTGAATTATAACGGAAACAGAATCGTTTCGCCCAACCCGAATCGCCGTGATAAACGTAGGGGGAAACCCTGAGCCGGGTTTGATTCCGCTTCTAATTCGCGCCACATCCCGCGCGGGCTGTGGAAATCGCGGCCGAGCCGAAATAGAAGATTTGTAAATTTGCGTAAAAGTTTCCAGCCCAGCGCAAAACCTACCCGCCCCAGCGTACTATGAATGCATGTTGGCAATGCCTTAGCGATGGCTACCGACATGCTTGTCCTTAGCGCAGACGAAGTGGCGCGCAACGGGGCATTTCGGAGATTACTTCGGCCAGAGGTCTTTCCGAATGCCCCTTTGCAATGCTCCGTTTGTCGCCATGGCGCTCCGCCCAGTTTCCCGGCGGCCCTCCCCGAGCGTCCTCCTGGAAGTTGAGGATTAGCAGGGAAAGGGGCGGAGTGCCGCCAAATCCCTTATCCCCTCCCGGCAGAAACTCTCAGGCAAGAACAAGCTGATCCTGTACGTCGATGCCCGCCTGACGCAGCAACTTGGCGACCGCGTCACCCTTCATTCGCGAGGCGTCGAACCGCACCCGCACCGTCCGCTCTTTCTCGTTAAACTGGATGCGCTGGATCCCATAGACCTCGCGGACACTGTCGATGGCCCGCAACTCAGCTTCTCCGGGCGGAGTCTGGTAGCGGTAGACGACTTCGAGGTAGGTCATTTCATTTCTCCTAAAATAAGGTTCGAGGATTACTCTTGGTGTATCCAAATATGAGTATCTAACAAGGGCTGGATTCCGCCAAGCGCGATCGGCAACCAGTTCGTGGAGGGACGGGCGTCCGCGCCCGTCCAAGCCCGCGGAAGGACGGCCGCCCCCGTCCAAGCCCGTGTAGGGACGGCCGCCCTCGGCCGTCCAAGCCGAGCGAAGCTCGGCAGCTGCCGGCGGTCACGGCAAACTAGGGTTTCGATATAGACTTCTGATAACTCGTTTATGGCCGATCTCGACCCCGTGGACAGTTCTAACGCGGCACCGTCCTCCGCCAAGGCGCTAGCGAAAGACCCCGTTTGCGGGATGGATGTAAATCCCGCGACCGCTCGCTACAAGACACCGCACCATGGGAAAGAGTATTTCTTCTGCTCCGCCGGTTGTCTCGCGAAGTTCCAGACAAATTCCGAGAAAATTCTGTCCTCTCCTCCCAAGCCAATGACAATGACGTCGGGACTGGTGTCGCTGGGGACTCCGGTTCTGGTCATGCCAACCCTGGGCATGGGCCAACATGTTCTCCGCCCCGACGCGCACTTGGCGGGCGGTTCAGCAAAAGATACGCAGACCTACGTATGTCCGATGTGTCCGGAGGTGCGGCAGAACACGCCGGGCCCCTGTCCCAAGTGTGGAATGGCGCTCGATCCCGAGTCGCCCGCGCTCCCCGCGACCAAAACCGAATACACCTGCCCGATGCATCCCGAAATCGTGCGAGCCGAGCCGGGAAGCTGTCCGATTTGCGGCATGGCGTTGGAGCCGCGCACGGGGACGGTCGAAGAAGACAATCCCGAGCTGCGCGACATGACGCGGCGGTTTTGGATCAGCCTGACACTCACAGCACCATTGCTGGCGATTGCCATGGGCAGCATGTTGTGGCCGCACGCGTTCATGGCGTCGCCTTGGAACTGGGGATTGCCGTGGCTCGAACTGCTGCTCGCCACGCCCGTCGCGCTGTGGTGTGGTTGGCCATTCTTCCAGCGCGGATGGACATCGCTGGTAAATCGCAGCACCAACATGTTCACGCTGATTGCCATGGGTACGGGCGTTGCGTACCTCTTCAGCGTCGTGGCAACTCTGTTCCCGCGAATCTTTCCCGCCTCGTTCCGCAGCATGGGCGATCGCCCGGATGTGTACTTTGAAGCGGCCGCGGCGATCGTCACGCTCGTATTGCTGGGACAAGTGCTGGAGCTGCGCGCCCGCAGCCGGACGTCGAGCGCGATCCGGGCGCTTCTCGATCTGAGCCCGAAGATGGCGCGCCTAATGAGCGAAAACGGGTCAGAGCGCGATATTCCGCTCGCAGATGTGAAGCCGGGAGATCGCCTGCGCGTACGTCCGGGAGAAAAGATCCCGGTCGATGGCGTGGTGCTCGATGGGTCGAGCACAGTGGACGAGTCCATGATCACGGGCGAATCCATTCCCGTGGAGAAGACGGCATCTTCGCGCGTGATCGGCGCGACCGTGAACGGCAACGGCTCTCTCGTGATGCGCGCCGAGCGCGTCGGCAGCGAGACCATGCTGGCGCAGATCGTGCAAATGGTCAGCCAGGCGCAGCGCACCCGCGCCCCAATCCAGCGGCTGGCGGATAAAGTTGCTGGCTGGTTTGTTCCAGCGGTGATCGCGATTGCGCTAGTGACATTCATCGTGTGGGTGAGCTTCGGACCGGAGCCGCGTTTCGCGCATGCCATCGTGAACGCCGTGGCCGTCCTGATCATCGCGTGTCCATGCGCGCTCGGCCTCGCGACGCCGATGGCAATCATGGTCGGCACCGGACGCGGCGCCCATGCGGGTGTGCTCATCAAGAATGCCGAGGCGCTGGAGACGATGGAGAAAGTGGACACCATCGTCTTCGATAAGACCGGCACACTGACCGAGGGCAAACCAAAAGTAGTGGCAGTTTTGCCGCAAGGCAATCCGCCAGAAATTTCAAGAGACGAACTACTGCGCTTGGCAGCAAGTCTGGAGCGCGCCAGCGAGCATCCGCTGGGAACAGCGATTGTCTCGAAGGCGAATGAACAGAAGTTGAGGTTGAGCGATCCCGTCAATTTTCAATCCATGCCGGGCCAAGGCGTGCGCGGCACTGTGGAAGGGAAGAGCGTGGCGGTCGGAAACAGCGCTCTGATGCGAGCGGTCGGAGTTTTCGAGAGCAAGACCGCGATTTCAGTTCTTAAATACGCCGGCTCCGCCGAGGTTTATGTGGCGGTCGATGGCCGCTATGCCGGGTACATCGCAGTTGCGGACCCGCTGAAGATATCGACTGCGATGGCGCTGCGCGAATTGAAAGCGCAGGGAATCCGGGTGGTGATGCTCACCGGCGACAACCAGGCGACCGCCCAGGAGATTGCACGAAGCCTCGAAATTGAAGACTTCAAAGCCGAGGTTCTGCCCGCGCAAAAAGCCGAAATCGTCAGGAGTCTCCAAAACGAAGGCCGCGTGGTGGCGATGGCGGGCGACGGCATCAACGACGCCCCCGCGCTGGCGCAAGCGCACGTCGGAATTGCCATGGGGACCGGTACCGACATCGCCATGGAAAGTGGCGGCATCACCCTGCTTAAAGGAGACCTTGAAGGAATTCTGCGCGCCCGCAAGCTGAGCCAGGCGACGATGCGCAACATCCGGCAGAACCTCTTCTTTGCGTTTCTCTACAACTCGATTGGAGTGCCGCTTGCCGCAGGCGTGTTGTATCCCGTGTTCGGACTGCTGCTCAGCCCAATTCTAGCCGCAGCCGCGATGAGCTTCAGCTCGGTGTCGGTAATCACGAACTCGCTGCGATTGCGGAAAGTGAAACTGTAGGTCTGCGGTGCTAGGTCTCAGCCGGTTTCAACCTTATGCGCGATTCTGTCCGGTTCGGACGCGGCAACGACCATCCGTTCATGAATATCCGCCGCCGGACCCACCCCTCGCAGGTGCAGAGGGGGGAGATCTCGTACCGACTCAAAAGCGAGCAGGCTTCTTAGATCGTGTTTCACAAATCGGTTTTGGGTAGGGCCCGGCTTCAGCCGTGCCGTTCAGGGCCTGACAGAACGCGGGCTTTAGCCCCTGAGGGCCATGCCTTCCGAGCTGAACGGCATTTATGAAACAGTCTCTAGTTGCGTGCCGGGTAAACGCCCTGGAGGGCAATGATACAAGTCATGCCCAGGAAGGGCTGCATGTTCTCATGCGGCTTGCCTCCACCCGTCTGGCCGACCGAGGCGGGATTGAGGGCCGTGCTCGGCCCCAGCGTGCTGTAAATGGCCGCCGTCGAACTGTTCGCCAGCACATCACCGGCGGGCGCCTTCGTGTCTGCGCTGGTGGTCGAGGCGCGCAGGGAATGCCGGTGTGTCGGCATTTGCGCCACGGTCAGAGTCACTGTCTCTTGCCCGCCTTTGTCGCCGATGTTGCGGTTGGTCAACCCAGATCCCGTGCCGGTCCCCACGGGCACGCGCCCTTGCATATCGGGCAGCCCAAAAGTAGTAATGCCGTCTCCGCCGAAGTTAGTGCCGAGCAGACTGAAGAGCGCTGTGTTTTGGGAGATGGAAAGGAGTTGCCCATTGCACTGTGCCCACCCAACCGGAGCGAAGTTAAAAGCCACAAACCGTATTTCTCCCAGAAACGGCTCCACCTGCGCCTGCGCAGGCACGCTTGCCAGCAACGCGAGCACGACAATAAGCAAAAGCACGCAACGGAATTTCATGGATCGACCCCCACGGGATATTAATCTCAGGTCTCAGGAAAAACAAGACCGAGATGTCGCTCGGCTACAGGGTATCCACTCGAAGACCACCTATTCGGACGGGGCTCCTAAGACCTGAGACCTGCCTTACAGTTTGCTCAAATAATCCGTCACTTCCGGACTGGTCCAATCCACGGGCCCGATAAATTTGCGGCGGATGACTCCATTGCGGTCGATGACGTAGCTTTCCGGCCAGCCAAACGTGCCGTAGAGTGAACTCGCCTTCTTCGCTTCATCCCGCACGGTGACCATGTTGACGCTGTAGTCCTTGAGGAACTTGTGATACGCCGCGTCGTCAGCGTCAATACTGACCGCGAGCACCACCACACCTTTATTTTTGAGCTGCGCCTGCATCCGAACCAACGATGGAGTCTCTTCGACACACGGCGGACACCACGTCGCCCAGAAATTCAGCACGACCACCTGCCCGCGAAACTGGCTGAGCGTGACTTTGTGGTCGGAATCCTGCAGCGTGAAGTCCGGGGCATTCGAGCCGATGCGCGCGGGACGGTTCCCGCTGTAGCATCCAATCAGGGCGGCCAGCAATCCAATAGCCAGACAGCCTGCAGAAAGACAGCCTGCAGAAAGACAGCGTGCGGAACGACAGCCTGCGGAAAGTCTCGGTTTCGTATCAGGGCATCGCTTTAGCGATGCCGCAAGTCCTTCGAGTTGAGATGCCCCTTTAGGGGCTGGACCCCGACGCGGAAAAAGTCGATGTGACGCTTGGTTCTGGGTGGCGCAGCGGTTTACCGCTGCGATAACCAGCTTGTTTTCCGATCCGGCTTTAGCCGCTGAGGTGGCACTGCGGCAGTTGCCTTGTTCCGAATCCGGCAGAAGCGTAGCAAGAAGCGTTCGTCTCACCCCGTTATAATAGCGAAAAACTGATGGATAGTTCATGATGGATCGTCCACTTCCAGCCGCGCCGCCCCAGTCTCCGATTCCCGAGGTCTCGATAATCGTTCCCGCCCGGAACGAAGAGGCCAGCCTCGGCGATTGTCTGGAATCGCTGACCGCCCAAACCGGCGTGGCTTTCGAGATCATCGTGGTCGACGACGGCTCCACCGACCGCACGCGCGCGATCGCGCAGAGTTTTGCCGGAGTTCGCGTGATTTCCCCCGGGCCGGCACATGAGAACTGGACGGGGAAGAATAACGCGGTGGTTGCCGGAGCCAAAGAAGCACACGCGAATTGGCTGCTGTTCACCGACGCCGACACCGTGCATCTGCCAGGGTCACTGGCGCGGGCTTTGAACGAAGCCAAAAATGAGCGGGCCGATTTGTTGTCGTACTCGCCCGACCAGGTGGTCGTCACCTTCGCCGAGAGGGCCGTGATGCCCGTAATCTTCGCAGAGTTGGCGGCGCACTACCCGCCCCGGAAAGTGCGCGAGCGGAGTTTGGGACAAAGTTCGGGACAGAGCTCGGGACAGAGCTCGGGACAGAGTTCGGGACAGAGTTCGGGACAAAGTTCGGAAATCGTAGCTGCAAACGGCCAATACATTCTCGTCCGCCGCGCCGCCTACGACGCCCTGGGCGGGCACGCCGCAGTGGCCTCGGAAATACTTGAGGACGTGGCGCTGGCCCGACTTTTCTGCAGCGCCGGCCTGCGTGTGTACTTCCGTTATGGCGGAGACGCCGTGCGCACACGCATGTACCGCAACTGGGCTCAGCTTCGCGAAGGATGGACGAAAAATCTTGCGCTGTTGTTCCCTCAACCGGAACGGCTGGCGCTCCAAAGTTTGTTTTTGTGGTTCATGGCATGGGCGACGCTTGCCATAGCCGCTTCTGGCGCAGCCAGCCAGCACTTCGTGAGGATTGGGTTCGCCGCCTTCTGGCTGTTGGTATATCGGCGAATTCGCGTCGCGCATTTTGCAACCGCCAATAACCTGGTTGCCATGGCTTTCGGTCTGCCGATATTCGCCTATCTGCTGCTGCGCTCGGAGAAGGCCCACGCCAATGGCCAAGTATTATGGAAGGGCCGTGCCTACAGTACCGGCGCGCCAGGTAGAAGTAAGCCTGCCGAAATGCAAGCTGCAAAACCGATTCCAAGAATTGAGAATCAAGGATTGAAAACTGAGAGCTGAGAGCTGAAAGCTGAAAGCTGTCTCTATGGTCTATCTCACACGCAAAGCGGAATTTTCCGCAGCGCACTTCTATCACAATCCGGAATTCACTCCGGAGGAGAACCAGCGCGTCTTCGGCAAGTGCAACAACCCCAACGGGCACGGGCACAACTACACCCTGGAAGTGACCGTGAAGGGCGCCGTCGATCCGAAGTCGGGATTCGTCGTTGACCTGAAGCAATTGAAGGACGTCATGAGCAGGGAAGTGCTCGACGCGCTCGACCATCGCTTCCTGAACAAGGAAGTGCCTGAGTTTCTTACCAGAATTCCGACGACCGAGAACCTCGCCATCGCCATCTGGCAGCGCCTCGCGCCGAAACTCAACGCGGCGCAGTTGCATCGCGTGCGCGTCTACGAAACGCCCGACCTGTTCGTCGATTTTTACGGCGAAGATTTCCCTGGGGAAGCATGAAGACGAGAAGCATGAAGGCGCATCTGACCCGCCGTTATATGTTTTCGGCGTCGCACCGGTTGCATAGCGACGAGATGTCGGAGGAAGAAAACCGCGCGACCTACGGCAAGTGCAATAATCCTTATGGACATGGACACAACTACACGGTCGAGGTCACCGTCAGTGGACCGGTCGATGACCACACCGGTATGGTCTGCAATCTCGTCGATCTCGATGGCTTCGTGCACACCCAGATCCTCGAACGCTACGACCACCAGAATCTGAACCTGCTTTCAGAATTCGCGAAGCAGGTTCCGACCACGGAAAACCTGTGCATCGCGATCTACGAAATTGTGAAGCGCGGCTTCCACAAGGCGCATCTAGAAAAGATACGAATTGAAGAGACGATGATGAATTCGTTTGAATACGCGGGAGAAGATAGTCGTTAGTCGCTGGTCGTTGGTCGTTCCTGGATGCAGTTTGCCAACGACCATCGACTAACGACGGACGACTAACGACCAGGAACCTATGAAATCGACTAGTGAATCGAACACCCTGACCAGCGCCAGTTATGAAGAACTGGTGCGCGAAATGCTTGTCCGCCTCGGCGAAGATCCCGATCGCGAAGGCCTTTCGCGCACACCCGCGCGCGTGCACCAAGCCATGCAATTTCTCGTCAAGGGCTACAAGGACGACCCTGAAACGCTCTTGCGCAAGGCGCTGTTCACGGTCAGCTACGACGAGATGGTGATCGTGAAAGACATCGAAATGTTCAGCCTGTGCGAGCACCACCTTCTGCCGTTCTTTGGCAAGGTGCACGTCGCCTATATCCCAAACGGAAAAGTCATCGGCCT
>Ga0074046_10004460_pt1 | contig 11431 bp, 9 predicted proteins | sample BogForMeECP23OM3_FD_94441 | JGI IMG/M metagenome (GOLD analysis project Ga0074046, IMG submission 94441) | Bog forest soil microbial communities from Calvert Island, British Columbia, Canada - Bog Forest MetaG ECP23OM3 | ecosystem: Environmental > Terrestrial > Soil > Wetlands ...
CCACGGGTTGCAGCCTCTCGCCCAGCACGGTAGGTGGCGGCAGCGGCACCTCTACCCTCACGATCACCGCAGCTACCCTGACCGGCATGCTTCGCGGCGCGCCCGGGCCGTCCTCGCATCGCGGTGGCGGCGCCTACGCGACCTTTGTTGTCGCGCTGGGGATGGTGTTCACCATGAAACCCAAGCGCATGCTACGCGCCAAAGGCGCATGGTGGAGCAACTTGCTCGGCCTCTTGCTGCTGGCCATCCTGTTAGGCACGGTAGCTTGCGGAGGCGGTGGCAGCAGCGGAGGCGGTTCAGGTCCTACTCCGTTGAGCGGTGTTGTGACGGTCACGGGCACGGGTACGAGCACCGGCGGATCGCTCGCCAACAGCGTCTCGATCACAGTCACCATCCAGTAGGTCCGGTGCCCGGGTTCGCGTCGCGCAGCTCGGCGCTAACCTGGGTGCTGAAAACTCGAAACTCGAAGCTGCCTCCCCCCACTTGCCCGCGCCCCCTGATTCCAATACCATCGCACACCGATGAGCTTTAGGACGCTTCTGCTACCCGTCGCCTTCGGCCTCGCACTCGTATCGCCGCTCCGCGCCCAATCGAACTGCGATAATTCCAGCGGAATGACCCTCACCCGCGCCGCGCGCAACTGGCAATTCCTCGACGCCGTCGGTCCGCACGCCGGGCTCTTCGGTCGCGAAGACGGTGCCTTCGAGGCCTGGATCTACCCGCTGAAACTTTTCCGTGACTTCAATCTGAAATTCCGTTTGGGCGAGACCGTCCTCGATGGCAGCGCCATTCCGCGCACTATCACCGTGCGCCCCGAGTCCTCTTCCGTAAAGTACATTTACGACTCCTTCACCGCCTGCGCTACCTGGTTCGTGCCCATCGATGAGCGCGCAGCCATTGTCGAGATCGAGGTGAACAGCTTCAACCCCGTCGCCGTCGAAGCCTCCTTCGTTCCCGATGTCGCCTGGATGTGGCCCGCCTCCATTGGCGACGCCTACAGTCAATGGGATTCGCAACTGAGAGCCTTTCGCTTCGGCAACGATCATCATGTCCTTTGGGGCGTCGCCGGGTCTGCGGCCGCTAACCCGCTCATCACCGCTTACAGCGCGAACTACTCCGCCGGACACACCGACGTCTTCTCCTTCGGCCCGCCCGCCAAAGGCCACGCGACGTATCGCTTCGTGATGGCCGCCTCGTTTGAGAGCCAGAAAGCCGCCGACGACCTCTACCACAAGCTGCTCGCGGCCGACGATTCAATAGTTCAGCAAAGTCGCAACTATTACTCGCACTATCTCGAAAACACCGTGCAGCTTTCGCTGCCCGACCCCGGCCTGCAGCTCGCCTACGACTGGGCGCGCATCAGCACCGTGCAGGGACTGGTGGACCAGCCCTTCGCCGGAAAAGGCCTGGTCGCCGGATACAACATCTCCAGCGGCTCGCACCGCCCCGGCTTCAGTTGGTACTTCGGCCGCGACTCCATGTGGACCGCGCTCGCCCTCAACGCTATCGGTGACTTCGCCACCACGCGCACCGCGCTCGAATTTCTGCAGCTGTATCAGCGCCCCGACGGCAAAATTCCCCACGAAATCGCCCAGACCGTGAAGCTCATCGACTGGTGGAAGGACTATCCTTACGGCACCGCTTCCGCCGACGGCACGCCGCTCTACCTCATTGGCTTCGCCGACTACGTGCGCGCCAGCGGCGACCTCGCCTTCGCTCGCGATCACTGGGACAGCCTCTGGCACGCCTATCAGTATTTGAAGTCGACCTACTCCCCCAGCGGCCTGTCAGAAAACATTCACTCCGGTCACGGCTGGATCGAAGGCGGCCCGCTTCGTCCTCAGCTCGGAGACCGGGCACCCGCAGGCGCTCCGCCGCTGGTGCCACTCTCTGGCGAGTTCTATCAGGCCGGCGTAGGCATCGCAGGAGTCGATTCTCTCGCGGCGCTGGCTCGCGCCCTTGGCAAGAACGATGTCGCGCAGCAACTCGATCAGGAAGCCACTACCCAGCGCGCGACGCTCGAGAAACTCTTCTGGTCGCCAGACAAAAACTTCTATGCCTTCGCCCTCGACACCAGCGGCCAACGTATCGACAAGCCCAGCGTGCTCGGTGCCGTGCCTCTCTGGTTCGGCCTCACCGACCAGCGCAAGAGCGATCTGTTTCTCAACGTAATCGCCGCGCCCGACCACCAGGCCGACTGGGGCCCGCGCATCATCTCCAATCAGGACCCGCTGTACTCGCCCGTCGGCTACCACTTTGGCAGCGTGTGGCCACTGTTCACCGGATGGGCCTCAGTCGCCGGATACCGCTACCACCGTGCGCTTTACGGCTACCTCAACCTCATGGCCAACGCGCAGCTCGCGCACGACGGCTCCCCCGGCCGCACGACTGAGGTGTTGTCCGGCGACTTCTACACCCAGCTCTCCACCAGCACGCCGCACCAGATCTGGTCGTCCGCCATGGTGATTAGTCCTTTGTTGCCGGGAATGATGGGGCTGGAAGTGAACGCGCTAAACTCGAACGTCAGTTTCGCACCACACGTGCCCGCCGGTTGGACCGACTTTGCTATTCGCAATGTAAAGGTCGGAAATACCCAGTTCGACTTCGTGTACCACAGTGTGGGAGAGGACATTACACTGGAGGTGCAGCGCCACGGCAGCGGCAACGTGCAATTGGACTTTTCGCCCGCACTCAGCCTGCGCGCCAAAGTTCTCGCCGCAGAGGTGAACGGCGTCAGAGTCGAGCCGAAGACTTCCGCCAACGAAAACGACCAGCACGCGAGCTTTTCCGTGCCGATCTCCAGCGATAAGACCACGATTCACTTGCGCGTAACTGGCAACTTCGGCATCGCCTATCCGTTCGTAGCGCCCGCCGATGGCGCCGCCAGCTCGAACCTGAAAATTGTTTCGGAACAATGGAACGACGCCCGTGACCAGCTGCAACTACAGGTCGCGGGAGTAAACGGCAAGACCTACGATGTTCCCATCTTCAACGCGCCCAGTGGCATCGACGTCCGTGGCGCGAGCATCACCAAGCTCCCGGGACTGGCACTGGAAATCACCTTCCCACCCGGCCCCGCGGGAACATTCACTACCCGGACCGTCACCATACAATTCCCCGCGAAGTAAGTGGCAAACTACACTATTGTCATCCTGAGCGAGGACGCGCCGAAAGGGCGCGTCCGAGTCGAAGGACCTGCTTTTACTGGCCACTTACTTCTGATCACCCATCCGTGCAATCCGTGAACATCCGCGGCTGATGTGGCCGTTCGCCCAAACCGCTATACTCGACATACGCGCATATGAGTTCCCTCGGCTCATTTCTCACCCGCTCCGCCATCATCGCCGTCTTGTTTGCTGCCTTGTGCGTGAGTTTCTCGCTTGCGCAATCGTCGAACGACCAGCAACTGCCCGCGCACCCGGAGCCACAGGCTCCGTCCAATCCGCCCGCCGCGCCGCAGGTTCCGCGCACCGCGCCTTCTACCTCAACCTCGCCGCCACCGCCCGCCGCTAGCCAGAATCCCCCCGCCAACCAGGCGCAGGCTGCGCCCATCATTCCCGCGGCCGCCGAGCGGCACTACCACGCCGGACGCTTGTTCGAGAAGGACCAGAATTACGACAACGCGATGACAGAGTATCGCGCCGCCATTAAGGAATATTCCGATTACGTTGATGCACGCTACCATCTCGCCAACCTGCTGATGAACCGCCAGGACTACGCCAATGCCATCAGCGAGCTGCGCGACGTTGTAATGCTGAAACCCAACGATGCCAATGCCCACAACGATCTCGGCTACGCTCTGAAGAAAAACGGAGACGCCAAGGGTGCGGCAGCCGAGTATTTTCAGGCCATCCGCATCAACCCCAGGCTAGCCGTCGCGCATAACAACCTGGCAAACCTGCTGTACGCCAGCCGCCAGTATTCCTCGGCCATCGAGCACTACCGGGCCGCGCTGCAAATCCAGCCCACCAACCCCGACGCGCGCATGAACCTCGCTACCTGCCTCGACGTGATCGGCAAAACCGACGACGCCATCGTCGAATACAAGGAGGCGGTGCGCCTGCGTCCCAACGACGCCAACATTCACTTCAATCTCGCCATCGCCTACCAGAACAAGCAAGACCTCATCAACGCGGTTGCCGAGCTGAAGACCGCCACCCGCCTCGCGCCCGACTGGCTTCCTCCGCGCCTCACGCTGGTGAAGCTGTTGCAGAACTCCGATCCCAAGACGGCCCTCGACGAATGCATGGTTGCCGACGGTCTCTCCCACGACGCCAAGCTTCACGATCAGTGCCTCGATCTGCAAAAGCGGACGCAGTAGAGCGCCTAGCAATAAGCAACAAGCTCCATCGAGTTGCGACGAGAGCCGGCTATCGCCAGGCCGAGAATGCTTTCCATCGGCTGGAGGACTTTGATCGCGATAGTCAGATCGAAACGGCTGAAGCCGCTGCATGTCCAACCGCGCCCATGAGAGCAGCTCCTGTTGCTCAGTGCTTATTGCTTACTGCTTATTGCTTACTGCTCATTGCTCATCCGCGAATCTTCCTGCCGCCAATCCGCATCCACATCACGAGAACTTATGGCTACTTTTCGTACGCTCGCTGAAGAAGCGCAAACAATCCATGAAGGAATGGCTGCCGCACATCAGGACACCGAACTGCTCGACGCCTACTCGCGCGCGGTAGTCGGCGCGGTGGCGCGCGTCAGTCCCGCCGTCGTCCACATTCAGGTGCACCAGAAGAACCACCGCGCCGGTGGCTCCGGCTCGGGTTTTGTGTTTACGCCTGACGGCTTCATGCTCACCAACAGCCACGTGGTGCACGGCGCTGCCGACATTTCCGTGACCACAGTCGAGGGCGATCGCTTTCCCGCCGAACTGGTCGGCGACGATCCCGACACCGATCTCGCCGTGATTCGCGGACGCACCTCCGCGCCGTCTGTCCCGCTCGGCAGCTCGCGCAAGCTTGCGGTGGGGCAGTTGGTGATCGCCATCGGTAATCCGCTGGGCTTTCAGCACACGGTGACGGCGGGCGTGGTCAGCGCGCTGGGCCGCACCATGCGCTCGCGCTCGGGCCGTCTCATTGATGGCGTGGTGCAGACCGACGCCGCGCTGAACCCCGGCAACTCGGGCGGGCCGCTGGTCGATTCGCAAGGCCGAGTGGTGGGCGTCAACACCGCAACCATCATGGGCGCGCAGGGCATCTGCTTCGCCATCGGCGCGGACACGGCGGAATTCGTAGCGTCACACCTCATCCGCGACGGCCGCATTCGCCGAAGCTACGTCGGACTGATGGGACAGGACGTTCCGCTGCACCGCCGCATTGTCCGCTACTACGATCTTCCCTCAGAAAGCGGATTGCTGGTGGAAAGCGTGATTACGGGATCTCCGGCTGAGCGGGCCGGGCTACGCGAGCGCGATGTCATCGTGCGCTTCGCCGGGCAACCCGTTTCGGGTGTGGACGACCTGCACCGCCTGCTCACCGCCGAACGCAGCGGCGCGTCCGCCGAAGTCGAGGTGGTGCGAGGTACAGAGTTGCGCAAATTGTTAATCATTCCCCAGCCCCAGCGCGACTGAGCCGCTAACTCTACAGCTGTCCCACTCTTGTGGGTGCCCCACCCTTATCGCCCGGCTTTGGCGATAGGGTGGGCCGCGGTTGGCCCACATATCCCCGATTTTGGGATATGTTGGATTGTCCGGTGTCCTCCGTGTCCTCGGTGTCTCTGTGGTGAATTCTGCAGTGAGTGTCTATCTCTGCTTTCGCTCGTAGTGCCGCCGCGCTTTCTGCCGGTTGCCGCACACGCTCATGTCGCACCAGCGACGGCTGTGGTTGCGGCTCTCGTCGAGAAACAACCACGCGCAGGTCGGCGCGCCGCATTCGCGCACTTTCTTCAGCCGATCGGAGGTCAGCAGATCCGCTGCCGACTGCGCAATCGGCCATAGCACATAAGCCAGCGCCACCTCCTTGTCGCGCTTCCACTCCCAATGGTAGCTGCGCCCGGCGGTGGTGAGCTGACGGTGCCGCATGGCTTCGCCGGCATACTCCTCGATCAATTTCACGTCCTTGAAGTTCGCCGCGCGTAATTCGGCGATGGCGGAAAATACTCGATAGATCGCCTCGCGCAGGAGGATGGCAGCCTCCACGATCCGGGAGGCCTTCTTCGGCTCGACCAGCCCGGCGGCAAGCAGCTCCCGTGCGTACTGTGGCGAGATGACCCGCGACTGTCTTGCAAACTTTATTAGGTCACTGTACTCAGGCAGATTGTCATGGGTTCGGCCCGGAATTTTGCGGCGGCTGACGGTGTTGGCAAAATCGAGACACAGAATTCCGCCGCTGAGATCGAATTCGCGGTCGAAATGGCCTGCCTTTTTCGTCACTTTTTATCCATTGTAACTGGTGTTGGTATTTTTGCTGGTTATCGTTATGGGACCTCAATTTCTTCAGCAAGCTCCTGCGGTTGCACGGCCTTGCCCGTGCCGCGGCTGATCAAGAAGACGGCAATCAGCGTCAACAGTCCGGCTTCGAGCACGCGCAGGTTCACCACCTCGCCCGCCCACCACCATCCCATCAGCACGGCGATGACGGGGTTCACGTAGGTATGGGTAGAGACCAGTGTCGGGGAAACGTGATCGAGCAGCCAAGTGTAGGCGGTGAAGGCGATGATCGATCCGAAAGTGATCAGGTAGAGCAGTGACCAAGCCGATCGCGGCGAGATAGCGCCGACATGAAATTTAGAGTACTCGCCGGTGATGCCGGCGACGAGCAGTAAAATCGCGGCTCCCGTGATTTCCGGCATGCCTGCCCGGGCTGCCGCAACGCGTGGCAGATCCGACGTGCGGGAGTACATGACGCCCACTGACCAGGAAAACGTACCCACCAGAATGGCGATGGACCCGATCAGGACGGCGTGATTTCCCGAAGCAGCCTCGTTACCCATTAGCAGCGCCACTCCGGCAATGCCGAGGAGCAGTCCGATCACGGTCTTGCCCGTCAGGCGTTCACCGTGCGAGACCACGGCGGCCATCACGGCGATCCAGATGGGCTCGCTGGCGATCAGCAGCGCCGCCAACCCGGAGGGAACCACCGTCTCGGCCCAATGCAGGCTACCGTGTCCAATGACGAAGTAAAAGACGCCCAGGACCAGGCTGGCCCGCCACTCGCGCAGCGTGGGTCGGTACCCGCGCGACCAGGACCATGCCAGGAGGGCCATCCCGGCAATGGTGTGGCGTAACCCGGCGACGATCAGCGGAGGGATGGTCTCCACCGCATAACGGATCGCCAGATAAGTCGATCCCCAGATGACGTAGATCGCAAAGAAGGCCAGCAGCAGGGCGAGCCGTCCGGCCTTGGCTACTGGCCGGAGCCGCAACCCCAACCCGTTTTCGGGAATAAACGCTTTGCGCGTCATTGGGAGTGAAAAGCAGCCACGCAGTTCAGTATAACCGCCAAACTGACTAACTTGTAAAAGTATTTTTGGAGGTTATAAGGTCATTCCCAATATTCGATGGAGTCAAGCCCCGGCTCTCCCGAATCACTGGTGGCGCACAATTGGTAGTTTTCATAGCGAATTGTCAGCACTGCCCGCCCTCCGAAGCGTACATCCGTCACAGTCTGGTTCAAAGCGGGCAGGTAAAATTCCCCAACCTTCTGATACTGGTGAACGATCCGCGATCGTGTTGTCCAGAACGACGGGGTTTTCGCAGGTTCGGCTTCGATACGCACGACGGCAAAGTCCTGGGCGTGAATCCAGATGGTGCCGCGGTAGAGGAATTTGTCTTCGCGCCGCGGCTCGACATCCATGACGTAAAGATCGCGGCCTGCATCGACAGCGCACCCACGCATGAAAAAGCGGTAGTTCTCGGAGCTGAGCGCGACCGCGTCGCGGTTCTTTTCGTCGCTCGAAGACTCCTGCTCTGACTCCAGCAGCCGGTGCAGGACGCGGGTGAGCATGAGCTTCGAGCCGGACTCTGAAGTTACGGTGAATTGCTTGATGCCAGGCGCGCGGTAAGAGGCGCTCACGTTCATCTCGGCGCTGCGCGCCGAGGGGAATCCGGTGTAGGTAAGTGTGTAGTGTCGCTGGCTTTCGAAACTTCGCAGGTGTTGCGCGCGCTCAGCGTTGTTTGCTGTCAGACGCTGGGTAACCTGCTCGCCGGTTAGTGCCAGCGCCGGACGGCAGGGCGAAGGTGCAGAGTCGAGGGCAGCGGCTGCGACGGCAATCAGGCCAATCACGACAAGCTGGAGCGCGATGCGCAGTGAGGGCTTGATGTGCGGGCCGGAAAGGTCTGGAAACGGCTGCGATGATTTGGCCGGCACAGTGTTCTCCCTTCGCGTTCGCGACGCGATCGCAGCCAGGGCGTCAGAAGAATTCACCATTGCCATCGAGTTGTCTCAGATTACATCAAAACAGGAATACTCATGGCGCGGGGGTTGGTGCGCGCCGTCCTTCGCAGATTCCAGTACAATTTTCCGTTGCCGTGCGGCGAGCGAAGCAAACGACTCGCGCTCGGACGGGACTCATCATGGGCCATATCCAAACCGAACTGAAAGACGATGTACTTCGGATCGCCATCGACCGGCCGGAAAAAAAGAATGCGCTCACCACCGCGATGTACACCGCGATGGCTGACGCCGTTGAGCAGGGCGATGCTGATCCCGAAGTTCGTGTGATGCTGCTGCACGGCAACGGTGACTCGTTCACCGCGGGCAACGACCTTGAAGATTTTGTGGCGAACCAGTGGAAGGGGCAGGGCGTGCCTCCCGCGATACGATTCATCGCCGCGATGGCGGGCGCGAAGAAACCGCTGGTGGTCGCGGTCCAGGGATCAACCGTGGGCGTTGGGGTCACCATTCTGCTGCATTGCGATCTGGTGTACGCGGCGGACAACGCGAAGTTAATGATGCCGTTCGTGAACCTCGGGATCGTGCCGGAGGCGGGATCGACGGTGCTGCTGCCTGCGCTGGTGGGGCACCAGCGCGCAGCGGAGCTGCTGATGCTGGGCGCGCCGATCAGCGCGCAACGCGCTTACGAGCTGGGGCTGGTCAACACTGTGGTCCCGTCCGAATCGTTGTTGGCAACCGCTCTGGCTGGAGCGCAGATGCTGGCGGAGAAGCCAGCGGCAGCGTTGCGAGCGACCAAAGCGCTCATGAAGAAGGCGGGCGCGGCCGAGGTGGAGCGTGCCATGCGAGAAGAGGTGGAGGTGATCGCCGAGCGGCTGGACTCACCGGAGACACGCGAGGCGTTGATGGCGTTCCTGCAGAAACGCAAGCCCAATTTCAAACAGTTTCGATAGTGATGAACTGAGCCGCAGGCGGGCGGGCACGGCCGGATGGTGCCAGAACCCCGCTGTAAGAACGTCCCGGCTTGACGTACGCTGCCAAGAGTGGTTTCCTATGAGGGTTTGGGTCTCACGCAAGGCAGCGCCCAATGCCTGGAACAGAGACGCTCCTCACTCCCGAAGTCTTCGACCAGCTGCAGGAAGCCATGGCAGCCGACAGGGCCGGTTTCACTGGACTCTACCGCGACTATCTGGCCGACGCGTGGCGCACGCTGAAGCTCCTGCGGGAAGCGGCGCGGCAGCAGCGGAAAGACGAAATTCGAGACAAAGCGCATTACCTCAAGAGTAGCAGCCTGGTGCTGGGGGCGCGTATGGTCGCGCGGCACGCGCACAAGCTTGAAGAACGGGCGCGCGCATGCGAGTTAATCGATGAACTCCTATTGGACCGAATCGCGGACGCGGTGACCGAAGTGCAGGCGGAACTGGCCGAGCGCCTGGGCGGCGGAGTTCTTCCCGCCGGAAGGACCGCGGCGTAGCAAAACTACCGGGGAATAAACAGCAGCGTGACGACACACACCACTCGCGTATTGATCGCCGATGACCATCCGGTGGTGCGGGTTGGGCTGCGGAACATGCTGCAGGCCGATCCCGGAATCCGGGTGGTGGGCGAGGCGCGCGACGGAGTGGAGGCGCTGGAACTGGCGCGCAACCTGCATCCTGACATTCTGCTACTCGACCTGGCCATGCCCAATGTGGCTGGAATGGAAGCGCTGCGCGAGATGACCGCGGGCAACCTCGATACGCGCACGATTGTATTGACCGGGCTCATCGACAAGCGGCAGGTGCTCGAGGCGCTGCAATTGGGGGCGCGGGGCGTAGTGTTAAAGGACGCCGCGGTGGAACACCTGGCGGAATGCATCCGCGCCGTGATGCAGGGGCAGTATTGGCTGGAAGGGCGGCCGGTTCAGAATCTGGTGCAAGTGCTGCGCGATTTGACGACGCAGACCGCACCTGTGCCGCGCAAAACGTTTGGGCTCACGGCGCGGGAGTTGGAAGTAGTGGGCCTGATTACCGAAGGCTGCACCAACAAGGACATCGCCAGGACGTTCGGCATCAGCGAAGAGACCGTCAAGCGCCACCTCACCAACATCTTCAACAAGCTCGGCGTGGGAAACCGCCTGGAACTGGCGCTCTTTGCGCTTAACCACAGCCTGCTGCCGGTGACGGAAGGCCAGTAGGCCGCGCCACGTAACCCTCGAGCAGTTCAGGAATTACTGTAGTCGTTTCTGCCAAGGGTAGCCGCGCTTCAGCGCGGCGTTAACGCGGTCTTTCAATTGATAGAGCCAGGCTTCAGCCGGCGGCACCGCCAAATGGCGCCACACTATTTCCTAATTTGCTCTGGCGAGTTTCAAGTTTCGAGTAGCAGCAGACCCTCCACTCCGCCGCCGACACGACCGCTCCAGTCGAGGTGACACATCGAAGAATAAGTAGATCCCTCGCCCACTGATGCGGGCTCGCGATGACAATCCAAATAAAGGCCTGCGGAATCGCGGTCATCGTCGGTGCAGGTCCTTGGATGCCGCGAAGTTCTTCGGCCAGGAGTGAAGAATGAGGAGACCAGAATGCAAGTCTCAAGGTTCGAGTTCAATGCGGGTCGCGAGAGCGAGCGATTCCCGAAATGGTTGGACCAAAACAGGAGAAAGTTCCGTGACGGGACCTGCGCCGAAGACGGGTAGTTTCGCCTTTTCTTCGTAGAACGTTGCAGCCCTGTAGTTTGCGGAGACGAGCCTCGACACCTCGCGAATGGCGAGGGGCGTGCATTTAGTAAGAGCGACATGGCAATCAGACAGCAAAGCAGCGACGGTGCACGATGAATGGAACCTTGCAGAACGGGACGCAATCGTATCGGTGGACGCAGGCAATGCCGGCGACCATCCTGCTGGTGGAAGATGAAGCGACCGTGCGTGAGGTGACGCGCGAGGCCCTGGAGATGGGCGGCTACCGGGTGCTCACGGCCGATGGGGCAATTGCGGCGACGCACATCGCGGCCGACCAATCGATTGCCATCGATCTGCTGCTGACCGATGTGGTCATGCCGGGCATGAACGGCGTGGAGTTAGCGCGACAGATTCAAGCGTTGCGGCCGGAGCTGGCCAC
>Ga0074046_10004461_pt1 | contig 11431 bp, 8 predicted proteins | sample BogForMeECP23OM3_FD_94441 | JGI IMG/M metagenome (GOLD analysis project Ga0074046, IMG submission 94441) | Bog forest soil microbial communities from Calvert Island, British Columbia, Canada - Bog Forest MetaG ECP23OM3 | ecosystem: Environmental > Terrestrial > Soil > Wetlands ...
GAGCTTGAGAAGCGACTGGTCGATTCCGCCTCGAAATATAACCTGCGAATTCTAGGACCAAACTGCCTAGGCGTATACGATCCGTATACCGGCATGGACACGCTGTTCCTCCCTGAGACGAAGCTATTGTCGGATGGCAGGGAAGTAATGGCGACACCCAGACCAAGGCGTGGATCAGTGTCGTTACTCACCCAGAGTGGCGCATTTGGGTGCGCAGCACTCGACTATATGGCGGGTCCCCACGGGATCGGAATAAGAAGATTTGTCAGCTACGGGAACCGGTGTGACGTGACAGAGAGCGAGTTGCTTGAATGCTTCGCAGACGATCCCAAGACCAAAGTCATTCTAACCTACCTGGAAGGACTAACTAATGGCCGCGAATTCACGGAGAAAGCGAAAGAGATTACGAAAAGGAAACCGGTCGTAGCCCTGAAGGCTGGTAGGTCGGAAGCAGGGAAGAGAGCCGCGGCCTCTCACACTGCGGCATTGGCGGGTTCGGACCAAATCTATCAAGGAGCCTTCAGAGAAGCAGGCATCGTAAGAGCTCAGACTGTTGAGGAATTCTTCGACTTCGCTCGCGCACTAGCGATGCAACCCCCAGGGCTCACAAACAATGTCGCAGTCGTGACCAACGCTGGAGGTCCAGGAATCATCGCAACAGACGCACTAGAAGGCTCAGGACTAGAAGTTCGGAAATTCCCCAAACGGATAATGTCCAAGTTCGCGGACCTCAAAGCTGAGAAGAAACTGTTGCCGGTTCTCTCAGGCGCGAATCCGATCGACTTAACGGCAGAAGCAACTAGTCAAATGTTCGCATTGACCTTATCCATTCTGCTGGACGATCCGAGCATAGGCGGAATTGTTCTAATCGCTTTGCATCATGCGCCAACTATTCTTGATGACGCTGTAGGAATGATAGCGGAGACCATAGAGAAACGTACGAAACCCGTGACTGTTTGCGACATGGGAGAGACAGAAATGGCTGAGACCATGAGAACCATGTTCGAGAAGCGAGGAATCCCATCATTTTCTATGCCCGAACGTGCAGCTCGCTCGCTCTGGGCCCTCATTTACTACGGAAGATATTTGAGAGCTCACAACGTTACTAGTAGAAGCGGATAAGGAGACGCCCCTTGTCGAATAGCTTAACAACTTTGGAAAATATCAGAGCGTCCAAGATAGATTCACTCGTCACGGACCTTATCGAAGTCGGCCTACAAAGTAATCTACGCAAGATAATGTCGTTGATGGCTGAAAAGCGAGTTCATGAAATCCTGATACCTGACAAGAATCGGTGCGGGATGATTATGCTATCAGACACCTTACGTGCTAGCATGGAAACAAAGCCCGAAACTTTGGTAACTCATATTCCTGTAATGACGATGGAAACCACAGTAGGGGAAGCCGCCCGCATAATGGCTGATTACAAGATTGGCGCAGTCCCAGTTTCAGACGGGCGTAAGATAATAGGTCAAGTAACCAGCTTGAGTCTCCTCCAATTGTTGAAAGGGAATCTGCCTGATCAAAGAATATCCTCGATCTCCAAAGAAAGCCCAGTGACTTTGAACGCAGACGACTCTGCAGCGGCAGCCCGAGAACTCTTGTCACGCAAGCGGATCAATAACATTCCCATAAAACAAGGAGACAAGTTAGTCGGACTAGTAACGTCAACCCAAATCCTCGCGGTGCTGCCGGCTCCTCAGCGGGTCAGTGCAAAGTCGAGAAGCCCTGAAACCCGATCCGGCCTGGATTTCCCGGTGAAAGACATTATGGATCCTGACCCTTTGACGTGTCCGCCTCAGACCACTGCAGAGGAATCGCTGAGCAGAATGCTGAGCCTTGACAAGACGTGCATACTAGTCGCCCAATGGGACGAACTTCAAGGCATTGCAACTCACGGAGACTTCATCACTCTCCTGGCGGAACCAGAGGAGAAACCAGAAGTCCCCATTTACATCGTTGGTCTCCCTGACGATCCCTTTGAAGCAGAAATAGCCAAACAGAAATTCAAGCGAACAATTAATCAATTACACAAAGTTCTACCGCAGATCCTCGAGGCAAGATCTGTAATCAAGTCAACAAAGAAAGCACCAGGGAAGGAAAAAAGGCGGTATGAAGTAACAGTGCACATCAAAACTCCGAAAAACTCCTATAGCTACGCTGCGAGTGGTTGGGAACTTGCAGAAGTCTATGACACGATCATAGACAGGCTTAAACGGTTACTTTCACAGAAGGAGCGACGGAGAAAACAGTACGTCAGAGAAAGTGAGTAAGCTTCAAGATGGTCTGCTAGGAGTCGAGAAAATAGAAGATGCTACTACCAACACAGATGAGACGAATCGAAATCATCGTTCCAAAGAGAAAATTCGAAGACACCATGCTCTACCTTCGTGAATTGGGAATCGTCGAGTTGTTGGACGTAAAGGAGATGATCAAGGGGTACGGCGAAGGCGTCACCCCGACCGCAACATCCGATCGACTCTATCGGCTCACGACTCTTGAATCAAAAATCAACTCGGTAGTTACGGCTCTTGGGCTCATATCCCTGCCAGGAGTAAAACCGACAACTGTCGACGCTCGCATGTCTGATGAGCAAATTGTGGAGTCAGAGCGAAAAATAGCTGAAATCGAACAGAAAGTTACCTCTACGATGAATGAAGCAGAGGCACTCAAATCCCTCATCAATTACGCGGAACGACAACTTAAGCTAAGTATCGAGGAAATTGCTAAGATCGAAAACGTAAACTCACCTGAAGGCCGCAACAAACTTGAGGAAATAGTGAGCGGCATCTTTCAAACTCTGAAACCGTCGGAGCTGAAGTTTGCTGAGCCTTTGAGTCAATTGATTGAAGAGAAGGGACTCGAGGACGCCGTTGTAAGTGACATAACCAACAACGTAGCAAAGTTACTCTCTTCCAAGCGAAGTGAGAGCGCTATCGCTGACGCTGTCACACAGACTCTCGGCTTGAAGATGAAGGCAATGGTCAGAAGCAAGCGACTTTCATACGAAGCCACAAGCCGAATCGAGGAAGCTAAGACGCGGTTATCGGAACTTAATCATGAGCTCGATGAGGTAAGACGGGCTGATGGGCAGTATCTCTTAGTTCAACGCGAGATCGTGGGCGCGGAGCGAGCTTTTGAACAGGCGAAAGGGCTTTGTGGAAAGACCGAATCAACTTGCATGATCGAAGGCTGGATACCCACAGCAAAGGTTTCGCCCGTCACAGCCCAGTTGAAGAAGATGTGCGATGACGAGGTGATAGTTAGAAGTTGGGCGAGTAAGAATAGTCCAACGAGTCTTCACAACCCTAAGAGCGTCGCAATTTTCCAAAAATTAACGGTGGGATTTGGCATCCCTAAGAGTGATGAAGTTGACCCTACCGTGCTGTGGCTCATCACTTACCCGCTTTTCTTCGGATTCATGTTCGGCGACGTCGGAAACGGGATCGTTGTCATACTAATCTCAAGCATCATTTACATGTACAAACGACGCGGCCTTGTGATACCCGACATAGCTTACGGTGGCATGGGTGGAGTGTTCAACATGGTAATCCAAGGCTCCGGGCTTCTAATCTTCAGCGGAGCCGCTGCACTCGTAGTAGGATTCCTCTATGGCACAGTTTTCGGAAATCTAGAATGGTTCAGAATACTCACTGGTTTACCCGGACCCTTGTGGTTCGAACCATTCGACAACATTCGACTGATGCTCAGATTGTCCATCACAATCGGAGTGATCCACATCATGTCAGGACTAATTCTGGACATTTTCAATAAAGCGTACGTCAAAGATTATCGTGAGCTAATCTCAGGTCCCCTAGTCTGGCTTTGGTTCTACGGCGCGTTTGGCATAACGCTGCTTCAATACGGACTCAGATTTCCCAACTACCTGTTCAACCCAGTAAATAGCGTGGACATTTTTCTGAGGATAGGAGTTCCCCTCATCGCAATGATCGCCCTCAAGGCGTGGGCTGAAGGGCCTATGGGAATGATGCATGCGTTCGAATCGTTACTTGCATCGTTATCGCATACCATATCGTACGTTCGAATTCTCGCCATGAAGCTAATTGAAGACGTCTTCTATCACCTCTTCAACGGTGTCCTAGTATTCTTCTTAGCATGGGCAACGGTGGCTGGTGCGGTGATAGGCTACGCTCTGTTTGGGGCATTGACGGTGGTCCTAATCTTCATCCTGGAAACCGCATTCGTCTTTATGCAGTCGCTTCGTCTCCACTGGGTCGAATGGTTCCTCAAGTTCTACGCGGGTAGCGGGACCGAGTTCAAACCGTACGCCGCAGACAGAACCTACACGAGAGTAAGGGCTGGAATCAACTGAGCAAATGGCATTAGTTTGAACAAACATCATGGCCTGTTTATATCAGGCCATGTCGCTTGCGCATCAGACAATGGCGAATTTCGAGGCTGGATGAGACGAGCCATCTTGATGCCCTGCAGACCCATCAGAGTACGGACGAAATTGTAGCTGACCTGCAAGAATATGGTCTTACCAGGAACGAAGCACGCGTACTCTTCTTCTTAGCTAAGAACGGTTTATCGAGAGCCAGCGGAGTTTCAAGAGCAGTCCAGATTAACCGGACTGAAACTTACAGAACAATCAGGAACCTTCAACATCGCGGCCTTGTAGAAGCTACCCTCGAGAGGCCCGTACAATTTCAATCCGCACCATTCGAAGAATGTCTACGAATTCTAATAGACGAGAGAAGAGCAAGGCTCAAGATTCTCGAACGCCGCGGCGAGGACCTCCGCCGAATGTTCGATACCATGCGGTCGGAACCTGTACGACAGGAAATAGAACGATTCCAAGTAATTGAGAGCAGACTCAGGATTGAACAGAAACTGCAATCAATGTATTCACAATCCAAGAGATCAGTGATGACGGTCCTGTCATCGTCCGAGTTGCTGCGAGCAGACACTTCAGGCCTCTTTGATCCACTTGAACAATCCAATCGAACGAAAGTCAAAGTTAGAGCAATTACCTCGATAGATCACTCTAACCTTGGCGTCGTTGAAAGATTACCTGAAACGATTGAAGTGAGGCATCTTGATCTTAAGACGCGGCCGGTTCCTCGAGTTACAATAATCGATGATTCAGAAGCTCTTTTTGAGATCACGACAGATGAGGCCCGACGCAACGAGCAAGTGGCACTATGGATAAACAGCCGTGCCTTCGTAGGAAACCTTCAAGCATACTTTGAGGAAATATGGACCTCTGGAACTCCGGCAAGTGGAAGAATCGAAGCGCTGAAGAAAGGAATAACCCCCGACGATCTCAGAATCTACAAAGGCAGGAATGACGTAGCACGCCAATTCAGCAACATGATTGAGAACTCAAAACAAAGCGTTGAAATCTGGACCACTATGCGCGGCATACAAGCACTTGCCGATTTCAACTTCGCACAGCTTAAGGAAGCGAAAAGCAGAGGCGTGAAGACTCGTGTTATCGCTCCAATCACGAGCGAGAATACGGAGGGGGCACGTAAACTAGTACCCGTCTCTGAACTGCGTTATTCTGAAGCTCTTGGGCCTGCCGGAATCATCATCGTTGACCAACGCGAACTCATGCTATACGAAAGACTCCCAGACGATAATAACGCGGAGATTGGAGCGGACGTAGGATTCTGGACCAATAGCAGACGCTTCATAGAGACAATGAGCGGAGCCTACGACGCACTCTGGAAAGGAGTATTTGCCATATATCCATCTAAACGTCGCGGACTCCACGGATAAGACCAGAGTCCACGAGAGTCAACTAACGAGGCGCGCTCCGTGACCCATAGAATTGGCTGCATGCTACCTGCTGACACAACCTTCAGCCGCCTTGTCGAAATCAGCCAGATCTGCGAGCGACTCGGCTACGACAGCATATGGGCGTTTGATCACCTGGCCCCGTACTGGCTCAAGTCTGCTGCGAGTTTGGAATGCTGGACGACACTTGCGTCACTCGCCGCTCATACTCGGAATATCAAACTGGGCAGCTTAGTAACAAACGCGAACCTACGTCACCCCTCTCTCTTAGCCAAGATCACGAGCTCTCTCGACAACATCAGTCATGGACGCGTCATCTTGGGAATCGGTGCAGGGGATAAACTAAGCAAACAGGAATTGACCTCTTTTGGCTATGAATATGAAACTCTCGATGAGAGAGTGACGCGTCTGCGGGAGACCATCCAAATTCTAAAAGGGTTCTGGAATTCGAACGATTTCTCATTCGTAGGCAGACACTTCCGAATATCGCATGCAAGGCTTGAACCTAAACCTACTCAGCACCACCTACCGATTTGGATAGGAGGAAAACATGATAGGTTGATGGACGTTGTTGCAGAATTAGCAGATGGCTGGAACTACTGGAATATCGATCAAGAGCAACTCGTAAGGAAAACGAACTACTTACGGAAAAGATGTACACGCATGCACCGCCCGTTTAATCAAATAGTTAAGTCATGGTCAGGAACGATTCCACGAAACTACTCAACGAACGAACTTGTTGACTACTTGAAGAAGAGATCAGACGCGAAAACCGGATATTTCATCGGATATTTTGGCGAGAATACGAAGCCGGAACTCTTGGAGGAGTTCGCCGACGTCGTGCAAAAGCTATAATCCCTTCAAGTAAGTTGTTAGAGGCTCAAACCCGACTCCATCGTTACCAACAGCAAGTTATGTACCAAGCAAATAAGTAAGTGAAGCCTTTCAAAGAGGAGGGGCCTGTCTCGATGAAGCGCTCAATGAAGCTTTTCGAGCGTTTGCTAGACACTGACGTCAAGGCTGACGTACTGACATTATTTCACAATAACTCTGACATGTCTGAAACATCAGAAGGACTTGCTAGAAGAATCGGCAGGAATCCCGCAGAAGTACATCGCGAGCTTGATGATCTGGTCGAGCTGGGCATTCTAAGAAAAGTGGAAATGTACTCTTTTGGCGTTGACAGAGACAAGGAAATTCAGGACGCAATCTCTAAGCAACTAGCTCTTGGGGAAATATCAGAAAGCCAAACCGAAGTTGAGCGAACCGCCGCTCTCCCTAAGGTATCAACAGGCCTTGAGGTGCTGGACAGAGTCTTGCCCAGTGGAATGCCACAAGTCAGTACGGTTTTGATTCTCAACGATCCTGGGTCCGGTGAAGAGAGCATTATCGCTCATTTCGTAAGCAAACAGGTCCAGGAAGGAAAATCCACAGTATATGTGACGCTGGATAACTTTCCAGCGAATATTCGGCAGATTGTACAGACGCAGATTAGTAAGGAAAATGTGGATTGGTCTTCTCTGATGTTCGTTGACTGTTATTCCAAGACGGTTGGTGTGGAGAGCGACGAGCCGCACATTGAGGATCCGGAGAATTTGTCAGCTATCAGCATAGCAATATCTGACATAATGAACAAGGTATCGATTTCTCTCATCGTTCTCGATTCGTTCAATACGCTTATTCGGAAGAGAGGCGTGCGGTCCGCTATTGAATTTCTGCGCGTCATCGTTGCGCGTGCTCGACAGGCCAAGTGCTTATGTCTAGTCACCATGAACCGTAAGGCGTTTCATCCGGCCATGATTGCGTCTGCCCAGGACGTTGTCGACGGAGTGATTGAATTGAAAATTGAGGAGGGAACTGAAGGAATAGCACGTTCACTGAGAATCCTCAAGATGGTGGGCACAAAACATGTCACGACTTGGATCCCGTATGACATATCCGACGAGGGTAAGTTCGTTTCAGCCAAGACAGCCTCGTAAAACAAAACGACTATCCTAATTCCTTCAGTTTGGCTGGAAGATACTTGTCAACTATATACGCAAGTCCGTAGCGACTGAAAGCTTCCTGCTCTGCCTTTCTCTTGATTTTCAGAAAGGTTGCAATCTCTCGCTTCCAAAGCTTGCCATCGTATCGAGGATCCTTCTCTAATTCGTAAAGGCGCTTGATGTCGAGATCAGTAAGTGGGTCGCTGGGAAGCTTGTAGTTCACTATGTCTGAAGCCCAAACTCCAGCCCACTTGGCGTCAGGGGTATTCAGGTCTCTGAGATGAGCAGCATTGGCGGATCCGGCGATTATGACGTTTGCAATGTGCATTCCCCAGGGGTCAGCGTCGCAGAATATGTAGACGGGCAGTTTCAGTTCCTTGTTCATTCGGCGTATTAGTCCGCGTGTAGCTCGAGGAGCCTGGCCTGCAGTGTGAATTAGTAAAGCCTTGTACTTCTCGTGAACTCTTTCTTCGATGAACCGAGTGAACAAGCCCCCCTTCTCGATCGCAATGATTTTGTCAGCTTTACACTCAACAAATTCAGAGTTCGTTAATGCTGGGCCAATCATCATTCCATCAGGATGCGAAGATAGGTTGAGCGTCTTTCCTTCGTAGCCTGGAACAGTGTATTGTATGGTGAGGTCTCCGAATATTGCGCTGCGTTCTTCCGGAAAGACATTGAAGTTCTCCCGCGGATGTCCAAGCACTGTCTCAAGATCAGTGATTATGTCATCGCTTTCCGCTTGGTCGGAAAAACTCATCTCGTAGGCTTGTGCAGAATAGAAGACGTCTCGTAAAGTCGACGTCTTCGCTTCTCGCGTGAGTTCGTCAACAAACGATCCGGTCCAGACAAGCTGCGTTAATGGTCTTACGTGTCTTATGTTTCGTGCACTTCTTCGGACGAAATGATCTCCGAGGATATATTGCCTCGTGCCTTGATCATATCGGATGTTCGTGATTGATCGGCTGGGCATCTTGATGGATGGCCATTGCTTTTGAGATAGTTGCGTGTAGAGTTGTTCGCCTAACCCCTTGAGGCTTGACAGTACTGCCACTTTTTTCTGCTCAGCCAGGTTAAGCGACTTACTCGTCGTCTTCGTCTTCGATTTCTTCTTCATGTGTCAAGACACTCTTCAGCATCGGACTAACATCCGGCGGTTTACTTTTCTTCGCGAGTTTCGATGAGAAAATGGCTATCTTGGGCAGGTACTTTTGGAAGACGTCGAGTCTACGCTTGTCGTGCGCCAGATTAATCTTCTTTGAAAGAAATAGCGACAACCGTCTAGCTACTTCTCTCACGGCGTTTAGGATTTCTCTTTCAACGTCTGGACGGTCTGCAATGAATTCCTTTCCAACTGTCTTGTATGGAACTTTTGTAGAGCAGATATGAACGAAAACAGCAATTGGCATATCGACAGTAGCCTTGTAGTGCCGCCAATCAACTTCAGTGTTAACAACTTTCCATGAGACATCACTTGCCTCATCGAAGAGTAACGGGATTTTGTTTGCGAATCGGTAAAGTTTGATGCCGCTTCCAGGCTCAATTTGGCCACCATATGCCACCCCAACTTCTACGATGAACGGAAATCCGGCATAAGCCGACGGCTTCCGTTGATACACAGCCACAAACTCTGGAGAGAGCTCCTTCCTGATGCCTGCTTCGAGTAATTCCTCTCCTAGAGGAGATAGGCAGCTTGCGTCAGGCGCCAAGAATTTGTAGTTCTTCATTCCGTTAACAATTTGGACAATCTCGTCCGGGGAGAGCTTTTTCGGGTTCTTCTTGGTCGAAATGTTGACTTGTGATAGAAATGAGGTTGCAATCGTCTTGCCGACTCTGTGAAAATGGGACTTTAGAAATGAGACCAGGGTCCGTTCCTTAGTAAATTCGATCAGGCGCCTCATTGTTTCAACGTCGACACCATATGGGTGAGGAAGTGTTTCTTGCGGCGGCTTAGGCATCTGCATAGTCGCTCGATCAAACCGGTATAATCGGCCTCTTGGATCAACATAGGTTATTGTTGCATATGGCGCAACGATTGCTGTCTGCATTAGGTAATCAAGGATCTTTGGCATGGCACGAGTGTAGTCAGCTTCAGTCGCGAAGTCAATTACTGTTCCATGCCATCTATTGTCATTTGGAAGCGTCTTGTGACTTAGGACCATGGGTTTATTCTTTTGAATGTCAATTGTGATTTCATAATGGTGAATCTTATTGTGGCCAGTACTAGACATGATGCTGGCTTTGCCGTGTGTAGTAATTTGTCCGTATAATATGGTCATCTTGCCACCTAGCCCAAATGTCCCTCTGGTCTGTCGCAACTTGTACTTGGAACCGAAGAGTACCTGCCCAAACGCTGACGGAATAATATCGTGTGGGATTCCTATTCCGTTATCTTCAATGTGAATCCGGTACACTCCAGGACCGTCGGTCGGTCCTGATTCGTGTGAAATCCTCAAGTAGATCTCGGGAGTGATCTCACGAGTCTCGCACGCGTCTAATGCATTCTCTACCAGTTCGCGGACGGTTGAGTATATTGCGCGGGTTGGGTTGGTGAATCCTGCGATGTCCCGATTTCGGTAGAAGAAGTCGGCTGCTGAAATTTCCTGAAAAACTTCTTGAAGCGACATCTGGGTTCGCCTATGTGGGTGATGGTAATCGCTGATTTGATCTGCGACTACACGGGTGGTTTCTGCCAAAGTTCAAGGGTTTCTCTCTTCTTGCTCTCGCTCTTTATCTTTCTAAGTAATTTGTACACTGTGGAATGTTGTTTTCCCTTAAGAAGTAGTTCTATTGCTTCTCTTGCGGCAGTCACTGTTTCAAATTCGCCCAGCATCGAAATAGTGTGTCCGTAAACGGAAACTTGAGCATTTGTCATTTCCTCTATTAGCCTTCGGATCTTTCCTTCACGACCGATCACGCGTCCTTTCAATCTGGCAATGTCTCGTTCGTTCCTTCCAAATGTTTCTCGAAGATCGATTACATCAAGCACGATATCATCGTCAATTAATTTGAGGGCTCGTTGCGGTGAGAAGCCTCGAGCAATAGCTATGACGACGTCCCTGGCTCGGAGGATTGTTGTCGGGTCATCAGAAGCTATAGCTGGGACAATATCCACAATTCCGTTTTCGCTCTCGATTATGAGCTGAGCCTTGAAGGCCTGTTCTATCTTGCTCTTGGTAGAGCCTTCCTTACCAATTAGTACACCAAGCCTATCCAAGGGAATTGTGGTGCTGACTTTAGTTGTCAGACTCTTTTCGTGATTATAACTCTCCATTTTTCAACTCACAACCGAGTAACCATTCATTTCCCCTTTTCTTCTTAGATTCCAGAGAAGGGAGACGCTTATCGACAGCCGCCGCGTACGTTTGAAGATACCGCTTCGACTTCGCTGGATTCCCCTCATTTCAGCTACTTCCAGGGCGGATGAAAGTCATAATTCATAGTGAGATTGGGTAGGACGATTTTTCCTTTCTTTCCTCGAGCGCGTTGTATTCTTCGTCGGTATGCCTTTCTATAGACTCACTGGAACTTTTCATAGCTATTTTAAGCAGTCGATCGAAATTTGCTTGTGCGTCTGGACTGTTTACGAATGTACTAGCATGCCTCTCAACGGAAACTGTGAATTTGCCCATTTCATACTTCTCGAGCAGTCTAATGCCCGGCTTCGTGATCAGTAGTGTTCC
>Ga0074046_10004462_pt1 | contig 11429 bp, 12 predicted proteins | sample BogForMeECP23OM3_FD_94441 | JGI IMG/M metagenome (GOLD analysis project Ga0074046, IMG submission 94441) | Bog forest soil microbial communities from Calvert Island, British Columbia, Canada - Bog Forest MetaG ECP23OM3 | ecosystem: Environmental > Terrestrial > Soil > Wetlands ...
GAGCGAAACTGATTCTTCGGGTTGTGCTTCTGCAATACCTTCGTAATCGCCGCCGTCAGGGTCGTCTTGCCGTGATCGATGTGGCCGATGGTCCCTACGTTGACGTGTGGCTTGGTGCGATCAAATTTTTCCTTCGCCATAAAAGTCCTGAATCCCTTTCATCGCTGGTACTGCCTGTTTCATCTCGGGGCGCCGGCGTTCCGGCTCCAGCCCCCAAAAAACTTCTTAGGTTCCAGGTTTCAGGGTCAGGTTTCAGTTCCTCCCAGCCATCTTGAGCAAATCAATTCGCTCAACGCCGCTCTAACTGACACCTGAAACCTGATACCTGATCCCTGTCTTTCAGTAGTACGCGTACAACTTCAAATACCTCTGCCGCAACTCCAGCGGCACCGCTTCCACCAGCCGCAGATACCGTTCGCGGGTCAATCCCTGGTCGCTCACCGGGAGCGCCTGGTAGAGCGCAATCGCTTCCTTGCCCAGCAACCCGCGTCCCAGAATGCCTTCATAATCCCGGATGCGCAGCTTCGACTTCCTCACGCGGTTCAGAAAAACTTCTACGTCGCGGGCATCGAACAAGGCGTCGATCAGCGCATGCAGCCGCGCAAATCCCTGTTCATCCCGTACGGCGATCGCCACCTGCTCAAACATCGATTCCCGATCCTCACTCAAAACAGCTTTCAGCTAGTCCTTGGAGCGGGAGACGGGGTTCGAACCCGCGACCAACAGCTTGGAAGGCTGTGACTCTACCACTGAGTTACTCCCGCCCAACAACAGTTGTCAGTGGTCAGTTGTCAGTAATCAGTTTCTCCATGCAGATGGAAGCCGAATTTCTCGTCCCGCTGATGCTCCAACTGACCACTGATCACTGACCACTGTTCACTGTATTTCTGGAGCTGATGACCAGGATTGAACTGGTGACCTCTCCCTTACCAAGGGAGTGCTCTACCAACTGAGCTACATCAGCCCGCAAACCTCAAACCTTTAGCTGTTAGCCGTTAACCTCATGGTGCCGGCGCAAGCCACATCGGCTCACTCTGCCACGCAAAACCTAAGGGCTAACAGCTAAGAACTGTTCTTCTCCCCCTGCCTGCGAATCTTCTCCGCCTGCCGGGCTAACACCGTACGCAAAGCCAGCCCGCCAATCACGATCAGCGGAACCAGCCTTAACTCCACCGGCCTTCCGTAAACGAGCACCGAACCCTCGCCCATGGTCAGCCAAGCCAACACGGCCAGAACGGCATACAGCGCCATGGCCACCCAAAACTTGCGGTCAAGATCCCCGCCGGAGCCGTCCAACCTACCGTTCTCCAAGCCGGTTCCCATCTCCGCTCTCAAACCCAGTCCCCAGCCAACAGAGCCTACTCACAACTGACAACTGATCACTGACAACTGTCGTGGTGCACAGGGGAGGATTCGAACCTCCGTAGCTCGCAAGGAGCGGCAGATTTACAGTCTGCTGCCATTAACCGCTCGGCCACCTGTGCCCATATCGCCCGAGCCACTCATTCCGCGTTCCCTGCAGCCCGCGCGGCTCGCTCACTAACTCCGCTAACGCCGCTAGCCCCGCTAACGCCGCTTTTTACATCCCGCTTCCGCGCACGCCGCAACCTCCGGAGGCTTCCGGACTCACGAGCCTGCGCCTGAACTGGGGTCACCGCGGAGGACAGGCCCGGCGCTCATCCAACCTGCGCCGGTTAACTTTCGCCGCATCGGCTTCCTCGTTTCGGCTTCCTTTTTGTGGAGCTGGCGAAGGGATTTGAACCCCCGACCCTCTGATTACAAATCAGATGCTCTACCAGCTGAGCTACGCCAGCTCGTTACCCACGGGAAGCAGTCCCGAGGCGCCGAAAAGTACGCGGACACACTCCAGCTTTGCGCGTACACGGCACAGAAATCAAGGTTAGCACACCGCCGCACCCGGAGCAAACGCGGAAAAACTGGAAACAGAAGCTCAACCAGTAAGTTGCGCAGGAACCATGGCCATCGCAGCACAGTCACCTCCACGCAGCCCGGCAATTCATGCAGGCCCGGTCCGCAACCGCTTGCTCTCTCTGGCAAAATAACCTTGCGTAAACGGCCCGCCTGATAGATGATGCGGGTACCTCTTTTCAATTCCTATTTCTGGCTCCGAATTCGGAAGGGAGAGATCAGATGCGTAACCGGCTTTTCGCACTCCTATTCCTGGTTGTCTGCCCACTCGTCCTAGCGCAACAGACGTTGAACAACGATGCCGTTATCAAGATGGCCAAAGCCGGACTTTCCGACGACGTGATCGTTACAACCATCAACGCCTCGCCAGGCGCCTACGACACATCGGCGGACGGCCTTGTCGCGCTCAAGCAGGCCGGCGTCAGCGACAAGGTGATCGCCGCCATCGTTGCCAAGGCCACTCCTGCCGCTCCCTCGGCTCCCGCGGCGGCTCCAGTTCCGTCCCCGATTCCTCCCGGCGTCGACAGCATCGGTGTCTACTACCAGTACGGCGGCAACTGGCAAATGCTCCCCGTTGAATTGGCCGTCTTTGAGTCGGGTGGCAAGGTCAAGCACGTCGCCACCGCCGGCCTTGTGAAAAAGGATCTCGACGGCACCGTCAGCGGCAGCAGAAGCAGGCTAGTCGTCAGGACACCGGCGACCTTTCTCCTGCACATTCCCGACGGCGTCTCGCCCAACGACTTCCGCCTCTTTCGCCTCCATGTTTCCGGCAACAACCGCCAGTTTCAATCCCTCGCCGGGGCTCTTGGACACGAATCCTCAAGCGGCGTGCACGACGACATCGAATTCATGAGTAAGGAAATTGCTCCCTCCTTCTATAAGATGGTTGTCCCTGACGACGTCGGCGACGGCGAGTTCGGTTTCCTTGAGCCGCAGGACGCGTCGTCAAAGTCCCCTCCCGTCTCAGGCAAGATCTTTACGTTTGCCATCGTCAAGTAACCCGCTTGCGGCCGCGCCACTCTGAAGGTTCGCCGCGCCCGCTTGGTTTCTCTTGCGAAGTAACCTTGCGCAAACGCCCGCTAGGGTAGATGATGCGGTTGCTTCCTTTTAGGCGATCTTTTGCACCCAACATTAAGGAGAGCCCGCATGCGTAAGTGGTTTTTTGCAGCTTTCTTTGTCGTCTGCTGCCTCGCTGTCACCGCCCAGCAGACGCTAAACAATGACGCAATTGTCAAGCTGGTCAAAGCTGGACTGTCGGACGACCTGATCGTCACCACCATCAACGCGCAGTCGGGCAGCTATGACACCTCCGCCGACGGCATCATTGCCCTCAAGGCCGCCGGGGCCAGCGACAAGGTCGTCGCCGCCATCGTCACCAAGGTGTCTGGGACCGCACAAGCCCCGGCACCACCACAGCAACCCTCCGCACCGAGAAACGATGCGGCACCCGAAGTTCCACCGGAGCCAAATTCTCCGGGAACAGCAGAGCCACCAGAAGAGGGTACGGCATCCGGGACAGCGCCGATCCCTGCCGGAGCTCGGATCGTAATTGCGCCAATGGGTGGATTCGAGACTTACTTCGCAGCGGCCATCCGTGAAAAGAAAGTACCTGTCAAACTCACTCTTGAAAGAGCTTCCTCCCAATTTTTCGTGGTTTCTACCAATACCGAATGGGAAGGATTCGTTTACGGTTCAGGCGCAAACTGGAGTAGATCGAGCGGATCGGCAGGTTCAGCCGCAAGCTCTACGAGAGGGCTCGAAGCAAGCATCATGATCATCGATGCAAAAACCAAGGATGTGGTATGGGCTTACGAAGTGCACAAAAACAGCCACGGCTCCTTATTTTTCGGCACCCTTGGCGCACGCGGTCAGCAATCCATAGCGGAAGCCTGCGCTAAGCATCTGAAGGTGTATATCGAGAAGGGCAAATAGCCTCGGGAGTTCCGTTCGCTCCTGACGGCTCCCAAATCGCCCCAACCCCAAGGAGAACCTCCATGCGCAAGCGACTTCCAGCCCTCGCCCTGCTGGCAATTTCCCCGCTCCTCTTCGCGCAACAGGAGATGAACAACGACGCTGTCATCAAGCTCTTGAAGGCGGGGCTGTCGGACGACCTGATCGTTACCACTATCGACGCGTCTCCCGGCAAGTACGACACCTCTGCGGATGCTCTGACCGCGCTGAGGAATGCGGGCGCCGATAGCAAAGTGATTTCGGCCGTGCTGATGAAGTCCGCACCCGGACCGCCGCCCCCGCCCGCTGCTCCGATTTCGTTGCCGGACGCTCCGTCGAAGGCCGCGGGGCCAGCCTGGAAGTTGCCGGCCGGCGTGGTCGGCGTTGGCGTCTACTTCCAGGCCAGGGACGAAAGCTGGAAAGCGGTTCTGCCGGAGCCGGTAACAAGAAGGGCGGGAGGCGTGGCCAAGTCGGTTGCCACGGAAGGAAAAATCAAGGGCGACGTGAATGCAATCGTCAATGGATCGTCGAGCACGCTGACGCTCACACTCCCGGCAAGTTTCATTCTTTATACGCCTGAAGGCGGCACTGCCGGCGAGTATCTCCTGCTGCGATTTCATGCCCACGAAAAACACCGCGAATTTCGCTTGGAGAAAGGCGGCGAATTCCATCGCTCCAGTAGTGAGGCCAGAGACTCCGTCGATTTCAGCTCCAAGCAACTTGGGCCGCGTGTTTTTGAGATCACGCTGGGCCGCGAATTGGGTGCGGGGGAGTACGGTTTTCTAGCTCCGAATGATGCAAGCGATCTGGGAAGCGGCGCTGGCTACGGCAAGATCTACACCTTCTCGGTCGTCAAATAGCGGTTCCGGTCCGCTATGCTGAATGCATGTCCGAGATTCGCCCCGAAATTCCTGGCCCGGGCGCCCCTAACGCATGAGCCGACGCACGCGCAGAACGCTTTTGATTGTCGCCGCCGTCCTCGTCCTGGTGGCCCTCGCCGTCTTTTTGCGTTCCAAAGCTCCGCCCGAGGCCGCGCGCCTGCTGCCCGAATCCGACGGCATCATCTACATCGACCTGCGGCCCATCCGCACCCTCTTTCATAAAGAGCTCAAGCCGCCGCAGCGCTCGGCCGAATACCAGGAGTTCATCAACGCCATCGGCATCGACCCCGAGCGCGACCTCGACCAGGTGGCCATCGCCCTGCACCGCATGCCCGACCCCAGCGGACCCAACGGGCCGGTTGCCTATTCGCTGGTCCTGGTGGGAAAAATCACCGGCCAGCGCATGAACGCGTGGCTCGACGCGCATGCCGCCTCGCGCGAAACCTACGACGGGCAAACCATCTACAGCATTCCTTCTGAGGGCCGCACCGTCCGCGTCGCCCAGATCGGCTACGACACCATCGCCGCCTCCAACTTCCCCACCACGGAAAAGATTCACTCCATCCTCGACCGCCATCGCACCGCCGCCTGGCCGCTCTCCGGTTCCACGTTGTTGCAAAACCACTATCGCGACGTGCCCTTGCTTTCGCTCGCCTGGGGCGTGGGTCAAATCGGTCTTCCCTTCAGCGAGAGCGGCTCCATTCACATTTTCGGCCTGGCGCTGCCCCTCGAGCCCGACTCGACCATCATCGCCAGCCTTCGCTGGACCGGCTCTTTGCACCTGCGCGTCGAAGAAATTGCGCCCTCTGAAGCGACGGCCGCCAGCCAGGCCGCGGCAATGGCCACGCTGGTCACCCTGGCCCGCGGCATTACCCCGGCCCTCGGCTCGAACCCCGCTAACAACAGCCTCAAGGATCTGCTTGAAACCGCCGCCGTCACGCAGCACGGCGAGCGCGTCGTGGTCACAGCCGCAGTTCCGGGGAACTTTTTCTCCGGGCTATAGTGATGGCGAGTGAAGAAGTGAAAGAAGTGAAGGAGTGAAGAAACAAAGAAGTGAAGATGCTCCGGGCGCGGAATCGCCGTCCGCTCCCGGAGCATCGAATGGTTGACCGGCGCGCTTCCCCGTTCCCCGCGCAAATTCTTGACTGAATCCCCTGAGAGGTTGCATGAAGAAGTCGCATTCAAATTTGAAATTCTCTGCCTTCACCCGGCTTGTCCTTTTTGCAGGCGCTTACTTAGCCCTCAGCGCCACTGCCCCAGCGCAAAACCCACAGCACTCTCCCGTCCTCACCGGTCAGGCCGCGTTTACCGATGCCGCCCACGAATCCCCCGGCATCCGCCGCCATCTCACCGTCGCCGACCTGCCCGATCCCGCGCCCGACCAATCCGTCGATAACGGCCCCAACATCGTTCCCCGCCCCGCCAACGCCTGGCCCATCGCGCCCCAGGGCTTCAAGGTGGAGCTCTACACTACCGATCTCGACAATCCGCGCCTCATTCGCTTCGCGCCCAACGGCGACCTCTTCCTCGCCGAAAGCGCCTCCGGCAAAATCAAGATCTTCCGCGGCGTCGACGCAAAGGGAAATCCAAAACAGACTTCCGTCTTCGCCGAGGGCCTGCACCAGCCCTTCGGCATCGCCTTTTATCCCAACGGTGACCATCCGCAATGGGTCTACATCGGCGACACCGACGCCATCGTGCGCTTCCCGTACAAGAATGGCGACCTTGCGGCAAGCGGTCCCATGGAGCACATCGCCGACCTGCCCGGCGGAGGCCGTCTGCGCGGCGGCGGTCACTGGACGCGCGACCTCGTCTTCACTCAGGACGGCTCGAAACTTCTCGCCTCTGTCGGATCGCATTCCAATGTCGACGACGCCGACACTCATCCTGAAGAATTTCACCGTGCCGACGTGCTCGAATTCACGCCCGAGGGCAAGTTCCTCGAGGTCTACGCCGCAGGCCTGCGCAACTGCGTGGGCGAGGCCATCAATCCCACCACCGGCGAGTTATGGTGCTCCACCAACGAGCGCGACGCGCTCGGCAACAACCTCGTGCCCGACTACATCACCCACGTGCAGGAGGGCGGCTTCTACGGCTGGCCGTGGTGGTACATGGGCGTGGGCGGTGGTAAACAGGATCCGCGCCACGAAGGCAAGCATCCCGAGCTCAAGGGCAAGGTCATCACGCCCGACATTCTCGTGAACCCGCATTTCGCATCGCTGGAGATGACCTTCTACGAAGGCTCCCAGTTCCCGGCCCAGTACAAAGGCGACGGTTTCGCCGCCGAGCATGGCTCGTGGAACCGCGCCCAGCGCACTGGCTACGAAGTCATCCGCCTGCCCATGCATAACGGCCACGCAACCGGCGAGTACGAAGACTTCCTCACCGGCTTCACAGTCGGCAACGGCGATGGCGATGTCTGGGGCCGTCCCGTCGGTGTCGCTGTCGCTCCAGACGGCTCGCTCTTCGTAACCGACGACGGCTCACGGTCGATCTGGCATGTGATCTACACAGGGAAGTGAAAGAGTGAGTAAGAAAGTGAAATGAGCGAAAGGAATGAATGAATCGCCAGCGAGTCGCGAACACGAAGCACGACCACGTCTCACACCTTCACTTTTTCACTCATTTCACTTCTTCACTAACCACTGATCACTGACCGCTGTCTTCAAATATCTCTTCAATCCGCATCCCGAACAGCCGCGCCAGCTTGAACGCCAGCGGCAAGCTGGGATCGAACTTCCCGGTCTCAATCGCATTCACACTCTGCCGCGAAACCTCCAGCCGCTCCGCCAGATCCGCCTGCGACCAATCCCGCTCCGCGCGCAGAACCTTCAGGCGGTTCTTCATCTGTACCTCCGATACACCACCGGCCAGGCGAGGCCCACGAACAGCCAGAAGATCGGGTAAACCCAGATCAGGTCGAGCCGCGGCGCGCGCGCAAAGTCCTCCATGTAGCCCCAGACCGTAGTCACCGCCAGCGTTCCTCCAATGCCTCCCAGCAGGCATTGCACAAGCAGATTGCGCTGGAACTCGTCCTTTTCGGCGGCGAGGTATCGGCCCGTCTCAATCAGCACCCACAGAATCGGCAGCGCCGGCAGCACAGCCACCGGATAAGCCGGCAAGCCCTTCAAATGCCATAAGCGAAACGCCGCGGCAGCGAAAAACGCGAGCAGTACAACCAACCCAGCACTCATCCAGCAAGTGCGTACAAACCGGCGTTGCGCCGAATTCTTGATTGAACAAGACATGGTTAGTCTCCTTTACTAAATGACAAGGAAACATTACATCAACAGACAAGACTTGTCAAGTGTCATTGACATTTTTTTGATTTTGACTGATCTTGGGGCTCCAAGGCCTTCGCTGATCTCACTAACCCCGCTGCCTTATCCTAGATTCCATACAGGAGCACACCATGAGAATTCTTGCATCCGCTTTGTTGCTTTCGATCCTTACCCTCAGCTGCGTCTCGCGCGCCGTCGCCGCCAACTCCAAACCTGACCCCAGCCAATACACGCTCACGGTTCACGTTTCCGCGGCTGAGTACGCTCCCCATTACGACGTCGCAAATCAAATCCTCACGGTAACGATCGGGGGCAAGCATTACCAATTGTGGGGTGGCACGATAAGCTCAAAAAACAAGTACGCCCTGATCAACCCGGGCGACTATCCCGCTCGTCTCACCGTCGACGAGCACAAGACCAGCTACGAGTCTCTGCAGAAATACGAGTTTCTCTTCCCCGACGGCACGACACGCGGCTTCAACGTCCTCGCCCAATCGGAACAATGAGTCGTTGACTCGCCTTCTTCTCAGTGCCTCACCCACCCATGCATCCCCGCCTCCAAGCTGCGGCGGTCGAGCCGCGGCAGCGCCCTCGCCACCTTGTCGGGGACCAGCGCGTAGTGCCGCGCCGCAATCAGCGCCTCCGCTACGCACCACACGTCCTCCTCGGCGGTCATCCAGTGGCAGCGGTCCAAACGCTCGAGGTTCACCGCCCGCGAGTAAGCGCGCAACGTGTATTCGCCGCGCAAATTGTAGTAGGTTGCAAAGTAGCTCAATGCCAGTTCGCGCAGCGTGCGGTAAACCGGCGGGCGAAAGCGCAGCCCGGCAAAGTTTGACTTGGCAATGCCGCCCCACAGGCCGCGTTCGCGGTAGAGGGCCACTACGTGATCGTCATCATGCACCGATTCGAGGTCCATCACCAGCGGCGGATGACCGCTCACGCGCAACGCCGCCGCGGCCACGAGCGCTCCTTCCAGGCAATGCCCCTTGCGCTCGCGCAGCACGCGCGCGGGCGACCCCGCCGTGTCCGCGTACTGGTACTCCAGCGCATCAACAAATTTCTGAATGCGCGCCGGCGTCTTCAGCGCGCGCAAAGTGCGCAGATCCGCCGCTGACAACCCGAAGTTGTCGTTCCCGATTCGCTCCCGCCGTCCCATTCGACTCTCGCCCCCATCCTTTTGCGCCCGCCCCGAACTGCGGCCGGGAAATCACTTGCTCGGAATATAGTAGCCCGGCAGGGATTTGATCTTGCGCAGGCGTTTGTCGAGCGACGCACTCGGGACCTCCGCAGCTCGCAGCGGGACAAACGAAGCGGATTTGCGCTTATTGAACGGACGCGGATCCAACCCCGTGCTTTAGCTGACGCCAGTCGCTCGCAACATCTGCGGTTTCGGGGCTGGCAGCAACAATGGGTTGATCTACCGTGACACCGATCAAGCTGAAGAATTCGCTGGCCGGTACGGGGCGCCCATAAAGCCAGCCCTGACCGTAAATCCTCAGTCTGTCGGTGGGGAAGTAAGCAGCCTGTTTCGGCGATTCGATGCCTTCGACCACCACGGCAAGATTCAGCGTGCGCGCCATAGCGATGATCTGGGGAAGGATGCCGGCCGTCACGGCGTCGGTTCCAATGGTCCGCGTGAAAGCCTTGTCGATTTTGATGGAATCGGCGGAAAGGTACAACAGATAGGAGAGATTCGAATAACCAGTCCCGAAATCGTCGATGGAGATGCCGAAGCCCATGCGGCGCAGCACACGGATCGACTCCAGCGCGTCATCATGATTGGCGGCGGAGGTTTCCGTCACTTCCAGGGTGAGGCTGCTGGGCCGCACCTTGGCCTTCCGGATGGCCTCTTCAATCATGGGCAGGAACAGGGGATCCATCAAGTCCGCCGCCGCAATGTTGATATTCAGTCGAAAATCGGGAAGCTTGTCGAGGACTTCGCGGAACTCCTTCAGGGCGCGTCGCAGGACCACATTGGTAAGCGATCCGATGAAACCGTGCTCCTCCGCCGTCTTGATGAATTGGTCGGGGCTGATGGAGACACCATCCGGTCTGGTCCAGCGCGCCAGCGCCTCGGCGCCAACTATTTTTCCATTTGCCAGATTGACGATCGGCTGATAAGCAATGCGCAGATGCTCATGTGCGAGCGCGTGCCTTAACTGCTGATGGAGCGTCAGGCTGCGGCGGTGGATGCCGCAAAGAGCGATGCCAAGGAAAACGCCGGCGATTCCGCCCGCGACGGTCGTGGCGCCAATGATGGGGGATTCCACACGTCTTGCATCGTCCACGTCCATCGATGCGATGACGCAGTTCGACATCATCGCCGAACAATGGGTGGCAATAATCGAGCCTCCCCGGCGCGCCACTTCGTCGGTCGCTTGGTTGGAAGACGGTTCAGAAGAGGCTTTAATGGATGCCGGAGTTCCCGCCGGGTACGGCTCGATTGCCGATCGAATGGGCAGCCGCCCTCCGAGTTCCGGTAAATGCGAACCAAAGACGACGAATACATCGCCGCGTTGAATGCCCGTCCGCCTCAGGCTTTGATCCCGTGCGGGAGTGAGATTGCTATAGATGACGGTTCCATCCGCCTGTACTTTTCCTGCCTTGAATTCGCCGATGGGCCGCGCCGGGCGCCCCGCTGTTGCGGAGCACTCAATCCTTCCCCCTCGAATTCGTCCCGCATCCTTCAAATAGTCCGAACCAAAAACCAGATCTCTCAGATTGCTCAGATCCGTGTCGGAACAAGCCGGATTCGCGGAATGTCCCAAAGTGTCCAGAAGCGAGCGCGCTTCGTTCAGCGACGCATCGTCCTGAACCGCGACTCGTTCCATGTACGTTTTGAGACGGTTCTCGGCCAGCGGTATTGCGAGCACGCACCCCAGCAGTAAGCCTGCTACGGCTCCGAGGGCTGCCGTCAACGTCACTGCGAATCGAGCGGCTAATACATTTTGTTGCTGATCCTGCATGGGCTCCCGCGCAAGCGCGTATCGCAATCTGGAATTTTGGGCCCGATGTTCTAGGAGTACTTTGCATTCTCTAATGCGACAATGGCGGTTTCATGTTACGTCGGGGACTTAAGTAACCCAAGAAAACGGTTACTTTCCTGCTATAGGGGGAGCTCTATGAAGCTATTCCTTTAGATTCAAAACATTACAGGCATCTTCATGCTTGGATAGACGGGTCGTTGCGCGATGCGAGTCCTCCCGTTTGCCCAAGCTTGGTACCGGATTTCCTTCTCTTGGTCCCTTGGTCCCTCGGTCCCTTGACTCCTGCTACTCTCATTCCGTGGGCTTTCACGACTTCCTCGGCAATGCGGCCACCGTGACGCACCTGCGCGAAAGCGTGCGTGCCGGCCGTTTTCCCCACTCCATGATCCTTGCCGGGCCAC
>Ga0074046_10004463_pt1 | contig 11428 bp, 9 predicted proteins | sample BogForMeECP23OM3_FD_94441 | JGI IMG/M metagenome (GOLD analysis project Ga0074046, IMG submission 94441) | Bog forest soil microbial communities from Calvert Island, British Columbia, Canada - Bog Forest MetaG ECP23OM3 | ecosystem: Environmental > Terrestrial > Soil > Wetlands ...
AAACTTACCGCCATACGGTATATAAAATCCCAAAACTCATCGGTCATTTGAAAACTCCACTAGAGGTAAGGGAGAGTATCCCCATAAAATATATTTAATTTTGAGGAAAATTTATTTCACCTGTGCCGCATTCTGGTTAACACCATTCATCATCCCACACCAACTTAACAGAGCCCTATTCAGTGCCTTTTACGGGATTTGCTGACGCCTTACCGAGAAAACTGATCTTTTTCAGGATCGTCTCTCGTTTGATCCGTGCCTCCGTATGGTTTGGGTCGATCTCGATTACCTTGTCAAATTTCCTCACTGCCTCGTCGTAACGTTCCAGCTCATCAAGACAGTTTCCCATTGCGTTCAATGCCTCGCAGAACCGGGGAGCGATTATTATTGCCCGCTGGAAGTCATTCAGCGCTTCTTCTTTTCTCCCTAGCATGGAAAGGTAAAGCGCATGGTGATACATATACTGCGCCTCAAGCGGAATTCCGCCGTTTTTAATAATCTGCGTCATGTTCATCTCCCCAATGTCTTGGCATAGCCAGCAGCGACGCACGTGCCCTGATTGCAGGCAATGCGGTATCCTCGGTAATGCGGGTTCCGCAGATGCAACAGAACCCAAAGAGAGGATTATGGGTCTGCCGGTATCCGTGAGGACCAGACATACGAAACCTTCACACCCCCATAAACATGAGCAGCATATCGATAATTTTTATGCCGATGAACGGGGCGATAAGCCCACCGACCCCATAAATAAGAATGTTGTTCCGCAGGGAGTCCTCAGCAGACATCGCCCGGTACTTCACGCCATGGAGGGCTAACGGGATGAGAATGACGATAATGATTGCATTGAAGATGACTGCTGACAGGATGCCATTATGGAGTCCAAGGATGTTCATGGCTCCAAGGGCCGGGTAGGTTGAGGCAAACGCGACCGGGATGATGGCGAAATATTTTGCTATATCGTTTGCAATAGAGAACGTGGTCAGTGCCCCCCGGGTCATGAGGAGCTGCTTTCCGATCTCGACAATATCGATCAGTTTTGTCGGGTTGGAATCGAGATCGACCATGTTTGCCGCTTCACGTGCCGGCTGGGTTCCGGTGTTCATGGCGACCGCGACATCTGCCTGCGCAAGCGCCGGGGCGTCATTCGTCCCGTCACCGGTCATGGCCACCATCCTCCCGCCGGTCTGGTATTCGCGGATCAGCTTCAGTTTGCTTTCGGGGGTTGCTTCGGCAAGGAAATCATCGACACCGGCTTCTGCGGCAATGGTGGCTGCAGTGAGATGATTGTCTCCCGTGATCATCACCGTTTTGATACCCATCTTCCGCAGCTGGGCAAACCGTTCCTTTATTCCGCCTTTCACAATATCCTTCAAGTGGATAACACCGAGGGCTCTCCCGTTTTTCGCGACAACGAGTGGCGTTCCTCCGGCCCGTGAGATCGTATCCACAACCAGTTTCAGGTTCTCCGATACCGTCTCGCCGCTTGTCTCGATGTATTTATACATCGCATCAGTTGCACCCTTCCGGACACGAATATCCCCGTAATCGACCCCGCTCATCCGGGTCTGGCTGGTAAACGGGATGAACTCCATCTCTGAACCGGTTTCAGTCTCTCCCACGGTCCTGCCCCGGAGGCCGTACTTCTCTTTGGCGAGCACCACAATACTGCGGCCCTCGGGCGTTTCATCGGCAAGCGAGGCAAGCTGGGCATTTTCCGCAAGATCCGTAATTTCCATCCCGTCCACCGGGATGAATTCCACGGCCTGCCGGTTCCCCAGCGTGATGGTCCCGGTCTTATCCAGGAGGAGAACATCGACATCCCCCGCAGCCTCGATAGCTCTACCGGAAGTCGTAATCACATTCCTGCGGATCAGCCGGTCCATACCCGCAATGCCGATTGCAGAGAGGAGGCCGCCAATCGTCGTCGGTGCGAGGCAGACAAAGAGGGCGACGAGGACCGTGATCGTGACCGTCGTCCCGGCCCCGGCGGACTGGACGCTATATGCCGAGAATGCATAGAGGGTCGCGGATACGACAACAAAGATGGCGGTCAGCCCGACAAGGAGGATATTGAGCGCTATCTCGTTGGGGGTCTTCTGCCGTTTGGCCCCTTCGATAAGGCAGATCATATGATCGAGGAAGCCTTCGCCGGGGTCCGCACTTACCCTCACGACCAGCCAGTCCGAAAGGATACTTGTTCCTCCCGTGACTGCACTGCGGTCGCCACCGGATTCACGGATGACCGGTGCACTTTCTCCGGTGATCGCGCTCTCGTTGATGGATGCGATGCCTTCAATCACTTCGCCATCCACCGGGATCGTGTCACCGGCTTTGACATAGAAGACATCGTTTTTGTGCAGGGTAGACGAGGAGACGACCATATAATCCGAAAGCTCCGGCTCTTTTCCTTTTTCTACCCTGTACCCGGGATTCAATTTCTTTCCTGCGGTATCCTGTCGCATCTTGCGCAGCGCTTCAGCCTGGGCCTTGCCCCGGCCTTCCGCGAGTGCTTCGGCAAAGTTTGCAAAGAGAACCGTGAACCAGAGCCAGATTGATACGGCGCCGATAAATCCGGCCGGTGCCTCGCCATGCCCCAGGAGCGCCTGGATCCAGAGCAGTGTGGTAAGCACACTGCCGATCTCAACGGTAAACATCACCACGTTGTGGTACAGCGTCCTCGGGTCGAGTTTGACAAACGAATCGATAATTGCACGCCGGTATAATGCGTACTGGTCCGCTGCCGGGACCTTCGAGCCGGAATGTTCAGACATGGATAACACCCCCTCCAACTTGGATCAGGAATTCAACGATGGGTCCTAGGGAGAGTGCGGGCAGGAAGCTGAGTGCCCCGATGATGAGGATGGTAAAGACCACCCAGATAATAAAGAGCGGCCGGTGGTCCTGCAGCGTTCCCTCACTCGCCGGCACGATCTTCTTTGTCACAAATGCCCCGGCCAGTGCGAGCGTGATGATGGCGATGGCATAGCGCCCGACAAACATGCAGATTGCCGTGGAAATGTTGTAGAACAGATTCGACGACAACCCGGCAAATGCACTACCGTTGTTCTGGGAGACCGAGGAAAACGCGTACAGGATCTCGGAGAAACCATGCGGCCCCGGGTTGAAGACCGCGGCTGTTCCCGGGGCGATCGAGACCGCGATCGCTGTTCCGATCAGGATCAAAAAGATCGGAATGAGAATGTGGATTGTGGAGAGCTTCATTTCGTACGGCTCGATCTTCTTTCCGTACAATTCAGGTGTCCTCCCGACCATCAGCCCGGCGATAAACATCGCGATGATGATGAACACGAGCATGCAGTATAGGCCGGAGCCGACACCGCCATAGACGATCTCTCCTAACTGGATGTCGAATATCTGGACAAGACCACCAAGCGGCATGAACGAGTCGTGCATCGAATTAACCGCACCACAGCTGGTAACGGTGGTGATGACCGAGAAGGCAGCTGACGGGACAATACCAAAGCGTACCTCCTTACCCTCCATGTTGCCCCCGGCCTGGAGATGGGAGGGTGCCTGATCGATACCGAGGGGAGTAAAGGCTGGGTTGCCGCCCATTTCCGACCAGATGCCAAGGCCCAGGAGCGGCACGAAAAGGAGGGTCATCGCTATCAGGATGGCCATCCCTTTTTTGACCGATCCGATCATCTTCCCGAACATGAAGCACAGGGATACCGGTATCAGGAGAATGGCTATTATCTCAACAAGGTTCGAAAGCCAAGTCGGATTTTCATAGGGATGCGCCGAGTTGGCATTAAAGAACCCGCCCCCGTTTGTCCCAAGCATTTTTATGGCAATCTGCGAAGCAGCGGGGCCAAGAGAGATCGACTGCGTAGTAACAAGGTTGCCATTTGAGTCGTTCACCGGGTTGATGAGAGGCACGGTCACCGGCCCGCCCAATGTCTGAGGCGTTCCCTGCGACACAAGGACAAGTGCAATGACAAAACTTATCGGGAGAAGGATCCAGATGCCGCGGACAAGCAGTACCCAGAAGTTACCGATGGTGAGACTCGACCTGCGCGAGAAGCCGTAAATGAACGCAACCAGCACTGCCATGCCCACCGCTGCGGACATAAAGTTTTGCACGGAGAGCCCCACCATCTGCGTCAGGTAGCTGACGGTGGTTTCCGGGACGTAGAACTGCCAGTTGGTGTTCGTGGCAAAACTGACCGCGGTATTAAGCGAGAGATCCCAGGGAACAGTGCCGGCTCCCACCGGGTTGAGCGGAAGGAACTGCTGGATCTCCTGGATGAAAAAAACAAATGCGATCCCGACGACGGAAAATACCATCATCGCGACAGCAAACTGCTTCCAGTCCATCTCCTCGTCGCTCCCGGCACCGCACATCCGTAGGATCCACCCTTCTACCGGCATGATGACCGGTGACAGGAACGTCTTTTTGCCGGTATAAACTCGGAACATGAACTCCCCCACAGGAGCGAGAAGAAGAGCAAGGACAACACCGAGCAGGATAAGGAAGACCCAGTCATTAACGGTTATGCCAAACAGGGTGGTCGCGGGCTGGCTCCTCGGGACTCCTGCCGGGTTAACCGAAATCTTATGGGCACTCAGGTCATCGAGTGCCAAGTTCAGGTCAAGGACATTTACCGCAGGCTCGCCAAAGATCCCGAGCACCGGGTTTTCGGTGTTGGCCGCAACGAGTGCAGAAACATCGTTTTCGGAGAGGTTCCGCACCCGTGCAACCCGCGGGACCTGGTAATAGGCCGCAGCCGGGCTGATATCCGGATCTAGGCCGCTCCCTGACGAGGTCACAAGATCGACAGGGATTGGTTGCGTATTGCCCGGATCGACCGCGTGAAGGGCATCTACACGGGCCTGTACCTCAGTAATGAGGGCCGGGTTCTGCGGGCCGTAATTTGAACCGCCGGAAGCTTCGGCATCGTAGGGCACCGGCGATGTTGCAGAGAGGCGCCCCCAGAAATAGTCCGGGGATGAAAAGGGCTGGCCTATAAGAGAAGATCCTGCAGCATTTCCGTCATGGACGATAAGGTCCCCGTTTGCCTGTACGGGGAAGATCACCTGTGCGATACCTGTTACAACCAGGGGGTAAACAATGCCCACGAGAACCGTGAGTAAAATAAACATCAATACGGCTGGTTTGATCTGTTTTTTGATCATCGACCAAAGAGCTGACGACGCCCCAATGGAATACACCTTCATCATGAGATGCTTTGGGTTGTTGCAAAAGCATCATTCACATAAGCCGGGTGCCATTTGTTGTTATAAAAGTCTTATGGAAAGAATGTGCGAACTACTATATATAAATTTAATCGTTTCGACGGTGAAACCATGACCCGGGCCGAAGCAGGCCTTACGGTCATCCTATCCACGCGCCGCGAAAGTCAATGTCCGGACCGGGGGCGGTACTGCCATGACACTCTCAAACATAAACCGATCTGCTTCGTTGTCCCATGGTGATTGTGTGTACTCCCGCAAAAGAGCCCGGAGATTCTGATGGGGGAGAATAAAAGTTTCAAATACGGTGAATTTCTGCTAGGCTGCTTCACGTACAGGAGCACTTTTCCTCGATGGGTTTAGCCGGCTTCAGGCGTTTCACTGCTTTTACCATCACTGGTGATGATATCATCTGGACGATCGCATAAAACGCCGAGGGTATGACGATAGCATGAGATAATTCCATCGTATCCACCGCGGCTGGAGCGATCCCGAACTCCTTGGTGCTGGCGATAAACAGGAGGGGCAGAAATGTCTCCTTTGCCTGTTTGAAGACCATCTTTGTCAGGCAGGCAAGACCATAGCCAAAGAGGTTAAGGGATAATTCCACGAGAATGATCACGATAGCAAATTCTTTCAATGAGATGATGGACACGGCGTTGGATGATACAACCACAAACAGGAGCAAGATATAGCATAGGGCAGCAAAACCCGGCCATGCATCTCTATTTTCCCGGACTTTTGCCGAGTAGTGGTTTAAGAGAAGACCAATAACCAGGGGAATTATGATAATTCCCACTAATTCAGCTTCCAGGTACACGGTTGGAACCTGCAGTGGTATACCGCCAAACAACGTGAGCACGTTGGGCAGGAGAAAAGGCGTCAGGACCATGGCAGTCACCAGCATCGCCATCCCCAACGCCGTATTGCCCCCTACCAGAGAGATCATAAGGGGAGCGGAGATATCAGCTGGGAGCGACCCCAGAAGTATTTGCCCGGAGTTCAAATCCGGTATGTGGGAGAAAAATATTTTTCCAAGCATTATCGAGAAAAGCGCCATAACCACGAATTGCAGGATTACGCTCCAGATAATAATGAGCGGATACCGGCTCGCCTGAATTAAATCCCTGACATCGATGGTCATGCTGACAGAAAGGACCATCAGCGCCAGGATTGGTGTAACAATCCATCCTAACAGGGAACCTGGCTCCGGAAAAAGAAGGGAGAATGCCCCGATAATAAATACCAGGTAAACAAGATGATCCGTGATCCAAGCCAGTATTTTCATTATAGATCAGTTTTCCTTGGATCCCGTCACGGACCCTTTTACGATCTCTGTTGTGCAGGAACCGGTTTTGTCAGATTGACTGATAAAGTTAGATCCTGATGCAATTGCGGTTCTGGACCAAAGAGAATTCCGGCATATATTTGATTTAATCTCAGTATCCCCATGTACAAAAGATGTCGGAATAGAAATATTTATAAACCATGGAAGGAATGTACTTTCCATGGTGACTCAGAGCGGGCGATCGTTCTCTCCCTCTTGAAAAGCCATTACCAACAGTTTCCATCGAAAATTTTTGTGCTATTAAGGGGGATATTAAGATGACACCATCACAGGAAGGAAATCAGACAACGGTTCCTAAAACGGGAACAATGAAACGTACGCTGAACCTCACCTCGCTCCTGGTCAATGCCATGGCGCTTATCGCGCCGGGGGCCTTTCTCTGGACTACGTTCCAGGTGCAGGCAGCGCAGACCAACGGCGGTATAACGACTGCAGGCGAAATGTGGACCGGTCTTTTGGCCGCGCTTGTTCTTGCGTTTTTGACGGCTATCTCATACGCAGAACTCTCAAACATCTATCCCAAAGCCGGTGCGGGTTCTTCCTATTATTACGCGGAAGCCTCGTTTCTTGAGAAAGAAAAAACAGGACATAGGCAATGGGCACGGGTTGCCAAATTCCTCGTGGGTTGGATATCGCACTTGTACTACTGGATTTATCCGGGTATCATGGTGGCCTTTTCGGCAATCCTGATTGTGTATATATTCGGCCTCTTTGGGATCGCCCTGTCGGTCTGGGAACAGATCCTCGTCGCCATAATATTTGCCGTCCTCAATGGTTATATCGCGTACCGCGGGATCACCGGCTCGACCATGACGGCGATCGTCATCAACACCATCCAGCTGGCAGCGCTGATTGCGTTTTCGATACTGGCACTTCTGTACCGTCAGGCTCACCCGAACCTCGCGTATGCACAGTCAGTTTCAACAATCCTCATGCCGCACAACTTCACGAACCTGTTGTTCCAGTCGACCATCGCCATCCTGCTGCTGGTGGGGTTCGAGTCGGTGACGTCGCTGGGTTCCGAAGCACTCCGGCCAAAACAGGATATTAAAAAAGCGATCCTTCTCTCCCTTATCATCCAGGGAGCATTCGCCTACCTGTTCGAGTATTTCGCTGCTAATTATTTTGTAGGGCCCCAGCTGACCGGTACCGATCCGACAGGAGCGGCAGTCACGGGTTATGCGGCAGCGGCGGCATCCGGTGCCCCCATAGGAGATATGATCCGGGTAATCGGCGACCAGATGCTGGGCGGCACCGGGTTTGCGCTGGTGCTGATCATGGCTGCAACCGTAGTGCTGGCACTGATCGGGACAACCCTCGCCTGCCTTAACACCGGCGTCCGGATTACCTATGCCATGGGAAAAGACAAAGAGATGCCCACCCTGCTTGGTATCCTGCATGGCACATACGACACCCCGCACTACGGTATCTGGATCCTTGTCGGGGTATCTGCAGCTTTGGGCGCGTACGGCGTCCTGAACGTGGACAACCTGACCCAGATTACGCTCGCATCCAACACCGGCACGTTCCTTCTCTACGGCCTGACAAACCTCATCGCACTCTGGGCCTTCTTCCACCGCCCGGATGCCAGTTTCCTGAAACACCGTGTAGTACCGCTGCTGGGCTTCCTTGCAAACTTCGTCATGCTCGGTGCGATTGTCTGGCTCGGTGTCAGTGCCGGGGGCAGTTCGGCAACTGACGCCCTGGTTGCCATTGCGATGGTTGTGGTCTGGCTGGTGGCGGGAGCAGTCTGGTTTATCAGTAACACCAGAAAACAGCGCCGCCCGGTCATGACCGGACACCTGCCACAGGCAACGGGACTGGAAGTTGACGACGCATAACCATCGGACTGGATGTTGAAAAACGAAAAAAAACAGCCGGGAGTTAGTAAGAATTAAAAAAAAAGTCCGGGGATGAATCCCTGAAAACAAGCTGCAGGACCCGGCATTCTTATTATTTGACCGATTGAGGGATCAGAAGGTTGTCATGGAAGAAAATTCCGTAATCGTGCCCGCAGGCAAGGTGCCAAACCTAGTCGGTGTTATCGTCACGTGGCGGGCCATCACCCACCAGGGCCTGACACGATCGCAGAACGAGGATGCTCACTGGGTAGCCCATGCAGTCGAAGGAAAGACCGATACCGAATCATCGTCACGGTATATCTTCGCTGTTGCCGATGGGCTTGGCGGACACCGGGGCGGGGCCATCGCAAGCAGGATGGCCCTCAAGTGTGTCAAAGAGGAATTTCATACCTGGCACGGGGGGGATGCGGATCGCGTGATCAGCCGGGCATTACAGAATGCAAACCAGAACATTTTCTGCGTGGCCCAGTCCGATCCGGAACTGTTCCAGAAAATGCAGACGACATTAACGGTCGTCGCACTGGACAACAACTCACTGGTAGTCGGCCATGTCGGCGACTGCCGGCTCTACCGGATGAGGGACGGCCATATCGATCAGCTGACCCGGGACCACACCATGGCACGCGACATGCTCCAGCTGCACCTGATCTCATCTGAACAGGCCTCGCAGCATCCGGGCCGCCACCAGCTCACCCGTTCCGTTGGCGGGGAGCCGTTCATGAAGGCCGATATTACCCGCCAAGAGACGCAGGCAGGCGACTCCTATCTTCTCTGCAGCGACGGATTGTGGTCTGAAATCACTGATGAGGAGATCCGGTCCGCCCTGCAGGAAAACGATACCAGCCAGGAATGTGAAAAACTGGTCAGGCTTGCATTGAGTCGGGGAGCACCGGATAACATCACCGGCATTATGTTTCACATTGACTTCGTCGTAAAACAAGCTGCCCTTCCGTTTTCATGGCGGGCACTCCTTGGAAAAGGGTAATCTGGTACAGTATGACCGGCAAACGCAGCCATCCACGAGAAGGTAAAAAACAAAGCGTCAGGGCCGCCCGTGATTCGCGACATTGCAGCCCGGCCACGAGGAGACAGAAGCCCGGCGGTAACCAGAACGGACGCGTGATCATCCCATGAAGATGATCTGGGCGATCATCCGGCCGGAATATTCGCAAAAAGTGATCGATGCACTGGAGAAAACCGGCATTTCAGCGATGACACGCCTGCACGTCACCGGTCACGGTGCTGAGATAGGAATTACGGCAGGGCTTGTCAACTATTCGGAGATCCCAAAAGAGATGCTCATGCTCGTGCTCTCGGATATCGACGTCGCGCATGCCGTAAAGATCATTAGTACCACGGCAAAGACCTGGCAGAAGGAGAATCCCGGGCACGGGGCTGTCGGGGACGGCAAGATCTTTGTGACTTACGTTGAGGACGCGTACACGATCAGGACAGCTGAAACCCGCAGGAACGGTTCGGGTCCTCCGGGAAAGACCGGTACTACCGTATGAAAAAGATCATCGCCATCATCAGAAATGAGAAAGTAGAAGAGACCAAATCCGCCCTCATGAAGATTGGCGTGAATGGGGTTACGTTTTTACATGTCGCGGGAAGAGGCCTGCAGAAAGGCCTGATCCCGTCCCGGCTCCCCGCTGGGGGGTGCCCCCCTTATATCGGCAGGCACCCGCTCCGGACGCAGGATGATGTTCCTGTTCCGGGACACCCGGCGAGCCGTCCGACCGAGAATGAGAGAGAATCCGGGTTCCTGCCCAAAAGAATGCTCATTATTGTGGCAAACGACAGCGATGTCAGGCCCATCATTGATGCGCTGATCGCCACAAACCGGACCGGGTGCCATGGGGACGGGAAGATCTTTGTGTGTCCCATGATCAGCGCGATCCGGGTGAGGAACGGGGAACAGGGCGACAGTGCGTTAGTATAACGACCCGGTCAACGGCTGTCACCCTACACTAGCAGGATGGAGCTGTTATGCTGGAAGTAGATTTGATAAAATGAATGAGGTAGAGAATTGGCACAGAACCGCACATGCAACAGTGGCGCCTGTCAATAATATTATATAAATCAACATCATCAGAGGGTTAGAACGAGAAAACTTAAAAAATAAGTATTTGCACAACAAAGGAGGGAACTTCATGAAGATGATTCAGGCAATAATCCGGTCCGAGAAGCTGGACAGCGTAAAAAAGGCGCTCGAAGAGAAAGGCTTCATCGCCATGAGTATCATGGAGATCACCGGAAGGGGAGAACAGAAAGGCATCACACTTGAATACCGGGGGGCAATGGTAGAAGTGGACACCCTCCCTAAGATCATGCTCCAAATGGCGGTCAATGACGGAGATGTCGATCCGATTATCGCGATCATCCGGGCTGCAGGAAGGACGGGGAATTTTGGCGACGGGAAGATATTTGTCTGGCCGCTTGACCTTATGGCCAAGGTCCGGACTGACGAAGTCTGGAGATGAAATTCAGGTTATGCGATAGATGTGAGAAGATAAGGAAATAAGGGAAACTGATAATCTCCTACAGTTTGGTAAGGTGCCGGCGATGCTTAAAGCAGGTGAGACGGTCTGCGATTATAAGATCATAGGGTTACTTGGCCAGGGCGGGTTCAGCCAAATCTACAAGGCATATGCTCCTGACGGCACACTGGTGATCCTGAAGTTTCCCGATGTATCCCTGCTTGGGGACCAAGCAACGTACGAACGTTTCCGCCGGGAGGTTGCTATCGGACAGAAACTGGACCATCCCGCAATTCCGCGAGCAATCAGATTTGTGGAAGGACCTGATTCTGTTTTTCTCGTCATGGAATATATCGAAGGCCCGTCCCTCCGCACCTACATCAGCGAAAAAGCACCCCTCTCACTCAGTGAAGGACTTTCTCTTGCCGACCAACTCGCTGAGGCGATCGACTACATGCATTCGCACGGTGTCTGTCACCGGGATCTCAAACCGGAGAATATTATTGTCGGGCCTGATGGCAGGA
>Ga0074046_10004466_pt1 | contig 11424 bp, 10 predicted proteins | sample BogForMeECP23OM3_FD_94441 | JGI IMG/M metagenome (GOLD analysis project Ga0074046, IMG submission 94441) | Bog forest soil microbial communities from Calvert Island, British Columbia, Canada - Bog Forest MetaG ECP23OM3 | ecosystem: Environmental > Terrestrial > Soil > Wetlands ...
CTTTCCCGTCGGTCACCGGCCGTGTGTGTTACCACCCATGCGAACAAGCATGCAACCGCGGCAAGTACGATGAGGCCATCTCGATCCGCGCCGTTGAACGTTTTCTCGGCGATCTCGGGCAGGCGCTGCCACGCGACGTGGTCAAGCCCGGCAAACCGAACGGCAAGAAAGTCGCGGTCGTGGGATCGGGTCCCGCCGGACACAGCGCCGCATATCAACTGGCGCGCATGGGCTACAAAGTCACCATCATGGAGAAGTCGCCGAAAGCGGGCGGCCTCAATCGCGGCGGAATTCCCGACTGGGTCCTTCCGCAGCATGTGCTGGATCGCGAAATCGAGCGCCTCGTCGAACTCGGAATTGAAATCAAGACCGGCATCGAAGTCGGCAAGGATGTTACCTGGGACGACCTGAAGAAGAATTACGACGCCTGCGTCCTGGCCATCGGTCTCACCGAACCGAATAGTGTTCGGGCTGAGGGCGAGAACAAAGACGGCGTGCTTTACGGACTTCCCTTCCTGCGCGACATCGGCATGGGCACATCGAAAGTTAAGGTCGGCGCCCGTGTCGCCGTCATTGGCGGCGGAAACACCGCGATCGATTGCGCTCGTGAAGCGCTGCGCCAAGGCGCTGTCGAAGTGACCATGATTACCGTCGAGGGCAACCGTCAGGAGATGCCGGCCTCGCCCGAAGATCTCCACGACATGCTGGAAGAAGGCGTGGAGCTGGTGCACGGGAAGGCAGTGACAGCGGTGCTTGGTAACGGCAAAGTCGAGAAGTTGCAATTGCATCCTGCTCGCTTCTCCGGCGCAATCAATGCTTCTCCGATCACGGTCGATCGAGATGTTCCCGGCGAGCACTTCCATGTCGATAACGTGATCATCGCCATAGGTCAGCGTGCATCGATCGGTTGGCTGCCCGCAGAGTTCAAGAACGAACGTGGAACCATCAAGATCGACAAGTTCGGCCGCCTCGGCGACACGAACTTCTTCGCCGCCGGCGACATCGCGCAACTCGGATCGGGCCAGCCTCTGATGGTGGTCAATGCGGTTGGCGATGGCAAGCGCGTTGCCTTCAACCTTGACAAGGTCATGCGTGGCGAGCAACTGCAACCGCGCACGATCGCCGTCGACGTCATCTTCGATCTGAACCGCATGAACATGACGTATTTCCCGCACTTCCCGCGCCTGCATCAGATCATGCTTGCGCCGGCCAGCCGAAAGAAGACGCAGGAGGAAGTGATCCAGGCGTTCACCGAAGAGCAGGCGGTCGAGGAAGCTGGCCGCTGCTTCAGTTGCGGTACCTGTAACGCTTGCGACAACTGTTATCTCGTCTGTCCCGAGCCTTGCATCGCGCGTCCGGAGCGGTCGAACGGGATGTACAAAATTCTCGTCGACTACTGCAAAGGTTGCCGCGTGTGTATTGAGGAATGCCCGACCGGCTGTCTCGAAGGCGTGCCCGAACTCGACTTCGATACCGGCGTCGTTCGCATGGATACAGCCTTCGCGATCTCGCCCGGTCTGCACGGACGGCAAGCGGAAGAACTGAGAAACCTGGGCGACCGGGCGGCCAAGACCATATAGAGCGGAGCGAATTATGCCAACAGCAACGGCAGTAAAAAAGAGGATGGTCCGAATCAATGGCTGCGTCGCGGCGGCACAAGCCGCAAAGTACGCCGATGTCGATGTGATCGCGGCCTACCCGATTCGTCCTTACACCGCGACCATGATGGCGCTCGCTCAAATGGTTGCCAACGGCGAACTCGATGCCGAATACATCGTCGCCGACAGCGAGCACTCGCAATTGAGCATCGCGCACGGGGCGGCATCGGCTGGAGCTCGCGTTTTTACTGGTAGCTCGGGTGTGGGCGTGCAATTTGCGTATGAACTTTATTCGCCGATCTCGGGCAGCCGCATGCCGGTTCAGATGATGATCGCCGACCGCACGCTCGATCCTCCCGGCGATTTCGGTTCCGAGCATACCGACGCGCTTTCCACGCGTGACATGGGATGGATCATGGGCTGGTCCTGCGATGCGCAGGAAGCGTTTGATAATCACTTGATTGCCTATCGCATCGGGGAAGACCCGCGCGTGCTTCTGCCGCAGATGGTTTGCCAGGACGGCTTCTTCGTCTCCCACATCACGGGCGATGTCGAGTTGCCGGACACCGGCCAGGTCAAGGAATTCCTGCCGCCATATAAGCATCCTTATCCGCTCGATCCGAGGCATCCCGTGTCGCACGGACCGCAAATCATGCCGGAGCAGGGTCCGCCGCTGCAGTTGGAGCGGGCACGCGCCATGGAAGAATCGATGGCAGTCATCGAGCAGGCGCACGACGAATTCGCCAAGATTTTCGGCCGCCGGTACGATCCCTGGATCGAAGAGTTCATGACCGATGACGCCGAAGTAGTTTTCTTCCTGCAAGGCGCGCACGCGGTGACGGCTCGCTTTGCCATTCAACACATGCGCGACCGGGGATTAAAGGTAGGCATGGTGCGGCTAAGAACCATCAGGCCGTATCCCACCGACCGCGTAAAAGAGTCCCTGAGCAAATTCAAAGTAGTGGGTGTGATCGAAACCAACATGGGCCTCGGCAGCGTGAGCAGTGGAGGCGTGCTCTATGCCGAAGCCTGCGCCGCACTCTACGAAAGTCAGAAGCGCCCGCTGGTGCTGTCGTTCATGGCCGGCATGGGCGGCGAGGCTATCGTGCTGAAGGAATTTTATTGGATGACGGAGAAAATGCTGGACGCCCAACGGCGCGGAAAGATCGAAAAGCGCACGCACTGGGTTGGATTCGAAGAATAAGCGCTCTTGTTGCTCGGACTCAACCGGTCCGCCGCTATTAAAGAAAGATTGCTGCAGGGTCTCTGATCCTGCGATTGGAGAATTGATATGGCAACCATAGAAGTTCAGCGGCAGCTGCTGCCGATTCTCGATAGCCCGAATCAGGGTGCGCGTTTTTATAATCCGGAACTGCCCTCCTCCGAGCCGTTCGTTCCGGGCCATCGCACCTGCGCCGGCTGTGGGCCCTCCATTCAATATCGAATGACGAGCAAGGCCGCCGGCGACAACACCATCCTGGTCGGTCCGACCGGCTGCATGTATGTGGCGAACAGTTCTTATCTGTGCACGCCCTATAACGTGCCGTGGGCGCATACGCAGATCGGCAGCGCGGGCAGCTTCACCGCCGGTGTTTCTGCCGCCTACGAAGCCATGATCCGCAAAGGAAAATGGCAGGGCAAGTTCCCGAATATCATCTGCGAAGCGGGCGATGGTAGCGCCTCCGACATCGGCCTAGCCTCGATCTCCGGCGCGCTGTACCGCAACCACGACTGCCTCATCATCTGCTACGACAATGAGCAGTACGCCAACACCGGCATCCAGGCTTCGTCGCGCACGCCCTACGGCGGCATGACAACCTTCTCTCCTCCCGGTCCCGAAGTTCCGGAAGGAAAGAAGTTGTTCCCCAAAGACCTCGCTCGCATGATGGCGGCTGGCCATCCGCATTGTTATGTTGCGACCGCCAGCGTGGGCTATCCCATCGACCTGATGAATAAGGTTCGCAAGGGACTCAACCATAAAGGCGCCGCATACTTGATGGTCTACACGCCTTGCCAGAAGGGCTTCGTCTACGAGACGCCCCGCTCGATCGATTTGGGCCGACTGGTCGTTGAATGCGGGCTGTATCCGATGTGGGAGTGGAATCCGGAAAAGCGCGTGTTCGATTACAGCTTCCGTCCGGCGAGCATGCGTCCGGTATCCGAATATTTGAAGCTGCAAGGACGCTTCGGCCACCTGCACGCCGAGCACATCGCCACCTTGCAGAAGTTTGCTAACGAGCAATGGCGAATGATGAATGTCGAGCTGCCCGAGGCTCTCCTCATGGCGGCGGATGCGAAAAACCTGATGAACATGGCCTCGGCGGCAGAAGCCGCCGCCGTCGCGGAGACCGTATGAACGCTAACGCGAAGACTAGCCCTGCTAATCCCGCCGAGCCCGAAGTCGAGCCCGAGGGACAGGAAAGCTATATCGTCACCGAAGGCAAGAAGCGCGGGTCGACGCGCGACGTGCGTCCGGAAGCCGCGTACGACCGCTTCTATACCGTGCTGCGCGTGCACCCCGGCGATGCCATTCTCACTGACAACTGGCATACCAACCAGGTGCTCGACCACGCGCGCAACAATTTTGAGGGATACACGTTCGCCATGCGCACGCTCGAGGCCTGGGGCGCGATGATCGAAAATGATCATCGGGCTTATTACACCGCTGGCGGCCGAATCTGGATGATGGATCTCGAACCAAGCGCCGGCAAAAAGCCGCGGCTGCCTGGGACCGGCCCGAGCAAGGCGGGCGCGGGTAAGAAGTAGCTTGCCGCGCATTTTGCTGATCGACGATACGCCGGAGATCGCTGAACTGCTGACGTTCTCTCTGCGGGACCTCGGCTACGAGGTTTTCGCCGAAGGATACACCAGCGCCATTAACGAGCATGTGATCGAACACCGAGCGGACGCGGTCGTGCTCGACTGCACGGCCTTCGATATGTCTGAGGCCCTCTTCGACAGCGTTCGTCATCATCCGAATCACGCCGAGCTTCCGGTCGTGATTATCAGTGACACACCCGAGCAGGCGGAGACCAGCCTGCGTTCGCGCAAGGCGCGCAAAGTTCTGCTAGTCCCGAAACCCTTTACTGGCGCTCAGGTGGGAAGAGCGCTGGCCCAGTTGCTTGAATAAATATGCCTTTGTGGAGCATGGACGATTGGCAATTCCTCGAGCGCGAGGTCGTCACCGACCCGAAGGGCAGGCAGTGGACGGTCGCTCTGATGGATGTGCTGGGCCAGGAAGGTGATCCTGACATGCCCAACAAGTTGCTCGAGCTTCAGTATTCGACTGGCCGCTATTTCACGCTGATCTATGCCGACGGCGGAGCTCTTCAACGGGAACGCGGCTATGCGTCACTTCCGGAAGCGACCAATGCGTACGGAAATCTGCTGGTGGGCGTGATCGACGGAAGCGTTGATCCTTCGCAACCGGTCTTCCGGCAGGACCTGGAAGACTAGAGCCGATCTCCTGATGAACCAACGTGAAAAAAGTGGCAGTTCCCTCAGGGGCTAAAGCCCTTGGCTTTATTGGCTCTGGGCGGCACGACTGAAGTCGTGCCCTACCCGAAACTATTCATGAGATAGCTTCTAGTCTCGTGACTAGCGGCCGGGATCCAGATCTCTCATCACCACGCGAAGCACCTGCCCCGCGAGTCGTGCATCGCGCTCCGTGACCGCAGCGTTCATTCCGCTATTGCCGTTCTCATCTCGGTATGCCCGCGCGACCGCCGGCAACCGGGCGCACCCTCCCCGAATGAGTCCGGCTCTCTCTGCAACGGTGAGCCGCGTCTCGAATGACCAATCGGCAATTTTCTCCGCAGGTGCACCCGAAACCAGAAGAGAACTGAGCCCTTTGTGTTCGAGTGCATCGGTGACAATGGCTTCTAGGATTCCGCAGGAAGTGAGCAGAGCAGTCTCGTAGTCCTGCTGCTCCAGCGCCTGGCGACTATCCATATAAGCGCGCTCGACAACCGGACGAAGCTCGGGATTATGCACGAATTCAAAACGGCGAGGAGGCGGTGCTTCCGAGGAAGCCGAAATGAGCGGTCCATGATCGGGCTGGGACAGCGACGCGACCGCCTGCTCGAGAACACCGAGAAGTCGCTGCACGATCTCCGCCGGTGCGGCTGTTTCCACGGCAACGCCGGTCCCGGAGCGCATGAGGAAGGCTTCGCTAAACGACCGCGCCAGCCAATGCGCCTTGCTGCCTCCGGACAACTGATTGATAGTTACTCCGCAATCTTCCTGCCACGCACGAGTGGCGGCAATCGCAGGCTCGCTGGAAGGATCGGTCCTCAAGAGTTCGCGCACCTTGCTGCCGCGGCGAATCAAGCCGTTGAGATGAGAAAGGTAAGTCTCGATCTGCGAACGCACGCTTTCATCCATCACTTGCATCTCGCCCATCCTGCCGAAAGCCGTGGAAGTCCGCTGTTGACAGGCACTTCGCCGCCCGCGTTCGAGAACTCTTGACAGTCCATTGGAAGCATGCTAACTTTTCCACCCGCAAGTGGTTCGATGACTGGACCAGTATATATCACGGGTCCTCGCCGCGAGCCAAATGATCTCCGTTCCCGGCCACGTGGGGTGGCCGCGCTAAGAATAAAAAGAATTTCATAAGCAAGGAAGATTCGCCCGCACTTTACTTAATGATAGATATCGATCGCTTCCAGGAAGAAGTCGATACATGTAGGGAAAGTGGCTGGTTTCCGATGTGATTTATTCCTGACGGAAGTGGAGACTTAGCCCGCCCGACCAAGAATGCCGGGCAGCCGGTCGACACCCGAACTCCCGAGGGAAAGTCGCGAGGTGGCTGGCGTTCTTGCAGTGCGCTGTTAACGTATAACGCGCCGTCATGGAGGTAGTATTATGGTTGAATCCCCGTCCGCCCTGATTCATCCCTCGCGAATCCCCAACCGTTGGGTCCAGCTGATCGCAGGCATCGTCGCGATGATGGCCATCGCGAACCTGCAGTACGCCTGGACTCTGTTCACCAAACCCATTCAGGCTCATCTGCACGTTTCTCTGGAGGCCGTCCAGGTGACGTTTTTTGTATTCGTCGCCCTGGAAACCTGGCTGGTACCTTTTGAAGGATTCCTGGTGGATCTGATCGGACCCCGCTTCATGCTGGGGATTGGCTCGGTGATGGTCGGACTGGGATGGGTCGGGTCGGGCTACGCGGAGTCGATCAACAGTCTCTATTTCTGGTACGGAGTAGGCGGCGTCGGCGCCGGCATCGTCTACGGGGGCGCCATCGGCAACGCGCTGAAATGGTTCCCCGACCATCGCGGGCTTTGCGTCGGCCTGACTGCCGGTGCGTTCGGTGTGGGCACCGCGACCACAATCGCGCCCATTGCTTCCATGCTGAAAGCGTCGGGCTACCAGCACACGTTTATCGTCTGGGGAATTATCCAGGGCGTGGTTGTGCTGGCATGTGCACTCTTCCTGGCCAAGCCGCCCGTGGGTTGGACGCCTCCGAATTGGGTGGCGAAGGAAGCCAAGATCAAGGCCAAGGTAAACACATCAGCCATCGATATGACGCCTTGGCAGATGATGTGCCAGCCGTCCTTTTATCTCATTTACGTGATGATGGTCATGCTGGCGTTTGGCGGTCTCGTGGTTACCGCACAGCTGAATCCCATGGCCTCCTCGTATCACGTGGACAAGGTCATCGTGCTTTGGGGCATGACCGCCTTGGTGCTGGCCATCACTGTAGACCGGCTTCTGAACGGATTTACTCGTCCGTTCTGGGGATGGGTATCCGACCACATCGGCCGGGAGAATTCCATTTTCATTGCGTTTGTTCTCGAGGCAATCGCGGTTTTTGCCCTCCTCCAACTTATCAACCGGCCCGTATGGTTCGTGGTTTTGTCGGGTCTGTGTTTCTTTGCATGGGGAAACATTTTCTCCTTGTTCCCCGCGATCACCGGCGACTTGTACGGAAAGAAGTGGGCCACCACAAACTATGGAGTCGTCTATACCGCCAAAGGAGTGGCGGCTGCATTTGCGGGGCCCGGCGCTGCCTGGCTATTTTCCAAAACGGGTTCCTGGACCAAGGTCTTTTGGGCCATGATTGTCTGCGACCTGGTCGCTGCCTTCATGGCGTTGCTGTGGCTGAAGCCCATGGCTGCCCGCGCAGTCAGAGACTCGGGAAAAGCGTCCCCATTAGTCAGCGCCGCGGCGCCGATCAAGGCTCGGGGCGTGGCATAGCGCAATTAGAGCGGTGACAACACGGGAAAACACAGAAGGCTTTCTCCTTTCCAGGTTGAAAGCCTTCTCCCTTTTGCGACCTGGAGATTCTCCCACCCAAGTTCTTATCAAATGAGCCGCTTGCCGCCGCTGAGACGCGAGAAAACTTTCGCCTTTGCCAAAATGTCACATTGAACCGTGATTCGGATCATTGCGCCACTTTGGGCTCAGGCCTGAAATGGAATGGTCAGTCATCAGACCATTCCAAATGTTAGGCACTGAATCACCCACGAAAGTCGGCTTCGAAGCGATCCCCAGAAATAAGGTCTATCAGGAAGTTGCTCGACAGTTAGAGCGGCGCATTACCGAAGAGCTGAAGCCTGGCGACCTGCTTCCGCCGGAACGCGAACTGGTTCGGACACTGGGCGTGAGCCGCGATTCCGTGCGAAACGCCATTCGAACCCTGGAGCTGATGGGTCTGCTTGAGCCGCGCCAGGGCATCGGCACGGTGGTCTGCAACCCCGCCGCAAAACAGAACAATCCGCTCGCGGATGCCCTCCTCGAAAAACGAAAGATGGTTGCAGAGCTCATCGACGTACGCAAGATGATCGAGCCGCCGCTGGCCGCCCGCGCCGCTTTGCACATCTCTCGCGATGCCATCGCCGACATGGAAGAGATTCTGGTTCGTCAGAAAGCCAAGGTGCTTCACGGTCAACTCGGGATCGAAGAGGACTCCGAATTTCACTACGCCATCGCCTTGGCGTCGGACAACAGCGTGATTTTGAAAGTAGTGGATGTGCTGATGGATTTGTTGCGTGAAACACGGGAAAGCTCGTTGCAGGTGGAAGGGCGGCAGGAGAAATCGCTTGCCGGTCACCACCGGGTTCTGTCCGCTTTGAAGTTGGGCGACGCTCCAGCTGCTGAGGCTGCGATGCGTCGGCACCTGCAGGAAATTGAAACCGTCGTACTGAAAAAGCTCTAAGAGAATGGAGGTTGCCAAATGGGTCAGTTATTCGCGGTCGAAGTCATCTATCGAGGAGTCTTTCAAAAGACTCTCGCGAAGAACATCACGCGCGACATCGTCTTAGCCGCGCACAACGAAGGCAAACTGGGCATTTCCTTTGGCCGTTACGGGGATGCTCCAGAACGCAATGGCATTCCAGCCAAGAGTTTCGCAATCGTCGCCAATGACGAACTGACGCTCGAAGCCGGAATGGCGCAATACGAACCGAAGCAAGTCGACCTGACCGTGGTTCTCGATGACACGCTCTGCAAGGGCGGAGAGTCGTGGGCCTGGTACGGATTGCAGCCGGTTCATCACGCTCTGAAGCCGGGACACACCCTCGTCGTAATTTCTCTCGAGGATGCGCCCACACTGCTGAAGAGCATTCACCGCCGGGAAGAGCCCTACAAGCTGGGAATCATCAAAGGCGTCACCAGCTTCTCCGGCATGTGGGTTTTCAAAGATGACCACACCGATGTCCGCGTCCTCGGCGCCATCGCCAAGGCGCTGCCCGAAGTATTCAGCCTGAAGTCGGTGGAGCAATTCATCAACGAGAAGCTGAAGAGCGCCGTGAAAGTCACGTCCGCTCGCACCGCGTTCGAGAAATTCACTGCTGTGCCTGTAAAAGCAGGCGAGGGCAATCCCGAGGAGCCGTTCAAGTTCGAACTGCCCGGTTGGGAAGACATGCGGTCCGGTGTTTCGATTAAAGGACAGCCGCAAGGTGGTCCGTATCCGGATCCAGTTACGGGCAAAGTCGGAGGTTTCCGGCCCGCCCGTAACGAGCTGTTCAAGAAGTATTCAACGCGCACTCTGCGGCCGGTCGTTAACTTCTCGACCTGCACCAAGTGCACGCTGTGCTGGCTGAATTGTCCGGATGCTTCTTTCGACGTCACCCCGGAAGGAACTTACGATGCCAATCTCGAAGCCTGCTGCGGTTGCGGCATTTGCGAAGAGGTTTGCCCCGTCAAAGACTGCGTCCACATGGTGAACGAGTCCGAGTTCAAGGACAACAGCAGCCAGTGGGAAGCCTACCAGACCGACAAGAAAGCCTATTTGAAGTGGTTGGAATCGACCATCGAAAAGGCCGAACCGATCGAGAAGCGGTCTCACGGATTCCGTTATCGCGGTCAGTATCAGGAACAGGTCCCCGAGGCCCTGGAAATCGCTAAGAAAGGCTAGCGCAGGCAATTTGAAAACGCGGCCTGAAAGCTTAAGCCCGAAGAACTAAGGAGATTGAAATGGCGACATTAACACTACCTGTTGAGGAAAAGAAAAAAGGTACCGAGCAGGAAGCCCTGATCACTGGCGCCGAGGCCATCGCGATTGCATGCAAATTGGCCAACGTCGACGTGGTCACGGCTTATCCAATCCGGCCTTATGACACGGTGATGCAATACATCAGCCAGCTGGTCGCAGACGGCGAAATGGATTGCGAATATATCGTGGCGGAAGGCGAGCATTCTCAATTTGAAATCGTGAAGCACGCGTCGGTCTGCGGAGCACGCGTGTTCTGCGGTTCGAGCGGCGTGGGCTGGATGTACGCCATGGAAGCGCTGACCGTCAGTCCGGCTCTGCGCGTCCCCATGGTCTGCATGGTCGGCAACCGGGCTCTCGACGATCCCGGTGCCTTCGGCGTCGAACACAACGATGCCTTGGCAGTCCGCGACCTGGGCTGGCTGTTGACCTGGGTCGATAGTGCGCAGGAAGCACTGGACACGGCTCTGATCGCCTATCGTGTGGCGGAAGACCGGCGCATCTTCGTACCGCTCGCCATCAGCTGCGACGGCGCGTTCCTCACCCACTCGCAGGCGCTGGTAAAGATCCCGACGGCCGAGCAGGTCAAGAAGTTCCTGCCTCGCTACGACCGCGGCGATCTGCTCCTCCATCCCGACAACGTGATTTCGGTGGCCCCGCAGGCCAACGAAGATTGGGTCATGGAGATTCGGCGGCAGAACTACGCAGTCACGGAGATCGCATGTGACGTGATTCGCGAAGTCTATGCCGAGTTCGAGAAAACGTTTGGACGCAAGTACGGCAACCCGTTCTTCGAAGAGTACATGACTGAAGACGCGGAAGTCGTTCTGCTGGGCATGGGAACACTCTCAACCCCGGTCAAAGTGGCCATCCGCAAGATGCGCGAACAAGGCAAGAAAGTCGGGTTCGTTCGTCTGCGCTGGTTCCGTCCGTTTGCCGGTTTCGAGATTGGCAAATGCCTGGAGCGTTTCAAGGCCATCGGCGTACTCGATCGCGACTTCTCGTTCGGTTCGCCGGACCTGAGTGGCGTGGTGGCGACCGAAGTTCGGTCGGCCATGTACAGCAACAGCGCTACCCGGCCGCCAGTCCTGGGATTCATCGGCGGATTGGGTGGACGCGAGGTGACCGTACCGGATGTCGAAACCATGACCGAGAAAGTATTCGAAGCTGCAAAAGGTAAGGCGCAACCCCTGACGCAATGGATCGGGCTGCGGGGATAACGCCAGTTGACGTGGCGCTATTCATAGCCGGAAAGGACAAACTAATCATGAGCACATTTGTAGATGAAAAACCGACGCAAGAGCTGGAAGCCTTCAAAGGAGTAAAGAAGGTTCCACACGAGGAGTACTACACGTCCGGCCACCGCACCTGTCAGGGCTGCGAGTC
>Ga0074046_10004467_pt1 | contig 11423 bp, 3 predicted proteins | sample BogForMeECP23OM3_FD_94441 | JGI IMG/M metagenome (GOLD analysis project Ga0074046, IMG submission 94441) | Bog forest soil microbial communities from Calvert Island, British Columbia, Canada - Bog Forest MetaG ECP23OM3 | ecosystem: Environmental > Terrestrial > Soil > Wetlands ...
CGCCACGCCGCCCGCGAGGGCTACGTCGCATTCGCCATCTCGCAGGCTGCGGCAGGCCATGTGGACCGCGACCAGCGAGGTTGAGCAAGCGGTCTGGACGGTGATGCCGGGGCCGCGCAAATCGAGCTTGTAAGACACGCGGGTTGCCAGGAAGTCCTTGTCGTTGGCTAGTGCCACGGAGCGGGCGTCGACGGTTTCGAGCGCGCGCCGGTTGCGCAGCACGTTGAACAGCAGGTACGTGTTCAGAGCCGCGCCGGCGAACACGCCGACCGACCGCGAACCGCTGCCTGGCGGGATGCCGGCATCCTCCAGCGCTTCCCATGCGCATTCGAGGAAAAGCCGGTGCTGCGGATCGGTCAGTGCCGCCTCGCCCGGCGTTATGCCGAAGAACTCGGCGTCAAATGTCTCGATCCCGTCGAGCACGCCGGCGCGCCTGACATAGCGCGAGTCGGCCAGCGCCTCGGGTGACACTCCGGCGGCGAGCAAGCGTGGCGTGTCGAGATCGGCGACGCTGACCTTTCCGGCCGCCAGATTGGCGCGAAAGGCTGCCGGCCCGTCGGCGCCCGGCACGCGGCAGGCCATACCGACGATCGCGATATCGGCGCGGTTACGGCGCGCCGGCGCCTTGGGCTCGGCGATGGGAACCGTAGCGGCGAGGTTGCGGGCCTGGGCCGCAACCGTCGGGTAGCGGATCAAATCCAGCAGGGACAGCTTGCGGCCAAGGCCCGCGGACAAACGATCCCGCAAGGCCGGCAGCAGCAACGAATGGCCGCCCAGGTCGAAGAAATTGTCGTCGGGTCCGGCCTCGGTGCCGAGCACTTCGTGCCACGCCGCCGCGACGCGTCGGATTGCGTCATCCGGCTGCTTGTCCGATGCAGCTTCCGGCACCGGCGCGACCGTCGGCTCGGGCGCCGATCCGGGTGCCTCCAGGGCCTCGCGGTCGAGTTTGCCGTTGCCGGTCAGGGGCAGGGCCGCATGGGTCACGAACGCACCCGGAATCATCCCCGCTGGCAGGCGCGCTTCCAGGAACCGGCGCAGCTCGGCGTCCGTCGGCGGCGCGCCGGCAGCGGGCACGATATGGGCGACGAGCGAACGGCTGGGGTGTTCGCCGCGGATCGCCACGGCCACCTGCGCGACGGCCGGATGGGAGGCCAAGGCCGCCTCGACCTCACCGGGTTCGATGCGGTAGCCGCGCAGCTTCACCTGGCGGTCGGCGCGACCGATATAGTCGAGTTGCCCGTCCGCCCGCCGGCGCACGAGATCGCCGCTGCGATACAGGCGGCTGCCCGGCTGGTCGGAGAAGGGATCGGGGACGAAGCGCTCCGCCGTCAGCGCCGGCCGGTCAAGGTAACCGCGCGCGACACCAGCCCCGCCAATGTAGAGTTCGCCGATGAAGCCGGCGGGCAGTTGTTGCATTGCGGGGTCGAGAACGTAGAGCCGCGTGTTTGCGATCGGCCGGCCGATGGGCACGGCGCCATCGTGCGGATCGTCCGGCCGGACCGCATAAACGCAGCAACCGACGACAGTTTCGGTCGGCCCGTATTCGTTGATGAGCCGGGTCGCCGGCGCAGTCGTCCGCCATTGCTCCAGCGCCGGATGCAGTAACTGGTCGCCGCCGATGATCAACGCATTGGTCTGGCCGGCCAGGCCTAGCGCGGGCGGGTCGCTGGCGAGCAATTCCAGATGGGCGGGCGTCAGCTTCAGGAAGCTGAGGCCGCGGCCGAGATCGAACGCGGCGTAGAGTGCTTCCAGCCCCTGCTGTTCCGCCGGCACCAGCAGGATGGCGCGGCCCGCCAGCAGCGGCGCGAACAGCGTGGTGACCGTCAGATCGAAAGCGACGGTCGAGTACAGCGCCGCGCCGCGTCCCTCGGCCACGCGATAGTATTCGACCGCCCAGTGCAAATAATTGACCAATCCAAGATGCGGCACCATCACGCCCTTGGGCCGGCCGGTCGAGCCGGATGTGTAGATCACGTAGGCGAGGTGGTCGGGGCGCACCGTCGTCGGGGGCGGTGCCTGGGCGGTTTCGGACGCGCCGTGTATGCGCAGCAGGCGGACGGGCAGAGACGCGAAGTCCGCTGCCAGCGTGGGCGTGGCGATAACTGCGAGTGCGCCGGAATCGGCTACCAGCGCGCGGCGCCGCCCCGGCGGATCGGCCGGGTCGAGCGGAACCAAGGTGCCGCCCGCTTTCAGCACGGCCAGCAAGGCGACGACCAGGTCGGCGCTGCGCGGCAGGCACACGGCGACGCGGGCGTCGGGCGCCACGCCCATGGCGGTCAGGCGCGCAGCGAGATGGTTGGCGCGGCGGTCGAGATCGCGAAAGCTGAGCCTGCCAACCGTGGAAACCACCGCATCGGCGTCCGGGTCAGCGGCGGCCTGCGCTTCGATCAGTTGGTGCAGAACGGTTTCCGCAGGAAACGGCGCGTCGGTCCGGTTCCAGGCTGAGAGTTGCCGGTCTCGCTCGGCCGTGTCGAGCAAGGGCAGGGCCGATACGGCACTGTCGGGTGCGGCCACCATCCCTTCAAGCAAGGCCTTGTAGGCGGCGAGGATTCGTTCCGCCGCGTCCGCGTCGAACAGGGTGGCGTCGTAATCGAGGTCGAGGCGCAAGGTGCCGTCCACCTGACTGGCGTTCAGATGCAGGTCGAGTTTGGCGAAGGTCACTGGCGGGGTCAGTGGCGCGAGCACAAGGTCGTCGATTGGCGGCAGGTTGACCTGTCGTTCCAGGTTGAACGACACGCTGACCAGAGGCTGGCGTCCCGGCGACCGCGGCGGGTTGACGGCGCGCACGATGGCGGCGAAGGGGAAGTGCGCATGTTCGAAGCCGGCGATCAGGCGCTGTCGGGTCGCCTTCAGGAATTCGGGTAGGGCGTCGGTCGCTGCGTACCGGCACCGTATCGGCAGCATGTTGGTGCAATAGCCGACCAGTCGCTCGGCATCGCGGCCTGAGCGGATGGAGACCGGCACACCGACCGTCACATCGTCTTGCCCGTAGAGCCGATGCAGCAGCAGCGCATAGGCGCCGAACAGCGTCATGAATGCGGTGCAGCCGAGGCGCCTGCCGAGACGTTCGACTGCGTCACGCAGGGCGGCATCGATCCACAGGCTGCCCCTTCCGCCGGGTGCAGCCGCGGTCTCGATCGGCGCTCGCGTCCGGGGCCAGGTGAACGCCGGAACGCCACCGGCGAAACTGTCGCGCCAATAGGCCTCGGAAGCCGCGAAATCGGTGCCGGCAGCATAATCGGCTTCGGCACGGACATGGTCGCGGAACTGCGCGGCGGGCGGCAGCACCGGCACCCCACCCCGGCGACCGGCGGTGTAGAATTCGACCGTATCGGTCAGGATCACGCCCAACGCCCAGCCATCCACCATGGCATGATGGGCGATCAAAACGAGCCAGTGGACGTTCTCCTCCAGGCGCAACACCGCCACACGCAACAACGGCGCCCGGCCGAGATCGAAGGGAGTGCGCATGGCCTTGGCCAACCACGTCCTGGCGCGCTGGTCCGGTGATTCGTCCCCGCCGCGCAGGTCGATGCGCTGCACCTGGATATCTACGGCTGCCGCCGCGACCTGGGTCGTGCCATCGGCGGACAGCGCGGTGCGCAGCGCCTCGTGGCGCGCCACCACCTGGCCTATGGCCGCCTGGAGCACTGGCACCAGTAGCGTTCCGCGCAGCTCTACGGCGAGGCACTCATTGTAAGCGACCGATGCTGCCTCGCCCATCTGGGCGAGCAGCCAGAGCTGGCGTTGCGCTTCGGTGCAGGGAAATGGCTCGACCGAGAGTTGCCGGGGGGCTTGTTTGTGCGCCGCCAGAGCGGTTTCACCGTGACTGGAATCCGCCCCCTTCGTCATCCCCGCAAAATCGGGGACCCGTGTACCTTGGGTCCCCGATTTCGCGGGGATGACGAGGGGGCGTGGACCTTTCCAGTCAGGGTGAAACTGCTCGAGCTGTGTCGGCAGTGGCGCGCCGCTAAGCAGCCCAACGCTGCGCAACTCGGATATCGAGTCGCGGAACGCGTCATGGATCCGGTCCAGATCGTCGTCGTCATGCGCCACTGAGAGGAAGCAGTTGCGCGCCTCCCAGATATAGATTCCGCGGTGGATCAACTGATAGTACAGCAAATCCAGATCGCCCGGAGATTTGAAGCGGAACAGCGACCCGAAATGCGCCATGCGGATGGGCAGGTCGGTCTCGTCGAACAGTCCGGTCAGCCTTGTGGCCAATTGCTCGGTCTTGCGATTGAGGGCGTCGTAGAGCGCCGGGCCTTGGCGCGTTATTTCGTCGAGCACCGCGGCGGCGGCGGCCATGGCAAGCGGGTGCTTGCAGAACGTGCCGCTGAAGAAGGCGGTTTCGATCTCGCGCGGCATGCTGTTGTCGCCGAACGACCATTGGCCGCCGTCGACGAAATCCATGATCGCCGCCCGTCCGGCCACCACGCCGATGGGCAGCCCGCCGCCGACGATCTTCCCGTAGGTCGCGATGTCGCCTTCCACGCCGTACCAACCCTGCGCACCGCGCGGTTGGTTGCGAAACCCGGTCAGCACTTCGTCGACGATCAGCAGCGAACCGCTGTTCCGGGTCAGCCGCTGTAATTCCTGGACGAACGCGCGCGGCTGCAGCTCGGGCGACCTGCTTTGCACCAGCTCAACCAGCACGCCGGCGAGATCGCCGGCGTTTGCGGCGATCCAATCCAGCGATTTGGGATCGCCATAATTCAGCACGACGACGTCGCCGATCATGCCAGGAAGCACGCCGGGCGACAGCGGTACCGGGGTGCCGTCGTCCAGTGTTGACGCGCGCGCCAGCACCCCGTCGAAGGTGCCGTGGTAGGAGCCGGAGAACAGCACGATTTTGGATCGGCCGGTCGCCGCGCGCGCAATGCGCAACGCGGTCATGACGGCCTCGGTGCCCGAGTTGACGAAGCAAGCCCGCTCTTTCCCAGTGAGCGCGCAGAGCGTCTCGGCGACGCGGCCGGCGAGCGGCGATTGCGGGCCGATCTGAATGCCCTCGGCGATCTGCGCCTCGATGGCGCGGCGGATGAAATCGGGGTTGTGGCCGAACAGGTTGACCCCGAACCCCATCGTCAGATCGATGTACTCGTTGCCATCCACATCCCAGAAGCGCGATCCGGCCGAGCGCGATGCCGCGATGGGGTAGCGCAATTCCTTGGTCGAAAGACGCAGGCCCGCCACGGCGCGGTTGTCGGCCAGAGCTGGGCGGAAGCGTTGCGCCAACGCCTTGGATCCCGCGGTGCGGGCGTTGTAGCGGGCGGTGAAATCGGCAAGCCAGGCGCGTTGCTCGGCGCTGAACTGGCCGGTGCCGCGGTCCCTGGCGCGGAACGCCGGCAGCGCCGATGGGACGGGCTGGGTGAGCGGCTGTGGCGCCGCCGCCGATTGTAGCGTTGGCGCCCCAGGCTGCGCGGCGGTAACCGACTGCACGACGCCCTTCAGCGCAGCGAGCTGTTCCGCCATGATATCCAACTGCCGCTGGATCGTGCGTTCCAACACGCTGCCGTCGGCTGTGTTGTCGATTGCCGCGGCGGGGGCCGATACCGGGGACAGCACGACAGCGGGCTCGGCCGGCAGGATGCGATCGATATGCTCTGCGACGGCCGCGAGCGAGCCATGCTCCTCGAAGATTTCCCGGATCGACAGACTTACCCCGTAGAGATCGTGGATCGTACGCGTCGCCTGCAGCAGAACGATCGAATCCGCTCCAAGCTCAACGAAGCGCGTATCCGGATCGAGTTGTTCGGGCGCAACGCCGAGCAGCCTGGCGGTTGCCGCGCGGAGACGTTCGAGAATGGCTGCCTGACGCGGCGCGCCTGCTATAGGTGCGATCTGGGAAGTGGCGGCGGGACGGGGGAGTGTGTCGGCCTGCATGGCACCGATCCAATGCGGACGTCGTTCGAACGGATAGGTCGGCAATGCGACGCGCCGTCGTCCTGGATAGAGCGCTCGCCAATCCACTGTGCCGCCGCGCAGAAAATGCACTGCGAGGTCTTGCAAGGTACGGTCCCACAGCGCCGCATCCCGGCTGGGAGGAATGGGAACCGTCTCGGCACCGTCGGCGCGTTTGGTCGCCTTCCCGGAGGTCACGCCATCCGGCTGGAGCCCGACGGCAAAACCGGCTAGCCCCTTCGTCAGATCCGCCAGAGTCCGGCCGGTGACCGCCACACGGTGCTCGAACCGGTTACGCCCGATACCCGCGGTGAAGCAGATATCGGCCGGGTCCAATTCGGGATGGGCGGCGCAGTGGGCGGCGTAGCGGCCAGCCAGCGCGCGCAGCGCTTCCGGGGTGCGCGCCGAGAGGCAGAGCAGATGGGAGGGCGGGCCGGCAACCTGCGGCGGCGGGTCCGGTGGCGGTGCTGCGGAGAGGACGAGGTGCGCATTGGTGCCGCCAAAACCGAATGAGCTGACACCGGCAATTCGGGGCCGATCGATTGGCCAGGCTTCCGGCCTGGCAGCGAAGCGGAATGGCTGATCAACGTGACGAATCGTGGGGTTGAGCGTCGCAAGCAACGGCTGGGGCGGGATTTCTCCCGTGGCGACGCACAGCACGGCCTTGATCAGGCCGGCGATGCCCGCGGCGGCTTCCAGGTGCCCGATATTCGCTTTGACCGCACCGACAATGCAGGGCTGGTTCGCGGCGCGCCCGTCGCCGAGCACTTCGGCGAAAGCCTCGAATTCGATCGGGTCGCCCAATGGCGTGCCAGTGCCATGCGCTTCGAGATAGGAGATGTTGGCGGGCGCCGTCCCGGCAGCGGCAAGCGCTGCCCGCAACGTCCGGCGTTGGGCGCCACTGCTCGGCGCCGACAGCCCATTGGTGGCGCCGTCCTGGACGATCGCGGAGCCGCGCAGCAGGGCCGACGCCGAATTGCCGTCGCGTCGCGCATCGCTCAGGCGCTTGAGCACGACGACGCCGCAGCCTTCGCCGCGGCCATAGCCATCGGCGGATTTGTCGAAGGCCTTGCATCTGCCGTCCGGTGCCATCATTCCCGCCGCGGCGAGACTGCGGGTCACATCGGGCAGCATGATCAGATTGACGCCGCCGACCAAGGCAAGGTCGCAATCGCCCGCCCGCAGGCTCTGGCAGGCGACATGCGCCGCCACCAGCGATGAAGAGCAAGCGGTGTCGATGACCATGCTCGGCCCACGCAGATCGAGCACGTAGGAGATGCGGTTGGCGACGATGCTGTGCGCATTGCCGGTGGCGGCATAGGCGCCCGGCGGAGCGCCACGTGCGGCCCGCAGCAGGGCGTAGTCGCTGCCGCTGACTCCGAACCAGACGCCGGTTCGGGTGCCCGCCAGGGAGGCGGGCGCGAGACCGGCATTCTCCAAAGCCTCCCAGGCGACCTCCAGTGCGACGCGCTGCTGCGGATCCATATCCGCGGCCTCACGCGCTGAAATCGCAAAGAAGCGTTCGTCGAAGTTGGCGACGTCGTCCAGAAAGCCAGCGGGCGGGTCCGATTCCAGCCACCCTTCGGAGCGGCGTTCCGAGGGCGTTGGTCGGATGGCGACGCCGCCGCGGCGCAGCAACTCGCGGAATGCGTCAGCGTCGGGTGCCCCAGGAAAGCGGCAGGCCAGACCGATGACGGCGATCGGATCGCCTTCGCCCGGGGTAGGGGGTTCCGGTGCGGCGTGTACCGAGGGCATTGTGGTCCCGGCCAGGACGGCAGCGAGCGCGGCCGGAGTTCGGCGTTCGTAGAGCAGGAGCGGCGAGACCTCGGTGCCGAGCCACGCTTCCATCTGTCCGGTCAGACTGATGGCGTCGCGCGAGGTCAGTCCTAGGCTGGCAAATGGCGCGTCCGGGTCGATGCTCCGCGGATCGGTGTTGGTCGCCTCGGCAATTCGCGCCACCATCCAGGCCAGGATAACGGCACCGTCGTCGGCACTGGCGGTCGGGTTGGGAGGACGCTCGGACAGGCTCATCCGGCGTTCTTGAATGCACCGGCCAGGTATTGCTCGCGGCAGTTCCCGCGGCGCAATTTGCCGCTGGTCGTGCGCGGCAATTCGCCGGGCCGGACAAACAGGAATTCGTGCAACGGCAAGTCGTGCCGGCGACCGATCGCCTCGCGGGCGACGGCCGGAAGACCGTCCTGCACCGCCGCTTTGCGATCGTGCTCGACCACGATCACCAGGCGCTCGGCACCGTCGATGTCCACGGCGAAGGCAGCGCATCCGCCGGGCCGGAATGCCGGGTGCGCCTGTTCGACGGTGAACTCTATGTCCTCGGCGTGATGGTTGCGCCCATCGACGATGATAAGATCCTTGAGCCGGCCGGTAACATAGAGTTCCTCATTCCACAACGCGCCGATATCGCCGGTCCGCAGGAAGGGGTGCATCGTCCCGCGGTCAGCCGGGGCGGTCGCGACGTTCGTCGCGTTATCGGGGCAACCCCAATAGCCGGCGGTGACGCTGGGTCCGATCACACAAATTTCGCCGATGTGCCCGGCCGGCAAGGCGTTGCCGGTGGCGGGATCGGTGATGATGATTTCATGGTCAGTTTGCGGTTGGCCACTGCTGACCAACGGCGCCGCCGCTTGCTGCGCATCCTGGAGCTTGCCGGCGGCGAGCGCGACCGGGTCGGCAGGTCGGCATAGGGGGCCACGACCTCGCGGCCCGCCGGTAACCAGCAGCGTCGCTTCGGCCAGGCCATAGCAAGGCAAAAAGCTGGTGCGTCGGAAACCGTGCGGCGCGAAGGCTTCGACGAAGCGATCGAGGGTCGCCGCCCGGACCGGTTCGGAACCGTTGAACGCCACTTGCCAACAGGACAGATCGAGCGACTTACGCTCTTCCGGCGTTGTGCGGCGGACGCAATGATCGAATGCAAAGTTTGGAGCGCCGCTGGTGGCGGCACGATAGAATGAAATTGCCCGCAACCAATTGATGGGGCGCTGCAGAAAAGTGGCCGGTGCCATGACGCAGCACGTGCTGCCCGCTACCACCGGATAGATCGTGTTCCCGATCAATCCCATGTCGTGGTAATGTGGCAGCCAACTGACGACGCAGTGGTTGCGATCGTGCTGTACCGTGCGATGGATGATTCGCAGGTTGGCCTTCAAGTTGCCGTGGCTGACAATCACGCCTTTGGGGTTGCCGGTCGAGCCCGAGGTGTATTGCAACAGGGCCGGCGCGTCGTCGCGGCAGACATGCGGCGACCATCCGCTGGCCAGCGTCTCGGGGATTGTGTCCGTGGCGAAGCACAGTGCGCACTGCGTGACTGACGCCAAGGCTTCCGCCAATGCGGTGGTGGTCAACAGCAGCGATGGCGCGCAGTCATCTGCGACTCTGGCCAGCCGATCCAGGGTCGGGCTGTCGAGGTTGGCCATGCGTGGCGCTGGGGCGGGCACGGCGACGATGCCGGCATAGAAACAAGCGAACAGCGCGATGACGAAGTCTGCTCCCGTTGGATAGGCCAACAGAGCCCGTTCGCCGGGCTCGGAGCGGTCCCGTAACATCGCGGCCAGCGCCCGGGCGCGACGGTCGAGCGTAGCGGAATCGAGAGTGGTAGACTCGTGAAGGTGGTTATTGAGATAGGTGAACAGCGTCCGGGCAGGTGTCTCAGCGGCCCAATGACGCAAGCTGGTCACCGAGTCAGATATGCCGGGCTCCATAATCGTGCTCAAGGGCATCGGGTGACGTAAGCGTCACTGGGGCGGGGGCCTACAAGGCTCAATACGCCGCCCCCGTCAAGTAAGACCAACGGTACGACCGAGGGCGACGCAATGTCGCCGATGAATCAGGCCGGAATGCTCAGGCCCGGGACGTAGCTCAGGATTTGGCGCTGCGAGTGCTCGATCATGCTGTCGATCTCGGTGAGCATTTGATCGGCCGTGGCCGCGTCTGCCGCAGCCAGCACTTCGCCGGTGGTGGCCCAGCCGTCGAGGTCGGCGTATTTCTCGAACGGGATGAAGACGTGATAGGTGTCTCCGGAGCCCATGGCAGTGGTGTAGCCCCAGTATTTGACGCCATTGGGACTCTTGCGATGCGCTTCGGCGATCTTGGCCGCCAGGTCGCGGGCAGCAATTGTATTCCCGGGCTTAAGATGGGCTTCGACATGGTAGATGAACGGGCCGGGCGCCAGCGCGTCGTGGGTCGGCGGGTTGCTGAGTCCCGGGACATACTCGACGATCGAGCGGGTTACGGATTCAAGGTGCGACTCAACCGATGTTATAAGGCCGTCGACATCAACATTGGCAGCGGCCTTGGATTGAACCGCAACCTGACCGGTCGTCGGACGGTCGAGATCGGCATACTTTGTGAACGGACAGAACAGGCAAACCTTTTCACCAACACCCGTTCCCACCGTGTAACCCCAATATTTGGAGGCTTTCGGTTCGTTCTTGACAACCGCGTGAAGCCTAGCGGCCGCGTCACGGGCCGAAATTGTGGAACCCGGCTTCAACTTGGCAGTAATGATTATCCCGAATGGTGCCTTCGCCATTTCAGCCGTCTCCCCATCTCACATGGCGCTTCGTTACGCCAAATTTGATATCCCTGTTACTACGAGCGGAGGTCGGCGGAGTCAAGCGCCAAGTCGAAACTTGAATCTGAAAACTGCTTCATGACCGATTGAGCCCTTGTTCGTTTATCGGCAATATATTGTTCTTAGTTATCTGAACTTGCCGATCCCAGCGCAATAGCCTCATTCCCGTCTAGTGGATAGAATCAGACACTTCGCGCCCTCGGTCAGCTGGTTGCCAATCGCGACTGGCTCTACAGAATTGGAGGTGCAGCCCAAACGCGACATATTCGTCGCTCAACGCGACGTTCGCAGGACCCGATCAGCATCGAGGCCGATCCGGCTCGTCGCCCCGCCGCGCGTAGCGGTCGGCGAGAAAAACGCCGTGGCGAGGGTGACGCCGTTGTTCATCGCTCGATTGAGGTGCGAGGCCAGCTGGGCGATCTGGCCGGACGCGATCAATGCGCCCACGGTGACGAGACTGCGATCGCGCGGTGCGGGGTCGGGGCGCAGCCACAAATCGCGAAACAAGATGTCGCTCGTATACTGCACTACCCCCGGCGCTGTCGCTCCGAACTGCTTGCTGACCGCTGCGGCGCGTTGGGCTTCGGCCGCCTCGTCGGTGGGCAGGAGAGGCAGAGAGGCGGCGGGAAGTTGATCGGGTCCGATTTTGCTCTCTGCGTACACGTTCTTCGCAACCGCGACCGCGGCCGCGGGCATTGTCACGGCGCTCCGGGCTTGCGGCGTTCTCGGTGGCCTGGTAGCCGCACGCGGATGAACAAGATCAGCTGCGGATGAACAAGATCAGCTACAGCGGGTATCGTTTCCCGCCCGTGATCATTCAGCAAGCGATATGGCTTTACCTCCGGTTCACCCTGAGCCTGCGCGACGTCGAAGATTTATTGGCGGAACGCGGAGTGGCGGTGTCTTACGAGACGGTTCGGCGTTGGGTGAATCA
>Ga0074046_10004468_pt1 | contig 11421 bp, 4 predicted proteins | sample BogForMeECP23OM3_FD_94441 | JGI IMG/M metagenome (GOLD analysis project Ga0074046, IMG submission 94441) | Bog forest soil microbial communities from Calvert Island, British Columbia, Canada - Bog Forest MetaG ECP23OM3 | ecosystem: Environmental > Terrestrial > Soil > Wetlands ...
GTGTCGCGGCTGATAGATGCCGAGCTTGCCGCTGCCCGGCAGCGCAACGTGCGTGAGTGAACCCCAGGCCTTGTTCTGCACCGGGCCGCAAGGAATTCCACATTTCTCCATCAGTCCTGGTCGTTGAAATTCACCCAGAGCCAGACACGCCGTTTCTAGTCGTCCACATAGACCGCTCCAGAATCGGGTGAGTCAGCGTGGGCGACGAAGACCACCAGGGCCGCGGGGAATTGGGATCAGTATAAAGTCTGGGGCACTCGGCTGACCCCAACAGCCTGGAAACGGCTTCGTCCGCAGTTTCCAGTTTGCTCAATTGGAACATCCGGTGGTGTCCCGTTTTGAGCGTTGCGCCGACCCCGCCCTGTGGGGTCGGCAAGTGTCGGCCCCGCGCCTGCGGGACGGGCTCTGCGAGTCAAATTAGGACAGCAAACATCCGAGTGATTTGCATTTGGCCGAACTTCTTGCTTCTCCTCCTTTCGTCGGCGTGAATCTCTAAAGCGAGCGACCGCCCCTCTATGCCGATCGTTTGGCATTCTGCCTGCCAGCAAAAAGCCTGTAGCGGCGATTCCCTGTCGCCAGCAAGGGACTTCGTATGCCCCAGGTCAGACCTTTTCCTGCGTCTCGTCAAGATGTTTATCTAATGATGACATAAGTCAAATAGTAAGATATTCAATAAAAAAAGTGTTGACAAGCCTATTGACTGCGTGTCCAATAGTCACGTTCAGGTACAACTTGGTCGCCGTTACAACTGACTTGAGTAACGAATAGAGAAGCCCTGCGCCTATTTCACGAGGGCAAGACCGCGGTTCATTACAGGACAGACTAATGTCCCGGCCCGGACCGTTTGGCCTGCGCTGGAGCACTGGTGTAAAAGGGAATCGCACACCCGCAAGGGTTTGCGCCAGTCCCCGGCAGCATGAAAATTCATCATCGATGATGCGCGGAAACGCGGTTGGAAGAAAGGTGGCTAATCATGTCAAGGGAAGTCTTCAAGACTGGAACGTTCAAGGGCGTCGACATCCACGATTCATTTGCTAGTTCTGCCAGTCAGCAAGAACCGGTGATCATTGATTTGGGATCGATTCCCTGGCCGGCAAACCTTGCACCGGCGCCAACGCCCCTTGGAAACTGTAGCCCGGGAGAAACGATCACGGGAGCGCTGGATGTGAAGGCGGATGCCCTGATTATTCTCTATACCGAGCCTGAAACCAGTGCATTGCTGGATGTTCTTACGCAGAACAAGGATTGGTCACCTGCCCGAAGGAAACAGTGGTGTGGGTATGCTCACAATTTCGCGACCTTCAAACCCATCATCAGCGGACTGGAAGGCGATACCGCCCTTGAACAGGGGATGTTTGGTTACCTCTCAGCCGTGAAAATTGGGACGAAAACGGTTGTCCTCTACAAGTCGGAACTTCATCCCAAACAAAACGGCAACCAACTCCCATTCGTCCCCGTCATACAGCAACTTATTGGCGAGTTGGCGCCTACTCTTGTCATCAGTACGGGAACGGCGGGTGCAATCGGAAGCAATGTGAACTGTGGAGACGTGACCATCACCAGCGCAGCGCGATTTCATTGCCAGGTTCAGTACCCAAACGACCCCGAAATCAACACCATGAGCGCGAACAAAACGGAACTGACCAATAGTGTCACGCTCAACACACAATACCTGAACTACGCGGCTGCGAACCTGACAAAGCTGTCGCTTAACGGGTTGTCCGAATGCTACAGCAAGCTACAAAAACTCTCTGGGTACTCTTTTGTAAAAAAGAACACTGCACCGCCAGCGATTTACGTGACCAGCAAGAACCCTGTCCCCGGCCCACAGCCCATGATGGTTGTATCGGCCGATTACCTGACTGTTGATGACGAGCACAATTCTGAGGGACTGCAATCCCTTGGCATTATGAATGAAACGGATGACGCATTCGCGTTTTACGCAATCAGCAAGCTCACCGGCAAGAAACCCGCTTGGCTTTCTGTCAGAAATGCCTCCGAGCCACAGATTGTCGCGCCACCCTTCCCCCCAGGCACTTCAAATACGGCGATCGTCGACAAGCTAAAGGGTATCGCCGGGAGCATTTATGGTATCTACCAATACTGCACAACGCTTAATAGCGCGTTTGCCTGCTGGGGGGTTGTGGCGGGTATGTAGCGGGTGGCCACGGCCAGTGCTCTCGTGACCGTGGGTTCTTCCCTCGATGGCGAAAGCATAGCTTGCTGGAATAGTTGAATCCCTTGCGGAAAGGGCTGGTGATGCGGCCCGAAGATGGAGGGTTAAAGAGCTACACAGTTTTACCTTGGACGAGGCGCCGACCGCGGCGTGCCCCATCCGGATTGACGATATGCGGTTGCCGCTGGGGCATCGGGAATGAGAAAAGCCTACGGTCAGGACTGAATTGACCATGCCTACCCGCTTTCAAGCCTCGCATCGGGCGTCGTGGAGGTTTCTCAGCGGTCGATGCGGGGCACTCTTATCACGGTTTGGAGGTTCAAAATGCGTATTCTGCGAAGGATCGTGATCGTGACTCTGTTCGGTTTCCTTGTGGCGCTGCCCCTCGCAGCGCAGTCGAAGGACACTGGTTCCCAGAAGCCCACGGCTGGCGCCAGTCAGTCCGGTACTATCCCTCTAAATACGGACCTGACGGTCGAGGCGAACATCACGGCCCAGGCCGTCCTCATCCCACAAAAGATTGCCAAGGCCGTGTTTGGTGGGAAGATTTCCAGCGAATACGCCGTCGTGCAACTGACGATCAACAACAAAAGCCCCGATGCAGCGTTGATTGTGCAAGGCGTTTACATTGATTACAGCCATTGGGCTCTTGCCGGTGGAGGGATTTCCACTCAACCGTGCGCCGAAGAGGACAGCAAGGACCCGAAAAGCAAGTTCGTGGACTGCACTATACCAAGCCAGGTGGCCAGCGAAGAATATCGCGTCGTGCGTGGCCAAGCGCTGAATGCCGCGACGTGGACCTGGCGCAATGGGGTTGTGCGCGGTTTGACCTTTGCTGGCTCCGTCGCCGCCGCATACGCTTTTACCGTGTCGGGGACTAAGTATCCCAAGGCTGTCGCTGGGGCGACCGGCACCTTTATTCCCGGGCTGGGCACTTTTTGGCCCGACCAGACCATCGACCAAATCAACCGCATCAGCGACTTGGGATACCAGACAAACAAAGTGATCAGTAAGCAAGGGTCCGACATCATCGTCTGTTTCTTCCCCATTGACCGATTCCTTACGCCAGGATTTAAGCAGATCTTTTTGAAAGAACCGGCGTTGCTTCTCTCCCCTTACCAGATTCTACTGGACAACAACGCTCTTGAGAGGGTTTTCGCGCCGCGATTCGGCGCGATGCCGCACACCTCCGTCAATCCGAACGACCTGCTATTGGCGTTGGGCATCAACGCGGACGAAAGGAAACGCTTGGCTTCACTTCTCCCCTGCTACCTCGCGCTATCTAAAGCCCCGAGCGCCAAGGTCCCGAAAGCAGCGGAGCAAGCCCCAAGCGCTCAGGCCTCGGCAGAGGTGGTGCCAGTCCCGGGCGCCGGCGCCGCGAATGAGCAAAGGTTGACCGCATTGGACGATGTTTTGAAGGATTTCGCAGCTTCCTGCGGTCCCGACCAGCCCCAATCGACCGGGGGAGGTCAGGCGGCGACTCCACAGCCTAAGCCCGATCAGCCCCCATCGACCAGTGAACCCATGAACACTCCAAGACCGACTAGGTACGAATTGGCTCTGCTCAAGACCCTTGGCCAAGTAAGCCTGAACACTATCCGCATAGTCGTCGACGGCGTGATGACCGTCGATACGACCGCGATGCGGGCCAAGATCGATTCGGTCGTGATTGATAAGGACACGGAGCCGGACACTTGGGCTGTCAAACCCGGAGAGACCAAAACCATCACAGGAACCATCACGGGTTCTTACCTCACCGACGGCACGCCGGTGATCCAGGAAGCGAAGGCTGACCAGATCACAAAAGTGCAGGTCGTTCCGGAGGGTTCAAATGACCAAACGCTGAAATTCTCGTTCGTCCTGGGCAAGATTCTTAACCCTGAGGACCATTTGACCTTCGTAGTCGAGAAGGCTACCAAAGACATCAAGACCGCACCCGTGGACAGCACGCCCTTCTTGTACGTCGTGCCACCTCTGCATTCGGCGGCCGACTCCGCTGAGACCAATAAACAGGAGTCAGAGGCGCAGCCTAACAAGGCAGCAGGCGGTGGGGGGGCACAGCCAGGCGGAACAGCGCCGACGCCTGGGGCAACGAAGCCTACGGAAGAAAAGAAGCAACCGCCCCCACCCGTGAAGAGATAAACCGTCCGAGCTCGAGGGCTGAACACACTATGCTCGATTCAATGGCCCTTGCATTTTCGGAGAAAAGCCTGTGGACCACCATAGCGCTAGTGCTTCTCGTTTACAGTGTCGCAGCATTTCGAAGATGGGTCACGTGTAGCTGGCCACTCGCAGTCATCGCAGTTATGGGAGAGCAATCCTCGTTTACACCCTGATTCGATACTTACTGGAGCGCCATCACCCCTGAGACTGAGTGCTTGAATCGCAAAGGAGGTCAACAAATGGCGACCAATCCCCCCAATTCTCCCGCACGGGAATCGACGAGCGATCCTGTGGGTGAGCAATCCGCTTCCACGCCGAGCAATCGGAAGAAGCGTTTTCTCGACGAACTTGCCGACAAGGCAATAAAAGAGGCTCGACAGCGGAAGGAAGAGGCTCGACAGCAGAAGGGCTGGCGGAAAACCCTACGTGAGGCGAAAGAACGAGCATACCAGGTCCTCATTCATAAAGATGATTCTGCGTCCGAGGAATGGGCCGAAGGCCTACGCAGTAAGCTAGACGGCATGTCATCAGAGGATATCCACAAAGAACTGGCGGCCGACCCCAGCTTTGCCTATGCGGTCTCACGTTTGGAAAATCTTCCGGCACCCTTTGAATTCGTGCTCAAGGTTGAGAAAGAAGAAATCAGAAAGCTCCGGGAGGAGAGGGAGAGGGTTCGGCTCGAGGAGCAAAAAGGCGGAAATGCCGTTGACACGTTTCCTGACCAAGAGAGCTTTGGCCTTGCCTTGTCTGGGGGTGGGATTCGAAGTGCAACGTTTAACCTGGGTGTGCTGCAAGGCCTCGCAAACTCACGCCTGCTGCCATATTTTGACTACCTGTCAACCGTATCAGGGGGCGGCTACATCGGGTCTTGGTTGCTAGCGTGGCTCAAGCGCAAGGGCCTCGGAAATGTCAGCAAACAACTAAGGCCGGATTGGAAGGAGCACCCGCGCGAGGAACCGCCGGAGATCGAATTCCTGCGCTCCTATAGCAACTACTTGACCCCACAGCGCGGCCTCCTATCCGCAGATACCTGGTCTCTGGCGGCGATCTGGGTCCGCAACTTCCTGCTCAATCTGACCATTCTGGTGCTCATGATTTCCGCGCTACTACTGTTTCCGCGGCTGGTGGTGAGCATTTCACACGGCAGCCACCCATGGCTCTTCTATTTCGTGCCCATGTTGGTGTTGATGGGGTACGCCATTCTCTGGATTGGCGCCAACTCTAACCTGTTTGCGCGCCACCAAACAGAATTCCCTCGTTACAGCAAACAATGGGCCATCCAGTTGACAATCGTCATCCCGATCGTGTTGGCTTCATGGCTTGGGAGTTGCTGGCTTTGGAATCACGGACAGCATGGGTACAGGAACTGGTGGCCCTGGTGGGTGTGTGCGTTTGAAGGCTTAGCAATCACTTACTCGGTTTGGCTTGTCGCTTTCCTGCTCTCACCCAGGGCTAAATCCAATCAGACATCCGATGGCGAACGCGCGAAGGAGTTGGAGAGACTGCCGCGGTTACGCCTGATTATTACCGCACCTTTAGTAGGAGCTCTGGGGGGCCTGCTTCTCTACTGGTTGGCGAAGCTCTATGCGTATTTGTCGTACAAGGGGTACCCTGGAAGCGAGATTCATTTCATCACTTGGGGCACTGCGTTGGTGGCCGCCATCTTCGGCCTTATGGTCGTGCTCCAAATTGGCCTCATGGGGAAAGGCTTTCCCGACGAGCGGCGCGAGTGGTGGGGCCGGGTGTGCGCTTGGGTGACCATCTACACCCTGGGTTGGATGGCGCTCTTTGCCCTCGCTCTGTACAGCCCCCTGGTGATTCTCTGGAGTCGACCGTGGCTCATCAGTGCTGCCACGTTGACCTGGCTGGCTCACACCATTTACGGAGCCCTGGGGGCTCGGAGCGCAAAGACGGGCGGGAGCGGGCCAAACAACGGCACCGGAATTTTGCTCAAGGCGGCGCCTCTTGTCTTCGTAATCGGGCTGCTGGCATTGCTTTCCTTCTCGATATCCTTCGTCCTGCCCCACGTCAAATCGAGCGCCGGGCAGGCGACGGTGACTGTCAAGGCGAATCTCGATTCGAGCCAAGCTTCAATGGGTAAACCTCCGATCGCCTCGGTTTCCGTCAACTCTGCTCCTGTCAAAGGAAGTCTCTCCTATCACGATCGAGCGAAGACTTACTGGCCCTCGGTGACGGGTGGCCCGGCTGACTGGTCGATCGTCGTGCTAATACTTCTTTGTCTCGGTGTCGCTTTTGTGCTCTCCTGGCGAGTAGACATCAATGAATTCTCCATGCATCTCCTCTACCGAAACCGGGTGGTGCGATGTTATCTCGGAGCATCGCACCAAGGCGAGAAACATGAGCGAAACCCGAATCCTTTCACGGGGTTCGATCCTGACGATGACATTCTACTGGCGCAGTTCGCTCAGCAAGCGCATCCCAAACCCGGCGAGGGGAAGTATGTGGGCCCGTACCCAATCCTCAACGCCACCTTGAACGTGACCCACGGCAAACGGCTCGCCTGGCAGGAGCGTAAGGCGGAGTCGTTTGTTCTCACCCCGTGCTACTGCGGCTACGACGTAAAGGCGGATTGGCAGCCCCGCGTCAGAGGGAAGAAAAAGCCTCTTGAAGCGGCGGGATATCGCCCCACCGGGGATTATTTGTATTCAGAAAAAAGTTGTCCAGGCGGGCCTTACCTGGGCACGGCGGTGGGAATTTCCGGGGCGGCAATCAGTCCCAATATGGGCTATCACAGCGATTCAGCCCTGGCGTTCTTGATGACTGTGTTTGACGTGCGGCTGGGCTGGTGGGCGGGGAACCCTCGGCACCGGGGTGGCCGGTGGACTCTTGTTAGGTTGTTCGGGAGAGCCCAAGACCCACCCTGGAAGCGGCGCGGACCCGGTCTTGGAATACTCTATCTGCTGCTCGAGCTGTTTGGCTCGAGTGACGACGAGCGCGGCTATGTCTATCTCTCGGATGGCGGCCACTTCGAAGACCTCGGCATCTACGAACTCGTGCGGCGCGGATGCCGGCTGATCGTGGTCTGCGACGCGAGTGAGGACGAGAATTACCAGTTCGGGGACTTGGGGAACGCAATTCGCAAATGCCGAATCGACTTTGGGGTCGACATCACCAGCCTCCACGTCGAGAACCTCCGGGCAAAGGCCAATAAAGACGATGACACGAAGTGGAGCCAGGGGCACTGCGCGGTGGGGATCATTCATTACGAGAAACTCGACGCCAGCAAGAAGCCGGGCCTCCTGGTTTATCTGAAGGCGTCCCTGACCGGCAACGAGCCGACAGACGTCCTCGATTACAAGGGCACGCATCCGGCATTTCCGCATGATTCCACGGCCAACCAATTTTTTACCGAGTCGCAATTTGAGAGTTATCGCAAACTCGGACAGCACGTGGTCGGGGCCTGTGGGAAAACCAGCGTCCTTGACCTAATTCGAAAACCCCAGGATTGGATGGACAAGGATTTGGATGCTTTAAAGAAGCTTGTGGAGAAGGTAAGATCAGAATTGAATGACGAGGTGAAGTCACCCCATCGGAGAACGAAGTTAGCGAGACAAGGAGAGGAGGCTTCGTGACGCGGGCCGCGGGGGTGGCCCGCTACAGGGGAAGTTTTCGCTACCGCGGGCCGGCTGCGGCCCGCGGCTGCGAGATGCTCACACAAACTTACAAAAGCTTCACTTCATCCCTGCCTTACAACAGCTTCATTGCATCCGGATCCCAACGGACCACCTTGCCGCTTTCGTAGCCGACGTTGCTGAGGAGGGCGGTACCGGCGGCGCTGTTCCCATTCTGTTATCCTCCGGTTACGTTTGTACTATGTCTCCAATGCTATCTTTAAAGATACTTATAACCTAAATCAGCGGTACCTGCGATAGTACCAATAGTACAGGCGTAAGGAGTACCGCAGTGCCAAGCCTCTTCCCCCTGGTCTTGAAGGCACGTATTGCCGTCGCGTGCAGGGCTAGTAGAAATCATGTCTTTCAGGACCTTTGTACTATTGAGTACTCGCATCTTCGCGCCTAGAATCCAGCCTAGTGCGGGTTGAAAATGGCCACGCTAGTGCAGTGGCACGAACTCGATATGTAAACAGGCGAATTGGATTCCATTCACGACGCGGTGAGGTGCGCAAGCGAATATGCCGGCCTCCAAATTGGTTCGACGTTTTTCAATCCTGGCATGGGCATGTCTTTTTCCTCTCACCTTATCTTGGTTCTGGAACACCCCGGCCCAAGCACTCGAGCCAACCAAAACCCTGACGCAGTACGTTCACGAAGTTTGGCAGCAGGAGGAGGGACTGCCTGAAAACGATGTGCCCGCGGTCGTCCAGACGCGAAACGGATATATTTGGCTGGGAACCGAGGAAGGGCTGGTTCGCTTCGATGGCCTCCACTTTACCGTGTTCGACCAAGGCAACACGCCGGAGCTGACCAGCGTTTATATTCGCACCTTGCTCGAAGCCCACGACGGGGGCCTATGGATTGGCACCGACGGAGGCGGTGTCTATTGGCTGAAGGATGGAAAGTTCAAGGCCGTCCCAACCGAGGATGGCCTTTCCAACGACCACGTCCGGTCATTATATGAAAGCGCTGACGGGAGTTTATGGATCGGGACTGATGGACACGGACTCGGGCGTTTGAAAGATGGCAAATTCTCACGCTATACCACAAAGGATGGTTTGGCTAACGACTTCATTTGGGCGCTGATGGGAACCGAGGACGGAAGCCTGTGGATCGGCACGAACCATGGACTTAACCGGCTCAAAGAGGGGAAGTTTACTCTCTATACGGTCACGGAGGGGCTCCCCCATAATGTGGTATGGTCCCTGGGCTTGGGCCGCGCACAGAGCTTGTGGGTGGGAACAGGAGGCGGCCTCTGCCGTATGCAGGACGGGAAGTTGCACCCGTACGCCGGGAAAGATGGTCCAGGCAGGTACCCTGTGATATCCGTCCACGAAGACCAACAGGGCATATTATGGATCGGCACAGATGGACACGGGCTGGAGCGGATCGAAAACGGGGTCGTCTCAGCCTATACCACCAGGGAGGGTCTGCCGAGCGATTCTGTGTCTGCAATCATGGAAGATGACGAGGGAAGCCTCTGGCTCGGTACATTCGGCGGCGGTTTGGTCCGACTGAAGGACGCTAATTTCATTACTTATGGCAGCGAGCTAGGACTGACCATGGCCGTCAACGCTGTCTACCAAAGCCACGATGAGAGCATTTGGATCGGAACTTCTGGCCGTGGCCTATATCGGTTCAAGGATGGCAGGGTCACTCACTACACCGGCGAACAGGGGTTGCCGAGCGACGAAGTGTGGAGCGTGCTTGAAAGCCGCGACGGAAGCCTCTGGGTGGGGACCAAAGGCGGCGGACTGGCGCGCATCCAAAAGGGCAAAATCACCACCTACAGCACGAAGAACGGTCTCTCCAATGATTCCATAAGAACCCTGCTTGAAGACCCCAAAGGAAACCTCTGGATTGGCACGCGAAGCGGCGGACTCAATCGATTCAGAGACGGGAAATTCACCCTCTATTCAACCCGCGACGGGTTGCCTTCCGATGTCATTAGGGCACTTTACCAGGATCCTGGCGGCACGCTATGGATTGCCACTGGGAAAGGTCTCGTCGCGATGGAGGGCGACAAATTCAGAACCTTTACCACCAAGGACGGCTTGGCGAACGACGAAACATGTTCCATTTATCAGGACCGTGAGGGGACGTTTTGGATTGGGTCATGCTCCGGAGGGCTGAGCCGATTCAAGCAAGGCAAGTTCACCGCCTACACGAAGCGTCAGGGGTTATTTGACAACACTGTATTCCAGATCCTCGAGGACGATGGGGGGAATCTTTGGATGGGTTGTAACCGGGGTGTCTTCCGGGTCAGCAAAAAGGAGCTGAACGAGTTTGCCGAAGGAGCTATCGATCGGATCCATTGTCTCTCTTACGGAGTGTCCGACGGGATGGACAGCCAAGAATGCAATGGCGGCTTTCAGCCGGCAGGCTGGAGGACCAAGGACGGGAGATTGTGGTTCCCCACTCTCAAGGGAGTTGCCGTGGTCGACCCCGCCCACCTGAGGAGTGACCAACAGCCGCCCCGGGTCATGATCGAGCAGGTTCTGATCGATGGCAAGGCCGTGCCGGAGCGGGGGAACATCCAGGTGCCGGCAGGTCATAGCAAACTGGAATTCTGCTACACCGGCCTCAGTTTCGCCACGCCTCGCAAGGTGCAATTCAAGTTTCAGTTGGTGGGGTTCGACGCGAACTGGGTCGATGCGGGATCACAACGCATCGCGTATTACACGAACGTTCCTGCCGGAAGGTACCGCTTTCGGGTGATCGCCTGCAACGGCCAAGGGATTTGGAACCAGGCAGGGGCGTCCGTTGACATTGATCTCGAGCCGTATTTCTACCAGACGATCTGGTTTTACACTTTGTCCGGCTTATTGCTGCTGGCCGGAGCGATTGGGGCGTACCGGCTTCGCATCCGGCAAATCAGCGCGCACGAGAAGGAGCTCGAATGGCGCGTTAAGGAACGGACCGAGGAGTTGCAGAAAGAGATCGTCGAGCGCAAGCGGACGGAGTTGGAACTGGAGAAAGCCAAAGAGGACGCGGAGGCCGCCAGCCGAGCGAAAAGCATGTTCCTGGCCAACATGAGCCACGAGATTCGCACCCCCATCAACGGCGTCCTGGGCATGACGGAGTTGACGCTGGAGACGGAGTTGACGGCCGAGCAGCGTGATTACCTGGGGATGGCCAAGGCTTCGGCCGACGCCCTACTCACCGTCCTCAACGATGTCTTGGACCTCTCCAAAATCGAAGCGGGCAAGCTCGATCTGGATCCCATCCCCTTCAGGCTACGCGGCAGTCTGCATGACACCCTGAAGCCGCTCGCCTTGCGGGCCGACGAGAAAGGCATCGAATTGACTTGCGATGTCCGCCCCCAGGTGCCGGAACTGGTCGTGGGTGACCCCACGCGCCTGCGGCAGGTCATCATTAATCTCGTCGGCAACGCCATCAAGTTCACGCCGCGAGGTGAAGTGGGCCTCGAGGTCGCGGTGGAGCCCA
>Ga0074046_10004469_pt1 | contig 11420 bp, 8 predicted proteins | sample BogForMeECP23OM3_FD_94441 | JGI IMG/M metagenome (GOLD analysis project Ga0074046, IMG submission 94441) | Bog forest soil microbial communities from Calvert Island, British Columbia, Canada - Bog Forest MetaG ECP23OM3 | ecosystem: Environmental > Terrestrial > Soil > Wetlands ...
CCGTCGAGAAGCATGCCGAAGCAGCGCGTATGCTCGTTGTCCCAGGTCTCGGGCTTCATTTCCGAGCCGTTCGCGTCTATCCACGTCACGTCCTTGACGTCGATGTAAGGGTTCGTCTCGCCGGTGAAGAAGCGCGACCGCCGCAGCACCGGATAGCGATGGAACAGCGCAGTCAGCTGGCGGAAGAATTGGACGAGCGCCTGCTGCTCCTCGTCCAGCCGCCAGTTGACCCAGCTGATTTCGTTGTCCTGGCAGTAGGCGTTGTTGTTCCCGTTCTGGCTGCGCCCGAATTCGTCGCCCGCCGTGATCATCGGCGTGCCTTGGGACAGCATCAGCGTCGCGAGCAGATTGCGCATCTGACGCCAGCGGAGGGACCGGATCGCCGGGTCGTCGGTCGGCCCTTCGACGCCGCAGTTCCACGAGCGATTGTCGGAGTGGCCGTCGCGGTTGTCTTCGCCGTTCGCCTCGTTGTGCTTGTCGTTGTAGGAGACGAGATCGCGCAGGGTGAACCCGTCGTGCGCGGCGACGAAATTGACGCTCGCCCAGGGTTTCCGGCCGCGGAAATTGAACTTGTCGGGCGAGGCGCACAGACGGGGCGCGAGCGTCTTCGCGCTCGCCATGCCGCGCCAGAAATCGCGCGCGGCGTCGCGGAACGTGTCGTTCCACTCCGCCCAGCCCGGTGGGAAGCCGCCGACCTGATAGCCGCCCGGACCGCAGTCCCAGGGCTCCGCGATGAGCTTGACTTCGGCGAGCAGCGGATCCTGTCCGACCGCCTTGAGAAAGCCGCTCTCGGTTTTGAACCCTTCGTGCTCGCGCGCGAGGATCGTGCCGAGATCGAAGCGGAATCCGTCGACCCGCATTTCGCTCACCCAATAGCGCAAGGAGTCGCAGACCATCTGGATGACGCGCGGATGGCTGAGGTTCAGCGTGTTTCCTGTGCCCGTGTCGTTGACGTAGTAGCGCGGCTCGTCGGGAAAGAGCCGATAATAGGAGCGGTTGTCGATGCCCTTGAAGGAAAGGGTCGGGCCTAGCTCGTTGCCTTCGGCAGTGTGGTTGTAGACGACGTCCAGGATCACCTCGAGCCCGCCGTCGTGCAGGCGGGCGATCATCTCCTTGAACTCCCGCAGCGAATTCGGGACGTCGGCGGCATAGGGCGGGTCTGGCGCGAAGAAGCCGATCGAATTGTAGCCCCAATAATTCTTGAGGCCGCGCTCGAGCAGGAACGAGTCGTCGATGAACGTGTGGACGGGCAAAAGCTCGACGGTCGTCACCCCGAGCGAGCGGATGTAGTCGACGATCGGCTTCGACCCGAGCCCGGCGTAGAAGCCGCGGAGGCCCTCGTCCACCTCGGGATGCAGCTTTGTGAAGCCTTTGACGTGCGCTTCATAGATGATCGTGTGGTCCCAGGGGACGCTGCGCCTATGGTATTCGCCGCGCCAGTCGAAGTTGGGATCGACGACCGCGCACTTCAGCATGAAGGGCGCGCTGTCGCGCTCGTCGAAGGTCAGGTCGTCTCCTTCCGCGCCGATCGTATAGCCGAACACGGCCGGGTCCCAGACGAGCTTGCCGGCGTGAGCGCGCGCGTACGGATCGAGCAGGAGCTTGTTCGGATTGAAGCGGTGTCCGGCCTCGGGCTCGAACGGCCCGTGGGCGCGAAACCCGTAGAAGGAGCCCGGGCCGATGCCGGCGACGTGTCCGTGAAAGACTTCGTCGGTGTATTCCGGCAGCTCGAACCGGTCGATCTCGCGCCCGTTTGGAGCGTCGAAGACGCACACGTCGACCCGGGTCGCATGGGCGGAGAAAACCGCGAAATTGGCGCCGTTGGCGTCGGCTGTGGCGCCAAGCGGATAGGGCTTGCCTTCGCTTAATCGCATGAATGCTCCCGTCGGCCCCAGCATTCCGCAGGATAGCGGGCCTTGCCAATGGGCGACAACAGCAACGCGGGAGAAGGCGCAACAGTTCCGCGCGCAGCGCGGGACTCGATCCCGAAGCGAACGCGAAAACGCCTTGAAACGGCCCCGCCTGGAACTCGACGACTGCCTGCTCGATTTGGGCTAAGCCGACCGGATCGCCCGCCTCGCCGCGCCCGAGCCGGCCATGACGACGATCATCAGGAACACGCCGCGCACCACCGACTGCCAATAGGCGCTGAGGCTGATCCAGCCGAGGCCGTTCTCGAAGTTGAGCACATTGAAGATGAGGCCGAGCAGGAGGACGCCGGCGAGGGTCGTCGCGACCGAGCCGACGCCTCCGGTCAACAGCGTGCCGCCGACGACGACCGCCGCGATCGAGAACAATTCCCAGCCGACCCCCTCGGCCGGCTGGCCCGCGCCGAATTGTGCGGCGAGGATGACGCCGGCGAGGCTCGCGAACACGCCCGACTGCACGTAGGTCCAGAAGATGACGCGGTCGACCGGCAGGCCCATGAGGCGGGCCGCCTCCTCGTTGCCGCCGATCGCCAGCACGTAGCGGCCGAAGCTCGTGTAGTTGAGCACGACGGAGCCGTAGACATAGGCGATGCCGGCGATCCATGCGGGAGTCGGGAAGCCGAGCAGATCGCCTTGTCCGAGCCAGGTGAAATCGGTGTCGTAGGAGACCGAGACCGACTGGTTGTGCGCGAGCAGGAGCCCCGTCCCGCTCGCCATCAGCATTCCGGAAAGAGTGGCGATGAAGGGCAGGAGCTTCATCCGCGCGACCATCAAGCCGTTGACGGCTCCGACCGCGACCCCCACGCCGAGGCCCGCGAGCAGCCCGGGCAGAAGGCCAATCGGCGAGAAGATCGCCGCGACGACGCTGGCGCAGGCCGCCGTGGTCCCGACCGACAGGTCGATGCCCGCGGTCATGATGGCGAAGCACATGCCCAGGCTCGTGAGCGCGAACATGGAATTGTAGCGAAGCACGCTCAGCACATTGTAGGCGCCGAGGAAATGGTCGTAGCGGAGCGCTCCAAACAGGATGAGCAGGATGAGCGCGATCAGCACGCGCTGCTGCGCCGCCCATGCGAGACGGCTCGGCCTCGCCGCGGCGGGAAGCTTCGCGGATTCAGCGCTCATGTGGATTTGCCTCGCTGCTGCGACCACACCGCGCCTGCGATGATCACGCCCTTGACGACGAGGGCGGCGGCGTCGGGCACGCCGTTGGCCAGCAGGGTATAGCGCAGGAGCTGGATCAGCAGAGCGCCGATGAGCGAGCCGACCACGCTCGCCTGTCCGCCGGTGAACGGGGTCCCGCCGACGGCGACCGCCGCGATCGCGTCGAGCTCCATGCCGAGGCCGACGAGATTGGCGTCGCTCGACGAATTGATCGAAATGACGACGAGACCGGCGATCCCGGCGCAAAGGCCGCTGATCGCATAGACCCAGCACTTGACCCGGTCGACCGGAACGCCGGACAGGCGCGCCGCCCGCTCGTTGCCGCCGAGCGCAAGGATCTGGCGGCCGAACAGCGTACGCCGCAGCATCCATGCGGCGAGGGCGACCAGGGCCAGCATGACGATGACCTGGACCGGGACGCCGAGGATCCGTCCAAGGCCGATGAACTGGAACGTCGGATTGTGGAACGGCTGCAGATTGCCGTTGGTCAGAACCTGCCCGATGCCGCGCCCGGCGATGAACATGACCAGCGTGCCGACGATCGGCTGCACCCGAAATCGCGTGATGAACCAGCCGTTGAAGGCGCCAAGCAGACCTGCGGCCGCGATCGGGACGACAAACGCGAGCAAGTTGCCGAGCGCGACATGCTCGCGACCGAACGGACTGAGGAAGATCAGAGGCGCCAGCGCGCCCGATATCGCCATCAGCGAACCGACCGACAGATCGATGCCGCCGGTCGCGATGACCAGCGTCATGCCGACCGAGACGATGACGATCGTCGCGACCTGGGTGAGGTTCACGTTCAGCGTCTGCAGGCTCCAGAAATGCGGCGTCCACACGAAGTTGAACAGCAGCAGCGCAATCAGCCCCGTCAGCGCGGCGTAGCGCCGAAAAAAAGCGCCGGCGTCGAACGGAATGCCTTTCCGCGCGATCGTGGGCGCGTCAACCATGGCCGGCTCCCGCTGCGGCGTCCGCGCCGTCATGGGCCATCGCCGCCATAATCGCCGAGGCGCTCGCCGCAGCGTGCGGAAGGTCGGCGACGGTGCGTCCGTCGCTCAGTACGAACACGCGATCGGCGCCTTCGGTGATTTCCTCGAGCTCGGAGGAAATCATCAGGACGCCGAGGCCCTGGTCGGCGAGTTCGCGGATCAGCGACTGGATCTCGGCCTTGGCGCCGACATCGATGCCGCGGGTCGGCTCGTCGAGGATCAAGAGCTTCGGATCGGTGCAGAGCCAGCGGGCGAGCAGAACCTTCTGCTGGTTGCCGCCGGAGAGCTCGCGAATCTTCTGCTCGGCGCTCGAGGCCTTGATCGCGAGACGCTGCATGAACCTGTCGACGATGGCGCGCTGCCGCGCCTCGTCGATGACGCCCATCTTGACGAGCCGCGGCAGGATCGCCAGCGTGATGTTCTCGCGCACCGACATGTCGGGAACGATGCCGTCCGCCTTGCGATCCTCGCTGCAATAGCCGACGCCAAGCGCAATCGCATCGGACGGCACGCGCGGCGAAACGTCCTTGCCCAAAAGGCGGATCACGCCCGCATCCGGCGGATCGGCGCCGAAGATCGCCCGCGCGGTCTCCGTCCGGCCGGAGCCGAGCAGGCCCGCGAGGCCGACGATCTGGCCGGCCTTCACCTCGACGCGCGCGTCGCGCACCCTCCGGCCGATCCGAAGCCCCTCGGCCGAGAGCACTTCACCGCCTGCCTTCGCGTGAGCGGCGAAAAATCCGGTCGCGTGGCTGCGCACCGTTTCCAGATCGCGCCCGAGCATCGCCGCGATGAGATGGAGCTTGTCGACATCCGCCATGCGGCTCGTCATCACCGTGCGCCCGTCGCGCATCACGGTCACCCGGTCGCACACCTGATAGAGCTCATCCAGCCGATGCGTGATGAAAATCACGCCGACGCCTTCGGCGCGCAATTGCCGCATGACGTCGAAGAGAACCGCGACCTCGCGTTCGTCCAGCGAGGAGGTCGGTTCGTCCATGATTACGAGCCGCGCCTTGAAGGAAACGGCGCGGGCGATGGCGACCATCTGCTGGATGGCGGTGCTGAAGTCCACGAGAGGACGGCGCACGTCGACTTCGACCGCGAACCGCCGAAGCAGGTCCGCCGCCTCGGCGCTCATGCGCGGCCAGTCGAGCAACCCATAGCGCCGATATTCGCGGCCGAGAAAGATATTTTCCGCCACCGAGCGGAAAGGGACGAGATTGATCTCCTGATAGATCGTGCTGACGCCGCCGCGCTGGGCCTCCTGCGGAGAGGCGAAGTCGACCGGCTTGCCGCCGAATTCGATCGCGCCCGAATCCCGCCTGTACGCGCCGGTCAGGACTTTGATCAGGGTCGACTTGCCGGCCCCGTTCTGGCCGACGACAGCCATGATTTCGCCGGCCGCGACTTCGAGCGAGGCCGACGACAGCGCTTTCACTCCCTGGAAGCGCTTATCGATGTCGCGCATAACGAGGAGCGGTGCGGTCGGCGGCATCTTCGACTTTCGACTCTTGCGCGCGTCCGATCCGAGACGCGCCCTCCCGCCCGCAGAAAAGCAGGCGAGACGGGTTCCGGCAAGTCAGAGGGCTTCGAGAGTTCCTCAGTACGCGTTCGGCAGCGCCTCCTTGGCGTTGCTGGCGTCGTAGAAGTTGTCCGGGTTGATGATCATCGGCGGTATTTTATCGCCGTTTGCATATTTGTAGAGGATGTCGAAAGCCGCCGGCCCGAAGCGGGGGTTGCACTCGCAGGAGCAACCCAACTTGCCGTCGACGATCGCCTGCAGCGCGTCCTTCTCGCCGTCGATCGAAACCACGAGAATATCCTTGCCGGGGACCTTGCCGGCGGCCTCGATCGCGGCGATCGCGCCGAGCGCCATTTCGTCGTTATGGGCGTAGACGATGGTCGCGTCCGGATGCGCCTGCAGCAGCGTCTCCGCCACCTGCCGCCCCTTGTCGCGGGCAAAGTCGCCGGACTGGCTGGCGAGGATGACCATCTCGGGCGCCTTGGCCTTGATCGTCTCGTCGAAGCCCTTCTTGCGGTCGTTGGCGGGCGAGGAGCCGATGGTGCCTTCCAGTTCGATGATCTTGCCCTTGCCGCCAGTCTTTTCGATCGTCCACCCGGCGACCCGCTGGCCTTCCTGTATGAAATTGGAACCGATGAAAGCGAGGTAGTCCTGGCCTCTCTTGGCGATCGACTGATCGAGGTCGCGGTCGACCGCCAGCACTGGTATGCCGGCCTTCTTTGCGTTCAGGACGGCGGTGGCCAGCGGTTTCTCCTCGCGCGGCGCAAGGAAGATGAAATCGACGCCCTGGGCGATCATGCTGTTGACGTCGGCGACCTGCTTGGCGGCGGAGCCTGCCGCGTCGGTGTAGACGAGCTGGCAGCCGCGCTTGGCGGCCTCGTCCTTCATGCTCGCAGTCTGGGCGAGACGCCAGGGATTGTTGCTTTCGGTCTGGGCGAAGCCGACCTTGTAGGTATCCTTCTTCTTCAATGGCGGCGCTTGGCCGAAGGCGGGAACAATCGTCAGTCCGGCGGCGGCGCCGACGGTCCCGATGAGCACTTGTCTGCGATTGATCGGCATTTCGCATTCCTCCTCTAGACCGCGCGCCAGGGCGCGTCGCGACGGCTCTTTCGCCGTTTGACTTCGGGCGACCCCGAGCTTCTCGGAGGATAATAAGGCGCTAAAACTTGTCAATGGCTAAGCTGATGGCGCCATATTCCTGTTTGCATTTCAGGAGGTTGGCACGCTAATAATATTTGCAAGGCGGGTTCGAGGGCGATGATGCGGGAGCAAAGCGGCGCGTCGATCGGCGCGGAGCGCCACGGCGCCGAGGACAGGCGGGGCGATCGCGGTCGGGCGGCGTCCCCCCGCCGGCCGACCATGATCGACGTCGCCAACGAGGCGCGCGTCTCCCAGACCACGGTTTCGCTGGTGCTTAACCATGCCGACGGGGCGCGCCTCAGCGCGGAGACGCGGAAGCGGGTGATGCAGGCCGCGGCCCGTCTCGGCTATCAGCCGGTGCGTCGCGGCGGCGCGCCGTCGCCGTCGTCGCCGACCTCGATCGGCTTTGTTTGCGACGAAATCTCGACCGACCCCTGGACGGCGATCGGGCTCGACGGCGTGCGCGAAAAGGCCTGGGAGCACGGGCTCACGGTCACGGTGATGGTGACCCGCGGCGACGCCGACATGGAAGCCGCGGCGCTTGCCCAGCTGGCCGCGCAGCCGCTGCTCGGCCTCATCTACGCCACCATCAACACCCGCCTGGTCGACGGGCCCGCCACGCCGCCGCAGCTGCCGATCGTTCTGCTCAACTGCCACGCCGCCAACAGCGCGCTGGCTTCGGTCGCGCCGGGCGAGACGGCGGGAGGACACGCCGCGACCGACGTGCTGATCCGCGCCGGCCACAGGCGGATCGGCTACATCAACGGCGAGGCGAGCATGGAGGCGGCGCGCCATCGGCTGAGGGGCTATCGCCAGGCGCTCGCGACCGCCGACCTGCCGTTCGATCCCGACCTCGTGCGCGAGGGCAACTGGCAGCCGCTTTCCGGCTATGAGGCGACACGGGAGCTGATGCGTTTGCGAGCTCCGCCGACCGCGATCTTCTGCGCCAACGACATGATGGCGGTCGGCTGTTACGAGGCTTTGCGCGAGCTGGGTTTGAAGATTCCGGACGACGTCGCCGTCATGGGCTACGACGACCGCGAGATCGCCCAGCATCTGCATCCGCCGCTCACGACCGTGCTGCTGCCGCATTTCGAGATGGGTTCGATCGCGGCCGAGCTTCTCATCGACGCGGCCGCCGGATCGGCGCTGCGCCCGCGGCAGATCAAGGTCGAGTGCCCGATCGTGATGCGGAAGTCGGTATTAAATTAGACTAGATGGCGACTGGGTCCCCGACCACGTGCTAAGAAATGCTCAAAATTGAAGGCGATAGCGACGCGCCCTTGTTGGAGATACCGGGCGTGGGGGCTCTCGGACCCGGCCGGGGCTTGGATCATGAAGTTGTTTGAAATTGCGCTGATTATGCGGCCTCGAAGCCCTGGGTTGGAAGACCGCTCTTCCGATGCGAGGAAGACGTGATATGGAGCCGCTATGAATTTCAAGCAACGAATGCCCGTCGAACGGGCTGCTGAGCGGGGCCAAGAGCGGAAGCGCGCCGCCGACGACAGTGCAAACGAGCTTCGTGATCTGATCGAGATTATGCCAGCCATGGCGTTTGCTGTCCGACCCGACGGGTCGTGGGAATTCGTGAGTCGACGGTGGCAGGAATATTCGGGATTATCGCCGGAAGCCGCCACGTGCGGTTTCTGGGAGGCCACTGTTCACCACCAAGCCGCAGGGCACCGGCATGGGCCTGTCCATCAGTCGAAGGATTGTCGTGTCGCATGGCGGCCGCTCGTGGGCCAGCGCCAACACAGGACGCGGCGCGACCTTTCAGTTCAGTCTGCCAATCGAGGCGGCAGCGTCCTTCCCTCCAGCGGGCCAACCGAAGTCGAGCGCCCGATCGTGATGCGGAAGTCGGTGTGATCGGGCTCCAAAGCTTCGACAACGGAGGGAAGGATGACGGAAAGCTTGAGCGCGCTGGCGAAAGGCGCGCTGAACGATCTCGAAGGCGTGTTCGCGGCAATGCCGGAGGATGCGCTCGACGGGCTGATCGAGGAGATCGTCAAGGCGAAGCGCATCGTCGTCTTCGGCCTCGGCCGCGAGGGCCTGCAGATGCGCGGATTCGCCATGCGCCTCTTCCACATGGGCCGCAACGTCGCGGTCTGGAGCGACATGACGACGCCCGAGGTCGGCCCGGGTGACCTGTTCTTCGTCTCCGCCGGTCCCGGCGATCTTGCGACCGCGCGCACGCTCGCCGACATCGCGCGCAAGGCGGGCGCCCGCACCGCCCTCATCACCGCCCAGCCGAAGGGAGAGCTCGCCGGGCGCGTCAACGTCGTCACGGTCGTTCCGGCGCAGACCATGGCGGACGACCAGGGCGGAAAGCTTTCGGTCCTGCCGATGGGCTCGCTGTTCGAGACGGCCCAGATGATCGCCTTCGAACTCGCGATCCTCAAGCTCCGTCCCCGGTTCAACGAGACGGCGGCGACGATGCGCGCGCGCCACACCAATCTGGAGTGAGCGGCGGCGGCGTCCCCGTTCGAGGGCCGGCGGACGGGGGACTTCCGACTCTGCGATTCGTTCAAAAGTCATCTTTCTTCATCATCGCAGCCGCCGATAATATTCGATCCACGCGTCCGCCGACGACGGACTTCGCTTGGCCCAGGCGAGGGCCTGGGCGGTCGAGTCGACCTGGTCGTCGTGGCGGGAAGCGGGAAAGGCGGTAAGCTCCGCGATGTAGTCGGCGAGCCAGTGCGCCTCGTCCGGCAGGTGGACGAAGCCGTTCTCGATCGTCGCCGTCTGGGCGTGGAGGCGCATGATCTTGTCTCCGTCCGGCTTCACGCCCCTCACCTGCGACATGCCCGATGCGATCAGCTCCTGGATGAGCTGCGTGCCCGAGGCCTTGTCCTCGATCAGGATGACTTGCGGGCGAAACAGCTCGTTCTGCTCGCCGACGGCGCGCTTGAGCTCCGGAAAGGAGAGCTTCTTGCGGAAAACGTTCAGGAGATAGAAATCCGGCCCCTTGAGGCCCCAGGTGGTGCAGACGGAATAGTCGGAAAGCTCGGAGGGCTTGTTGGCGGTGTCCCAGCTCTGGAGGATCCTGTCGAAACCGGCCGGGCGCTGGTCACGCGAATAGCGACCGAGCCACGCCGCCTTGATCATTCCTCCCCCGGCGGGGGCGGGCCTCTGCTGGTACTGGCCGGCGAAATTATATTCGCCGATCATCGTCCGGATCCGCCCGAGCGTGGTCAGCGACTCGCGCTCCTCGTGCAGCGCGTCGCCGGCCTTGCGGCGGAACTCCTTCGGGCCGGAGATCGTGTCGACGCAATGAACCTCGTCGGTCTCGGCGATGGCCGGGAACGACAAGACATCCCAGCCCTCGCGCCTCACGACGTGGCCGACGAGGTCGTCCTCGTGCAGACGCTGCATGACGATGACGATCGCCCCCTTCGTCTTGTCGTTGAGACGGGAGTAGAGCGTTCCGTCGAACCATTCGTTGGCGCCCGTGCGGCGGCTTTGCGACATTGCGTCGGCGGGCTTCAGCGGATCGTCGATGATGATCACGTCGGCCCCCCGCCCGGTGAGCGCGCCGCCGACCGAGGTCGCGAGGCGAAACCCGCCGGCCGTCGTCGCGAGCTCCTGGAACGGCGGCCTTTCCGAAGCAAGACGCGTTTCGAACAGCGACAGGTACCATTCCGACGTCATCACCGCCCGGCAGTCGCGGGCGAACTTGTCGGAAAGGTCCTGGCCATAGGTGACATTGACGATCGAAAGAGCCGGGTCGTGGCCGAGAAGCCAGGCGGGAAGGGCGATCGACGCGGCGAGCGATTTTAAGTGACGGGGCGGGACGTTGACGATGAGCCTCGCCGCGCCACCGTCGCGCACGCGCTCGAGTTTCGCCGCCATCGTCTCGATGTGCCAGTCCGGCAGGTAGGTCGCGCCGGCGCTGAGGGCCCTGAAGCATCTGACCATGAACGAATAGAAGTCGTCCCTGAGCGTGGCGTCGCATTCCTCGTCGCTGACCTCCTCCGTCACGGGGCGCTCCTGATCCGGCGCAGAAGCTCGGCGATCACGACCGCGTCCCGGGTCGCGCGACGAGGGGCGTCGGGCTTGGCGGCGCGGTTCTGGTCCGCCTCGGCGAGCGCGATGACGTCGCGCGTCGCGCGCGCCTCCCCGGACGCGGCCCGGTTCATGAGCTGCTTGATCGCCGCCTCGAGCTTGGTGATCCGCTTCCGCCGGCCGTTCTCGGTGACGTCGACCTTTTCGTTGAGCGCCGCGGCGATGATCGTGCTCAAGTTGCGCGCGCCCTTCGGCCGGCCCCTCGGATTGCCGGACTGGCCGGGGCGGAAAGGAATCCCACGCGGCCGCCTGCGAGCGACGGCTGTCTTTTCCGTTTCCTCTGGCGCTGCGTTGGCGGGGTTGTCTTTGCCTGGGTCATTCATGTTCACGCTTTTCTCTTCTTTCGACCGAGGGACTGTGTCGCCGCCGGCGTCGCAGCGCTCCCTCCCCCCTTGTGGGGTCCTTGTGGGGGAGGGCCGGGGTGGGGGGTCGCGCCGGCCATTGAAATTTGGGCTTCACAACGCGGGACACATTCGGAAACGTCCGGCCCGCCCCCCCTCCCTGACCCTCCCCCACAAGGGGGGAGGGACGCGCCGAGCGGCGGCGGGCGCGCTCGACCGGCACGTATCGGACTGCGATTGTGTCTCGCGCATTTCGGCGGACGGCGGCGTTGGC
>Ga0074046_10004470_pt1 | contig 11420 bp, 10 predicted proteins | sample BogForMeECP23OM3_FD_94441 | JGI IMG/M metagenome (GOLD analysis project Ga0074046, IMG submission 94441) | Bog forest soil microbial communities from Calvert Island, British Columbia, Canada - Bog Forest MetaG ECP23OM3 | ecosystem: Environmental > Terrestrial > Soil > Wetlands ...
CATTCGCCACGACGCGGACAAGGTTGGTCTGCTTGCGTAGCCGTCTCACATCAACGACAATTTCGACGCCGCTCCGCCGACGCAGTCGGCTTCGTTCAATCTGACAAAGTGGTCGTAGAGATTGGTCTTGACCGCCGGCGGGCCCTTCCGCTCTCGTCGGCCGCGCACGGACGCGCCGGCGCCACCTCCCGCTCACGCCGCCTCGAGCGCCAGCCCGTCTGCAGCGCCGGCGAAGCGCACGCGGCCGGTCCGGATCAGCGCGTTGATATGCGCGAGCGCCTCGCCGAAGGCGAAGACGAGCTGGTGCGGATCGTCGATCGGTCTGCCGAAGATGACCGGCACGAGTTCAGCCGCCGTTTGCGGCCCGCCGCTGCACGCCTCCACGATCGCCCTGCAGCGCGCCTCGTGATGGGCGATGAGCTCGTCGGCCCGCGTGTGCAAGCCGACGAAGGGCAGGTTGTGGCCGGGGAGCACGAGCACGTCCCCGGGCACGCGGGCCTTCAGCTTTTCCAGCGAGCGGATATAGATGCCGAGCGGATCGCCGTCCGGCTCCATCGCCTCGACGCTGACATTGGGCGAGATCTTGGCCAGGATCTGGTCGCCGGCAATGAAGAGATTGTCTTCGGCGGCGTAAAGCATCACGTGCTCAGGCGAATGGCCGCCGCCGGTCAGGACCACAAAGCTCCGTCCGCCGATCGTCAGCGGGTCGTCCGCCATCAGCCGCTGGAACGTTTTTGGCGGCGGCGCGACCATGCGCAGGTATTGCAGGCCGTTGCCGAGCAGGATCTCGGTGCTCTCGGCGGAAAGGCCGTGCGAGCGGTAGAACCCGCGGTAGGGCTCGGACTTCAGCGCCGACGGGTCGAGCCGGATGTTGAGGCCGAGCAGATATTCGGTCTGGCTCATGGCGAGCGGCATTTCGAAGCGCTCGCAAAGCCACCCGGCGAGGCCGATGTGATCGGGGTGGAAATGGGTGGCGATCAGCCTCGTCAGCTTGCGCCCTTTGAGCGGCCCGTCGATGAGCGCCTCCCAGGCGGCGCGCGAGGGCGGATTGTCGATGCCGGTGTCGATCAGCGCGAGGCCCGCCCCGTCCTCGACGAGATAAAGATTGACGTGGTCGAGCCGGAACGGCAGGGCGAGCCGCGCCCAAAAGATCCCCGGCCGGACTTCGACGACCTCGCCCGGCCCCGGCGGCGCGGCGTAAGGAAATTCGAGCGTTTGCGGCAGGGCGTGCGGGGTCATCGGGACTCCAAAACTCAGGCGAGCGGCTGGAAGCGGGGCGCCTCGGCCGCGTCGAGCCGTCCGTCGGGGCGCGTGCGAAAAACGCCGCGCGCGGCGTTGTGCGGATGGCTCGCCGCTTCGGCAAAGCTCAGCGCCGGCGCGAAACACACGTCCGTGCCCTCGAGCAGCGCCCGCCATTCACTGCTCAGACGGCTCGCGAACAGTTCGCGAAAGCGTTCCTTCAGCGCCGGCCACTGGGCCGTGTCGTATTGCGCTTTCGGGTCGACGTCCGCAAGCTTGAGCTTGTCGAGAAGAGCCGCGTAGAACTGCGGCTCGAGCGCGCCGATCGTGACATAGCGGCCGTCCGCGCAAAGATAGGCGTCGTAAAATGGCGAATCGTGGAACATGCTCGGTCGGCCGCCGTCGAGCATGCGGGTCGCCCGCGCCCAAAGCGCGATCCCGCTCAGCGCCGCGACCATGTCGAGGATCGCGGCATCCACGACGCAGCCCTTTCCCGTCGCGCGCGCGGACAGAACGCCGCTAACGATGCCGAAGGCGAGCCCGAGCGCGCCGCCGGCGTCGCCGAGCACTGTCGGCGGGACGATCGGCGCAGCGCCGGGGCGCTCGGTCAGCGATAGCGCGCCGGTCAGCGCGACATAGTTCAGGTCGTGGCCGGCGGCCTGCGCGAGTGGCCCGTCCTGACCCCAGCCGGTCATGCGGCCATAGACGAGCCTCGGATTGCGCCGGGCGCAGTCGGCCGGCCCGAGCCCGAGCCGCTCCATCACGCCCGGCCTGTTGCCCTCGATCAGCGCGTCGGCGCCCGCAATGAGGGTCAGAGCTTGCTTGACCGCCTCCGGACGCTTGAGGTCGAGCGCGACGACGCGCTTGCCGCCACGCAAGGGATCGTCGCCGCTCGTGGCCTCCGGATTGCCGATCGCCGCCTTGTTCGGCCTGACAATCGCGGTGACCTCCGCGCCATGGTCGGCGAGCATCCGCCCCGCGAGCGGGCCGGGGCCGATGCCCTCGAACTCGATGATTTTCAGGCCGGCGAGCGGACGCAGCATGGAGAAGCCCTGGCGGATGAGCGGCGGAACGGTTCAGTCTAGAACGATTGCCGTTCGCCCGGCTAGCCGCGCTCCGGAAACAGCGCCCTCAGCCCCTCGGACGAGGCCGCCGCGACCCCGCGCTCGGTAATCAGGCCGGTGACGAGCCGCGCCGGCGTCACGTCGAAGGCGGGGTTGGCGGCTCGGCTTCCCGCCGGCGAAATGCGTACCCGCGCGACTTTGCCGTCCGCGCCGAGGCCCTGGACGAAGTCCACCTCGTCGGCGGAGCGCTCCTCGATCGGAATCTCCTTCACCCCGTCGTCAACCGTCCAGTCGATGGTCGGCGACGGCAGCGCGACGTAGAACGGCACGACGTTGTCCCTGGCGGCCAACGCTTTCAGATAGGTGCCGATCTTGTTGCAGACGTCGCCGCGCGCAGTCGTGCGGTCCGTGCCGACAATCACCATGTCGACGAGGCCGTGCTGCATCAGGTGGCCGCCGGCGTTGTCGACGATCAGCGTATGCGGGGTTCCGTGATGAACGAACTCCCAGGCGGTGAGCGACGCGCCTTGGTTGCGCGGCCGAGTCTCGTCGATATAGACGTGGACCGGTATCCCCTCCTCCATCGCGAGGTAGATCGGCGCGGTCGCTGTGCCGTAGTCGACGGTGGCGAGCCAGCCGGCGTTGCAATGAGTGAGGATGTTGACCGGCTCTCCGGGCGCCTTTTTCTCGGCGATCTTGCGAATAATGGCGAGCCCGTTCCTGCCGATGGCGCGGTTGATGGCGATGTCTTCGGCGGCGATCTCGGCCGCCTGCGCATAGCCCAAGGCGGCGCGCGCCGACGGCTCGAGCGGGCGGAGGCGGTCGCGCACGGCGTCGAGCGCCCAGCGCAGGTTGATCGCCGTCGGCCGGGTGGCGTAGAGCCGCTCCCAGGCCGCCTCGAGGCTCCCGTCGCTCGGATCCTCGCGCATCGCGAGCGCCACGCCATAGGCCGCGGTGACTCCGATCAGCGGCGCGCCGCGCACCCACATGTCGCGGATCGCCGTCGCCGCTTCGCCGACATTGCGCAGGGTTGCAACGCGAAACTCGTGCGGCAGCCAGCGCTGGTCGATCACGTCGACGCCCCATCCGTCGACGTTGAGCCAGATCGTTCGATAAGCGCGCCCATCGACCTTCACGCGGTCATCTCCCGTGGTCCACAAGGCGAGGCTGATAGCATGGGCCGCGGCAGCGCGGAACGGCGCCGGCGCTCCTTGATCAGCGTCGGCTCAAGGGACTAGGCTTAGGCTGGCCATCCGAGCGCGTCCGGCGCCCGCAACGAACCGGTCCAACGCCGCCATGACCTATATCCCCGCTCCCGCCCGCTACGACTCGATGCTCTACAACCGCTGCGGCCGCAGCGGCCTCAAGTTGCCGGCGATCTCGCTGGGGTTGTGGCACAGCTTCGGCTTCAACCGGTCGCTCGATTCGATACGGGCGATTAGCCGCACCGCGTTCGACCTCGGGATCACCCATTTCGACCTCGCCAACAATTACGGGCCTCCGCCCGGCTCGGCCGAGGTCAATTTCGGTGAATTGTTGCGCTCGGACTTCCGCGGCCATCGCGACGAGCTGGTGATCTCGACTAAGGCCGGCTACGACATGTGGCGGGGGCCATACGGCGAATGGGGGAGCCGCAAGTACCTCATCGCCAGCCTTGACCAGAGCCTGAAGCGCATGGGGCTCGACACCGTCGACATCTTCTATTCGCACCGGTTCGACCCCGAGACGCCGCTCGAAGAGACGATGAGCGCGCTCGACAGCGCGGTGCGCCAGGGCAAGGCGCTCTATGTCGGAATTTCCTCCTACAATTCGCGCCGAACGCGCGAGGCGGCGGCGATCTTGAAGCGGCTCGGCACGCCCTGTCTCATCCACCAGCCGAGCTACTCGCTGGTCAACCGCTGGATCGAGAGCGACGGCCTCTTGGACACGCTCGCCGACGAGGGGATCGGCGCGATCGTTTTCTCGCCGCTCGCGCAAGGGTTGCTCACCGACAAGTACCTGAACGGCGTTCCGAGCGACAGCCGCGCGGCGCAGGCGCATTTCTTCAACCCGGATTTCCTGAAGCCGGAGACGCTCGCCCATGTCCGGGCGCTGAACGAAATCGCCAAGTGCCGCGGCCAGTCGCTGGCGCAGATGGCGCTCGCCTGGGCCTTGCGCGACAAGCGGGTGACAAGCGCGCTGATCGGCGCGAGCCGGCCGGAGCAGGTGGTCGACAGCGTGCGCGCGCTGGACAGGCTCGAGTTCTCGGCGGAGGAGCTGAAGGAGATCGACGGCTACGCGGTGGAGGCCGGGATCAACCTCTGGGCGCGGTCGGCGGAGCTGGGGTAACGATCAGAATCATCGGATCGCCGCCCGACCCGGGCTGTTTTTCTCATTCGGCACCGTTGGCCAAACCCACTCGCGCCTGGCGCATGATCGTCGTTGAGACCGCGTCATCATTCCAGGGACCGCGTCATTGCCTCGAAGACCGCCGCTCCTTTGGCCGCATCGAAGGTGTCGGCGGACCCGCCAACGATAAGATCGCCACCGCCGGCGTCTGCCGTTTCCGCTTTACGCCGAACCTCCCATCTCGGTACATTATCTTCAGTGAACACCAGCAGCATAAAACATCCAACATCGGCCCAGACTGCAGGGCTTGGCCATAGGGGAGGCAGCGTCCGCCAGTCTATGTTCGCCATCGCACATCCTCTTCTCGGTGTTTGCTCCCGTTGGATTCGCCAAAGCGAGACGACGACCAAGAATGAATATAGCGTCTGATCCTTGTCGAGCGAGGACACGCGCACGCTGATGATCAAGGTTGCGGCAGGAGCGGGGGCATGGCGAGGAAATCTGGAACGGACGCGGGAAGCAGCATCATCAGCCTCAAAGTGGCGCTGCGCGGCACGAAGCCGCCGATCTGGCGTCGGCTTCTCGCGCCAGCCGACATGACTCTCGGCGACCTGCATGAGGCGATCCAGGCAGCGATGGGCTGGGAAGGCGGCCACCTCCATGCCTTCGACATCGGCGGCAGGCATTACGGCGACCGCGCCAACGTCGACGACGTCGCGGACGAAGGCCGGCTGACGCTGGGCGAGGTGCGCAGATCCGGCGTCGCCCGCTTCGGCTACACCTATGACTTCGGCGACGACTGGGAGCACACCGTCACGATCGAGAAGACTCTTCCGGCCGCCCAAGGAACGGTCTACCCGACATGCGTCGCAGGCAAGCGCGCTTGTCCGCCGGAGGATTGCGGCGGCCCTTGGGGCTATCAGGAGCTGCTGGACATCATCGCAGACCCCGCCCATCCCGAGCGCGCCGAACGCCTGGAGTGGCTTGGCGAGGAGTTCGACCCGGAAGAATTCTCCGTCGAAGTCGCCAACGCGACCCTCGCCGCCCGCTTCGGACATGGTTGAACTCTTCGCAACTCTGAAACCCAAAGCCTGTCGCGACTGATCGGGTACAGCGCCAAGGCGCCAAACTTGGTCGACAGGGATGGAACTGGGTCCGCGCCATTTGCGCCTGAGCTCGACATAGCGCCGTCGAGCGAGAAAAGAGGATTGTGGCATGACCGAAAAACGTCCGCGCATCGGCGTCGTCGGATCGAGCAACGTCGACGTCGTCACCTACATCGAGCGCATGCCGGTCTGGGGCGAGACGATCGCCGCGCCGCGCTTCGAGATGAGTTTTGGCGGCAAGGGCGCCAACCAGGCCGTCGCCGCGGCGAAACTCGGCGCGGACGTCGTGATGGTGTCGAAGGTCGGCGACGACATGCTCGGCGAGAACGTACTTGGCAATTTCGCCGCCCTCGGCGTCGATACCAAACACGTCGGCCGCGTCGCGAACCAGACGACCGGCACCGCGACCATCCTCGTCAATCCGGCGGGCGAAAATCTCATTTTGATCGTCAAGGGCGCGAACGGCGACCTCACCCCGGCCGACGTCGATGCGGCGGCGGCCGACCTTTCGAGGTGCGACCTTATCCTGCTCCAGCTCGAAGTGCCGCTGGACACCGTCTACGCCGCGCTCGAATTCGGCAAGCGTCACGGCGTGAAGACCATGCTGAACCCCGCCCCTGCGCTCCGCGCGCTCGATCGCGACAAGGTGCGGCTCGCGAGCTTCGTCGCGCCGAACGAAACCGAGCTCGCGATTTTGACCGGCCTGCCGGTCGAGACGGAGGAGGAGGTCGCCGCGGCGGCGAACCTCCTGATCGCGGATGGAATCGAAACGGTCATTGTGACGCTCGGCGCGCGCGGCGCGCTGCTTGCAACGCCGGAGGGGCTGAAGCCCATCCCGCCGGTCAAAGTCGACGCGGCCGATTCGACCGGCGCCGGCGACGCCTTCATCGGCAGCTTCGCGCGCTATTTCGCCGCCGGCGTCAGCCTCGAGGCGGCGCTCGGCAAGGCGACGCGCTACGCCGCCGATTCCGTGACCAAGCGCGGCGCGCAAAAGTCGTTCGCGACGGAGGCGGAGTTCAAAGCGATCTGCGCGACTGCAGGACGCGCTTCGTAGGCGCGTCAGCGACCCGTCCTTACAGCCCTACGCCGTCCTGAGCGCCCGCCTCGCCGCGCCGGAACCGGCCATGACCACCACCATCAGGAACAGTCCGCGCACCACCGACTGCCAGTAGGCGCTGAGGCTGATCCAACCGAGGCCGTTCTCGAAATTGAGCACGTTGAAGATGAGGCCGAGCAGCAGGACGCCGGCGAGCGTGGTGGCGACCGAACCGACGCCGCCGGTGAGCAAGGTTCCGCCGACCACGACCGCGGCGATCGAAAAAAGCTCCCAGCCGACGCCCTCAGCCGGCTGGCCAGCGCCGAACTGGGCCGCGAGGATGACGCCGGCGAGGCTGGCGAACACGCCCGACTGGACATAGGTCCAGAACACGACACGGTCGACCGGCAGCCCCATCAGCCGCGAGGCCTCCTCGTTGCCGCCGACCGCCAGCACGTAACGGCCGAAGCTGGTGAAGTTGAGCACGATCGAGCCGTACGCATAGGCGGCCGCGGCGATCCAGCCGGGCACGGGAAAGCCGAGCCAGTCGCCCTGCCCGAGCCAGGTGAAATCGGTGTCGTAGGAGACCGAGACCGACTGGTTGTGCGCGAGCAAAAGTCCCGTCCCGCTCGCCATCAGCATTCCCGAGAGCGTCGCGATGAACGGCAGAATGCGCATGCGCGTCACCATGAAGCCGTTGATCACGCCGACTGCGAGGCCTGTGCCGAGACCGCCGAGGAGGCCGGGCAGCAGACCATAGGGGGACAGCAGCGCCGAGACGACGCTCGCGCAGGCGGCCGTCGTGCCGACCGACAGATCGATCCCTGCGGTCATGATGACGAAGGCCATGCCGAGGCTCGTCAGCGCGAACATCGAATTGTAGCGCAGCACCGAAAGCACGTTGTAGGCGCCGAGAAAATGGTCATAGCGCAGCGCGCCGAACAGGATTAGCAGGATGAGCGCGATCATCACCCGCTGCTGCGCCGCCCAGGCGATGCTGCTCGGCCGCGCCGGCCCGGCCGGGGTTTGTGTTTGAACGCTCATGTGAGGCTCGCCTTACCCGGCGGACGGCGTTCCTTCTCCCCGCTTGCGGGGAGAAGGTTAGGATGAGGGGCGGGGGGAACGCTTGCGGCGGTCAATCGCCCAAGCCCCTCACCCCTGCCCTCTCCCCGCTTGAGCGGGGAGAGGGGGAACGGTCGTGCCCGCTTCTCAGCACGTTCGAAGTTCCAATCGGAATGAGCCTTGCTCATGCGCTTCTCGCCCGCTGCTGCGACCACACGGCGCCGGCGATGATCGCGCCCTTGACGACCAGCGCGGCCGCATCCGGTACGCCGTTGGCGAGCAGCGTGTAGCGCAAAAGCTGGATGAGCAACGCGCCGATCAGCGAGCCGACCACGCTCGCCTGGCCTCCAGTGAACGGCGTGCCGCCGACGGCGACCGCGGCGATCGCGTCGAGCTCCATGCCCAGCCCGACCAAGTTGGCGTCGCTCGACGAATTGATCGAGATGACGACCAGCCCCGCGATCCCAGCGCAGAGCCCGCTGATGGCGTAGACCCAGCGCTTGACACGGGCGACCGGGACGCCCGCGAGCCGCGCCGCCCGCTCGTTGCCTCCAACCGCCAGGATATGACGGCCGAACAGCGTGCGCTTCAGCGCCCACGCCGCGACAGCGACGAGGACGAGCATGACGATCACCTGGAACGGCACCCCGAATACGCGGCCGAGGCCGATGAACTGGAACGTCGGATTGTGGAACACCTGCAGATTGCCGTTGGTCACCACCTGCCCGATGCCGCGGCCGGCGATGAACATGACCAGCGTGCCGACGATCGGCTGGACCTGGAAGCGGGTGATGAACCAGCCGTTGAACCCGCCGAGCAACCCTGCGACGCCGATCGGGACGACGAAGGCGAGCATGTCGCCGAGCGTCGGATGGGCGACCCCGAACGGGCTCAGAAAGATCAGCGGGGCGAGCGCCCCGGCGATCGCCATCAGCGAACCGACCGACAGGTCGATGCCGCCGGTCGCGATCACCAGCGTCATGCCGACCGAGACGATGACGATGGTCGCCACCTGGGTCAGGTTGACATTGAGCGTCTGCAGGCTGAGAAAATGCGGCGTCACCAGGAAATTGAAGATGAGCAACGCGATGAGACCGGTCAGCGCGGCGTAGCGGCGCAGGAACGCGACGACGTCCGGCGTCGCGCGCCGCTCCGTCAAGGTTGGCGCGTCAGCCATGAGCGGCCTCCCCCGTCGCCGCCGGATCCTCATGCGCCATGGCCGCCATGATTGCCTGCGCGGACGCCTCAGCATGCGGCAGGTCCGCGACCGTCCGGCCGTCGCTCAGCACGAACACCCGGTCCGCCCCTTCGACGATCTCTTCGAGCTCCGACGAGATCATCAATACGCCCAGTCCCTGGTCGGCGAGTTCGCGGATCAGCGACTGGATCTCGGCCTTGGCGCCGACGTCGATGCCGCGCGTCGGTTCGTCAAGGATCAGAAGCTTTGGATCGGCGCACAGCCAGCGGGCGAGCAGCACTTTCTGCTGGTTGCCGCCGGAAAGCTCGCGGATCTTCTGCTCGGGTCCCGAGGCCTTGATGGCGAGGCGTTTCATGAACTTTTCGACGATGGACCGCTGGCGGCCCTCATCGACCACGCCCATGGCGACCAGCCGCGGCAGGATCGCGAGTGTGAGATTTTCGCGCACCGACATCTCCGGCACGATGCCGTCCGCCTTACGGTCTTCGCTGCAATAGCCGACGCCGAGCGCAATCGCGTCGGCAGGCTCGCGCGGCGCGACCGCCCGGCCCATCAGCCGGATCGAACCCGCGTCGGGCGGGTCGGCGCCGAAGACCGCCCGCGCCGTCTCGGTCCGGCCCGAACCAAGCAGTCCCGCGAGCCCGACGATCTGCCCCGCCCGGACTTCCAGCCGCGCGTCGCGCACCCGCCGACCGATCTTGAGCCCATCGGCCGATAGCACCTCGTCGCCCGCCTTCCCCGCCGCGTCGGAAAAGCCGGTCGCATGGCCACGAACCGTCTCGACGTCGCGCCCGAGCATGGCGGAGATGAGATGAAGCTTGTCGACCTCGGCCATCGGGCGCGTCATGATCGTGCGCCCGTCGCGCATCACGGTCACGCGGTCGCAGACTTGGTAGAGCTCGTCGAGGCGGTGGGTGATGAAGATGACCGCGACGCCCTCGGACCTGAGCCGCCGCATGACGTCGAATAGCACCGCCACTTCGCGCTCGTCGAGCGAGGAGGTCGGCTCGTCCATGATGACAAGTTGCGCCTTGAACGACACCGCCCGGGCGATGGCGACCATCTGTTGGATGGCGGTCGAAAAGTCCAGCAACGGCCGGCGGACGTCGATTGCGACATCGAAGCGCCGCAGCACCTCGGCGGCTTCCGCGTTCATCCGGCCCCAGTCCAGAAGGCCGAAGCGCTGATGCTCGCGGCCGAGGAAGATGTTCTCCGTCACCGATCGGAAGGGAACGAGATTGATCTCCTGATAGATGGTGCTGATCCCGCCCCGCTGCGCCTCCTGGGGCAAAGCGAAGGCGATCGGCCGGCCGTCAAAGTCGATCGAGCCGGCGTCGCGGCTGTAGGCCCCCGTCAGCACCTTGATCAGCGTCGACTTGCCCGCGCCGTTCTGGCCGACCAGAGCCATGATCTCGCCTGGCCTCACCTCGAGCGCGGCCTTGGCGAGCGCGTGCACGCCCTGGAAGCGCTTGTCGATATCGCGCATGACGAGAAGCGGCGCCGACGACGGCATTGCTTTTACGGGTCCTGTTGTTCGGCTCCGGCGCGCATCCGATCGTCAGACGCGCCCTCCCGCCGGCAGCAAAGCAGGCGGGAGGGGTTTCGGCAAGCGTTGAACGAGCTGGCTCAGTAGGCGGTCGGCAGGGCCGCCGCCACGTTGCTGGCGTCGTAGAAGTGGTCGGGGTTGATGATCGACGGAGGGATGGTCTCGCCGGCGGCGTATTTGTACAAAATGTCGAAAGCCGCAGGCCCAAAGCGCGGGTTGCATTCGCACGAGCAACCCAGTTTGCCGTCGGCGATCGCCTGGAGCGCGTCCTTCTCGCCGTCGATCGAAACCACGAGAATGTCCTTGCCGGCAACCTTGCCGGCGGCCTCGATGGCGGCGATGGCGCCGAGCGACATTTCGTCGTTGTGCCCGTAAACGATGGTGGCGTCCGGATGCGCCTGCAGCAGCGTCTCCGCCACCTGCCGGCCCTTGTCGCGGGCGAAGTCGCCGGACTGGCTGGCGAGGATGACCATGTCGGGCGCCTTGGCCTTGATCGTGTCGTCAAAACCCTTCTTGCGGTCGTTGGCGGGCGAGGAGCCGATCGTGCCTTCCAGTTCAATGATCTTGCCCTTGCCGCCGGTCTTGGCGATCGTCCAGTCGGCGACCCGCTGGCCTTCCTGGATGAAATTGGAGCCGATGAAGGCGAGGTAGTCCTGGCCCCGCTTGGCGATCGCCTGATCGAGGTCGCGGTCGATCGCCAGCACCGGGATGCCGGCCTTCTTGGCGTTCAGGACGGCCGTCGCCAGCGGCTTCTCCTCGCGCGGCGCAAGGAAGATGAAATCGACGCCCTGGGCGATCATGCTGTTGACGTCGGCGACCTGCTTGGCGGCGGAGCCCGCGG
>Ga0074046_10004471_pt1 | contig 11416 bp, 7 predicted proteins | sample BogForMeECP23OM3_FD_94441 | JGI IMG/M metagenome (GOLD analysis project Ga0074046, IMG submission 94441) | Bog forest soil microbial communities from Calvert Island, British Columbia, Canada - Bog Forest MetaG ECP23OM3 | ecosystem: Environmental > Terrestrial > Soil > Wetlands ...
AAGCTGGTTCCCGCAAAAGATCCTGAAGCTCTGGCCGCTGCAATGATGGCAACCATGCGGCGGGACCGAGACGAGGCGGCACTCGAGGGAGAAGCAGCGCGAGAACTAATCGTGCGTCGATTCAGCATCGATGCTGTGGCCGATGGGTGGGAGGAGCTTTACAAGCAGGGAATAAGGAGTAGCCAATAGGGAGTAGAAACGCGCCTCTATTGGAGAATCGCGTTTTCTACTCCGATTTCCTGCTGGCTACTCCCTGTGTTTAGAAGGAAAAGGCTGCCATGATGAAGATGCGGCGAGACGCGGAGCCGGACGGCGATGCGAACTGAAAGCCCGCGAGGCTGGGCGACTTATCGAAGCGGCTTCCGGGGCCGTAGGTGGTGGTTCCGGGAATGAGGGTCGGCACCACGCTTCCGATCGGCGTTCCGTAGTTGATGTCGTTGAACAGGTTCAAGGCCTGAGCGCTGAAAGTCAAAGAGTACTTGCGGCCGGTGTTCGACATTCCGCCGCGGCCTCCACCGCCGGGGCCGCCGCCAAAGCCACCACCACCGCCACCACCTCCACGGCCGCCGCCTCCTCCACCGCCACCGGGTCCGCCTCCGAGGCCGGGGCCGCCAAAGCCGCCACCACCGCCCGGACCGCCAGGACCGCGTTGACCGCCTGCACCTGCCGGCGCTTCAACCTTGGGGCCGATTCCCCAGGAGCGGCTTACGCGCAGATTGAATGTAACTGAGGAGGGACCGGTGCCTAGGTTTGGAGCCAGCAGCGCCTCTCCCGATTGCGGGATGGTGTCGAGGCAGCCGAAGGAGGTCTGTGCGTACTGCGGGTTTCCGCTGCAAGAAGACGAACTGGCAGCCAGAGAAGGCCTGTCATTGAAGAAATTGTCCCCGGTCAGATCCAGGTTGGACGTAATGTTGAAGGGTCTGCCGGACTGGGCGGAAAGGAACGGGTTGTAGGAGATGCCCCATTTCCCGGAGTAGTTGGCGATGAGGAATACCGTATTTCGTCTCACAAAACCAGCGCGTCCGTAGTCCTGCTTCAGGTTGTACGAGTTCGATGCCGTGCCGGTATCGCCATGGGCGAAGTTGAGAGCGTAAAAACCGCTGACACTGAAATTTGGCGTGAAGCGGGCGTTGAGATTCGTAATCAGCTGGTTCTGCTTGAAGACGGCTTCGGGATAAATCTCGTCGATGACTCCAAAGCTGGGGTTCAGACGCTGTCCCGAGCCAATGTTGGGGCCATAGTTGAAGGCTCCGGGCACATTCTGGTAAGGATTCGAGTCGCGAGTTGCATTCTGGTGAACGCCGTTGCTGTGCAAGTAAGTGAGCGTCAGTGTGGACACTTTGGTAAGCTGCCGCTCGAGGCTGAGCCCCAGTTGCTCGTTATAGGGCGAGTGGTAACTCGGTTTGAGCTGGCTAAACGTCTGGGTCTGCAACGTGGGGGCAACGTTGCCATTGCAGGCAGTCAATGTGGCCAGACTAATGTTGGCCAGACTGACGGGATTGAAGCAGGTTGGATTTGTAATGACGTAGTGCTGTTGGCTGGGTGACAGGCTGACGTGATTCTCTTCCAGGCCCATCAGGCTGCCGACCCCGAAGCGATCGTAGAAGAAGCCGTAGCCTCCGCGGACAACAGTCTTTTGAACAGTGCCTTTCTTATGGCCGTCAAGCGCGTAGGCAAAGGCTAAGCGCGGCGCAAAGTCGCTGTGGTCGGAGACGTGATTTTGCGATTCCCAGCGCAGGCCGCCGGAAAGCGTGAGGAACTTGTTCACCTTCCAGTCGTCCTGGAAGAACAGCGCGGCATCGAAAACATTGGCCTGATATTTTTCGTTTCCCGTAGTGATGCTCATGTTGGTGGGCAGATTGGTTTTGCCGCATTCGCTCGTGACCGGGCCGCCCGCCGGACAGAACCCGGGAGTGTAGAAATTGTTCACTGCGCCCGTGTAGTCGTTCAGGTCGGCGAAGGTGAAGCTGCCGTTGAAGCCGCTACTCGAGGTGTTGGCGTCGCGGTTGTCGCGCAGCCAGGTGCCGAACTTGATGGCCTGTGTGCCCTTGGTCATGGTTGTGATGTTTTGCAACTCGATGTGCGAGGAGCGGTCGGAGGACGACTGCCCGCTGTTTCCGCCACCGGTGAAGAACCCCCCGACACTGACCCTCGGCGCGGTGCTCACTGAAGTGTTGTCTGTCGGGGCGAGGCGATATTGAAACCGCGTCTCATTCACGATGCGATCGCTGATAATCTGCGAATCGTCCATCTGGATGGAATGCTCCGAGGTGGTATTTCCGGTAGCTTGCGAAGGCAGGGAGGTGGAGCCGAAATTCCCGCTGGTACTGCCTCTTTCAAACTGATAGCGAACGGTAAGAGTGTTTTTCTGGCCCAACTGCAGGTCGAGCCGCGGCGAGACTTCGATGCGCGAAGCCGGGCTGTAGATAGCGCCGGTCGTGTTGATCACGTTTCCACTCGAGTTCGTAGGAATGAAGTATGGGCCCGTCCCCGCAGTCTGAATTGGAATGCCGACGGTGTAGATGCTGGCGTCGGGATTGTCGCGGCCTTCAACGCTGAGGAAGTACGAAGCCTTCTTGTTGAGTGCGCCGCTGACGGTGCCGTTGTACTGGATGGAGTGGTAGGACGGAGGCGGAGCAAACGGGTTGCCGGTATTGAACGCGCTGTCGTTGCCCTGCAGGAAGCCCCGCCCATGCAGCGTATCGGTGCCAGGTTTGGTGAGAATCTCGATGCGTCCATAACCAATGTGGTCGAACTCCGCCGAGAATGGATTCTGGTTGATGCGAATCTCGCGGATCGCCGACTTCGGCGGCAGCGTTCCGCCGGTAAACCCGTCGATGTAAATCTGTCCGCCATTGGGGCCTGCCGAAGGACCCGCCAATGCTTGAAGCTCATTCGAGAGCTCGTCTGGATCGTCGGACAGCGCATCCAGGTCAGAACCTTTGAGCACAATGGCGCTGGCGTTGGCGTCGGCATCGGTGCTTACGGTCGGTCCGCTTTCGTCGGTCACGACCACTTGCTGTTGCGTGGTCTCGACCGCCATCTTGATCTCCAGGCTCTTTGACTGCCCCGCGGCCAGCGGAATGGGTTCGGAGACAAACGGCGCAAATCCGGTGTACGTGACCTGTACAACGTAGCTTCCTGCCGGCAGGCCGTGCACCACGTAAGTGCCGGACGCGCTCGCCGTTCCGGTTCCTACGGTGGTGCCCTTGGAGGTGGTCACGGTGATCTGCGCGCCGGGAATGAGCGCGCCGGTTTGGTCGAGAATGTGGCCGCGCAGTGTGCCCGTCGTGGCTGGAGTAGTCTGCGCAGGAGCCGCAGTCGCTGGAGTCGACACGGCAGGCGCGGCCTGTGGGGCAGGAGTCGTGACTGGTGGCGCGGCCTGCGGGGCAGCAGCCGGCGGATTCTGCGTAGCAGGTGCTGGCGCCGTCTGCGCGCTGGCCGCTGCGGCAGCCAAGGCCAAGGCCGCGGAGACTAGAAATGCAATCAAGCAGTGCGACTTCGAATACACGATTTCCTCGCTTTTGTATGAATGAAATGTATGAATCCGGTTATTGGGCCGCTTCACCTTCGCCCGAGCTCAAACTCCAGTTGGAAAGCAGGTTCGCGGCCTCCGGAGCTTCGAGCAGCGGTTCGACTCCGGCGAGCAGCTTGACCGCGTTCAGGCCCGAAGCATCCTCCGTGGCCACGATCATCACCGCATCGCCTTTCTTGAGGGCGCCAAGCTGCATCTCTGGAGCGCGATCCAGGATGATTTCAAGATCCATGCGCCCCGGGCCTGCGCCGCCGCCTTGGTTAAAGCTGCGCTGCCCGCCTCCGCCGCCACCCGAGCCGCTGTATGCGCCGCGGCCGCCACCCGCAGAGTTGCCTTTGAGCCCCGCGGCAAGCCTCGCCGCCACGTTGTCGTCGAGCCGCCGCAATTGCGCATCGGCGCTGATGCGAACGGTGACGGGCGGCGCTGACTTCTTGGCCGACAGGTCCTTCACCATAACCGTGGAAGATGCCGTGTCGATGGAGATCACGGTCCCGGGAATGCTGCGGAAGCTGCCCGAAATCACGGCATCAGCCGCAAACGCAGTTCCATCCGCGCTTTTAGTTCCGCGCGCGGACAGTTGATCGCCCGGATGGAGGGCGGTGATAGGCGCGGGCTGTGCTTCTTCGAAACGCACCGAACCAGGGGCGTAGCGCTTCAGCACCGTCGCCGCAGTGGTATTCACGGTCACGTCTTTGGTAATGGGGCCCATCCGCGTCGTCACCACAATGACGCCCGAGGTGGCATCGACGCTCTTCACCAATCCATGCACGCCCTGACTCCAGGCGGCATTTTCAGCTTCCTGCTTCTGGGTTACATCGGCCTGCTTGATGGCGATGATGCGCGCCGCCTGCGACAGGGAGCCCGTGACGTTGGGATCGAGCGTGACCAGCACGCGATCACCCACGGCCAAGCTGCTGTAATCGAGAGGCTCGGCCTTGGTCAGGTCCTTTTCCCCCGGAGCGATGCGCTTGAGTGCAGCAGTGGCGGGAACCTGGACCTTGTGCACATCGCCGGCGTCGGTCTTCACCGTCAGCGTGTCGCCATTGATGGCGGTGATGCTGCCGAGATAGCGCATTACCTGAGCACGCGCGGCGGGCGCCGCTGCCAGCAGAAATGCGGTCAGGGCCAGAACTCCAAGCACGGCAAAGCCATGCGTCTTGCTTCCACTTCTCATACGATGTCATGCTCCAAGGTTTTGGGGCGTTGGTTCGGGGAGGCATGTGCTGCCCCTCATTTGCTAGACGAACCACCCCCGCAAAAGGTTGAAACCTCATCTCACCATCTGAGGTTGGGTCTAAGCTCCGGGCATTCAACCGCTTGGATGGCAGAAACAGCCGGTATAATCGGCCCGTGAACCCTGCCGTTGCGACCGCCCATGCCACCTCCCATGATGGATACCTGCTGGCCTGCGTGGCCGGCACCGTCGCGCTGCTGTTGCTTCTCGTGGGAAGGCTGCGGTTGCACGCCGCGCTGGGTCTGTCCGTGGCCGCCCTGGCACTGGGTGCGGCCGCGGGCATCCCCCCTGAAAAGGTTCCCCTCGCCTTCACCGCCGGGGCCGGCGAGATGATGGGCCATATCGCCATCATTCTGGGCATGGGGGCGATTCTAGGCCAGCTCCTGGCGAGTTCAGGTGCGGGAGCGGCGCTGGGTAAGTCAATGGTGGATGGTTGCGGCCCGAAAGGCATGCCCTGGGCGATGCTGGCGCTCGGCATTCTGGTGGGAATCCCGGTTTTCTTTGAAGTGGGGCTGGTTCTGCTGATGCCTGTCGTGGTGGATGCGGCGCGGCGCAGCGGCCGGCCTCCCATGCTGGTGGGTCTGCCGGTCCTGGCAGGGCTTTCTGCTATGCACTGCCTGCTGCCGCCCCATCCCGCAGCCCTTATGGCGACCGCCGAGTACCATGCCGCATTGGCTCCAGTCCTGTTGTGGGGGTTGGTAGTGGGCGTGATTGCCGCTACTCTGGGTGGCCCTGTGCTCTTCGCCGTGATGATTCGTCTGTGGGAGCGGCCGGGAAGCTATCTGCGGAGCGCGCTTCCTGACGACGCAGCTTTTGCTGCGACGGCGGCCCTGGAGACAGCGCCGGCGAAGACCGAACCCGCCGACAGAAGCGGCGCAGCTACGGCGCCCGCGCAGCAGGAGGGGCAGACCGCACCCGCTCCTGCCGGAGCCCTTCTGGCTCTCGTCGCCATCCTGCTGCCGGTGGCGCTGATTCTGGCTGGAGGCTGGGCCGACGCAGTTACCGCCCAGGGAACTCTGCCCAACCGTCTCCTGCATCTCGTAGGTTATCCTGACGTGGCGATGGTGGTGGCCGCGCTGGTGGCTCTGGCCACGCTGGGCCGCAGGGTGCAGGAGCCTGCGTACCGTGGCTCCGGAGGGCTGCGGCGGCTGACCATCGACGCCTTCTCGCCCATCGCCAGCCCGCTGGTGATTCTGGCTGCTGCGGGAGGCTTGAGCGGCGTTCTGCGCGCCTCGGGCGCGGCGCAGGCTGCGGTCACCTTCGCCATGAGCGCACACATGCCGCCCTTGCTGCTGGCCTGGGCGCTGGCCGCCGCGGTGCGCGTGTCGATGGGCTCGGCCACGGTGGCCATGGCCGTGGCCGCAGGCATTCTGGCGCCCATGGCCGGGACCATGGGCGTGCGGCCGGAGCTGCTGGTGCTGGCTACCGGCTTCGGTTCCATTCTGCTCTCGCACGTGAACGACTCGGGATTCTGGCTGATCGGGTCCCTATTCAAGATCGATGTGAAGGCGACTCTGGCCACATGGTCGGTGCTGGAGACGGTGCTGTCGCTCACAGGGCTGGCCGGGACACTGCTGCTGGCCGTGATTCTGAAGTAGCCGGGACCAGGGGAAGGTGTGAGTGCATAGTGTGAGTGTGAGTGTGAGTGTGAGTGCGAGTGTGAGTGTGAGTGTGAGTGTGAGTGTGAGTGTGCGCGGCGATTGCTGACCACACTCACACTACACACTCACACCGTCTTTCTACCACGCGCCCAGCAGACGGCGCAGGAGCACCAGTTCGCCGAGATGATAGGCATTGTGATCGGCGACGAGGAGCGCTTCTCTCAGGATGGTTTGCCCGTCACCGTGGGCAATGCGCGCGTAGAGATCGGTAGAGGGGTCCGCAACCAGATCGCGCATGGCCTTGAGATCGCGGCGGAAGGCGCGCACGCTCTTGTCCCACGCCTTTGCGTCGGGCGGCGCGGGGGTCGAAGGCCAGTAGCCCTCAGGCCAGGGCAAGTGCTGGTAGTTGGGATTGCGCGAAAAGTCGAGAATATCCCACTGCGCGATGCGCAGGTGTTCTAAAACCTCCCACGGAGAATGTTCCGCGCCTTTAGGCCGTTTGCCCTGCAGGGATGCGGGAAGATTCTTGACCGCCGCGTCGAAGGTGGCGTGCGCGTGGCCGCCGGTGAGGAGTTCGACGAGGTGTTCGCGCAGGCATGCGTCGCGATCGGCGGATGTTTTCTTTGGCGGCATGAAAGACCTTCCTCAGCGAAGCATGAGCAAGTTCGCTGACCATCAAACAGCAGATTCGCCAGCGTAGCGGCGCGACGCAACAACTTTTGCGGCGGCGCATGTGCAGTGGAAGGATTCGACAGGCAGGCTTTCTGTTCCCTGTTCCCTTTTGCCGGCCCTTTTTTAGAGCACTGCCCTCTGCGCCGCGAAGATCTCCTTGAGACCCGCTTCCGCCAGATCGATCAGACCGTTCAGATCGGCGCGGGAGAAAGACCCCTTCTCAGCCGTGGCCTGCGTCTCCACCAGGCCCCCATCGGTAGTCATCACCACGTTCATATCCACCTCGGCCTGCGCATCCTCCTCATAGCAGAGGTCGAGAAGCGCCGTGCCGTCCACGATGCCCACCGACGTGGCGGCCACCAGCTGCTTGAGCGGCGAGTTCTTGAGAGTTCCGGCTTTGACCAGGGCGTCGAGCGCCAGGGCCAGGGCCACGGCCGCGCCGGTGATGGCTGCGGTGCGCGTGCCGCCGTCGGCCTGGATCACGTCGCAGTCGAGAATGACTGTGCGCTCGCCCAGGGCATGCATGTCCACAACCGAGCGCAGGCTCCTGCCGATCAGCCTTTGAATTTCGTGGGTGCGCCCGCCGATCTTGCCTCGTTCCGATTCCCGCGGCGTCCGCGTGACCGTCGATCGCGGCAGCATGGAGTATTCGGCCGTCACCCAGCCGCGGCCCGAGTTGCGCAGCCAGCCGGGGACGCCCTGTTCGATGGTGGCGCAGGTCAGGACGCGGGTGTTGCCCAGCGAGACCAGGACCGAGCCCTCGGCGGTCTGCACAAAGCCGGGCGTCAGAGTAAGCGGACGAAGCTGGCTGGGGCCACGGCCCCCGGGACGCAGGGAGGGAGGAGTTGCGTGCATAGAGAGATTGTAAGGGAGGCAGGGCCTGCTGCAATACCCCGAGCCCGATGCAGGGGGCGCGAAGTGCAGCAGTTCCGGACTGGGAATCGCGGCGTTTCAAGTGCCGGAAGGGGAACAGCGCGCCAGCCTATGAAACAGCGCGACTTAACGAGACCTTGATTATCCCTCCGCTCTATTTCGGGAAATTTGCAGACCCAGGCGCGGCTCAGGCTTTTCCAATTCGTGGTCTTAATCCTTTCCCTTATCAGGAGCTTAGCGTTCGCGTTCTGCTTTGGCACGCTGCGTGTATAGATACAGGGCAAAACCTCCGGCACTTAAACAGAAATGGGAAGACAAGGACGGGGACGTGGGAAATGTGCGGAGTGTGAGTGCGAGGGTGACAGCCGCAACCTCACCCACACTCGCACTCACGCTGTCCACTGCCTTTGAAAGGATCCGGCGCATGCAGCAATCTGAAGAAATCGTGACCAATGCCGGTGCAAATGGCACCTGGAATGGCGTCGAGCGCAGGCGGGTAGAAAAAGTGGTGGAAACACTGGCCACGCTGCGCAGCCGGGGCGAAAGCCTCTCTGAGGTAGCTCACGATGCGCGTAACATGGTCACGGCGCTGGGACTCTACTGCGATTTGCTGGAGGAGCCGGGGGTGCTTGCGACGGCCTTCACGCATTACGCGCACGAGCTGCGGCTGGTGGCCGCGGCGAGCCGCCGGCTGGTCGAAAAACTGGTAACGCTCGATGCCAAGGCATTCCCGGACGGGAACGCGCAAACCCTCCTTCATGGCAACCCCGCGCACGGGACTGCGCCGGCCAGCGCCGCTCCCGCAAATGCTGATACCCGTTCCTGGGGAAACACCGCAGGCGCCGCCCTTGCAGGCTCCGGCCGGAGTCCGGCTGCGAACGCCGCCGCCCCTGCGGAGCGCAACCGGCGCTGGGACCTTCTGCCGGCTCTGCCCATCGGCAATCTTGCCGCCGAGCTGCGGGCGAATCGCAATCTCCTGGCGGCGCTTGCCGGACCTTCGATTGCCTTGACCATGGATGCCGATGGCGGCGCGCAAGCCGTGCGGCTCACCGGCGAGGATCTGACCCGGGTGCTGGTCAATCTGGTAAAGAACGCGGCCGAGGCCATGCCCAAAGGCAAGTCCCGGAACAGCCGCATCCACATCGGCCTCGGCGAACGCGAGACCGCCCAGGGCGCGGCGGCCTGCCTGGCGCTCGCCGTAGAGGACAATGGGCCGGGCATTGCCGAGGCGGATCTAGACAGGATTTTCTCCTCCGGGTACACCTCGCGGGGCAAGGAAGCAGAGGCAGACAGCGAAACGACGTCCGGCCGTAGCTGGCCGCAGAGCCATCGCGGGCTGGGGTTGGCCATCGTACGCTCCATTGTCGAAGGCGCCGGCGGACGCATTACGGCCTCGAACGGGAAGCTGGGCGGTGCCCGCTTCACCCTCGAGCTTCCGGTGCGAAATGCAGCGAACAGGGAATAGGGAGTAGGGAACAAAGACGAGCAGACACCTGACACCTGAAACCTGGAACCTGTCCTTCGAACTTTACGATGTTCCAACAGGCATGAGGCGAATACAATGCTGGATACAGTCTTCAACACACGGGCCATGGAGTTCATACCACAACTCGCCGAGCCGGTGGTTCGCTTGCACCTGCTGGTGGTGGATGCCGACGCGGCGGTGCGCTCGGCCTGCGCCGAGATCGCGGCCAGCCTGGGTTACGCCGTCGAAAGCACCGGGGACCTGGCCCAGGCGCGCAGCCTCCTGCGCGGTCACACCGCCGACATCCTGCTGGTGAATCTGCCCGCGGGATCGAACGAGGGCCTGGAGCTGGTCTCCGAGGTCAAGCTGCTCTATCCCGACACTTCGGTCATCGCCATGACCGCCACGGGCTCGGTGAACGCGGCTGTTGAAGCCATGCGCTGCGGCGCTTCGGACTACCTGACGAAGCCCTTCGCCATGGACGAGCTGTCGACGGTTTTGGATCGTGCCGCGCAGAATCACACCGCTGACACCGTGACCCGCCAGCTGCGCGAGCGGCTGCGCCTCTCTGAAGGGCTGGGCTCCATGATCGGCCGCTCGGCGGAGATGGAGAAGATCTACCGCATTCTTTCCAAAGTTGCCCAGAGCACGCATCCGGTGCTCATCCTCGGTGAGAGCGGAACCGGCAAGGAACTCGTGGCGCGGACCATCCACGCCTACGGTCCCAACTCGCAGAAGCCCTTCCTGCCGGTCGACTGCGGCTCGCTGGTGCCCACGCTCATCGAGAGCGAGCTCTTCGGCTACGTCAAAGGCGCCTTTACCGGGGCCAATCGCTCCAAGGACGGATTGCTGGTCTCAGCCGAAGGGGGCACCGTCTTTCTCGACGAGATCGGCGAACTCTCGATTGACCTGCAGGCCAAGCTCTTGCGCGCGCTGCAGGAGAAAGAGGTGCGGCCCGTAGGCGCCACGCATCGCGTGCCCATCAAGGCGCGCATCGTGGCTGCTACCAATCGCGATCTGGCCGCCATGGTCGAGAAGGGCAGCTTCCGCAAGGATCTCTTCTACCGCTTGAACGTAGTCAACCTGCGCCTGCCGTCCCTGCGCGACCGCCGCGAGGACATTCCCCTGCTGGCTGCGCACTTTCTCGACCACATCAGCCGCGAGCACGGACGCAAGTTTACCTTGAGTGACGAAGCGCTGCGCACCATGATGCGTCACGACTGGCCGGGCAATGTGCGCGAGCTCGAGAACTCCATCGAGCGGGCCTGTGCGCTCTCGTCGGGGCCGGTGCTGCAATTGGGCGACCTGCCCACCCAATTACAACAGAGAGGCCTGGAAGCGCGGCGCGCGGCCGTGGCCACAGGCGAAGGCTCAGCGGTTGCCGGCGCGCCGGAGCTGAAGACGCTGGCCGAGCTGGAGCGGGAGGCAATCTTAAGCGCCATCCGCACCCTCAACGGCGACAAGCTGCAGGCCGCCAGGCTCCTGGGAATCGGCAAAACCACGCTGTATCGCAAGCTGAAGGAGTACGGCATCGCCGACCCCCTGCACGAGGAGTGAAAAGGCAGGGTACAGGGAACACAAAAACCCTGCCTTGGCCTTCGGCCGTGGTTGTGGCTGACGAGTTACGCGCTGTTTATGGTTGACCGTTCACGAACCACGAATCACGAACCACGAATCACTGACAACGCGCTACTAAGATCGGGGAACGGATATGAGCATTCTGATGGTGACCGGAATCGAAGGCGCCCGCAATTGCGCCGCCGTGGTGGGCGCGCAACTGGGCATGGAGGTTGAGGTGGCCGAAGGGCGCCGGGCCGCGCTGGCCGCATTGCGGCGCCGCGAGTTCTTAGCCCTTGTGATCGATGAATCTCTGGCCGGGTGCGATCCGGCGGCCGCGGAAAAGATCTGCGAAAGCGCCGGCCTGGCCATTCCCATGCAAATCAATTTCGCGGTCTCCGGCGCGGCGCGGCTGATCCGAGAGATCCGCGCGGCGCTCAACCGTCGCGATCGGGAGCAGACGCTGGCCCGCCGGGCCG
>Ga0074046_10004472_pt1 | contig 11415 bp, 18 predicted proteins | sample BogForMeECP23OM3_FD_94441 | JGI IMG/M metagenome (GOLD analysis project Ga0074046, IMG submission 94441) | Bog forest soil microbial communities from Calvert Island, British Columbia, Canada - Bog Forest MetaG ECP23OM3 | ecosystem: Environmental > Terrestrial > Soil > Wetlands ...
CTGGCACGAAAGCTACGCAAGTACATTGCCGCCTACACCCAATCAGCCCGACCATTTCGTTGGACTTACACCGACCCTCAGAAGCGAATCCGTATTAACGAAATCACCGGGACAGCTTACTAGAGGCCATCGCTGCGATGCCGCGAGTCTCAGAAACGCGTTGAGCATTGGACAAGGCGCAAATGCACCCTGGTTGCTTCCCAAAAGCGGTCGAAGGGGCCAGGGGCGCTCATTGGATCTAAAGATGCTGATGGTGCAAATGGTTAAAATTGAAGCGGCAAACGCACTCATGCCGACCGTGGTAAACTGAGAATTCCGCACGCCGGAGAGGTGGCCGAGAGGCTGAAGGCGGCGGTTTGCTAATCCCTTTGCTATCATACGCTTACATACGAATCAACACGTTACGCTACGTCAGAATGCGCGAAACGGACGTTACGTATGCCCACGTATCAATGAAGTGCGACGCCAAGTGCGACGGATGACGTTCGTCACTGGACGCGTCGCCAGGTCGTCGCTACCGTGGTTGCATGAGCGATTTATCCAAGAAACAAATTAACGAGGCGATTCTCCGCCTTCAGCAATTGTCCACCGAGATTGAAAATCACAAACAAAGTTGGATCGCCGAACTTGTCACTCAACAAAGCGCACTGACTGAACTCGACGACGTGGTAAAAGACCCGTTTCTGGTGGAACTGTGCTCTCTGAAGGACAAGGTGCAGGAGCAACTCGAATCGTTGAAGTCCCTGAAGTCGGTCCAGACAGAGGTAAAACTGCACGTGCCTTTTTTCGCGAAACGAGGCGCGGGAAAATGATCACGATCAAGATCGACACTGTTTTCGTCAAGCGGCGTGCGGACGGCGAATTCGAGATGTATACCACGAGTGATTCACATCCTCACAGACCAGCCGTGCAACACGCACGTGGTTGGTTGTTCAAGATTGGACCAAGTGACTTGTCGCGAGAAGACAGCGATGCGATCAAACAACTCCTCGAAACATCATTCACCAGACAGTATCCTTTATGGCCGATTAAGTCGCCTCAGGACCAAACCTGGCTTCGACGCAGCCTTGATGGTACTTGGACATTTAGTGAGTCTTAGTTTTCCACTTCGAGCACAGGATACTGGTCGCGCAACCATTCGCGGATTTTGGCGGGATCAATCTGGAGATCGTGCCGGATCATGTACGCGACTTCGCTCGGCGATCGTGCCTGGAGTTGCTGCACCATCCAAAATCGCAACGCCGATAGCGCGTCGCGTTTCTGACGTGAACCGACCGGCCGACCGCGACGTGGGACGGCGTTCCTGGCGCGCATCGACTTCTGTGCGGCCAAAATGGATGCGCGCGGCTTCATCGGCGTGCGGCCAACACGATCACGTCATTGATCGCGTCTTTCGGTTTCTCGCGCACGACACGCACGATCGAACCGAAGCCCGTGCCGATGATCGCGGCAATCCAACCGCGTTTCGTTTTGTAAGTCACGATCGTCGGCGACACCGGAACGTAATTGTTGAACCGATTTTCTTTTGAGCAACCAGGTTCGGCGTGCAACGCGTTGCGATCTTGTTGTTTCGTTTTCATAAGTTCACCATCCGTTCGGCCAGTTCTTGTCGATTTCACAGTTGGGATCGATCGGTTGATCTCTCTGTGTCTGAATCGATCTCAACCGCATGATCGCCGTCGCAATCGCCATACCGACTGCACTCGCCGGATCGATTCCTTCGGCCCGTAAATCGTCCATCAAGATCGCGATCTGACCTTTGGCAACGTCGTCGTCTTCGCGCTGGTGACGAATGCGCGCCGCGGCAATTCTTTTTCCTTCTCGCACCTTGGCGAGAATCGATCTCACAACATTCTTTTCGGCTTCGTTCATATCAATCCCTCGGATGCGTCCGGTCATATTCTGCGATCAGTTCTTCGTCCGTCTTGTATGCCGGATCGTCGGCATCAAATGCGTCGGCATTCAACGTCACAGAGTTATCTGTGAGTTGCGGAACTTGTTTGCCGATCGGTAATTCCGGCTTCATCACGAGCGGCGCGTCGTTGATGTCGCGCACAGGTTCCAACGGCGGGTTTACCGGACGCAGTTCCAAGATCACAGTTCCACTGCTCGAACCTGGCATCGTCTTCTCGATCAACTTTTCCGAATCGAGACACAACAGCGCGGTCAGCGACTCGTTGATCTTCAGCAATGCCGCGACGCGGTCGCGATCGTTGAAGTCCGGCGACCCGATTACGACGCGCTTCAAGCGTTCTAGTTCTTGGCGCTGGCGTTCGCGGTACGCTGTGAACTTCTCCAGCGTCACGGGAAGTTCGGCGACTTGTTCGTTCAGCACGTCCAGGTCGCGAAAGATTGTGCGGCGCGATGCGCCAGTCATGGTCGCGATTTCTTCCGCAGATAATCCTTGCGCCAAGAATTCAACGACCTCTTTGTGTCGGTTCGCGATTTCAGCGCGCGACTTCCGGTTGCCACGTGGTTTAGCTATTTTCATTTCCTTCCCTCAAGACACGCTTTGATCGACTCGTGAACAACATCTCGCCAGTTCCAGTCGCGCCAATAAGTTCCCGGTGCGAGCAAACCAACTTTCTTCAACTCGCGAGCGATCTTCTTAAGCCGATCGTCTTTGGTTTCTCCATCAACCAATGGCGCGATCAACTCGACGTGCGCGCACAGATAGTCCACAACCTGGTCGTGATTGAAATAGCGTTTCATGCTGCACGGTCCTGTAATCTCGCCAACCATTGGTCTACGGCTTGGCGCGAAAAGCGAACGTTCCCATTGATCTTGAAAAGCGGGAGCCGTTCTTCCGGTTTCTGTTTGGCGCGAGTCCGCGATTCGCACAGTGAGTCCACCTGGCGCACCGTGAAGCGAAGTACGTCGGCCAATTCGTGTTTGGTGAGTACGTCGGACATAATTACTTCTCCGGTTGTACGAGTTCCAGTCGTTTCATTCCGCGAGTCGACAGTCCGATCGTCAGGAATCCGGTGGTGTGCAGTTGCTGGATCACATCGTCAAACTGCGCTTCCGTCAGGCCGCGGCCGCAACGGTTGAACATGGTGCGATACAACACACGCAGTTCATCCGTGAGCGCGCGCCGCACGTTGACGGCCGCCCGTTTCTTGCTTTTTTCTAACTGGTGATTTGTTGCCACGTCGTAATCCATAACTTCTCCTTAAAATTCAGGCTGCTCATCTTGCAATTTCAATCGCGGAATACCTTTCAATTCCTGCCATTCTTCTTTCCACTCCACGACGGTCGCTTTCTTGACCTTCAAATCTTGGCTAACCTTCTTTGTGCCGTGTCCTTGTTCGAACATGGCGAGCGCCTTCGCGCGGCGTTCATCTGGCGGTTTGGCGCCCCTTAACAACTCGCGCAAATACGGCGACTCACCAGGCGCGACTTTTTTCTGCAACGGCAACGGACCACAGAGTTGGAATGGTTTCAGACCTGGATTTTTCAGGCCCTCGACGTACACCCAGACGTCCGGATCGTTGCGGTCAGGATTGAGATTGGCCATGCGCAGGCAAGACCGCAGAATGCCACCGTAACCCGCGCTGCCGAGGATGGAATTTTCCAGAGTCCATTGATCCTCTTTTTCTATGCTCGAATACTTTGGTGGGTGATAAAGGCCAACCACAGAGACAGCGCCGACTTCGAGCAGCCGGTACACCAGGCGGGCGAACTCCAGCGATTGTTTGTAATTCGAGGTGTCGTCGGCCGGATTGAAATACCCAGTGGTGTCGAGAAACACCACCCGTCCTTCACTGGACCGCAACATGCGCGGATCATCGAGCGGCCACATTCCGGCTTCCATCGGCCGCACCAGGAAATTCTCCGAATCCTGCACTCCGATTTTCTGCATGTAGCGGCGCACGAAGGCGGCGTTCATCTCAGGCACGTGATAGATGATGGGCACAGGGTCCGCGAGCCCGGTGAACCACCAAAGATTTTTCGCCTCGGCTATGGCATCGCCCGCAGCAAGAGCGAACCAGGTTTTGCAGTTGTATGAGGCTGCGGAAATCATCGTCAATGCTTTTTCAGGAATCAGTTTGTCGATCAGGTATTTGGGTTCGTCTTTCGGCAGTTGACCGAGGGAGTAACAACCTTCACGCCAGGTTTCGGGATCGATGGGCGCGCCTTTTGGCTTGAAATCTTTGAGTACGTCAGCGATGGTGCGGTCGAGGTAGTCAGCGCGGCCAGTCCACTTCTCGCGCACGAGCGCAGACTTCAGCGCAATGTCTTTCATCTTTTCCGCATCACCATTGAACTTCTTCTTCAGTATGTGGAAAAACCGTGCGTCAGCCTGGGAGCGGTCCGTGTACCCTGCTTCTTCGTACTTGCCCGCGAACAGCAGCGCGTACACTTCTTCTTCCGACAGCCGGACCACTGTCGTGGAGTTTGCCGCACTTTTCTTTTCCTTCAGCGATTCCACCAGCGCAAAGATTTTCTGCGCCTCGGCCAGGTCGAGCTCGGTCACAGTGTCCGGCGTATCTTCGACTTGAAATCCGGTCATTGTGAAATAGCGGTCGCGGCTGTATACCTCAGCCTTTCCGGAGCGGTGACCCGCGGGAAGTTTGTCGGCGCGCGGACACTTGTACCAAAGGTGCACGCCTTTTCTGGAAGGGGAATACTCTGTATAAGTTGGTTTTGAAAGTAGATCTATGATTTGCTGCGCCCATGGTGCGACATCTTCAGTTTCTGGATCGACGCAGTGGTCCAGGTCAACGCCGAAATATGGCGGACCGAATGTGTAGCCGAGGCCGATGGGGTTTTCCTCGTCTTTGTATTGCTTGGCGGGCTTGAAATCGGCGAGCGCGTCTTGCCCGTTCCCGAATGTGTCCCAGGTTGCGGCATCGGTAGAAGAGGCGCGCTGCGCTGGATTACGCGGTGAATACGGCACCTTGCAGCGCTCGCGGCCATCCACGTTTTCCAGGCGCCAAAGCACCCAGCGCGCGGAGTTACGCAACTCTTGAGGAATTTTTTGGAAATTCATGGTTGAGCTCGACTTTCGCTCAACCCGCGACGGCGGAGACCGTCGATTTTAGGTAGGTTGTTTACTCACCGCGTGCCCGGCTTAGCCCTGGTTCCACGCGATCAAATTGAATTATACACATTGCGCGCATGATGTCAATATGCAGATGTTTGCATGTTACAAGAGCGCGGTGATGTTAGTTACCTGCTGTGTAAGTCGAAATCAGGTGCAGTTACTTTCCGAAATGCAAACCGCGCGCCGGAGGCCTCGTGTTCCCTGTGTTCCCTCGTGTTCCCGACGTTTCGGAACACCCCTCACAAGAACACAGGAACACGCACGAAGGGGGAGTGTTCCCTGTGTTCCCGTTCCTTTTACTAAGCTGCGGGAACAGGGAACACATCAATTCGTGACACTATAGAACGGGAAGTTGAAGTTGAAAGTCATTTTCAAAATAGCCTTGACGCGCGCGCGGGAACACGTCGGGAACACGTCGGGAACACGTCTCGGGAACACGCAACGCGATCGCACGCGCGAATGACACGGTTCCAACTATCACTTTGTGTTGATTACAAAGGAGTTAGTATCGAAAGTCGCACAAATCGAAGTGCGACACGTCGTAAAGTGTTGAAAACATTAGGATAAGTGCCGTCGTCACTTTCACCCCTCCCACAGCGATCTGTGGCGACATTCCGCGCCCGCACCAGGTCGTGCGCGTCGATCATCATAATGCGCGCGCGGGCTCGTCTTAGTTAGCCGCAATGCAACGCGGTCGGCGCAAATCGAGCCATCACCCCGCGATCACTGTGCCATCGACGTTCTGCCGGACGCGCGCCAGGGTCGCGAACTGCACGCCATTCTGCATCGCGATCGTGTATCACACATGTCGTCAACGGCATCGGTGACTAATTCACGAGTTGCCTGACATTCGTGCCGATTCTTGAAACGATGATCATGACGCGACCGAACATCGACACACAAACGAGGTGCACTGTGCAATCTATTGAAACCATCGCAGCCCAGAAATTGGAATCGCTCCAAGAATCCGGTCGCAAGAGTGACGCGGCTCGTGCGATCGTCACCGAAGTTCTTCCCAAGATTCTCAACGAGAAATTGATGGAGAAGAAAACCGCGTTGATCGACGAAGCGCTGCATCAACTCGAAACGATGCCGACGATTCGCAACATTCGGAAAAACAATGGCGTGGATCAGAACTCGCGTCACGGCTCCGCGAAAGAATCTGTGACCAAAGACGCGCTCAAGAAGACGTTGGTGCTCGCAGGTTTCAGCGAAGCCGAAGCGGCGATCATTTCTGACTGTGACGACGTGACTGACGAGCAGCGCGAATTTCTCGAATCAGCCAAGGGCTGATCTGTGCCGCAACGCATATCTCGACGCATCACCGCCATCTTTGGCGAGAAAGATAATTCGATGACACAGTATTTAAGTTTTCCCGCAGCACTGGTTCCTGGTGGCGCCGAACGCGTAACGATCGACTTTGACGCACTCGCCGCCGCGCAAGCCGAACGCGACAAGAACACACCGCCGCGAGTTCTGAACCTGTCCGACCTGCAACCATTGCTCCAACATCACGACGAAATCGTCCGGCGACTGACGGCCGCGAACGAGCTCATTGAGAAATACGATCCGATCGTGGTTGATCTCAAGTCACAGATTGCGTCGAAGATCGCTGCGCGCCAGGTGATCGAAAAGACAATCAAGAACTCTGTGGCCGATCCTGTGGCGCAGCTCGCCTTGCAGTCGATCGACAAAAAGTTGGTGCCGCTTCGCGACGCACTTGCCGAGTGGGAACGTAAGTTGGAGACACAGCAAAAGATTTCCGCGTCCACGCACAAGAATTTGGTCGAGTTCGACAAGGAAAATCGCGCGACGATGGATCGGTTGATGAAACTCGACGCCGCGGTTGACGAAGGCGACGGGCATCGTGATCGGATGCGACGCGAAGTGTTCCCTGGCGATCGGCGATTCAATAGAAGTCAGACGTTGGAACCGGAGAATACCGATCCGTTGTTTCAAGTCGATCGTCACGGCGGGCGCGATTAGTTTTGGTTGTCTCAGTGATGTGTTCTCACCTAATCACTGTGGCTGTGCGACCCGCGCGGATCGACTGACCTGGTCGTCATCATCGGTCCGCGTGTTCAAAGTTTGGAAAGTTTAACCAGCGGCATGGCGTCGAAAGACGGGTTGCCGACGCGTCGGGTCCCTTACCCAAAGTGACGACGCGTTCAAAACGTCACGCGGTCTTCAGCGAACCGTGCAAATCCGCTGACGCGCACAGTCGGCACTGTGCAGAAGCTTCTTCATGACTGTCGCGGCGATCGGGCTTCACATCCCTCGGTCGCCGCGCTCCTTCAACCATGACCGACGACGATCAAATTCGACCGTGGACGATGCGCGCCTGGTGGCGCGTTCTCTGTGCTTTCACCGACTACTTGAAGATCGTGGCGCGATTCGCGTATTACCGTTGGCGATTTAAAACGGATCACTGTGACCAGTGCCATCGCCCATTCGACTTCGCGATCGCGCATCCATCCGGCCGGCCGTTTCTTTTTTGTGAATTCCACCGGAACCAGTTCTATCGTGACGCACGCGAGATGACGATATGCGAAAAGTGAGAGTCTGGTTTCAATTCTGTGGTGAATCATTCATCGCGATCGTGGATGTGCCATTCGATTACTTCAAGAAAGATGGGACGCTCGACGTGACGCGCCTCAAGAATCGACTCGAAGCGCAACCGACCGTGTGCGAGATGACATTTGATCAGCTAGACCTGACCCAAGGTCAATGAGTATAATCGAGATGTTGCGACAGTTGCTGCGTGAATGCCTGCTGTAAGCAAGCGATTTCACTTCACGACCAGCCCGCTTTTTCTCGTCCGCCCGCTCACACTCCCTCCGACTCCGAAACACTTCAGTGATCTACCGTCCAGAGGACGATGCACTTAACATATGGGTATGGGCCGCCCACCAATGAGCGTTCTGGTGTCTCTGCTAGTGGTCGGCACGATCTTGGCCGCTGCGGTCTACATCCTCGTCTTCTATTTGAAGTAGCCCCTGGCCCGACCCACGCCCGCTTCTGTCAACAACCGAAGCCACCAGTGGATATGGTATAGTCTGCAGTCGTCTTTAGAGTTTTGCGGGGGAATCCATGGGCGACCCAACGTTTCTATCGGAGATGCAAGAGCGATTCTGGTCGGTGAACCGGGAGCGATGGTTTCGTAGGATGATTCGCTGGAATAGACAGCCTCCTAGCGCGGGGTTTTTCGACTCGTACCCACGGTTCTTTTCCACCAGCGCAACACAATCCTCGCCCGACCGGCTCAACCAGCGGTACCGGGCTCTGATTCAGTCCAACGCCGACATTGTCGCTGGACGAAGCGTATTGGATATCGCCTCCCACGACGGCCGTTGGAGCCTGGCGGCGCACAAGGCAGGTGCGAAATACGTGCTTGGCATCGAAGCCCGTCAACACTTGGTGGAGTCAGCACGCGCCAGCATGCGCGAATACGGAGTGCCCGAGGGCCAAGTCGAATTCGTGCAGGGTGACGTGATGGTCGAACTGGAACAACTTGAGATCGGGCGCTTTGATACAGTGTTCTGTTTTGGGTTCTTTTACCACACGATGGATCATATGCCCCTGCTCCGTAAGATTGCACGCCTCAAACCGACCAGTCTTGTGATGGACACTGCGATTTCCACGCGGCTTGGAAGCATCATCGAGGTTCGGGATGAGGCGATTGAGCATGAGGGCGCTGCGGCCGTTGGCGACCCTGGCAACCCGGCGCGGGCGGTAAGAGGGTACCCCAGCAGAGCGGCAATGGAATTGATGTTGAAGGCGGCGGGCTTCTCCGCTCTCCGTTGTTACAACTGGCGGGATGTCGGTATCAAACGCTGGGATGACCTTAAGGCATACTACCTAGGCGCGCGCGTAACCGTGACCGCAACTTGCTAGCGAGCGCCCCTCGCACGAGCCCACGTTGCCACGCACCGTCAGACCGAGGAGCCTGCTGCAGCCACTAAGGCTCCCTTTGGGTACCGTTGTTGTAACCAGGCGTTTACACTCATTGACCCGAACGGGGGACGATTCGCATCTTACTTCAACTTCGATTCCAACAATTTCATGCCGTCGTCGAGTGCGCGCCGATCTTGTTTCACGTACGCGGCCATCGTGATCGAGTAATCTTTGTGACCGAGCAGTTGCGCCGCGGCGAGTGGATTGCCCGTCAACTGCGTCAAGATCGTCGCCGCACCGCGTCGGCCCGCGTACAACGTCTTCCACGGCAGTTTCTTCGTGTCGATGATTTCTTTGATCGCGCGGGTACGTGCCGACATCACGCCAGGTCGATCTTTGAATCGGCCCGGAAACACCCAGTCATCATTTGTGACGTTCCCGCGTTTCGCCTTCCACGCGTGGAACGCGAGTTTGACTGGTGCGACCAACGGCACCGAACGCACCGACGTTTCCGTTTTTGGATCGCCGACGACGCTGCGACCGACCGCGCGACGCACGTGCACTTGGTCGTGGTCGAAGTCGCCGAACTTCAACGCGATGATTTCGCCAGGTCGCAATCCGGCGAACCCGCTGAGTCCGACGACGAGTTGCAGTTCCGGTTCGTCGACTAGCGCGGTCACGATGTTTTCCAGTTCTTCCAATGAATAATGACGCGTCGGCCGCATCGGTTTCTTCTTGCCCATGATCTTCACGTCGCGCATCGGATTCGACGAGATCGAACCGAGGTTCAACGCGTGCGCGAAGACGCCGCTCATGGTCGACCGAACGTGCGCGATCGTGTTCGACGAATACTTCGACGCGAGTTCGGTCAAGAACTGTGACGCCATGAACGTTTGATATGCGTTGAGTTTGGTCGCGCCGAAATACGTCTTCAGATGTTGATTCCAGATTTGATGAAGCGAGTGCAACGACGACGGTCGCAGTGATTTTTCTTGAAATGGCAGATAAACAGCGTCGTAGAATTCGACGATCGTTGGATCGTTCGGCCGCGCCTTCCGTTCGACGCCGCGTTCACGCTGCAACGTTTCCGCGGCGAGTTCCAGGACGCATTTCGAGCGAGTCGACGCGCAGTCGCGTGACTTGTCGCAGATTTTCTTGGATCGTTGTTTACGCTCGCCCGCGTCGTTGACGTACCACCAGCGCACGTGAAACGCGCCGTTCTTTTCGAAGATGTTCCCAGTGCCATCGTCGCGGTATTTGTGGTATCGTTTTTGCATGATCGCCTCCGCTGAACTCGTCAACATCCGACACGACGATTATACGACGAAGTGCGATCAAGTGCGACAAGTCTTTCGTAACTTGTTGTAACTAAACGCCGGAGAGGTGGCCGAGAGGCTGAAGGCGGCGGTTTGCTAAACCGTTATACGGGCTAACACCTGTATCGAGGGTTCGAATCCCTCCCTCTCCGCCAGAACTCCCGTATATCGCTCTGACACAGAGGTTTCCTGCTCACGGTTCATTGGGGTTTCGCTTACTTCTGCTGCCCCAACGAGCCTTTTTTGCTGCACAGTTGCTGCACAGTTAGCTTCGAGAGTTTTCATTGCCACCGTGGCGTCCTCGGAAACCATCTTCACGTAAATGTTCATCGTGGTCGTCACATTCGCGTGTCGCAGGATTTGCTGGATGACCTTGTCGGGGACTCCCAGCCGGTTGAGGTTCGTGGCCAACCCGCGTCGAAAAGCATGCCACCCATACCACGGTAGCTTTGCGGCTTCGAATGCGGGCCGGATCACGTCCGTCGCCAGGGCGTCCAAGTTCAGGGGTTTCCCTTGCGGGCTCTGCAGAATGTACCCCTGACGCGGATTGCCTGAACGCGCTCGGTGTCTTTCGAGAAAAAGCCTTAACTGTGCAATGACCGGAATGGCCCCCTTGCTCTTCTCCCGCTTCGGTTCGTCCACATGGCTTCGCCATACTGCTTGCTTCACCCGGATGGAAAAGCCGTCGTAGTCTTCCCAGAGAAGACCGCGGATTTCACCCTTGCGAGCGCCCGTGAATGCCGCTACTGCAACTGCGGTAGCGGCTGGTTCAGGAAGGATGCCGAGCATTTGCACTTCCTCTTCAAGCGAGTATGCATGGGTCTCACCGCCGGGACGAGCCCTGGGGAGTTCGACCTCGTGCATGGGGTTGGCCGTGTCGAGCACTCCCTGTCGTCGTGCATACCGGAACACGCCGCTAAGAAAGTGTTTGATGTGGCCAAGCGAGGTGCGGCACAGATCTTCCTGACGGGCAATTGATAGCAACATTTGCTCGCAGTCGAAGGTTCTATACTCGCGCAACGCTTTCTCTCCATTCGGTTCAATGTAACGCTTCCAGAGGTTGCGGTAACCGCGATACGTCGACCGACGTTTCTGTTGCTCCGCGTAAGGAAAATACACGGATTCGATAAATCGGTTCAGGCTCATCGTGCTCTCCGC
>Ga0074046_10004474_pt1 | contig 11411 bp, 8 predicted proteins | sample BogForMeECP23OM3_FD_94441 | JGI IMG/M metagenome (GOLD analysis project Ga0074046, IMG submission 94441) | Bog forest soil microbial communities from Calvert Island, British Columbia, Canada - Bog Forest MetaG ECP23OM3 | ecosystem: Environmental > Terrestrial > Soil > Wetlands ...
GCAGCGCCTGCGACATCAGGCGCGCCTGCAGGCCCATCTGCGGCTCGCCCATCTCGCCTTCGATTTCCGCGCGCGGCACCAGCGCCGCCACCGAGTCGATTACCAGCACGTCGATCGCGCCCGATTGCACCAGCGTCTCCGTGATCTCCAGCGCCTGCTCGCCGTTGTCCGGCTGCGAGATGAGCAGGTCCTCGACCTTGACGCCGAGCTTGCGCGCGTAGGCCGCGTCGAGCGCGTGTTCCGCGTCGATAAACGCGCAGGTACCGCCCGTCTTCTGCGCTTCCGCGATACATTCCAGCGCCAGCGTCGTCTTGCCCGACGATTCCGGGCCGTAGATTTCGACTACGCGCCCGCGCGGCAATCCACCCACGCCCAGCGCGAGGTCGAGTCCGAGCGAGCCGGTCGATACGACCGCGACATCGGCCGAAATCGCCTGCTCGCCGAGCTTCATGATCGAGCCCTTGCCGAACTGTTTCTCGATTTGGCTCAACGCCAGGTCGAGCGCTTTACTTTTGATCTCTATCGCCATCGATTGTGCCCATGCGGGATTTGTCTATCGCGATGCGAATCTTGCCACAAACTCGCGCCGATAGCTCTATCCGCGCCGGCGCTCGTGTCCACAGGGGGGTTAAGCAGACGGCACTGCGGCCTGCTAACGCGACTGGAACAGAAATGTCGCGAGCGCTTCGTAGCTGGATCCGCCGGGCCCCAGGTGGCTGCGGTAGAGCGTGAGCGATTCGATTCTCGAGACGCCGAACTCGCGGTCCCGCGCCGCGTGCAGTGCCTGGCGGGGTTTGCCCGCGATCGGCCGATCGCCAACCCGCCCGATCGTCAGATGCCCGCTCCAGCGCCGCTTCTCGCGCTCGAATCCATAGTCGGCCGCGACCGTCTCCACCCGCGCGGCCAGCGCGGCAAGCGCGCCCGCTTCTACGCTATGCAGTCCCACCCAAATCGTGCGCGGATGCTCGAGGTCGGGGAACGCGCCGACGCCCGCCGCGGCGGCCTCGAATGGGGCGGTCCTGGTCGCGAGCTGATGAAGTCCGGCGGTGAGCCGCTCCAATCGATGCGAATCCACTGCCGGTCCGAGAAACTTGAGCGTGATATGCAGATTTGCCCGCGGCACCCATCGGACACCGTCGCGTGAACGCTTCAGCTCGTCGATCGTCTCCGCCACCGACTCCTCGACCTGCTCGTTGAGCCGGACTGCGACGAACGCGCGCACTCCTTTGGCTTCGCGATCCCCGAGGTCGTCGCGCAGATGCGCTGGTGCCTGATCTTCCGCCCAATGCATTATTCCATCCTGCTTGAAATCAAGTTGAGCCGCCCGATCCTTCGTCCAGGGCGCCGCCGACTCCCACCGCCAGTTCATGCTCGACCAGAGGCAGCCGATCGTTGCCGAAGAACATCGACCCCTCGACGAACATCGTTGGCGATCCAAAACCGCCGCGCGCGATCAGCTCCTCGACGTTCTCGCGCAGCTTGGCCTTGTACTCATCGGAGGCGATCTTGGTGAAAAATTCTTTTTCGTCGAGGCCCGTTTCGCGCACGATTTCGCGCAGTACGTCGTCCTTGCTGATGTCCTTGTCGTCCGTCCAATAGCTCTCGAATACGCGCTTCGAGTAACGCGAGATCACCCGATGCTCGCCGGCGACGAACGCACCACGCATCGCCTTGACTGAATTGACCGGGAACACCGTCGGGTTGCCGATCTTGAGGCCGTAGAATCGCGCCCAGTCGCCCAGATCCTTGACGTAGTACCGGGACTTGGCCGGAACCGGCTTGGCGCGACTTTCGTACACCGAAGGATTGACCGTGTTGAACAGTCCGCCCACCAAGATCGGCCGCCAGATCAGTTCCGCATCGTGGCGTTGCGCGACGTCCTCGATCTTGGTGAACGCCAGGTATGTCCACGGGCTCGAGTAGTCGTAGAAAAATTCGAGCTTCTTAGGCATCGTCCGATTCCCCCCACCTCATAGTAGCTCAGTCAACCGGCGGAGCCATCACTTCTGCGCACTCTCGACTCCATCCTTGCCGTCGATCTTGATCAAGTCCGCCCGCACGGACCCGATGAACGCCTGCGCCTCGATTCGCAGCGGCAGACGGCGCTCGTCCGCCGATATCCACAACACCGTTCCGTGCGCCTGACTGCGCAGCTCGCCGTCGCTGACGTACCAGACGTCGGGCACGATGCGCCACGCGTCGAAGTCGCCGATCGAGAGGTGAATCTTCTCCCGCTTCTCGACCACGAATGCGAAAACATAGCGCTGGCTGCCGCTGAACACGTCGAAGGCATAGGTCTTGCCCGGCTGGAAGTTCTGCGTCAGCGCCATCATCGCGCCCGATATCGGTCCCCACGGATCTGACGCGATGAATTCCTTGCTCTGCGTTCCTTTGTGATTCTTCTTCGTCATCGTGACCATCTGCGCGGGCCGATCGATGCTCACGTCGTAGTAATTGAGCCGCGATTTTTCGTGTTGGACCAAATAAACACCGCTGCTGTGGAGCGTGCCGTCGGCCATGCTCTCCCGCATGTAGTCGCGCATCTTGTAGAACACATCGGCAAACGGGTTGGTCTCGATCCATATTTCCCCGGTCCATCGCGAAGGATCTTTTGGCGGTTTGTGGAACTCGAGACGCGCCTGCGCCGCCGGAATCCCAACCCACGACGCTTGATAGATCAACTGCTCGCCGTCGTGAAACGGTATCGGCCCCGGTTTGTACGCCGGGACCTTCGCCTTGACCTCGGGCGGCAGCGCCATCGGGGTCGGCGCCGGGGTCGGCAAATGGCGATGCTTGTGTGGGTGCGCCGGCTGAGGCTGTGCCGGCGGATCCGGGTTCGACGCACCCGACGCCGGTATCGGCCCCGCGCCGGCGACCGCGCCAGTGGCGGCTATAATGAGCATGACCGCGGCGCCGACAATGCTCGCCAGCGCCCCGGCGGCGTGCTTCCTTGCAATACCTGTCATAATCACCAATAATTCTGGCCGATTGCAGAGGTGCGGGAAATGACTATCACGCGAAATTTATTTGCTGTCTTCGCGCTTGGCGTCGCGCTTGCCGTACCGCACCTCGCCTTTGCGCAGTATGGCGGGCAGGGATTGGGCAGCGCTCTCAGTTCCAGTCCAATGTCGCATCAGGGACAAGTGAAACCCGGCGTTGACGATATGACGAATCGCGCGATGCAGGAAACGCCGTTCAAGATCATCAAAGACGTAAAGCTGGGCCTCAAGGACGCCGACCCCGTCGTGCGCGTCTCCGAACTGGAGAAACTCCGCTATCTGCAGGATCCGGAAGTCAACCAGATCCTGATGACCTCGATGTCCGACCCCGACGTGCGCGTCAAGATCAAGGCCGTCGACATCCTCGGCGCGCGTGAAGCCAATGAGTCTGTGCCGCCGATGTCCTCGATGCTGTTCCTGCGTTCCACCGAGCCTATCGTCAAGCTGCATCTGGTGGCGGCGCTTGGCAGGATCGGCGATGCGCAAGGCGCGGTGCCCGTCATGCAGTATCTCGGCCAGGATCAGGACGAGCGCGGCCGCGGCACCGCGGTCTTCGCGCTTGGCGAGATCGGAAGCGACAAGGCCGTCGGGCTGCTGAACACGGTCGTTGCCGAGGATCAAAGCCAGATGGTCCGTCGCCTCGCGAAGGAAGCGCTGCAAAAGGTCAGCGGCGAGTTGCCGACCGAGCGCGCCAAGACGGTGGCTTCCGATTCGAGCAAGCAGAACGAGCCGACCGACCAGAAACTCGCCAAGCTGCGCGAGATGGACAAGAAGATGCAGGACTCGGAGCGCTGACCGCGCCCCTGCTCGCCCGCGATTGTTCCCCTTCCCGCATTACCTCGCCCGTTATTTTACGGGAGAGGCAAGGAAGGAACCGGGATTCTTCGCTACAGCAACTTTCGCTCTAGAATGACACAAAAAAAGAACGCAGGCATCGGAGGCAGCACCCTCACCTACCTCGCAACGCTCGGCCTCCTCTCCCGTAAAAATAACGGGAGAGGTAAATCTCCCCTAACCAGTTCTAACAGGGCGAAGCCCGGCCGTTGGCACGGCTGGCCAGTATTAAGAAACCGTGTGCCCGCAACTTTTCCATCGCGTAGTCGCGAAAAGATGCGCTGCGCAGATTTTCGCGTCTTCTTAATACCGGGTGCAGGGGTCACCCCTGCCCAAGGAGGCGCGGAACCCACGGTGGGTTCCGCATCTGCGGGTAGCGCGCGCGCCTAGCCCCGGCTGATCCACTCGCCCGCCATCACGCCGTCGCCGCACCACTTCCCGTCCGCGACCACCGCGCTTCCATTGACCATCACATGCTCGATTCCAACCGGCGCGACCGTCGGCGTTTTCGCATCCGCTGCGCACCCAATCGTTTCCGGATTGAATATCACCAGGTCCGCCGCGTATCCCGGACGCACCAGGCCGCGAGCGCCCAGCCGCATCCGCTGCGCCGCCATCCCGGTTGCCTTGTGAACCGCGTCTTCGAGCGTCAGCATTTTCAACTCGCGCACGTAGTGCCCGAGGATTCGCGGGTAGGTGCCGAAGCTGGCGGGATTGTGATGCCCGTACGAAGTCAGAATCGTGTCCATCTCGAACATGTTCAGCGGATGCTTCATCGCCTCCCGCAGCGCATGCTCGTCGCCGTAGTCGTCGCCGCTGTAGAGATGGTTCAGCACGCGCGCGCGCGTTCCGCTCTCACGCGTGATCGTCAGGTATGCATCGATCGGATCGAGCTTCAGTTCATCGGCGATCTGGCCGAAGAACTTGCCCTCGAGATGACTGAGTTCGGGCTTGACCGCCCACATGAGCTGAACCGCGTCGGCGATGAACGGCGCGAGCGGCCGAAATCCGGCGCGCAATTTCGCCCAACCGTCCGATGAATCGAGCAAACCCTCGAGTCCCGTTTGCGCCCACGCCGGAAAAATGACGCAAATCGTCGTGTTGCCGCACGTGTAAGGGAAAGTGTCGAACGCGATATCCACCCCGTCGCTTTTGTGACGCTCGACCTCGGCAATCGTGTCTTCGACTGTCAACCAGGTTTGCGGGCCAACAAAAATCAGATGCGAAACTTGGATCGGTACGCCCGCCGCGCGCGCGACATTGGCCATCTCGCGCACGGCCAGGATGTTGTGTGGAACCGTCCTGCTGTCGAAGAACAACGAGCGCTCCGTGTATGCGCGCAGATGCGAGGTCAACACGCCGCCCGCCGCCGCAGCCACCCGCGCCAGCGCTGCCAGCTCGGCCGGCTTCGCGATCATCCCCGGAAAATAGCCAAGCCCGGTCGAAAGCCCCACCGCGCCATCGGCCATCGCGGCCTCGACCATCGCCTGCATCGCGCGCAACTGCTCCGCCGACGGCTCTCCCGCGTCCGTGCCCATCACGCTCAGCCGGATGCTGCCATGCCCCGCCAGATGCGCGACGTTCAGCGCGAGCCCCCGGCGCTTCAGATACGCGGCGAAGCCCGCCACGTCGTCCCATTCCCAATCGAACTTCCGCTCGGCGCATAGCCGCCCCGACTCGTCGAGCATCCGCTGCCGCTCGCGCATCACCGGCGCCACCGAGAAGCCGCAGTTGCCGCCGACAAACGTGGTCACGCCTTGCAGCAGAAATGGCTTCAGGATTTTCCCGTGATCGGCAATCGGCACAACCCAGTCGGAGTGCGAATGCATATCGATGAAGCCCGGCGCGATCGCGAGTCCGGTCGCATCGATTTCGCGCGCCGCCGATGCGCTCGCGGCGTCGCCCGGATCGATCAGCGCGGCTATTTTGCGATCTTTGATTGCCACGTCGGCGCGGTAGCGGGGCGCGCCGCTACCATCGACCACGACCCCGTTGCGGACGACTACGTCATATTCCATGAACGCGATTATTCGCGACTGGTGGCGCCCAGCGCAAACCCATGCTTGATTTTTCTTGCTTCAGGAATCCGCATCACGCATCTACGCGTGTTTGCGCATCTTTCGCAGCGTCGATGATCGCATTGCGCCTGGCGTGTCGGTCACATCTTGTGAGCGGGAATTTCAATTCCGAGTAACGACGCGGTCATCGCTGCATGCGATCGCGTCCGCTAAATCCTCCGACTCATTCTCACCAAATCTCAATCGTCACGGAGGAGTTATCAACGTGAAGAAGAGAAAATCGATCAACAAAAGACTGCTCGTAAGCTCAATCCTTGGCGCATGCCTTATGGCGACTGCGTCGGGCTCTGCCGTGCTCGCCGACGGCCCTTGGCCTGGCGGCGGCCACGGCAATCACGGCGATCATCACATCGACCGAGTGCTGCTGATCAGCGTCGACGGGATGCACGCGGTGGATTTCGCCAATTGCGCCAACGGAATCGCAGGAGTTAACAGCGGCAATCCGTATTGTCCCAATCTCGCACAGCTTGGGCAGACCGGACTGACCTATGTGGATGCTGCCACCTCCAAGCCTTCCGATTCTTTTCCCGGTCTGATGGCACTCGTGACTGGCGCCACACCGCGCACCATGGGCGTCTATTACGACGTTGCCTACGATCGTTTCCTCGCCCCGCCCGTGGACACCACTGGCAATGGATTGGCTGGTGGTACCTGTAAGCCTGGAACGGCGAACGGCACAAGGACCGAATACGACGAGGGCATCGATCTCAATCAGAGCCTGCTCAACGGCGGCGCGCCGAGCGGAGACGGTGGGATCAACTCGATCGATCCGAACAAACTGACTCGCGACCCCAGCAAGAGTTGCGCGCCGGTCTATCCATGGAACTTCGTCCGCACCAATACGATCTTCGGCGTGATACACCGCGCCGGTGGTTACACGGCCTGGTCGGACAAGCATGCGTCATATTCCGCGGTCTCCGGTCCCGGCGACGGCACCAACCTCGACGACTATTTCTCGCCGGAAATCAACTCGGTCGAAGTCGCGATGCCGCAGAATCACATCATGAGCTGCAACCCGCTGCCCGACCAGTATGCCTTCCTCGCGGGGGACGACTACACCGGGAGCTTCCAGAACATTCAGTGCTACGACAGCCTCAAGGTGCAGGCCATCCTCAACGAGATCGACGGCAAGACCCACAATGGGAGCGCCCGCGCTCCCGTGCCTAACATCTTCGGCATGAACTTCCAGGCGGTCAGTATCGGCCAGAAACTCATTTACCAACACGGGACAACGGTGGCGCCGGGTTACAGCCTGCACGGCGGTTACACCGATTCGATTGGGACGCCCTCCGCTTCGCTGCTGCAAGAGATCGAGTTTGTCGACAATTCGATCGGCATGATGGTCTCCGAGTTGAAGAACCAGGGACTGTACGACTCGACCATGATCGTGATCACCGCCAAGCATGGTCAGTCGCCCATCGATCTGGCGCGGTTCTTCCCAATCCCGGGCCATAGCGGCCTCAACGGTAAGGCTCCGTCCACGATTGTTTCCTCGCTGCTTCCGGCTTCGGAGACTGGCGGCGTCGGCCCCACCGAGGACGACGTATCGTTGCTGTGGCTTACCAATTCAAGCGACACCGCCAGCGCAGTCTCGATGCTCGAAGCCGACGCCGCGCTTGCCGGCATCGGTCAGATCTTCTCGGGACCCACGCTTAGCATTATGTACGATACGCCGGGTCTCTCACCCAATGGGGATCCGCGCACACCGGATATCATCGTCGCGCCCAATGTCGGTGTGGTCTACACGACCAGCAAGAAGAAGGACGCGGAGCACGGCGGCTTCGCCCATGACGACATCAACGTGATGATGCTGGTGTCCAATCCGGCCTTCCATTCCGCGACCGTATCGAGCCCTGTCGAGACCGCCCAAGTCGCGCCGACGATTCTGGCGGCCTTGGGACTCGATCCTGACAGCCTGCAGGCTGTCCAACAGGAGGGCACGCAGGTGCTGCCCGGGCTACCGCTGAATGGCGGCTGGAATGAGTGAGTAGCGGCGGCTCCGAATTCTTCCCCCGAGTTCCGAGCCGTCCGAACCGGGGCGGGCGCGGCCGAGCATCACGGCCGCGCCTGCCCTTCACACCTTGATCAATCCATCGACATGGCCGCTGGAACGCGGACGTCCCGGGAACACTCGATCGATCTGCGCGTCCGAAAACTGCATGTGCGATCGCAAGACGGCCGCGATTGGCTCGCGAAAGTCGGTCGTGATCGCCAGATCGCGCTCCTGGTACAGGCTCCCCGCCGACAGCCCCGGCCACTTTCCATAAACTTTGCCGCCCTTCACCGGCCCGCCCATCACCCACATCACGTTGCCGTGCCCGTGATCGGTTCCGCCGTTGCCGTTCTCGTGCATGGTGCGGCCGAACTCCGAAATCACCAGGATGACGGTGTCCTGGTAGCTCGGCCCAAGCCGCTTGGCCAGACTCGCCAGCCCCTCGCCGAGCGGCTTGAGATGTCCCGCGAGCTGGCCGTTGGCGGCGCCTTCGCCGACATGCGTATCCCAGCCGCCCAGCGCCATGAATGCGACGCGAATCGTGGGATCGCGGCCTATTAGACGCGCCAGTCTGTCGGTGTCGTCGGAAAATCCCTCCGGCGAGGGCGCGCCGCCATTGGCCTGCGCCATATCACCCGCCAGTTCGCTCATCAGGCGCTTGCGTGCCTCGCGTCCATCGCGATAGGCGCGGCTGATCGAATCGTTGCCTGCGTACAGCCGATCGAACGCCGCTTCGATTACCGGCCGGTCCATCGGCATCGGCCGCTCCGCCGCCCGCCCCAGCGCGATATTCGCGACCGGCGCCTTGCCGCTTAGAATCCGCGCCACCGTCGGACCGAGACTCAACGCCTCGGTCGGTCCATGCGTACCCGGAATAACAGCCAGCGCCCGATTCAGCCATCCATCCTGCGTCGATTTGATGCCCGGCGTGCCGCTCTCCATGAAATCCTGCGCGTCGAAATGCGATCGCGTCGGATCCGGCGAGCCGCATGCATGCACGAACGCCAGCGTGCCGTCGCGCCATTGGCTCTCCAGCGGCGCGAGCGCGGGATGCAACCCGAAATGGCCGTCGAGATCGACCAGCCCGCCGTCGGCGCCCGTGCGTCCGATCGCGATCGTCGGGCGCGCGTCGTAGTACGCCGGCTCGCCATGCGGCACGACCACGTTCAGGCCGTCAACCGCGCCGCGCAGGAAGACTACGATCAGCCTTCGCTTGCTGATCCCGTCGAGCGAGCGCGCCGCCCATGCGTGCGGGCTCAGCAGCACGATTCCCGACGCCGACAGAATCGCCGCGCGCCGAATAAACGCCCGCCGGCTGATCGGCGCCGCCGCGCCGGAACTGTATTCTATGCACGAATCACTTTCCTGAAAAATCATTTTAAACTCTCAGCGCTTCATGAACTCGGGACTGCCGAGAATCAGCGGCGCGCGAAGTTGCGTCGGCGACGCCTCCACGGCGTTGGCCGTCGACGGTGAAAAATAATCGCCGAGCGTAGCCGCGAGCTGCACGGGATCGGGCGGCGTCATCTTCGGTCCGTGCGGCCCGGGGTCGAACTTGATGCTCACCTTGCCGCCGCCATTTTTGGCGACCACCGCCGGCTCGCGGCGCGTTGCGCCGCCGCCCGCGTCTTCTTCGAACGGCGGATTTTCCAGCGGCAGATTTCCCGAGCCGAGCGCCGTCGCAAAGCTGAGCCGCGTCATCATCGCGCCGGGATTCAGCCACGCCTCCTGCGTGTTGGCGTAGCCGTTGGGCGTCTGACATCCGTACAGCGGCATGCCGAGAATCTGCATCGTGCCGTACAGCGGCCGGTAGTTGCGGATCGGCACGCCCGTCGCGCGCGCGCACGAGACCACGTACTCGTAGGGCGTTTTGAATTTGGCGCCGTAGTATCGCGGGTCCCGGAATTCCGCGCTCGTGAACATCGTCTCGAGCACCGCGCGAATCTCGCCGTCGGCCGCGAGGTAGCGATCCGCCATCCGGCTCACCAGCGCGTTGGGTGGATCGTCGGCGACGAAGTACTGCGCCAGCTTGAAGCTCAGATGCTTCGCCGTGGCGGCACTGCTCGCCAGGATGTCCAGCGCATGCTCGCCCTGCGCGATTCCGCCGCCGTCGATTCGATGCCCCAAAAAATTCTTGCTCGCGAAATCATGGCGCTGGGCGTCGAAGTAAAAGCCGCTCGGGTCAACCGGCGCCGCGCCCGCCCGCCTGAAGTTTTGCCGGCGGCGCATGAATGGAAAAAATCCGCCCATCCCGGCGCCCGGCATGCCCTCGCCGCCGGGCCTGCGATTCCCGCCGCCGCCGCCACCGCCGCCGCCCTTGGGAAGTCCCCATCCGGTCAGAATATGCGCGAGCGCGATTACGTCGGCCTGCGAGTAGCCGCCGTTGACGCCCAGCGTATGCAGTTCCATTAGCTCGCGCGCATAGTTCTCGTTTATTCCTTCGAACTTGCCCTTCGCGCCGGCGCTGCCGGGCGCAGTGTTCTGCCAGTTGTCGAGGTAGAAAAGCATCGCCGGATGATGCGCGGTCGCGCCCAGGAGCGCGCGGAACTTGCCCATCGTATGCGGCCGGATCGCAGTCTGCTCGAACGCGCCTGTCCAGATGTTGTCCAGCCCTTTGCCGGCGAAGATGTTGAAGTGGTTGAACCAGAACGCGGTCATCACTTCCTGCAACTGCCGCGGCCCTTCGATCGCTCGCATCATCCGCGCCTCGGCCGCCTCGCGCATCACGATTCGATTCTGGATTCTTACGTCTTTGGTCGCGTCCTTTATCGCCGCCTTGTCGCCGCCGCGCTCGGCCTTGGCGTCTCTGCGCGCCTCCATGATCGGCCGCTGATATTCGACGAACAGCGCGATCGGAGACATGTGGATCGTGCGATACTCGTTGACGCGCTCGGTCAGATCGCCGGGAATCGCTATCGACTCGGGATGCAGTTGCTCCTGCACGTAGCGTTCAGGTCCCATCGCGCGGACGCGCTCGAAGTCGCCCGGCCGCGGACCGAACCCGAGCCGGTTCAGGACGTGCAGAATCCGGTCTCGTTTTGATTCTTCCGCTGATTCCGCCACGACCTGCCTCGCTCGACGACGGCGTGTCTGTCTCGATTATTTAGTACGAACCACGCAGCTCCCGGATTCAGCAGAAAATAAGGGCGCCAGCTTCTTTTTCCCTCTTAGCCCTTTTCTAACAGGGACGAAGTCCCGCATCTTTCCTTAACCTTGGGTACAGGGGTCACCCCTGGCCGTGGCCACGGCAGCGCAGTATTAAGCCGTTGGCAGGGGCCGCGCCCGCCAACGGCGGGCGGCCTTAGTACTGGGTGCAGGGGTCACCCCTGGCCGTTGGCACGGCTGGCCAGTATTAAAAGACCGCGCGCTCGCCGGCTCTTCGATCGCGTAGTCGCGAAAAGATGCGCTGCGCAGATTTTCGCGTCTTCTCACTGCGGGTGCAGGGGCCGCAAGCCCCTGGCCGTGGCGACGGCAGCGCAGTATTAAGCCGTTGGCAGGGGCCGCGCC
>Ga0074046_10004475_pt1 | contig 11411 bp, 13 predicted proteins | sample BogForMeECP23OM3_FD_94441 | JGI IMG/M metagenome (GOLD analysis project Ga0074046, IMG submission 94441) | Bog forest soil microbial communities from Calvert Island, British Columbia, Canada - Bog Forest MetaG ECP23OM3 | ecosystem: Environmental > Terrestrial > Soil > Wetlands ...
TCGCAGGCCTTTTCGCTGGCGAAGTCGGCTTGAAATTGGCGTAGCGTCTTCGGAAACGACGGTCGGGGCACCCCTCAACACTACCTATTGGGGCTTGCTGAAGCAACCAGATAAGCAGAAGCCCGCTAAAGCTCCGCTTCTCTCACCACCGCCGCGGGCACGGGAACCGTTTGCAGCGCTTCAATCACTGCGTCGGCAAACTCGGTGGTGCTTGCGGTTCCTCCCACATCGCGCGTGACGTGCTTCTTTTCCGTGTACACGTGCCCCAGCGCGGCATTAATGTGGTTCGCTGCATCGTGCTCACCCAGGTGATGCAGCATCAGCACTCCGGAACGCAACACGGCCGTAGGATTGGCCATGTCCTTTCCTGCGATGTCGGGCGCAGAACCGTGGACCGCTTCGAAGATGGCACAGTCGACGCCAAAGTTGGCGCCTGCGACCAGCCCCAGTCCGCCTACAAACGCTGCGCACAAGTCCGAAATGATGTCGCCGTAGAGGTTCTCCAGCAGCAGCACATCGTACTGGTAGGGATTCATCACCAACTGCATGCAGGTGTTGTCCACAATGTGCTCGCCGTAAGTGATCTCCGGGTATCCGCGAGAGATGTTTCGCGAGCAGCGGATGAACAGCCCGTCCGACATCTTCATGATGTTGGCTTTGTGTATGGCGTGGATCTTCTTGCGCTTGAACTTGCGCGCGTATTCGAACGCGAACTTGGCGATGCGGGTCGACGCCTTCTCCGTGATGATCTTCAGGCTTTCGACCACCCCCGGCACGACTTCATGCTCGATGCCTGAGTACAGCCCCTCGGTGTTCTCGCGCACCACGATCAGATCGACGCCGGGATACTTGGTCGGAACCCCCGGCAGATTGATGATCGGACGGAAGTTCGCGAACAGCTCGAACTGCTTGCGCAAGGCGACATTGATGCTGGAGAACCCGCCGCCCACCGGCGTGGTCACTGGCCCTTTCAGCCCAATGTGGGTGCGCTCAATCGACTGCGTCAGTTCCTTCGGGATGTATTCTTTGTACCTCTCGAATGCTTCGGCGCCCGCGGCAAAACTCTCCCACTCGAACTTAACGCCGGTGGCTTCCAGAATACGGACCGTCGCTTTGACTACCTCAGGTCCGATCCCGTCACCGGGAATCAATGTAACGGTGTATGCCATGCCCCTCGCGCGCCTTTGCCGCCTAGTTGACCGTCTTCGCTTTGGCGCCAGTGTTTTCCTTGGTATCCAGTAATTCCTTCAACTCTTCCATGAACTCTCGAACATCTTTGAAATCGAGATACACGGAAGCGAACCGCACGTACGCCACCTTATCGATGCGCTTGAGGCGATTCATAATCAGCTCGCCGACTTCACTCGCCTTGCGCTCCCGGTCCGGAGAATCGACCACCAGGCCCTCTGCGTCGTTGACGATCTGCTCCAGCTTGCCCATCGACACCGGACGCTTCTCGCAGGCCCGCAACAGGCCATTCAGGACCTTTTGCCGCTCAAACTTCTCGCGACGGCCATCCTTTTTGATGACCATGTACGGGATCTCGTCGATGCGCTCGTACGTAGTGAAGCGCCTCTCGCACTTCAGACACTCGCGCCGGCGGCGGATCGATTCGCCTTCCTTGCTCTCGCGCGAATCGACCACCTTATCGTTTTCAAAGCCACAGAACGGACACTTCATGGAAGAGGGAAAAGGCGGGCAAAACTAGCTCCGCATCCCGATTGTAACAGGGGAAAACGGGCCCACAGGCTAGCAGCGATGCGGACAGACGACACAAGGCTGCGGCGGCCTGGGAAAAGATGCCGTACCTCATTCTGCCTGCGCCGGGCTGCGCTAACGCCGCTTTCTTCGGGACTTCGTTCTGCTTTTGCTGGCCCGGCGCCGGTCTGACTCGGGCTTGTAATTGATCCCCCAAACTCGCAGAAGGTTCTTGCAGCCCTGTTCGAAGTCACCTACGAACTCGGCGAACTCAAACTCCCCCAGTGTCCACGAAAGGCGGGAATGATTGCACGGCTTGTGCAGCAGCGGGATGATCTTCTCGTTGTAGCGGATCTCGTTGAGCGCATAGAGCAACTCTCGCTTGACCCAGTGAGAGCGGACCGCGTTCGGCGTCAGCACCACAAGAAACCAATTGCACTGCGCCAATGCCCGTCCGATCTCGTCGTGCCATTGCTTGGCCCCGACGATGTGAGTGGCGCTATACCAGTACGAGACTTTGTGGCGATCCAGCACTTTCGTAAGACGAAGCACAAACGCCCTGTCTTTGCTGGAATGTGAAAGGAAGACTTTGCGCGTTGCACGTGGCGCGATCGTCATCAACGGCTATCTCACGCGACCTGCCCCAATGCGTCGGCGATCGTCTGGCTGATCTTTGCGGCGCTCTGCGCGCCCTTCAGGATTTTGAACTTGCTGAGGATGTAGGGGACTTCGCTGGTTGGACGGATTTCGACGGGAAACAGCCGGTGCTCATAGCTGGAATGGCCCAATGCGTATTCGATTTCCTGTCGGACCTTGTTCGAACGCATGGATTCCGGGGAGATCAGGACGACCATCGCCTGCGACTTTGCCAGAGCCTTTCCACTTTCGAGCGACCAGTTGTCGCCGGGCAGCAGATTCTTCTGATCCAGCCAAACCGACAGCCCGCGCCTCTCCAGTTCGCTCGAGAGCGCTGAGGCAAATTCTTTATCACTGTTTGCGTAGCTAAGGAAGACCTGCATCGACTGTCCCAGGAGCGATTCTAACACTGGTCGCCGCCACGCGGACCGCGAAGTCAAGGCGGGGAAGCCACGGTCCATCTGGAAAACTTCGAACCGCGACTCAGGCAGCAAGGACCGGGGTGGCTGGGTCTTACTCCGTCAGCGCGGCTTCTTCCTTCTTCTCCGCTGCCGCCACTGCCCGCAGCGAGAGCCGCTCGCGATGCGCCAGCAACAGCCCCGCTGGAATCACTGACATGAACGTGGCTACCCAGATCAGCATGCCGCAACTGACCGCGACTTCGTTAGATATCCCGAAAATTCTGTTCAGCACTGCGATCGTGGCCAACTGCGATCCGCCGCCGACCCCGGGAAGCTGGATCAGAGACCCGAACATGGCGGACACCAGCAGCAACAGGATGCTGGCAGGACCCAGGTGCGGCAGCTCTCCTCCGTAGGCGTGAGTGATGAGCCAGTAGGCCGTGGCAATCAGCGCCCACATTGCGGTCGAAAGTAAGAACAACTGCAGGAACGAGGATGCGTCGCTGATGATCTGCAGTCCGTCTGTGAACGCCACGATCTTCGAATGCAATCCGGCTGCGAATTTGTGGCTGCGTCCTTCCAGCATTTTCTGGAGGTAATCGGCAACTGCGTAGCCTGACTGGCGCAGCAGTACGGCGACAGCCGCCAGCACCAAAATCAAGCACAAGAAGAGCCCAGCCGACCAGCGCACTTCCGCCTGCAGGTTACGGTGCTCCAGCGTATTCCACAGCGGGTCGCCCACAAATCCGATGACCACGAACATGAGGGCTACCGACCCCATGTCGAAGATCCGCTCCACGAGCCACACCGCCATTTGTGATGAGAACGTCAGGTTCTCCTTGCGCGCGATCAGGTAGGGGCGAATCATCTCGCCCGGCCGTCCCAATAGCGCCATTCCCGCAAAGCCAATGAACTGTGGCGGCAGCAGGCGGCGCGTTGTGGTTTCGCACAATGACTTCAGAAAGATCCGCCAGCGAATCGCGCGTATCAGATAAGTGGAGTACGTAATCGCCACGGCGAGCGACACGTACCACCAATTAACGTGCTCGGTATTGCTCCAGAAAGTCGACCAGTCGAACTTTTTCCAGGTGTGTACCTGGAGATAGATCAGCAGGCAAAGAACCGCCAGTACGATCACCGTAGCCAGTGTGCGCTTCTTGTTCATGGGTGAAAATCATCGGGCCCCGCGAGAAACAGGCCGCTGCGAAAGCACAAAGTCAAAAGGTATATGACTGGGTGGGAAGGGTCAAACGCGACTACCTGCCGCCCGATGTTGTGCTGCTGATTGCGCTTCCGTAATCTGTGGGGGTCTTTCGCGCCGGTGCCACCTTGTGAGTTTGCTGTTTCGCCTCTGCAATTTTCTTGCGGTTGTAATCCGAGATCACACGAGCTACATACGCGTGAGTCTCGCGGTACGGAGGAACTCCGTTGTACTGCTGCACCCGCGCGGGCCCTGCGTTATAAGCAGCCAGCGCCTTGACGGCATCTCCGTTGTATCGCAGCAGCAGTTCGCGCAGGTAGCGCACACCGCCGTCAACATTTGCGGCGGGATCGAAGCTGTCTTGCACTCCTAAGTTGCTGGCGGTCTCCGGCATGAGCTGCATCAGGCCTTTCGCGCCCTTGTGTGAAACGGCCTGCGGATTGTTGGCGCTCTCCGCGCGGATCACGCTGGCGATGAAATCGGCATCGATGCGGCTGCTGGCGCTGGCATCTCTGATGATCGATGCAAGGTCGCGCGTCGTCGGCGCGACCGGACTGGTCGCCTCAGGCGGGGCCTGCTCGAAGCTCTCGATCTGCGAGGTTGCAACCTCGACGTAACCGCCGGAAGGATCGCCTGCCAGATACAGGCGCGTCGTCTCCCCTAACTCTTCGTGATGCTCGTGGCGAATGCTGAATCCATTTCGGAGATTCGCCATCTGTGCAGCATGCAGACAACTCACGCCAAACAAAACGAGACAGCCGAGTTGGAGGCTCTTAAGCATTCAAGATCGCAGCGTTCGACTCCAGCACCTGGTCGATGGTGGCGGCCACGCCGTGGTCATCGTGGTGCAGCGTTACCGTCCATCCGCTCTGTTTCAGGTCGTCACACGCGTTTCCCATGATGACCGGATGTCCGGCGAAGGTCAACATCTCGACGTCATTGTAATTGTCACCGATGGCCATGACCTCGCTGCGGTCGACTCCGCGATGCCTGGCCCAGCGCTCCAACGCGTGTCCCTTCGAACAGCCCGCGTTGAGAATGTCCACGATGCACAGGTCGCGGTAGTCATACTGCGTCCGCAGGGCGGTGAAATCGCCGCTGAAGCCGCAGGCGGCAAGGTCTTCCTGTGCGCTGTCCATCAGCTCCACCGGTCCGCAGAACATGGCCTGGATCGGGTCTTCGGTCAGCGCATCCTCGATCGGGCTCACGTACCGGATAAACGGCGCATTCTTTTCCATCCAGCGCTGAATCACTCCGTAAAGCTGGTCGTGATTCTCGCAGACGATCGCCCCGGCCCCCGTCCGGTCAAAAGTCAGCACCATATAGTTGCGAAACTCGAGCATCGTTCGTGCCAGCTTCTGCGCGGTCTCCTTGGGCAGCATGTCACGGTGAAACGTCTCGCCGAGCGTGGAGCGGGTGATGGCGCCGTTTGAGCTGAGCATCCACAAATCGAAGCCCAGCGACTGCGCAATCGGCAGCGCGAAGTCATGCCGTCGGCCTGTGCCCAACACAATTTCGATGTCGGCCTCATGGGCACGCCGCAACGCATCTCGGTTCTCTTGGGGAAGCTCTACCCTGGAGTTCAGCAGCGTGCCATCAAGATCGATGGCGATGAGCCGGATGGGACGCTTCACATGTTCATTCTACCAAGCAGCCAACACGCCCAGGTTAAACGATCACAAATCCTGTGCCGGCAGGGCCACAAGTTCACTCCGCGAAAAACGGATCATGATCAGCGGAAAACCGGTTTGCCCCTGCGCCTCCCGGCAACGTAAAGTAACAAACGATGGAACTGCGCAAGGATCCGATTACGCGGTCATGGGTCATCACCGGAGACGAGCCGGACCAGGATCGGGGCAGCGATTTTTTATGTCTCTTCTGCCCGGAATCGGGTCAGCAACTCCAGGTGGTTGCCTCCATGCCGACGGTGAACGGCAATCCATGGGCGTCATGCGCGGTGGTGCATCCCAACCCCATCTACCGGGTTGAAGGCGAACCCGGTCGAGCCGGCAATGGCCTCTATGACACCATGCACCCGGTTGGCGCGCACGAGGTCATCGTCGAGAATGCGCGCCACGATCGGCAATTGTGGGACCTCGAAGACCGCGAGATCGAGCAGTATCTGGCGCTTTGCGCGCAGCGCATACACGACCTGAAGAAGGATGCTCGTTTCAAATACGTGAGTGTATTCAAGAATTACGGCAGCCACTCGGGGCAGGAATTTGACCATCCCACGACAGAGATCATTGCCACTACCTTTGTTCCGCGACGTGTCCTGTACGAACTGCGCGCCGGCCGCGAACACTACAAGTTGAAAGAGCGCTGTGTTTTCTGCGATATCTTCGCGCAAGAGCAGAAACAGGAAAAGCGCGTAATCGAGGTCCGCGGCGATTACCTCGTGTCGTGTCCTTACGCTTCGCGTACTCCATATGAAACCTGGATTGCACCGCGAGTCCACGAGGCATATTTTGAGCGCCTCACGACTAAATCGGGGGCGTTGCGCGACTTGGCCGCGCTGTTGCGCCGTACGCTGTTTCGCATTAGCACCATCGCCGACGGGTTCCACATGGTGCTGCACACCTCGCCCAACACACTGCACAAGTCCGAGACTCTCGGGTATTGGAAGACCATCGAAGACGACTATCACTGGCACATCGAGATACTCCCCATCGTGGGTCCGAAGGCGAAGTCGTATACGTTCAAAGAGGTGTACGCGTCGCCGGTCAGCCCAGAATCAGCGGCTGCGCGGCTGCGCGACCGCCCCACCGAACGGTAGCGGCGAACGGAGTACAATCGCCTCGTTGAGCGCCATGACCGTTCGCCGCGTCAAAACCTACACTGCCCAGACCGGCTACGTGTACGAATACTATTTCGTGGGGAAGCGAGCTGCGCTGGCCGACGATCCCTGGGCTCCCTCCACCGAGTTCATCTTCGACGTCAGCTCTGACCGCAAGTCGATGTATGCCGTAAGCGTGTTTTTAACGCCCCGCGCTCTCGAGATCTACGCTACGGAGCACGGCCGGACCCTGAGCGAGCCGGAACAATATGCCGCCGTTAAGCTCCGTCTGATGCAGGCATTCGACGAAGTTGCCAATATGCTTGAAGACGGCCGCCGCTTGACGCTCGATTCAGACGCTCTTCCGCAATTGCTCGAGTCCATCGGCATCGAATGAGCCAGTTTGACGCTCACATCCAACCGTAAATCTAGTCCAATCGGAAGAGTCGAGCTAAACTACTGTCGGGTGAGGGAATCGCGTGTTTACGCAACAGACGCCAACTGGCCGCACGCGCTGGGACCTGTCGCTCCTCGTCTCGTTCGCGGCGCACGTCGTGCTCCTGCTGGTACTGACTCACTACTCCGCGCCGGTCTTCGTCATGCCATCGGATGTCGCGCTCGGAGTTCCGGGATCGTCCGGAAGCATCATCTACCTCGCTCCAACCGGCGCTGAACATCCTGCGAGAACGGCTGAAAGGCCCAAGCTCGAACTCCGCGCCGCGGCGCATGCGACACCAATTCCTCATCCACCGCCTCTAGCTGAGCCAGCGAGGGAAAACGAAGCCGAGAATGCGAACCCGGTTGAAACCGCCCGGGGAGGTTCACTGTTCGGCACGCGAATTCCTGGAGCGCCCCTCACGGGTCACGAAATCATTCCCGCGCTTCCGCAGGTATTTCCTGATCCGGCAGTGTCGCGAGCAGATCTGCCGGCGGGAGTGCAGGGCGACGTGGTCGTCGAAGTGACCATCGACGAAAACGGAAACGTGGTTGAGCTCAAACTGATTCGCGGAATCGGCGATGGCATCGAGGAGCGGGTGTTGGCGACGTTACGGCAGTGGCATTTTCGTCCGGCCTCGAAGGACGGCATGACCATCGCCTCGCAACACATCGTCACCTTCCACTATCCCAGCTAACCCGCGCAAGGCCAGACCCTTACCCTTGTGACGAATATCACACCCCGGAGTGACAGGCATACTCAGCCTTGCCCTTGCCGTGTTTATACTGGGTCATACAGGAGTGAAACTGGACCTATCCTGACAGGTCTGTGGGGTTTATGCCTCTAGTCTGGCTGCGAGTTGCGGTGGCTTTCTACGCTGTTGGATTGCTCTACTCCCTGCTTTTGCTGGGCAAGAAGGGCAACCTGCTGGCGAGAGTGGTGGAACCGGCCGTTGGCTTCGGCCTTATCTTCCATTTTGTCTCGCTGGTCGAGTACACCGTGCTGATCGGCCGCTTGTCGTGGGCCTCGATCCATTACTCCGAGTCACTCCTGGCGTTCGTCGCCATGGTGGTGTTCTTCATCTTCTTCGTTGGCTACCGTACCACCTCTCCCGGCATCGTCATATTCCCGATCGTATTTATTCTGACTTTCGCTTCGGCGGTCGGACAGAAGCCGGTGACTTTCACCTCGCCCGCACTGCGCAGCAGTTGGATCTTCGTTCACGTAGTCATGATTTTCACCGGCTACGCCGGACTGTTCCTGAGCTTCGGAGCCAGTCTGCTGTACCTGATGCAGGAGCGCGCTCTCAAGGCCAAAAGTACCGACGGTCTCCTGACCAAGCTGCCCTCGTTGCAGACCATTGACGACATCGGTTACAACTCGCTTCTCTTTGGCTTTCCCTTCATGACGTTTGGCCTCATCGCCGGTTCGGTCCTGGCGATTGCGAAGTACGGCCCGTTCTTCTTCACCGACCCTAAGATTCTGTTGTCGTTCATCATGTGGATCGTGTACATGCTGCTGTTGTACACGCGGTGGAGTTCAGGCTGGCGCGGCCGCCGCGCCGCGCTGCTTGCCACTTGCGCATTCGTCATCGCGCTCGGCGTATGGGCAGCCAACAGTTTTAGTCGCGTACACAGGTTTCCGCCTCTATGAACCTCATCGTCATTGGCGTGAACCACCAGACCGCGCCCGTGGAAGTGCGCGAGCAGTTCGCCATCCCCGAAGCGCGGCTGCCTGAGGCGGTGAAAGCCCTTGCAGCTCAACCCGGAATCGAAGAGGCGATGATCGTCTCCACCTGCAACCGGGTCGAAGTGGTGGCGCGCGCTAAGGACGCCGGCGCCGACATTCATGCCTGCTTGCAGAAGCTGTACGGCTTCGATACCCAACCCTTCCGCAAGTACCTCTATGAGTACCGCGAGCGCGACGCGGTCCGCCACGTCTTCCGCGTTGCTTCGAGCTTGGATTCGATGGTGGTCGGCGAGCCGCAGATTCTTGGCCAGGTGAAGGAAGCTTATGCCACCGCGCGCGCTGTTGGCGCGGTCAACTCGCAGCTTGATGCCCTTTACTCGCGAGCCTTTGCCGTTGCCAAGCGAGTGCGAACCGAAACCGCGATTGCTACTTCTGCGGTTTCCATTGCCTCGGTCGCAGTCGAACTGGCCAAGAAGATCTTCGGCAATCTTGAAGGCAAGTGCGTTTACCTCGTGGGCGCTGGCAAGATGTGCGAACTCGCCGCGCGCCACCTGCTGGCTCACGGTGCCAATAAGATCTTCGTAGGCAACCGCACCTTCGACCGCGCTACGGCGCTGGCCCAGAAGTTTAACGGCGAAGCCGTTTCCTTCGATCAGCTTTACGACACAGTCGATCGCGCCGACATCGTCATCACCTCGACTGGCGCCCCGCACACCATCTTCCGCAAAGAGCACGGCGAGAAGTTCCTGAGCCGCCGCCGCAACCGTCCGATGTTCTTCATCGACATCGCGGTGCCGCGCGACGTCGATCCGGAGATGAACAAGCTCGACGGCATCTTCGTGTACGACATCGACGACCTGCAGCAGGTCGTGTCTTCTCATATCTCTGACCGGCGGGCCGAAGCCGATCGCGCCGAAGCCATCGTGCAGCTCGAAGTGGACAAGTTCCAGGCGCGTCTGCAGACGCTCGATGTCGTGCCGACCATCGTTTCGTTGCAGGAGCATCTGGAGACCGTCCGCCAGGCGGAGATCGACCGCGTGCGCGGGCGGCTGGGCACCCTGACTCCCGAGCAGGAGCTGGCGGTCGAAGCGCTGTCACGAGGCATCATCAACAAGATCATGCACACACCGATCACTACTCTTAAGAGCGCGGCGCGTGAATCGTCGGAATCTACGACGGTCATCGACCACGTCCGCAGGCTCTTCAACCTTCGCGACACTCGGAAAGCCGATGCCGAAGATGAAGCGACGACACTGGGCGCGAAGTCAGGAGGACGACGCTGATGGCGCGCCTCCGAATCGGGTCTCGCGGCTCTCAACTCGCTCTGTGGCAAGCGAACCATATTTCCACGTTATTGCGAGAGCGCGGTCATCAGGTCGAGATCGAGATCATCAAGACCACCGGCGACAAGATCACCGATGTTGCTCTCGCGCAGGTCGGCACCAAGGGCATGTTCACCAAGGAGATCGAGGACGCTCTGGCTGAGGGCCGAGTCGATCTCGCGGTACACAGCCTGAAAGACCTGCCGACGGAATTGCCTCCAGGCTTCGAACTGGTCGCCATCACCGAGCGCGTTAATCCGCGCGACGTGTTTCTATCAGTCAATTACGACTGTCTCGATGCGTTGCCCAAGGGCGCGAAGGTCGGAACCAGCAGCTTGCGACGGCAGGCGCAACTCAAGGCTTTTCGCTCCGACCTGGTGATTTATCCCTTGCGCGGGAACGTGGACACGCGCGTTCGCAAACTGGAAGAAGGCCAATATGACGGCATCATTCTTGCGGCTGCGGGACTCACGCGTCTCGGCAAAACTGAATTGGTGAAAGAGTATCTGTCCGAGGAGTTCATGTGTCCTGCGGCAGGGCAGGGAGCGTTAGGCATCGAGATTCGATTGGGGGACGCGGCGATGCGCAAGCACCTGACGTTCCTTAATAATGCTGACTCGCGTGCTGCGACGATCTGCGAGCGTACTCTGCTGAACAAGCTTGGAGGCGGATGTCAGGTTCCCATCGGAGCTTTCGCGGAGAAGAAGGATGGCAAGCTGCGTCTCATGGGTGTCGTCGCTCGACCGGATGGATCCGAAGTGCTGCGCGAGCAGCAGAGCGGAACCGATCCTGTCGCGCTCGGCGAACTTGTGGGCGAGACTCTGCTGAAGCGCGGTGCAGTCAAGATTCTCGAAGACGTTTATGGGGTGACAGCGGCGGCTCCGCAACAGCCATAACCTATGGAGATCCAGAAGCCACTTTCCGGATGCCGCGTGCTGGTGTCGCGCGCCAAGAAGCAAGCGGGCGCGCTTTCGTCCGCTCTGAAAGAACTTGGTTGCCAGGTCATCGAGATTCCCTTCATCGAGATTCGCAAACCTTCATCCTACAAGCCGCTTGATACAGCGTTGCGAAACCTTGCAACCTATGACTGGCTGATTCTGACCAGCGTGAACGGCGCGGAAGCGATGTTTGAGCGCATCGCGAAATGCCGGCTCGACAACTCGGCGCTCTCTCACCTGAAGGTCGCGGCGATTGGCCCGGCGACGACGAAGGCGATTGAGAAGCACGGATTGCGCGTAACTATTACGCCGAA
>Ga0074046_10004476_pt1 | contig 11410 bp, 11 predicted proteins | sample BogForMeECP23OM3_FD_94441 | JGI IMG/M metagenome (GOLD analysis project Ga0074046, IMG submission 94441) | Bog forest soil microbial communities from Calvert Island, British Columbia, Canada - Bog Forest MetaG ECP23OM3 | ecosystem: Environmental > Terrestrial > Soil > Wetlands ...
CGGCGCGTCGATCTTCGGCGGCAGCCAAGACAAGGCCGCGCCGGCCGAGGAGCTGAAGAAGGAGCTCGACAAGCACGGCCTCGACGCCTCGAACGTCAAGATCGAGGTCGAGGGCGACAAGGTGAATGTGTCGGGCGCAACTTCCACAACTGAGCAGGCGGAAAAGATCGCCATCGCGCTCGGCAACACGGTCGGCGTGGGGACGGTGCAGAACGACATCAAGCCAGAGACGGCGGCGCCCGAGTCGAAGTTCTACACGGTGAAAAGCGGCGACACCCTGTGGCATATCGCCGAAACCGAGTACGGTAAGGGAAACGGTGCGAAATACGACGTCATCTTCCAGGCCAATCGCCCGATGCTGACCCATCCGGACAAGATCTATCCCGGCCAAGTGCTGCGCATCCCGCCGCTGGGGTGAACGCAAAGGGCGAATTCGCCCCTCATCTGGAACTTCGGGCGCCTTCTCTTGCAAGGAGAGAGGGGAGACGGGCTGCGCCGAAGAGGCGCGACGAGAGTTCGGTCGTCGGCTGATCGTCCCTATCCGTCGGGATCCGGCGCTATAACTTGGGTCCCGTGCGGCCGCTCCTGTATCCCTTCCTGGTCAACGGGCGAACAGGCGACCCGGCGCTCTATGTCGAGACGCTGTTCGAGAAGGGCGCGATCATGTTCGACCTAGGCGACATAACGAATTTGCCGCCGCGCAAGATTTTGCGCCTCGAGCACGTGTTCGTCTCGCACGCGCATATCGACCACTTCTTCGGCTTCGACCGCCTTTTGCGATTTCTGGTCGGGCGGGACAAGGTCGTCCGCCTCTACGGAACCGAAGGCTTCATTGCGCAGGTCCATCACAAGCTCGCCGCCTATCGCTGGAATCTCGTCGATCGTTTCGCCGCCGATCTGATTTTCATCGTCGCCGAAGTCGACCCCGACCTCACGGTCCGCACGGCGCAGCTGAGGCTCAAGACCGGCTTTGCCGTCGAGCCGCTCGGCGCCGGCCTGGCTGTCGACGGCGTCCTCCGCGCCGAGGCGAATTTCCAGGTCTCGACCGCCGTGCTGGAGCACCGCACGCCCTGCCTCGCCTTCGCCGTCGAGGAGACGGCCCACGTGAATGTCTGGAAGAACCGGCTGAGCGAGCTCGGGCTTCCGGTCGGCCCGTGGCTCCGCGCCCTCAAACGCGCGCTCCTCGAAGGGAGGCCCGACGAGTTCCCGATCGAAGTCGGTTCAAGCTCGACAGCGTCGAACCCGAGGGTCGCGCCGCTCGGCGCGCTGCGCGCGACGGCGACGGTCACGCCCGGCCAGAAGATCGGCTACGTGACCGACGTCGCCGACACGGCCGCCAACCGCCAGGCGATCGTAAAACTCGTTCGCAACGCCGATCTTCTGTTCATCGAGGCTCCGTTCGCCACGGCCGATGCGGCGCTGGCGGCCGACCGCGCCCATTTGACGACGCTCGCGGCCGGATCGATCGCGCGCGAAGCCGCCGTGCGGCGCGTCGAGCCGTTCCATTTCTCCCCGCGCTACGCCGGCGAGGAGGCGCGCCTCATCGCCGAAGTGTCGGCGGCCTTTGCCGGCAAGGGCGAAGGGAGCGGTTAGCCGGCGTCGCCAGCGACAGGCTACGCCTCGTGTCATCCCCGCGAAAGCGGCGCGGAACTCAATCTAAGGCTGATGCGGCTGGCGGGCGTGGGGGAGCGCGCGGCCGCCTGGCGATCGGCGCGAGGCCATTGGAAGTGCGGATCGCGTCGATCAATTGCCGCAGGCCCTGCGGCGGCTGCCGGCGGCTCGGGTAGTACATGCACAAGGCCGGCCCCTCGGAGGCCCATTCGGGCAGTACGATTTCGAGGTCGCCCCGCTCGATCTCCTCCTTCACCCGCGGCTCGAGGCAATAGGCAAGCCCGACGCCACGCCGCGCCGCTTCGGCGATTGCGTTCGGATCGTTGATGCAGACCGGGCCGCGAACGTGGAGGCTGACCATCGCGGGGCCGTCGCCCAGCTCCCATGAGAGGATGCTGCCGTCCCCGATCCGGGTTCGGATGCAAGGCATGCGCATGAGATCCTCGGGCGCGACCGGCCGGCCATGTCGGGCGAGAAAGGACGGGGAGCCGACGACCACCCAGCGAAGCGGCGGCGTGAGCGGCACCGAGATCATGTCCCTCGGCACCCGTTCGCCGTAGCGGATGCCCGCATCGAACCCCTCGCCGACGATGTCGATGATGCGGTCCTCGATCATGAGTTCGATCTCGATGTGGGGAAATTCGTCGACGAACGACTCGAGCACGGGGACGACCAGGAGTTTTGCGGCGTCCTGCGGCGCATTGATGCGAAGCAGCCCGATCGGAAAATGCCGTTGCGTTTCGAGCTCGCCGAGCGCTTCGTCGATCGCCGCGAAGCCGACCGCAAGCCGCTGGGCCAAACGCGTTCCGGCGGGCGTCGGAACGACCGCGCGCGCCGTCCGATTGAGCAGCCGCACACCGAGCCGCGTCTCGAGCTTCCGCATCGCATGGCTCAGCGCCGACGCCGAGAGATCGAGGTCGAGGGCCGCTCGCCGGAAGCTGCCCCAGTGCATGATCGCCATGAGGACCTTGAGGTCCGAAAGCTCGGTTCGGTTGGCGTTCGGCACTACGCCGCCTACACGTTAGGTGAATTCATCTCATCGTTGCGTTGAGCCGCATTGAACACCTTTGGCGGCCCAAGGGCAACCTGGCGCGCTATGACTCCGCCCGGTTCCCTTCGCATCTCCGCTCCCGCGTCCCTGGAGCATTGGCCCGGCCGGAGATGGCGTTCCGAACGACCCAGATGGAGAAGACAATGGAGTACCGCGCGCTTGGCCGGTCCGGCCTTAAAGTCTCGACGCTGACCCTTGGCACGATGACCTTCGGCGGCGACGGCGGCTTCGCCAGGATCGGCGAAACCGGCGTCAAGGACGCCGCCCGCCAGATCGACATGCGCCTTGAGGCCGGAGTCAACATGGTCGACACGGCCGACCTCTATTCCTACGGCCAGTCCGAGGAAATCATCGGCGAGATCCTGCCGAAGGATGGCCGGCGCAACCGGCTGCTGCTTGCCTCGAAGGTCCGCTTCCCGATGAGCAAGGAGCCGAACGACGCCGGCCTGTCGCGACATCACATCATGAGGAGCTGCGAGGCCAGCCTCAAGCGGCTGCGCACCGACTTCCTCGATATCTACTGGTGCCACGAATGGGACGGCGTGACGCCGGTCGAGGAGATGCTGACGGCGATGGACGACCTCCAGCGCTCGGGCAAGATCCGCTATCTCGGCGTCTCGAATTTTTCCGGCTGGCACGTCATGAAGACGCTCGCGGCTCATCCGGCCGGTCGCCCAGCAGATCCACTACACGCTGCAGGCGCGCGAGGCGGAATACGAGCTCTTGCCGATCGCCGTCGACCAGGGCGTCGACGCGGTCGTGTGGTCGCCCCTCGCGGGCGGGCTCTTGTCGGGCAAGTATCGCCGCGGCAAGCCGGAGCCCGAAGGCACGCGGCAAGCCGGGGGGTGGACGGAGCCGCCGGTGCGGGACGTCGAGCATCTCTACGACGTCGTGGAGGCGCTGGTCGCGATCGCCCGGACGCGTGACGCTTCCCCCGCGCAAATCGCGCTGGCCTGGCTCATGACGCGGCCCGCCGTGGCTTCGGTCGTGATCGGCGCCCGCACCGAGGCGCAGCTCGCGGACAATCTCAAGGCTGCCGAACTCGCGCTGTCGGCGGACGAGATTGCAAAGCTCGAAGCCGTCAGCCGACCCCCGCTTCTCTACCCCTATTGGCATCAGAAGAACTTCGCCGCCGACCGGTTGTCGGCGGCCGACCTCGTCCTCCTCGAGCCGCACCTGGCCGGCTGACCGGCCCACCAACCCGACGAAAGGGATCAGAGATGTTGTCCAACCTGATTGCGACGCTCCGCGACCGCCTGGACAAGCGTCGCCGCTACCGGCGAGCTCTTGCCGAACTGGACGACGCCAAATACGTCCATCAGCTTGTCCGCGACCTCGGCGTCGATGTGGCCCAGGCGCGCCTCGCGGCGCGGAGGCGGATCTACGGCGCCCCCGCAGGCCGGCAGAGTCTTTGGTGACTCTGACGTTCTGGAGAAGATGGCCTTGTGTCACCCTCGCGAAAGCGGGGGTCCAGGGGGCACGCGCGAACGGCGGCGATTGAAGGCGGTTGCGGCTCTGGACGACTGCTTTGGCGGGCATGACAGCGCATGATGTCACCCCGCGAGAGCCGGGGTCCAAGGAGACGCGCGAACGGCGGCGATTGGGGGTTGCGGCTCTGGATGCCCGCTTGCACGGTCCGCGAAAGCGGGGGTCGAGGCCGCCGCCAGAGCCCTTCGATCACTGGATCCCCGCTTGCGCGGGAATGACACCCGGCGTCGAGTTGGGCTTCGGGTCTCACGACCAGCCGACGTTAGGTTAACGCCAAAACTTCGACGTTTCCTTGGTGATTTTCAATACCTGTGTTACACCTGTCGAGAATGAAACAGGAACGCGACGCAGGCAGTGGAGCAGAAACCGCCGGCGGCGAGGAACGGATCAGGCGACACCCCGAGGTCGGGAGTGGAGTTTTTTCTTTGGACTCCTCGTAACCCATTGAAAAACCCCGAATCGGGCGAAGAAATCCAAGAAAATCCGAGCCTATTTCCTTGGTTTGGCTTGGTCCGGCTTTGGTTTGGCTTGGAGGGATTTGGCCGGCCGATCGCCTGTCCGCCCTCTCCACATTTAGCGATCGGATAAGACGTAACTGGGACCCGCTCTGGCCGCGAAGCCGGAAACCCGATAAGAGTCGGGAGCGTCCGCTCAAGCTCCCGATGTCTCCCCCAGATTCCCTCAGACGGATCAACGTGTTGGCGATCTCTGCCGCGGTTCTGTTCGCCATCGGCCTGGCAACCATCGTGGTGCTCGATCGGATCGGCGTCCCAGCGAGGCTCGTCGGAGCGATTGCTCCGATCCTGACGCTGCTCGGTCTCGCCGTCTTCGGCGTGGGCACCCGCAGCGCCGACCTCGCCTCGTTTCTGGCGGCGCGGCGCAACGCACCTCCCCTGTACGGCGGACTCGGCTTCGCGGCGATCGTTGCAGGAATGATCCTTTGCCTCGACCCCGGCCTCGCTTCGTTCTCCGATCCTCCTCCGCTCGGCCTCGCCATCGGCGTGGCCCTCGCGGCGGTCGGCTTCGGACCCCTGCTCCGGCGCTTTGGCGCGACCTCGGCGAACGATGTCGTCGCGACCCGCTTTTCAGGCTCTCCCGCCGCCGTCGTCTCGGGGATCGCCGCATGGGCGGTTGCGGCATTGACCACCCTCGCCGGCTTCCAGGTCGCTGTCGCCGCCCTGGAGGCGTTCGCGGCGCCGAATCGCCTGTGGGCCGAGGTCATTGTCTCGACGGCGGTCGTCCTCAGCGTCGCGCCAGGCGGCCTCGCCGGCGTGATCTGGTGCGCGGCCGCAAGCGCCGGGGAACTCGCCATGATCGTCGCCTTGGGCTGGGCGGCGGCCTGGATGCACGGCGTCGCGTCTCCGGGTTCGCTGCCCGAAGCAGCCGCCGCGCCTTTCGGGCTCGGCGCTCCGACGTCGCTCGCGGCTCTCATCGCCTCCGCCCTTGCCGTCGCCGGCTTCTTTGCCTTGCAGCCGCCGGCGCTCGCCAGCCGGGACGTCGGCTCGGCGGTGCGGGCCGGGGTCGCGGGATCCGCCTTTTGCCTGGCGCTGACCGCCATGGCGATCGCCGCGCTCTCCGCCTTTCCGGCCGACACGGGTCCGCTCGGCCTCCACGCGGTCGCTCATTCCCTCATCGGCGCACTGACGCTGGCCTCGACCTTGACGCTCGCAGGGGTCGGCGCGCATGCGTCGTCGCGCGCCTTCGGCGTGGCGCTGGCGGACGGCCGGCGGCCTTCTCCAACGCCGGCCAGCGTGCGTCTCGCGCGGATGCGCCTCGCTCAAGTCGCGCTCGTCGTCGGGTGCGCGATCTGCGACAGCAGAGGCGTCCTCGACTCGCGCGCCGCGCTCGTGCTCGCCATGGCGCTGTCGCTCGGGGTAACGACCCCGATCGTCGTCCTGGCGGCGATCGGGCGAGTGGGGCCCTTCTCCGCCAACGTCGCGACGCTGGCGGCTCTGGCGGTCGGGGCCGCGCGCGCGATCGCAATCGCGCGGCCGCCCGGAGCCGCGGAGGCCTTTGAAAACGCCCTCGCTGCGGCTGCGGCCGCGTTCGTCGCCGGCGCCTTGGCCGCTCTTGTCGCTCCGCGCGGAGCGCCGCCTCCGACGCCTGTCGCGTTCGATCCTTTCGCGGACCCGTCAGGGCGAAGCCAGGAGCAGGCGGCGCGCTTCGTCGTACACGCGCCGATCGCCCGCGGCCAGAATCCGTCCGCCCTTGCTCGGGTCGTCGCCGTCCCAGGTCGTGACGACGCCGCCCGCTCCCTCGATGATCGGCGCGAGGGCGACGACGTCGTGCGGCTTTAGATTGGTCTCGATGACAAGATCGACGAAACCGGCGGCAAGCGCGCAATAGGCGTAGCAATCGCCGCCGTAACGCGGCAGCCGCACCCTGCTCTCGACCCGCCGATATGCTTCCCGGTCCGAATCGTCGCGAATCAGCAATGGGCTCGTCGTGAACAAGGACGCTTCGCTCAGGGAGGCGCAAGGCCGCGTATGCAGGGTCCGCGTCGCCCAGTCGGACGGGGGCGAGTCGCCCCGAGTCGCTGCCAGAGTCCGGAGGCGGGAGCGATTGCCGTCGCCATAGAAGCGCTCCCTGGTGAAGGGCTGCGCCATCATGCCGTAGACCGGGCGACCGCGGTGCATCAGTCCGATCAGCGTCCCCCAAGTTGGCATGCCGGAAATAAAGCTCTTCGTGCCGTCGATCGGGTCAAGCACCCAGACATATTCGGCGTCGGACCGGTCCGAACCGTATTCCTCGCCGATGACGCCATGGGCAGGGAACGTCTGTCCGATCAGCCGCCGCATCGCCGCTTCCGCGCCGCGATCCGCCTCCGTGACCGGGTCGAACGGACCTCCCCTCGACTTGTCCTCCGCTCCGATAGCGCTGCGGAAGAACGGAAGAATCACTTCGCCCGAAACTTGGGCGAGGCGCTCCACGAAGGCAGCGAAGTCGACCGCGGTCATGAGATATCCCCCGAAAAGAACACGGAAAGGCATGCGCTTCCTGCATATCTGCTATCCCGATTTTGGCCGGCTTCGCGCTCTCGGCGGGCTCGGAAAAGCGACGCAAGATTTTGTTTTAGCGAATAGAAAAATAATCCAGGCAGCTCGGCTCGGGCTGACTGCGAATTGGGCTCGCGGGCACCTCTCGCCGACAGTGGCCTATCGGACGAAGAAAGCCCTTGCAAGTGCGCCCGTCAGCGCCGATATTGTTGCAGTGCGGCATGAGTTGCCGCACATGCCCTCCTTGGGCGTTTCCTCCCTAGACTGAAGGCCGCCTTACGGCGGCCTCCTTTTTTTCGGGCCTGCGACAGCCGTCATTTCCTTCGCTACTCGGCGGCGAGGCGGTTCGGCCTCAGGCGGCCAGGGATTTCGCTCGCCAAGGCCTTCGCGGCGGCGAAGAGATCGTCGCGCAGCATGGTACATCTCTCGTTCCTAACGATGCTCCGCTCGTCCAGATAAAGCGCTCGTGCGATTTCGATCTGGACCGCGTGGATCCCCTTGTCCGGGACCCCGAAGCATTCGGTGATGAATCCTCCGGCGAAAGGCTTGTTTCGTCGAACCCGATAGCCTGCGCCACGCAGGCTCGTCTCCAGGATCTCGATGACGCCAGGCGCAGCGCTCGCGCCGTAGCGGTCGCCGAGCACGACGTCCAAGCCGCCCACGTCGGCGGCGTTGCTCGGCATCGAGTGGCAATCGATCAGCACCGCGAGCCCGAACCGCCGGTGGGCGCGCTCGACAAGGTCCCGCAGCTTATCGTGATAGGGACGGTAAAGGGCTTCGATGCGCCCGAGCCCCTCGGAGACGGATATCGGCTGCTTGTAGATCGGCTGCGCGTCGCCCACCACCCTTGGAATGGTGCCGAGACCAACCGCCACTCTCAGCGAGCGCGTGTTGGCGTACTCCGGCAGATTCCCCTCGAAAACCTTCGGATCAAGCTCATAGGGCTCGCGATTCACGTCCAGATACGCTCGGGGAAATTTGGCCCGCAACAGCGGCGCCCCTAGGGCGACGCACGGCAGGAACAGTTCGTCCACGAAAGCGTCCTCGGACCGGCGCAGCGTCAGCGGATCGAGGCGGGAGGCGGCCAAGAAGCGCTCGGGGTAGGTCGCACCCGAGTGGGGCGAACTGAAAATCAGGGGACAAGACAGGCGAACCGGTTCGATCGTCTCGACTGGAGGATTGAAGTCCGACGCCGTCAACCGCACGAATTCGTCCATCGTCTCTCCCGGCCGCGACGCGCTTGCTCTCTACGCCGGCTTCCGCTTTTATCATACGCCTGAGGTTCGCCCGCGCGCGAGGCCTGCGCGGCGTTTCAAGGAATTTTTACCGGGGCGCCGCAAAGTTGCAAGCCTCACGAGGGGACAGGGATGGGCACGCCGGTCGAGATTTCTGCAAAAATTCTGCTTGCCGAGGACGACAACGACATGCGTCGTTTCCTCGTCAAGGCATTGCAAAACGCGGGTTATTCGGTCGCGTCATTCGACAACGGGGTTTCGGCTTACAATCGCCTGCGCGAGGAGCCGTTCGAACTGCTGCTGACCGATATTGTCATGCCGGAAATGGACGGGATCGAACTTGCCCGGCGTGCGACCGAGCTCGATCCGGAAATCAAGGTGATGTTCATCACCGGCTTCGCCGCGGTGGCCTTGAACCCGGACAACAACGCCCCCAAGGACGCCCGGATTCTGTCGAAGCCGTTCCATCTGCGCGATCTGGTCAACGAGGTCGAGCGGCTGCTGAGGGCGGCCTGACGGCGAGGAATAGTCGGCTGACGCGAAGAAGCCTGAGTGGACGCCCATGCGCGCGGCTTGGGTCTTTCTCGCCCTCGGCCTCACGCTCGCGGCGCCTGTTTCGGCGGAGACCTCGCGGCTCGATTCCATTTTGGCTTCGCACGTCCTCAAGGTCGGCACAACCGGCGATTACAGGCCCTTCACGACTCTGGACAAGGCCATGGGCGCGTATTCGGGCCTCGACATCGACTTGGCCCGCTCACTCGGGACGGCCCTCGGCGCGAAGGTCGAATTCGTGCCTACGACATGGGCGAGCCTTGCCCACGACCTTGCGTCCGGGGCGTTCGATATTGCGATGGGCGGGGTTTCCGTCACCCTCGACCGGCAAAAGAGCGGCTTCTTCTCGGCCCCGTACCTGCGCGAGGGAAAGGCCGCGATCGCGCGATGCGCCGACCAGGCCAGGTATCAGACGATGGCGGGTATCGACAGGCCCGAGGTCCGCGTCTTCACCAATCCCGGCGGCACGAACGAGCGTTTCGACCGGGCCCGTCTCCATGCCGCCGACATCATCGTCTATCCGGACAACCTGACGATCTTCGACCATCTGGCCCAAGGCGACGCCGACGTCATGATCACCGACGCGTCGGAGACGCGGTATCAACAGAAGCTGCACCCGGGCGTGCTGTGCGCCATCCATCCGGACAAGCCGTTCGATTTCGGCGAGAAGGCTTTCTGGATGGTCCCCGATCCTGCCCTCAAGGCTTTCGTCGATCAGTGGCTGCACCTGGCGAAGGAGGACGGAGAGTTCGACGCGCTCTACGGGAAATGGTTTCGCTAAGGTTCCTCGCCCTTCGACTGCGAGTTCCGCCAAGACCGTTCTTCCTCTAGCATGCGCCGCGGCGTTAAAAAAACGCCGCTGGGGAAAGGCCCATGAAACGACCGCCGACCCGCCTCGCCGTCTTTTTGACGGCGGCGATCCTCGCCCTTCCGGCAGAGGCTCAGACCCCCCAGCCGCCGCCCCCGCCAGCCGCCGCCGCCGACGCGGCGCTCGCCGCCCAAAGGGCTTCGTTCCTGGCGCTGCCGCTCGCGACGCGCAGGGCCGCGCAGGACGCACTCGTCTGGCTCGGCCTCTACAACGGAACGAACGATGGCGATTTTGGCAAACGGACGCGCGATTCGGTCGTCGCTTTCCAGCTGAGGCAAAAGGAAACCGGAGACGGCGCGCTCTCGCCCGGTCAGCTTCAGGCCCTGCTCGCGGCGGGCCAGAAGGCGCGCGCGGCGGCCGGCTTCCAGACGATCGCCGATGCAAAAACCGGCGCGCGAATCGGCGCGCCGACAAAGCTCATGGCCGACAAGAACGGCCCGAAGCTCGAATTCGCCTCGAGCGCCGAGGCGGACCTCGCCGCGCTCTACGCGCGGCTGGGCACGGAAACGCCGACCCGCAAGTTCGCCTACAAGGCGATGAAGCCGAACGCCTTTTTCGTCGTCTCCGGCCAGGACGGGGCGCATAAGTTCTATTCGCGGTTCGAGAAGAACGACGTCGCGAATCCGCCGATCCGCGGCTTCACCTTCAGCTACCCCGCCGCGGCGCAGAACCTCGAGCGGATCGCGCTCGCCGTCGCGAATTCGTTCGAACCGTTTCCGACCGGCGGCGAAGCAGCGGCGAACGCCGCCGCCAACACATCGGGCGGCCCGCCCTCGCCGACCCCGCCCGTCCCCGCCCCGCCTCCCGCCCCCGCCGCGACCGCCCTCGTCGTCGCGCCGGGCAAGGCGCTGACAGCGCTGAAACCCGACGACTGCCCGGCCCCGACCATCGGCGGCAAGTCGGCCCGCTTCGAGCGGATCGACTCGACCGGCCTCGCCATCCTCGCCGGCGACTTCGGCGGCAAGGCGGAGCCGCCGGGCCTCGGCGCGCTCTCGCCCGATCTCGTCGTGCTGAGCGCCTCGGGCGAGCGCGTGGCCGCCAACACCGCCACGCTCGTGAGCGAGGCGCCGCCCATCGCCGTCGCCTCGCTCGAGAAAAGCGCGAGCGGCGCTCCGGCCTTCGACCGCTCGGGCGCCCTCGCCGGTCTGATCGCGCCGATCGCCGACGAGCCGAAGCGTGTGGCCGGCGTCGCGCTGGCGGGCCCGCACGCAATCATCGAGCCGCAGGCGATCGGCGCCTTTCTCGGGGGCGGCGAGCTCACCGCTGCGCCCTCCCCGCCGCTCAGCGCCGGAGCGATCGCCGAGCGTGAGAAGGGGTCGCTGCTCGCGGTCTATTGCGGGCGTTAGCGGATGCAGGCCGCAGGAATCGCGACGCCGACGACCTGCAATTCCCAGCGTCAGGTCGATTTTTATGCGCGATCCTGTGTACAACCCACACGGGAATGATTTTCATAGACAATCTGTGCGCGTAGCGTCACATCTGGCGTGCTGCGGCGATAAGGGTGAGACTCCCATTGGCGACGGCGCAGCGTCCGGAAGGCATTGGCGCTTGCCGTTCGCCTCGCGGCGAGTCGTGTGGTTTGCCCGGAGAAACTCAGCGGCCCGTCCCG